>Ga0065721_10052804_pt1 | contig 11121 bp, 10 predicted proteins | sample Mesricmetagenome_FD_59108 | JGI IMG/M metagenome (GOLD analysis project Ga0065721, IMG submission 59108) | Mesophilic microbial community from rice straw/compost enrichment Sample: eDNA_1 v2 (version 2) | ecosystem: Engineered > Solid waste > Grass > Composting > Bioreactor | place: USA: Davis...
GGCGAACACATAGCTCTGGCGCGCGACGCTGCGCGTGCGGCGACGCGGCTCGTGCGGTTCGCCCCGCACCGTGAGCGCCTCCCGGAAGCCGCCGTTGCCGAGGTCGGCGCCCACCGTACCCCACAGTGGCAGAGCCGCAGTGCGGAACCACAGGTCGTACCAGTCTCGGGCCTCGGCCACGGAACGGAAGCGCGGCCCCGCACCGCCGGGCGGGGCGCCGCCCGCGGCGTCCTTCACCGCCTGGCAGGCGTCCAGGCCGCACACCAGGACCGCGTCCGGCTCGACCACCACCGCCACATCGGAGACGCCCACAACCGCCACATGGACGTCGGCGCTCGAGCGGACCAGCACGTTCGTCGCCTTCACGGCCTGGACATCGCCCTGCAGGCTGCATCCCTGCGCGTCCCGCGCCGAGGCGCGCAGCACCGCGTCCCAGGCGCCCACGTCCGACCAGGCGAAGCTCACCGGCAGCACGGCGGCGCGGGCGGTCTTCTCCATCACCGCGTAGTCGATCGAGATCCTGGGCGCCCGCCGGAACGGCCGGCCGAGCACCCAGGCGCTCCCGTCGGCCTCGAGATCAGCCACCGCCGCCCGGGCGGCCTCGGCCACACCCGGCGCATGGATGGCCAGTTCCTCCATCAGCGTACGGGCGGTGGCGACGAAGTTGCCGCTGTTCCAGAGGAATCCCTGCTGAAGATAGGCTTCGGCCCGCTGGGCGTCGGGTTTCTCTACGAAGGCCGCCACGGGCTTGACCGCGCCCTGGCTTTCCGCCGGCCGAATGTAGCCGTAGGAGGTGGCCGGCTCGGTGGGCTTCACGCCGAGGGTCACAATCGAGCCCCCCCGGGCCGCTCCAACCGTCTCGCGCACCGCGGCGCGGAAGGCTTCGGCGTCGGGAATGTCATGGTCGGCCGAGACGATGACGGCCACCGCCTCGGGCTCGCGCGCCTCGATCCAGGCGCAGGCCGCCGCGATGGCGGCCGCCGAATCCCGCGGCTCGGGCTCGAGCAGCACGACGCCTTCGACGGCCAGTTCGGCGAGCTGGGTCTCCACCAGGGCTTTGTGCGCGGCCCCGGCCACCACCAGCAGCCGGCCGCCGTCGGCCAGCGGGGCTACCCGCTCCACCGCTTCCTGGAAGCTGGAACGCGGCGCGGTGAGCGGGATGAACTGCTTCGGCAGCCACGGGCGCGACGCCGGCCATAGCCGGGTCCCCGAGCCGCCGCACATGATCACCGGATAGATGCTCAAGACTTCCCCCCTCGGTCGCTCGGCCTAACCGCCCCCCGGCGGATTGAATCGACCAAGGCAGACCGCCGCCAGAGTCTTAAGCAGGGCCAGTTCCCCTCGGAAAGGCTTGATCTTCGTCGGGGCCGGCTCGCCCTTGGGATAGCGGCGGGCCGTAGGCAGTTCGCGACAGCGGAAGCCCAGTCGCGGGGCGCGATAGTTCATGTAGGCCAGGAGTTCATAGTCGCGGAACTCGGGCCGGAAGATCGCCATCCGGGGATCTTCGAGCAGCCGGCGGCTGTAGGCGCGGAAGCCTTGGGTAGTGTCCGTCCACCAGAACCCCGAGGCTAGGCTGAGCGCCGGGGCGTGGATCAGCCGGATGGCGAGGTTCCGCTGCCAGGGCGTGTTCTCGCCGACGCCGCCCGGCAGGTAGCGCGAAGCCTGAACAAAGTCGCAGCCGCCCTCCAGGGCCTTGATGAAGGCCGGGATGGCGTCCGGATCGTCCTTGTCGTTGCCGTCGATGGTGACCACGCCCTCATAGCCCTGGTCGAGGGCGAAGGCGTAGGCGCAGAGCAGCTGAGCGCTGAGCTTGCCCGGGCCGATCTTGCGGATCAGCCCCGCGACCTCGCCGGCGTCCAGCTTCTCCGGCGTCAGCGAGCCATCCGTGGAGCCGCCGTCGACGATCAGGATGTCGGCCACGCCGGCGATCCCCAGGGCCTTCATGCGGGCCAGGAGGCGGCCGATCCGCTCGCCTTCGTTGATCACCGGGATCACGACGCAGTGGGCGCGGCGGCGGCCCGCCCATCGCTCGACGACATGCTCGGGAACGTATCTCACGCCGACGCCCGGGTCAGGGCCAGCACCACGATGCCCGCGAGCAGCAGGCCGTAGCCTACCCAGTGTTGCACGGTGAACGCTTCACGCACCAGGAGGGCCGAGCAGAGACCAACCAGCACGATGGCTCCGGCCGTGGCGACCGGATGGGCCACGTTCAGCGGCAGCCGGGTGACCGCCGCCGCATAGGCCAGGAAGGCGACGCCGTAGCTAAGCGCCGCCAGCCACAGCCGCCCGTTCGTCGCCAGCGCCATGGGGTTCGACAGGTCCAGCGGCCCGTCGGAGCTCAGCTTCACCAGGACACTCGCGGCGGCGTTGGCAAGCACCCCCACCAGAATCAGCAGCCAGGTCATGCCTCATCTCCATAGGCCGCCTTGGCCGCCGCCACGGCGCGGGCGACCGCCGCCAGGCCGTCGGGCTGGGTCGCCATCTCCACCGCCACGATCAGGTCGGGGCGCAGGCGTCGGATGGCCGCCGCCGCCGCCGTGTGCGGCGCGCCAGCCTCGCCCACGGTCGCAAGGCCCGGCTCGCTGGCATGGGCATGGGCGAAGAGGGGCGCATGAGCCGCGATCGTCGCCTCGGCGTCCTCGCCGTTCACCCCCATCGTGCCGACATCCAGCTGCAGGCCGATGGCCGGATGGTCCACCGCCCGCACCACCGCCGCCGCCTCATCGGTGCGCATCATGAAGTTGCAGCCGTACATGGCCGGATTGGCCTCCAGGCAGACCCGCACGCCCTCGGCGGCGGCGGCGTCGCCCAGACGACGGAAGAAGTCGACCGCGATGCGGCGGGTCTCCGCCTCGTCAAAGCTGCTGCGATCCCGCTGCTTCGGCGAGCCGAACACCAGCGCCTGCGCCCCGAGCAGCCGTCCGATCCGGCACTGCTGGGACAGACGCTGCAGCATCGTGCCATCGTCGGTGAAGAGGTTCAGGCCGGTCGTCCCGAACAGCAGGGCCTGCATGCCGACGATCTCGAAGCCGCGGTCGGCCCACCAGCGCCGCACCCGTTCGCCCTCGGCCTCGCTCACGGCGGCTGGGTCGGGGAAGTACTTCCCCGGGGCCACGTCCACGCAGCCGACGCCGGCCTGCGCCAGGAGGTCCGCCGCCGCAGGCTCGTCGGCGATGTCCCAGGCGATGTTGGAGACCGAGAGGCGCATCTAGGCCATCGCCTTCGAAGCGGGTTCGGACTGGGCGTAGGCGCGGATCGCCATGAGGCTTTCACGCCGCGTGTACTGATAGGCGCCCCGCCCGCCGAACAGGGCCGCATGGCGCGTGCGCAGGTCGTACCGGGCAGGCTCGCGCCCCTCGATCCGGTTGTTGAAGGCGCGGCCGAAACCGTCCTGGGCCACCTCGGCCACCGAAACCGGCTGGGCGGTGAGGTGCAACGTGCGTAGTCCCGCCGCCAGAGCCGTCTGCAGATCGGCCCAGAGGTTCACCATCGGATAGAACTGATAGACCCCGCGGGCGTCGATGGCCGAAAGGTTGTTGTCGTTGCGCAGGTCAAAGACCGCGTTCTTGCGCAACCCCGGCCCGACAAGTCCGGGCAGGCGCACGATCAGAGCCCCAGGAAAGCGCTCTTTCACCCAGCGCTCCAGCCAGCGGCGATTGCGGCCGTAGGGCCCGGGCGTCTGGGCGTCTGGATCGCTGTCCTCGTCCATCCCGCGGCTGTCGGCGAAGACGTCGACTGTGCTGATCAGCACGAACCGCCGGGCCTTCACCTGGTCCAGATGTGACGCCAGAGCCTCGAGCCTCGCCCGGTCCGCATCGGGCTCGCGGTCGGCGATCCACTTCTGGGCGGGCGCTCCGGCGCAGACGAGAAGGTCCACCTCACGCCCGCGAATGGTCTCGATGTCGATGGACCGGTACTTCAGATCGAAGTCCCGCTGCCGCAGGAGGGTCTGGCCTACGAAGCCGCTCCAGCCGACCAGGGCGTCAGGCATCAGCACAGCTCCTCCTGGTCCAGGCGTTCAAGTACGTCGAACACATTGTCGATCTTGCCGCCCAGTACGTTCACCAGCCGGCCGCCCGGCCCGCGCCGCTCGAACAGGATCGGTCGCCCGTCGTCGCCCTCGTTCCGGGCCAGCACCGTCTTCACCGTGAACAGCGAGCCCTCATAGGCGGCGTCGGCCATGACGGGCAGGTAGCGCGCCGCATCCCGCAACATGCGGTCGGCCCGGGTGTCCTTAGGATAGGCGTCCAGGACCGCGTAGGGATCGCGGTCGCCGACCTCGGTCCAGCTCATATGCGGCGTATAGCGGACATGGCTCAGGGAGTGCAGGCCCCCGGCCGGGAACGGCATGCAGGAGAAGAACGGCCCGTCCATGACCGTCACTCCGAGCCCCTGCAGCGCGGGCGGGGGGCGCACCAGCGCCAGCTCCGTCAGCTCGTGCTTGAGGCCGGGGGCCTCGCCGCCGGCCAGGGCTGCAAGGCGACTGTAGGTGCAGTTGAAGACCAGATCGGCCCGGTGGTCCTCGCCCGCCGCCGTCACCGTCACGCCGTCCAGATCGGCCGCTACATGCGTCACTTCGCTGTTCAGCCGCACCTCGACCCTGGCCTTGGCCAGCACCCGCGCCGCCGCTTGCGCCAGGACTTCGGCGTCGAAGGCTGCTTCCTCAGCGAGATAGGCCTGGGCCACCGTCCGCGGGTTGAACAGGCGCGTTATCGCCTCGGGCGCGGGCGTCAGGTCAGCGCCGATGTCGGCGCAGAACCGCTCCATCTGCCGCGTCGTGACCTTGGAATTGCGCGCCGCCAGGGCGTAGATCGCCTGAAACCGGCGCACCGCCTCGCCGAATTCCGCCAGGAACCGGGGATAGTTCACCCGACTGCGGTAGGCGGTCGTGAAGCTGCGCGGGTAGTGATAGCCGTTGTGGACGCGGGCCTGGTTCACGAACGAGGCGCGGCCAAGGAGCCGCGGCCCAGCCTCCAGCAGCCGCACTGTCTCGACGTCCCGCCGCGTCCGCAGGTGGGCGGCGATGGCTGCGCCGTAGAAGCCGCCGCCGACGACGATGGCGGTCGTCATCGGGCCTGCGTGGGCCCAGGCGCCTGCCCAGCCTCGACATTCAACCGCGCCCGGCGGGTCAGGACCGCGCTCGTGTGCTCCCCGGCGAGGTAGTAGGACGGCCCTTCCAGCGTCCAGGCCAGCATCTGGGCCACATATTCCACGAGGATGAACAGGACGAGCGACAGCAGCAGGAACATCCCCGACTGCTGCAGCGAGAGCGTCGTCCAGCCTGGCATGACGTCGGCCTTGATCAGCCGGATCAGGATCACATAGCCCGAATAGAGGACGTTCAACGTCGCCCCGGCGAGGGCCAGGGCCGAAGCAATCCGCAAGGGCAGCATGGTCTGGGCGAACAGCAGATTGAGCCCGCGCCGCGCTTTCGAACGGAGACCGCCGCGGTCCGGGGCCGCGCGCGGTCCTACGTAATCCAGGCAGGCCTTCGGAAAGCCCGCCAGGGCCGGGAGCGTCCGGTAGCGAAGCGCCGGCTTCGGCTGTTCCAGGAGGAAGCTCACCACCCGCTTGCTGATCAGCCGGCAGTTGGCCCCTTCCCCGGCAAGATCCACCCCCACCAGCCGGCGATAGGTCGCCAGGAACGTCCGTTCGAGCAAGCGCTCAAGGCCCGACACCGGCTTGGCGGTCGTGTTGCGGATACTGACGAGATCGGCCCCTTCGGCGATCTTCTCCAGGGCCCGCGGCAGGAAACTGATGTCCTCGTTCAGCGGATCCAGCACCAGCACATAGTCGCCGAGCGCGTTCTCCACGCCCGCCCAGACGGCGACCTCGAAATCGACTTCGCGGATCAGGCGGTAGATCTGCAGATTGGGCAGGCCGCCCTCGCCGGCCAGGGCGGCGTACTCATGGGCCGAGCCGTCGGTGGAGCCATTGTCCACCACCACCAGCTCGAAATCCTCCACCTGCTCGGAAAGCGCCGCCACCAACGGTTCCAGCAGGGCGCGCACGCGCCCACCCGCATTGCGTAGCGGCACAACGACCGACAGCAGGATCGGATAGGGCTGGCCCAAGCTTACTCTTCCCCGGCGACGCCTACCGATGCCGCCTCGCCGCCTGTTCGGCAAGCGGCAGCTTGAGCTTAGCGGGCCGCCCGCACTCCGGCGCTCCGCATCCGGGGCATTCGCGGCTTTGGGTCATCGAAGGTCGCGGGACGGCCGTGGCGATGTTCGATGTCCTTCTGCAGCGCCTTGGCCGCCATGGCGTGGCCGGGGAAAAGGGTGTCCACCGCCCAGCCGGCCAGGGGCACGCCTGAACTGATCGCATCGAGGCCCAGGAAACCGGCCATCTTGAGCAGGGTCGCCCGCGATGCGCCGCCCTTCACCGCCTCCCAGAGGAGAAGGCCTCCGGCGCCCACCGAATAGACTGTGCCCGCCACCGGGACCCAGGCCAGCACGCCGTCGATCCCAAGGCCGAACGGCCCCACGCCGATCAGCCGGTCCGAGAGCACCCGGATGCGGTCGGCCCGTCGCCAGGCGGTATGGGCGCGAAGCTGGTCCATAGAAGCCTAACGCCCTCCGCCGCGCACCGGGTTCCGCTAGAGCATTCCGCCCGCGGCGGCGTCGAGCAGAAGATAGAGCCGCCCCGCTTCGCCAGAGAGCAATTCGCCCATCAGCCGTCCCCCAGGGTCGCGCACCGCCGCATCATCGATCAGGGTCTTGTAGCGGCGCAGATAGATCTCGGTCTGGCGCTTGACCTCTTCGTCGGTGAAGAGCCGCCGGGCGATCCGGCGGGTGGCCGCCGGAGCCAGCTTCTTCACCACCTGGCGGGCGCCGTCCTCATCGCCGGCCTGCACGACCGCGGCGATCTCCTCGATCCGCCCTTTGGGCAGGAGCTTGGCCGGATCGACGCCCATGCGCGTCAGTTCCGCGCCCAGCGTGACCTCCAGCCGCTCCCCTTCGCCGTCGGCGCCGTCCAGGGAGGCCAGCAGGTCCTTCCAAGTCCAGGTCTCGGCTTCGGCAGGCTCGGCCTCGGCTTCGGGCTCCACAGGCTCGGCGCCCATCTCCGTAGGCGGCGCGCGGCCGCTGGCGGCGGCGAACACCGCGGAGAATTCCCGATCGGTAGCAGTCGGGGTCAGCTTCAGCCGCGCCCGCAGGCCAAGCTGCTGCGCCAGGGCGTCGCCCGGCGTCGCAGGCTCCAGCGTGGCCGATCCGAGCGGCTCCTCCAGTTCCAGGGGCTCGTCATCCTCCGAGACGGCCTCCGCCGGCGGGCGGGGCGCGACCGCGTCGGCCCCAGGGGGCGTCTTCGGGGCCGGAGGCGCGGCAGTCAGCGCCGCCGAAGCCAGGGGCGTCGGCGCCGCGGCGGCCACGGTTCCCATCAGCCGGACGGCCTCGGACAGCATGTCGAAATTGCGCCGGACGCGGTCCTGGAACGCCGCGTCGATGGCCTGGGCCTCCTCGGCCGTGCGCCGGGCCTGGGCCATCAGCTCGTCCATGCCCTGGGCCACGGCCGCCTTGACCTTCTCGGCCTGGGTGCGGGCCACGGCGGGCATCTTGGCGGTGCGCTCCTCCAGCTCGGACAGCATGGCGGCCAGTTCCGCCAGGGTGGCGCGGGCCGCGGCGGCCCCCTCGTCCAGCTTGCGGGCCGTGGCCGCGCCGGCCTCCTCGACCATCTTCGAGGATTGCTCGACGAGGGCCTTGGCCTCCTCCAGCCGGGCCTCAAACACCTGATTGGCGCGCTGGCCGGCGGTGAAGGCGGCTTCCGAAAGCTGCTCCACCTGCTCGCGGGCGGTGGCGGCATGGCGGGCGGCGGCGTCCCGGGTCTGGTCAGCGGCGGCGGACAGCGCCTCGATCGCCGCCCGGGTCTGGGCCTCCATCTTGGCGCGCTGTTCGGCGGCGGCCGCCGAGACCGCCTCCAGGGCGTGCAGGGTGGACTGGCCGAACTCCTCGCGCTCGGCCTTGGCGGTCTCGGCGAGATCGCGGAACTGCAAAGCCGCGTCCGCCATGAGCTGCCGCAGGGCCTCCCCGCCCCTGGTGGCCCGGTCGCTCATCTCGGCGGCCGACAGGCGGGCCTGGGCGATAAACTCCGCCAGGCGGGCGGCATGAGCCTCGGCTTCGGCGGAGAAGCTCTCGTGATCCGAGCGCAGGGCCGCGGCCAGGGTGATGAGCGCCGCCCGCTGTTCGGAGAGGCCGGCCTCCACCGCCCGCGCCTGTTCCGAGACGCCCACGCCGGCGGTCTCCAGGCGCGCGATGTGGCGCGTCAGGTCCTCGCCGGCGGTCCGGGCGGCGTCGCTCGCCTCCCCGGCGGCGGCGGCCAGATCGGCGGCCCGGGCGGCCAGCGCCGTCTCGGCCTCGCGGATCTGGGTCTCCGCGAGGTCCGCGGCCTCGGCCACCATCTTGGCCTGCTGGGTGATGGCGTCGGCCACGCGGAGGGCCTGGGCGTCGAGGGTGTGGGCAAGACCGCCCATCTCGGTCCGCTCGCGGCTGAGCGCGCCGGCCAGCTCCTGGGTCGTGCGGACGGACTGGGCCGTGGCGTCCGCCAGCTTCTCGGTCTCGAGCGCCAGGGCTTCGCGCAGGGCCAGCAGGGTCTCGCGGGCGTCCTCGGCGGCGGCTCCGGCGCGGGCGACCTCGTCGCGCACCGACTGGGCGACCTGGCCGGCCCGGGCGGCGGCCACCACCGCAGGGGTCAGCATGTCCTCGGCCATGGCCTTGGCCCGGCGGGCCTCGAAGGCCAGCTTCTGCCCCTGGCGGATCATGAAGGCCGCGCCCCAGACGAAGGCCGCCGGGCCAATGGCCAGGAGGGCGAAGACCGCCAGGGCGAAACCGTCGTTCTGCAGCGGGGCGACGCCGCTCCGGTAGCCCACGGCGAAGGCGATCGGCGCGAGCGCCCACAGCGCCGAGACCGCCAGGGCGGCGACCCAGATCGGCCACCCGGGCGGCGGCGCCAGTTCCTCCAGGACCGCAGGCTCATAGGCCGGTTCAGGCTGGTATTCAGGGCGCGGCGCCGGGGTGCGAGCCTCTTGGGCTGGCACCGGCGCGACGGCCGCGCGCGGCTCCATCGGCGGCAGCGGTGAGGCCTCAGGCGCGGGGGTCTCGGGCGCAACAGGCGGGGCGGCCGGCTCGACGGTCGGCTCAGCTTCGAGACGCGGCCCCGCGCCGAAGTCCATCCGTTGTCGCCGCTTGGAGAATTTCATACGCGGCAATCCCCTTCCCGCTCACCCACGGGAAAGGATTACCCGCCCCGAAGGCAGACGCAAACAGCCGCCGCGAATCAGCGTGTGGATCAGCTCGGATGGTCGAGGGAGTTTCGGAGCCGGTCAGGCCCGGACGACGGCGGCCCGGCGTTGGTCCGGGCAGTCCTCGACCGGCTTGGCCACACGGTCGGAAATCCGCTGGGCGGCCTTGCGGGGCGAACGCGCCACGACGCGCTGCTCGGCGGCGGGCGCCGGGCGTTCGACGGCCGGGGCGTCCAGGGTGACGCCGAAATGCGAGAAGGCGACAGCGGACGAATGCACGACGACCGCGGCCACAACTTCCGTCAATGTCGCCATCGGCTCTCTCCCGATCCCAGCGCGACTCCGCCGAGCGGCGTTATACGGCAGGACAAGCTGCGCCGCACCCGGCGCCGCACCTTAAATTTCAGCAATGTTACGCAGCGAGGCGCTCCTTGAACGCCGCGCCCTCGTGAGTCAGCAGCCAGCGCTTGCGGGCCAGCCCGCCGGCATAGCCCGTCAGCGCACCGTCCGAACCGATCACCCGATGGCACGGCGCAACCAGGGCGACCGGATTGGCGCCATTGGCCAGGCCCACGGCCCGCACGGCGGTTGGCTGCCCCACGGCCCGGGCAAGCCGGGCATAGGTCCAGGTCTCGCCCACGGGAATGTCGCACAGGGCGCTCCAGACACGCCTCTGGAACGCGGTGCCCGCCCCGTTCCAAGGGACAGCGGACAAGGCATTGATATCGCCTGCGAAATAGGCTTCGAAGGCCGTACGAGCAGAGGTCTTCGCCTCGACCAGGGCCGAGGTCGGATAGCGCCGGGCGATCCAGGCCCGGAGGTGCGCCTCATAGTCGGCCCAGTTGACCGCCCTGAGCACGCCGGCGTCGTCAGCGACCAGCAGGGCGACGCCGATCGGCGTCTCCACCCGGTCCAGGATCAGGGTTTCAGGCGGCCTGGCGGTCTGAAGCAGCATCGGTCTTGGTCCTCTTGGTCTCGGACTGGGCCGCGTCATGGGCCCAGAGATGTTGGGCGGCGTAGGCACGCCAGGGACGCCAGCGCTCGGCGCGGGCCAGCAGGGCTTCGGGCGTCGGACGCTGGCCTGTCTCGTCGGCCATGGCCCGCAACAGAGCGATGTCCGCCCCCGGGAAGGCGTCCGGCTCGCGCAGTTCGCGCAGGGCGATGTACTGGGCCGTCCACTCCCCGACGCCGGGCAGGGCTTTCAGGGCGGCGATGGCGCTGGCGAGATCGGCCCTCGGCGTGAAGATGGCCGGGTCCTCGGCCACGGTGCGGGCCAGCGCCTCGAGCGCCGCGCCGCGCGCCCGCGGCATGCCCAGGGCGGCGATGTCCTGGCCCACCAGCCGATCTGCGCGGGGGAACACGCGGGTGAGCCCCAGGGCTGAGGCGGCCGGGTCGTCGATCGGCTCGCCATAGGCTTCGGTCAGCTTGCCGGCCAGCGCCCGGGCCGCGCCCACGGTGATCTGCTGGCCAAGCACCGCCCGGACGGCGAGTTCGAAGCCGTCCCAGGCGCCAGGCGCACGGAGGCCGGGACGGGCCGCGACCAGCGGCGCGAGCGCCCGGTCCTGCCCCAGGTGGTCGGCGATCAGGCCCGGATCGGCGGTCAGGTCGAACACCCGGCGCACCCGGGCGATCACGGCCGGCAGCGCCTTCAGCTTCGGGAAGCGGATCTCCGCGCTCAGGGCATCGTCGTCCGGCCGAGGCGTGACGATCACCACGCCGCGGACGCCGTCCACCTCCAGGGTGCGGGCGTAGCGCTGAGGCTCCACCCGTTCCACGCCGGGTATGGCCCGGTCCGCCAGGAAGCGGATGATGGCGCCCCAGTCATAGGGCGGTCGGTACGGCAGGCGCACGACGATGCCCTCCGCCGCCGGAATGTCCGCCTG
>Ga0065721_10052805_pt1 | contig 11120 bp, 6 predicted proteins | sample Mesricmetagenome_FD_59108 | JGI IMG/M metagenome (GOLD analysis project Ga0065721, IMG submission 59108) | Mesophilic microbial community from rice straw/compost enrichment Sample: eDNA_1 v2 (version 2) | ecosystem: Engineered > Solid waste > Grass > Composting > Bioreactor | place: USA: Davis...
CATATCGCCTGCTACTCGCCTACCTCGAAGAAGCCGAACGCCTTGGCTTTGACGAGTACGCGGCTAGTGCGCGACAACGCCTGCGCGTTATCGCTGCACGCAGAAGATGAGTCTAAGCCCTCTTTTTCTTGCTTGCTGACTTGCGGCCGGTTGTTTTGCGGGTTGATTTTCTACCCGCTTTCTTCTTCGAAGTCGTTTTCCTCGCAGATCGCTTGGATGCCTTAGTACTCTTGCCTTTTCCAGTGGAACGTTTCTTTTTCGCAGACTTGGCTTCCTTTGCCCACTGCTTCATGTTTTCGCGAATCACCTTCCAGTAGTCTCCACCATAGTCAACAAGAATCTCTCCGCCAGCGGGGATATCCTTCTTTGACTCGATATAGGCTTTCTTGCCGTCGGTGATGTAATCACAATTATTCGTGATTCCTTTCACGCGAACAAGACCGCGGGCGTCATTCGCGTACCGCGCAAGAGCAGATTTGACAGGAAGAGCATCGATGACATGGTTGCGATTGACGTAGAATATGTACCCGTTCTTGCCGTCTTCGTCTTTGACATCTTTCCATTTGGAAATCCTCCCTTTGTACTCAACAATCCGGGTGCCCTTTGGAATGAATTTCTTCGTAAACAATCCCTTACCTGAATTGGGTATCGTCGATTTTTTAACGAACAGTTGTTTCTCTAACAGTGCCATTTACTGATTAATGTAAAATCCCATGCCCTTCACACACTCCTGTAAAAGGCGCGTGAATATATACATAAATACCCGCTTGAAAAAAGATAAATACACAGGCACCGGCACGTCGAACAAAACGTCTCAACGGGTGGTCACAACGCATAAACAAAGTTCTCAACTGAAAAACTACCGCCCATGTTCGTCCTTACCACGAACAATCGATTACGTCATAACCTTAGGTCATGTCTAGCCAAACAGGAGTTGCGCCACGATCAGTGTGATAATGATATTGAAAGTCTGCGCAATAAGGAAGGCATAAAGTGGTCGTTTATTGTCGGCGTTGAACAAGTCTGAAAACCTGGTCTCAAGCCCGATGCTCGTAAACGCAAGTACAAACCACAATGTCTGCACGCTCTTCAATCCACCCTGCGTCGCCTTGACTAATTCGGGACTGAGTACGAATGAAAAAAGAAGTGATGCTGCCATAAAGCCGAGCACAAACTTGGGAAAGCGATCCCACAGCAGTCTCAGCGAAGGTTTGTTCTCCTCCATCCCTTCCGGTGTCTTGCGCGTGTATGTCCAATAGATACTGATTGCAAAAGCTGCAAGACCAAGCAATACGTTCTGGGAGAACTTCACAATCGTACTTACGTTCACTGCGACATCACCCGCAAGTGTCCCTGCTGCAACGACCGCGCCCGTTGTATCAATTGTTCCACCGATCCACGCACCTGTCACCTCTTGGGAGAATTCCAGGGCATTGGCTATCCAGGGCAGAAGGATCATCATCGGGATTGCAGTAACGAGTACCAAAGAGATTACGTATGAAAGCTTCTTGGGATCCCCTTTAATGGCCCCCGCTGTTGCAATGGCCGCAGATACTCCACATATCGATACGGCACTGGAAATCATCATGCGAAGGTCTTCGTCGAGTTTCAGCTTCTTGCAAATCCAGAATGCGAAGTACCATACAGTCAAGACGACGATCAACGCTTGAATCATTCCCAACTGGCCAGCCTCAAGGATATCGCTGAAGATGATTCGGGTACCAAGCAAAACAAGTCCGATCTTGACAAACATTTCAGCGTTCAGTACTTCCCGGAACCACGTCGGAAGGTTGATGAGGTTACCGATGAGTAGACCAATCGATAAACTGAATATCACGGCTTCAAGATTGAGCGAACGAATCGCGCCATTTCCCTCCAGCAAAAGGGCAAGAACACTCACCAGGTACAAGACTGGGAATACTTTAATCGATGCCTTGACCGGTTTATTGGTTATCAACGCCGCCAGCACGGAGAAAACAAAAACAAGCACAAACTGATAGAAGATCGTAAGCAGGTTTTGCCCTGAAAAGATCTTTTGGCTGAGGTCTTCGAAACTGTTCCACTTATAAACGGGAGCGGGGATCACCAAACCTCCCAGGAAAAGGAAGATAATCACAAAGCCGAGCAACACTACAGCCCAGTCTTCATGCATCACAAGTCGCGATTTTTCTGAAGTCGTCACAGACTCCTCCGCAGTGTTTGCCATAAGATTCAGGTTAGAAAACGCAAATTAGAACTTATTTGGAAATACCAAAGATGTCCTTCAATGCACGGTCGGCAGCGTTGACGCCGCACATACCGTGGACACCTCCCCCTGGTGGTGTTGCTGACGAACATAGGTATATCCCTCGTGCAGAGGTGCGATAGGGCGATGCGCGAAGAGCCGGACGGGTAAAGAGTTGACCGATGTCAATAACACCGCCGTTGATGTCACCACCGATGTAATTGGGATTGTACTCCTCGATTTGGGCAGCGGTAAAAGTGTGGCGCGCAAGTATGAGATCTCTAAAGCCAGGAGCAAATCGCTCCACCTGTTGTTCTATCCGCTCCGTCATGTCAACCGTTGATCCGTGTGGGACATGGCAATATGCCCACGCGACGTGCCTACCGCCAGGCGCACGACTTTCATCGAAGACGCTTTGTTGAGCAAAAAGCACAAATGGCTTTTCCGAGTGCTTTCCTTTCCAGATCATTGCTTCACCTTCAGCAATTTCTTCGATCGTGTTGCCGATATGAACGGTGGCAGCGCTTCTGCAGGCGTCGTTAATGAAGGGAGCTGGGGCACTTAACGCCCAGTCGACTTTGCACACGCCCGCACCGTAGCGATATCGACCAAGCTGCCAGCGATAGATCGAAGAAAATTTCTGCCCGGCAATCTTCAACAGCTGCGCAGGTGTAACATCAAACAGGTATGCATGTGCCGCAGGAAGCTGAGACATAGATTGCACGTAGAAGTTTGTCTCAATCTTTCCACCGATCGACGTAAAGTACGATGCGAGTGCCTTCGTTATCTGATGCGAACCTCCCTTCGGGAATGGCCAACCACGTACATGGCCGGCAGCGAGAAGAACAAGGGCAATTGCCGATGTCGCGATGTTGGTCAAAGGCTGGATGGAATGCGCCGCCATGCCCGCCCACAATGCGCGACCTTCTGTTGTCCTGAACTTCTTCGACAAGAGAGTAGCAGGACGAAGTGCATTCAATCCGAACTTTGTTAAGTCAATCGGATGTACCGGAATGCGCAATGGCCCAAGAAGGTCATTGATGATCCGAGGCCACGACTTGACCAAAGGTTTGACAAGTGATTGGTAAACACTGGAGTCCTCTCCTAACGCATCCGCAGTTTTGTCCAACGAGGAATACAACGCCGCCGCCCTGCCTCCGTCAAGAGGATGCGCCGCGAGAACAGGTGGATCAATAAAGTCAAGCCCATGTTCGCGGAGGGGCAACGTCGAAAAAAAAGGCGACGCTGCTCCGAGAGGATGAATCGCGGAGCAGACGTCGTGGAGAAATCCAGGAAGTGTCAATTCAAGTGTGCGCGTGCCTCCACCAATGGTATCCTTTCCCTCGAGAATGAGAACCGAAAGCCCCGCTTGCTGCAATCGAATTGCCGCACTGAGTCCATTCGGCCCCGAGCCAATGACTACCGCATCATAATCGGCCTTGTTCAGGCGTTGCATCGATCAAAGATACAGGAACAATCGAAAAGGCCATTGTTGAGGAATACAGTTGAATTATGGTTGAAACGACACTTCGCGTCCTTCTACAAATATCTTGGCGATACGAGGACTGTTCCAACGCTGTTTTGCCGGCAATTCCGATTCCCATTCTTTCAATAGAGTCTTGAGCTCGGCTACCTTTTCAGGCAAAGCACCTGAGAGGTCATTCTTCTCGGAAGGATCCTCCTCAATATTGTAAAGGAATGTGGTCTTATCCTCTTCGTTGATCATCAGCTTGAATGCACCGTGTCTTACAGTCTTCACACCGCCGTTTCTCCAGAACAGAACTTCATGAGGTCTGCTGGATTCTTGTCCAGTCAGGTACGGGAGTAAATCGACGCCATCATACTTACGGCCCTCAGGCAACTTGCCTCCCGCTGCATTGACAAAGGTCGGGAAGAGATCCAACGTGCTGACCGGATGTTCATACGCAGTTCCCGGCTTGATCTTTCCTTTCCAGGAGATCAATAAGGGCGTCCGAATACCACCTTCGTAGTGCGTCAGCTTTCCTCCTTTCAGAGGGAAGTTTAGGTTGATGTCCGGGTTTGCATCGTAATATGTCAGGTTGTTGGCAGCGTTCTTATCGAAGCCTTCATTGTGCCATACAGAACCGTTGTCACCGGAGAAGACAAAAATGGTATTGTCATACAGGCCGAGATCTTTCAACTTCTTTTGAATGATTCCCACTGCCTCGTCTTGCGCCATAAGCATCGCGAGGAGATACCTCTGTTGCTCATCGCGAATATGACCCAATTGGTCATAGTACTTCTTAGGAGCCTGGAGCGGCGTGTGAATTGCACCAAACGGAACGTACAGGAAGAATGGCTGATCTTTGTTGCTTTCTATGAAGTTGGTCGCTTCCCTGGCAATAGCGTAGGTCTGATACTCCTTCTCGTCCCTGATCTCACCGTTGACAAAGATCGCAGTCGCGATGCTGTCACGTTTCCACTGATACTTGCCATCCGAAGCTTTGTAGTGGTCATACTTTCCTTCAGGATCTTTGTATGTCACAAAGTTGGGATCACTCTCATCCACATAATAAAGGCTCGATCCGCCGTACCATCCCCAAGAGTAATCGAAGCCTCGCTGATGAGGACGATATCCGTCGTAAAATCCCGCATGCCACTTTCCAATGATGGCAGTTTTGTAACCTTGGGTTTTCAACACCTGCGCGATGTTCAACTCAGACTTCGGAATACCTTGCGTAACCAACGAATCCGGGTTGATACCTCTGGCATTCAGAAAATCATCGTAGTCTTTGCCTCTGTCCCCGATGTATGCGGTGCGATCGGGATAGATCAGGTGATTTTCAGAACCGAAACGTTGCTGATAACGCCCCGTAAGCAATCCAGCCCGTGAAGCGCAGCATATAGGTGCCGTTACATAACTCTGTTTGAACCTGACACCTTCATTCGCGATCGCGTCGATGTTAGGTGTTTGAATGCGATTATTTCCGTTAGCGGAAATCGCATGAAACCCAAAGTCATCCGCGAAGAAAAAAACAATGTTAGGTTTCTTGTTGGTGGCCTCTTCCTGTTTGGATTCACGGCAGCCTGCCAGCGCAATCCCGAGGACGAGGACAAGTAAGGTGGTGTTTAATTTGTTCATGATCGTGTATAGTATGATTGGTGTTTCATTGAGCTACATCCCACCAGAGTCGGGGTTCTTGAAGGTTTGACTCCTTCGTTGGAACATTCGCGTTCTGGAGGACTTCCGTATTTGGATATGGGAATCTTCTTGGAATCTCACCGTTCGGATTGAGAGCAGTTGAACCTCCCTGTGCCGGTTCAAGCTGGGGATATCCTGTGCGTCTGTAGTCCGTCCATGCTTCCGGATTGAGGAAAAGTGCAATGTATTTCTGCGTCATGATTGTCTCCAGTTTATCATCCGGGTCCCCGGAAAGTTGGGCGCGACTTGCGATGTACTCGGCCTGCTTGGCACCGGTAGCAAAAGGATCCGATGGCGAGTTGACTTTATCGAATGATGCTGTCACTGCTTGTTCAAGCAGGTCTTGTAACCCTGCGTCATTCGGATCAAGTATGAACCGAGCCTCAAGCTCGATGAATTTTGATTCAGCGTATGAGACAACACTCACCGGAGAGTTTGCACGTCCGTAGTATGTAGCGGTACCAACAATGTTGGACGCTCCTTCGGGCTGACCGGCCTTTGCTCCTTTGTAAGTATTCGCAGGAGCTGGCGGTGGCATCGGGTTTGCAAACGCGGCACGACGAGGATCAACTGGAACTCCATTGTCCGGATCGCCATTAAGTAGCGAAACGAAGAAGTAGGCCATACCATACCACCCAGGTCTTCCCGCATTTTGAGTGTACCATGGCGAAGCCTGGTTGTTCGCTGTTCCGAATACAAACTCGAAGTCTCCTTCGTTTGACGCTATACCTCGGTAAGTACCGCCAATACCTCCGTCATAGAGATATGAGAGTGCATTAGTTGCTGCCTGAGTGGGATTGCGCTTTGATAGATGAAGAGCGTAGCGCGCCTTTAACGTCCAGGCTACAGCACGCCACCGATCAATATTTCCTTTGAAGATCAGGTCGTCGTTACCGGGCGACAAAACTGAAGTCTGACCCAACAGGTCAATACCTTCCGACAACAATTGCTGAACCGCAGCATACACAGATTCCTGTGAATCATACGACGGAGCAAGGTTATCGGGATTGAGCGCCTGCGAATACGGAATGTCACCATAAGCGGATGTAAGAGTAGCAACAGCGAGTGCGCGGAGTATGCGCGCAACGCCCGAGTAATGCGGAGCGGACCGCTCCGTTGCCAACTCATCCAGCAGCTTAAGTTCAGTGAGCACGTTCGTGTAAGTCTTGCCCCACGCACCGTCGAACGCAGAAGTCGCAAGATTGTATCGATCATCGTTCACTGCAAAACCGCCGATACCACTGATGTGCTGAACGAACACTGACGTTTTCACAGAGTAGTCTGCTGCGTATGCGTAGACAAGAGATGCTTCCGCACCGGCAAGGAGTCCACTTAACGGAACTTCCTTCGGCTTGTTTGGATCAATGTTGACCTCCTCCAGGTCGCAAGACAAAAGGATCATGAAGATCAGAAACAGATATTTTGTTTTCATTGATGTAGTAATTAGAAGGTTACGTTAAGTCCGGCTCCAATGCTCTTCGCGGTCGGATAGTTGAAGAAGTCAGCACCATATCCGTTGGTGAATCCTCCCCGGAGATTGACGTCCGGATCCTGTCCGGAGTAGTTCGTTTTCAGGAACAGATTCCTTCCCGTAACGGTAACGTCAAGTCTCACAAGTGAAAGGCGCTTGACCCACGCGGTTGGTACATGCCAAGTGAGGTTGACGTCACGAAGGCGAATCCACCAAAGGTTCTTCTCGATATAGAGATCGGGATACTGAATCGTCGCGCGATACCAGCGCTCTCCTTTGATGACCTCGATATCATTCGTACCTCCATCACTGTACTTCACACCATCGAATACGAAAGGATCATAACGGTCTTCGGTAATCTTCGACACGCCATTGGTTGCCATCTGAGCATGCGCACTATTGTATATGTCGAACTTGTAGCGCGAGTCAAACAGGAAACTCAACGTGAAGCCTTTGTAGGTGAAGGAGTTCTTAAACCCTAGGTTCCAGAGGGGATTCGGGTCTCCTAATACTGTTTGCTGAGGATCCACCATCGGGAATCCGTAGTTCGCGTTGGCAGAACCTCCAACGGTGGGTCTATCATCAATTACGACTTTGCCCTCGTCGTTTTGCAGCAATTTCGTTCCGTAGAAGACGCTGAAAGCCTCGCCGGCTATGATGCTCGCGGTTACGTTGTTAGTATTCCACAAGCCGATCTGGCTCAAACCCTCAGCCAACTCAACTACCTTGCTGCGATTTTTTGCGAAGTTCACAGTCACATCCCAGCGCAACTTCCCTGCCTTCACAGGAGATCCATTGAGTGAAAATTCAATCCCTTGGTTCGACACCAGACCGGCATTTGTGATATATCCACTAAACCCTGTAGACGTCGGAATACTGATCGGCACAATCTGATCGCGGCTTTCGCTCTTGTAAAAAGTCACGTCAAAACCAATTCGGTCGTTGAAGAACCAGGCATCCAGGCCTCCTTCGAACGATGTGATGGTTTCAGGTTTGAGCGCCGGGTCCACCTTCACGTTGTCATAGCTAAACCCTGAAAGTCCGCCGAATGGGAATGTGAATTCCTGACCTTGAACGGAGCCTCCGATGGTTGTAGTCGAGAAGTTTGTATTAAGTGAATAGGGGGATGTATCATTACCCACTTGCGCAACCGAACCCCTGACCTTCAGATAGCTCAACCACGTAACAGGCACGTCCCACACTTCGGAAAGTACAAGACCTGCGTTGATTGATGGATAGAAGAAGCTGTTGCGTTTCGCTGGCAACGTCGACGTCCATTCGTTTCGACCCGCTACTTCGACAAACAACCAATCTTTGTAGTTGAATTGCACGTCACCGTAAACCGCAACGAGATTCTTCTTGATCGTTGATTGATTCAAGGTTACAGCCGAAGCGTTGCTAATGTTGTAAAAGTCAGGAATCGTCAAGTTGTTACCGCGTGCAACTGTGTTGAAGCGGTAAAAGTCAAAGAAGTTGTGTCCCGCGATCACTTTGATCCCGAGGTCGGAACTCAGTTGACGAGTAGCCGTGAGATAGAAGTCGGTGTTGATGTCCCTCCTGGAAAATCCGTAGTCTACGATCACGCCGGCAGGAAACGCAATTGATCCCTTACTGAAGGCGCCTTTTCTCTTTTCATCAGAGATGTCGGTCCCGACGCGCAACGTCGCCGCGAGCCAGTCAGTGACATAGTACTCGCTTTCCTGGACAGCTACAAAACGGTTGATCTCATCAGTATGCGGGTTCTTGTTCAGCGACCAGTACGGGTTATCAAATCCACGATTACCACCGGGATATGCGCGTTGAGTTCCGTCAGAGAACTGGTATGCGTCGCGATCGTTGGCAGGATCGCTTGTACCATTCGAGTTGTCAAAGTTGAGAGGGGTGTTGATCAATCCGCGCATGACACCCGAGGGAGCACCTCCCGGCAGCATCCGATTGTCAGACCCGGTGTTAAAGAAATTGACCGAAGCTTTCAAGTGCAACCTGGATGACGCCTGAAACCCTGCGCCGACACGAACACTGTTCTTGTAGAAGTTCGTCGTCGGAACAATGCCCTCCTGGTAATATCGTCCGGCTGAAACGTAGTAATCAGCGTTCTCTGAACCACCTGAAACACTCAAGTGATGATCAGTTGTATGTCCTTGCTGAAAGAATTTGTCCTGATTGTCATAGCGATTGACAGGAATTCCATTCGATGATGGATCATCCTTGTGAACAATTGCACCGTTGGCATCCCATTTCGAAGGAATGTTACTGTACGTGAGATCACTCAGGAGCGGTCCCCATGAGTCTTCAGAACCATTCAATCCCGGAGTGACATACTGGCCATTGATCCCCTGTGCGTATTTAGTCTGGATTGGCTGCAGTCTTCTAAGAAGCGACTCAACGCTGTAGGAAGTTGAGAAAGACACAACCGGCCGATCACTCTTGACTCCCTTTTTCGTGTTCACGATTACAGCTCCGTTTGCAGCGCGAATACCGTACAATGCTGCAGCCGTTGGACCTTTCAGGATCGTTATCGATCCGATGTCGTTTGGATTCAAGTCAACCGCACGGTTCGACTGGTTCACGATTTGGTTCTCGTTCTGGATAGCGAGCCCGATGTTCGAGTTATCGATGGGCATCCCATCAAGTACAAACAACGGCGAGTTGTCGCCCAAAATGGAAGTACTACCTCTGACTCGAATTGTCGACGAACCCCCTGGCTGACCGCTACTATTGTTGATTTGCACACCTGCAACGCGACCGCTGATCGCAGCGACGATGTTGGGTTCGCGCGTGGCGATTACATCATCCGTCTTCAGTGTTTGAAGGGAGTAGTTGATGGCTTGTCGTTTTGTTTCAAGACCTACTGCGGTCACGACAATCTCAGACAACAACTGCCTCGACTCGAGCGTCACTTCGAGTTCTGGCGGAACCTCATAGATCTCGATCTCTTGCGTAGCATACCCGGCATAGCTCACTGCAATCGTTACGGGTAGCTCACGTGAGAAATCAAAGGCGAAGTTTCCATCGACATCAGCCACTGTTCCATCAGACGTGCCTTTGATTTGAATCGTCGCACCGATCAGTGGTTCCCCGGTCATTCCGTCGGTCACTTTTCCTCTTATTGTTTGTTGAGCAAATGCGATGTTCGAAAACAAGACAACAGCCAATAGCCCGCGCCCGATGAACATCAATGATTTGTAGATTGATACCATATCAAATTTTCGTTAGTGGAAGTTGGTGGCCACGAAGTGCGCCGGTGATGTGCAATAGATTCCACCAATAACCTTTTGCACCCGGCGCACCGTGAGCCATATGAACTGACAGGAGAATCCTGCCATGTTAAATGCTTTTGAAAATGATTAGAAAGACAGAAGCAACTCTGTCAAGAGAAGATCAGCAACAACAACAGAAGTGTCTTGTGAAAATCATAGCCCACCATTTGTTTGAGTTGTACATGTTAGTCTTCATACTCTTTGGAGTTTGATAAAGAAATCTCCGGCACAACCCGACGCATGTCTTGGTGGAAACAATACGCCAGAGGTCGTCCATTACCTCTTTGTTAGACTAAGATCAATTTTGGTGGGAATTGATAGTCTATTAATTCGATAGACAAATGTGGTTTATTGGAACGAGGAATGCAAGCGTTATGAAAAAAAAATTAGAAGTGAGTTGCGAGTGTTGAGGAGGCGTCAATCGTCAATCGTCAATCGTGAGTGACCGTGAATCGTAAGGATCGTGAATCGTGAATACCTGCGAAGAAGATGGAGATACGTATTAATATTTTGCACGAGAGGGGTAGGTAGCGAGATCCCCTCCTTCCGAGGAGGGGAGCCGCCGGACCGGAGGTTCGGCGGGGGGTGGTGTGATCGAGAATCGAGAATCGAGAATCGAAAATTACCGAAAATCGAAAATCGAGAATCGAAAATCGGCTTGAATGCCATATGAGAGAGGATTTATGATCATCCAAGTTATGAGATTCTGAATTTTTCTAAAGATTCCGATTCAACGGAAAACCAGATAAAAATTCAGAAACTCCTGCCCCACCGTAGACCGGAAACCGTAGACCGAAAGTGGACAGCGGACCGTGGTCTGTGGACTCACGAAGTGAGTTGCGAGTGTTGAGGAAGGCGTGCGGCTTAACGGGTATCATTCTTCGCGGAGGAAGGGCGGGTACTTCGTCAATCGTCAATCGTCAATCGTCAATCGTCAGTCGTGAGTTACCGTGAATCGTAAGGATCGTGAATCGTGAATACCTGCGAAGAAGATGGAGATAC
>Ga0065721_10006894_pt1 | contig 11118 bp, 11 predicted proteins | sample Mesricmetagenome_FD_59108 | JGI IMG/M metagenome (GOLD analysis project Ga0065721, IMG submission 59108) | Mesophilic microbial community from rice straw/compost enrichment Sample: eDNA_1 v2 (version 2) | ecosystem: Engineered > Solid waste > Grass > Composting > Bioreactor | place: USA: Davis...
TAAACCGGTGCTCTCCGCTCGGGAGGGCTCGGGATGAACGTTCTTTCCATTCAGTCGCACGTCGCCTTCGGCCATGTCGGCAACGCCTCGGCCGTCTTTCCCATGCAGCGCCTGGGTGTGGAGGTGTGGCCGATCCATACGGTGCAGTTCTCCAACCACACCGGCTACGGCGCCTGGAAAGGGCGCGTGTTCGACGCGCCGATGATCGAGGAACTCGTCGACGGCATCGCCGAGCGCGGCGTGCTGCCGGTCTGTGACGGCGTCCTGTCCGGCTACATGGGGTCGGCCGACATCGGCAACGGCATCCTCTCGGCCGTCAGGCGGGTGAAGGAGGCCAATGCGGCCGCGCTCTACTGCTGCGATCCGGTCATCGGCGATGTAGGGCGCGGCGTCTTCGTGCGCCCCGGCATTCCCGAGTTCATGCGCGAGCACGCCGTGCCGGCGGCCGACATCATCACGCCGAATCAATTCGAGCTCGACTTCCTCTCCGGTCGCAGCTCGGCGACGCTTGCCGAGGCGAAGGCGGCGGTTGCGGCGGTGCGTGCCACCGGGCCGCGGGTGGTGCTGGTCACATCCCTCCACACCGAGGAGACGCCGGCAGACGCCATCGACCTCCTGGCGGCCGACGGGGAGGGGAGCTGGCGCGTGCGCACACCGCGCCTGTCTCTCGGCATCAACGGGGCGGGGGATGCCATCGCGGCGCTCTTCTTCGTGCATTTCCTGCGCAGCCGCTCGGCGGCGAAGGCGCTCGGCGCGGCGGCGGCCTCCGTCTACGGCCTGCTGAAGCGCACGCAGGAGGCGGGCTCGCGCGAGATCCTCACCGTCGCGGCGCAGGACGAGTTCGTGACGCCGAGCCACAGTTTTCCGGTGGAAGCCGTCTAGGGGCTTCACACCTCGGGTGGCCGGGCGCCTAATATGGCGCTGCGGCAGCCTCGCGGCGCGAGCGGGGCGGCGAGGCCGGAAGGGACGAGGCTGGGGCAGATGCGGCTGCGCGTGGCGACGTTCAATGTCGAGAACCTCATTGCGCGCCACCGCTTCGGCAGGGAGGCGCGCATCGAGACGGCGGCCGCCATGTCGCTGTTCGAGTTCGCCTCCAAGGAGCACCGCGAGGCGGTGGAGCGCTCGGTGGCGGTGGCGCTCGAGGACGACAAGCGCCAGATGACGGCGCTCGCCATCGCCGAGGCCCATGCCGACATCCTGTGCCTGCAGGAGGTGGACAGCCTCTCGGTGCTGGAAGCCTTCTTCGCCAATTACGTGCATCGCCTCGCCGACAAGCGCTACGGGCATTTCCGCCTCAAGCACGGCAACGACGTGCGCGGCATCGACGTCGCCTGCGCCATCCGGCGCGATCTCGTTGCCGGGCCCGGCGCGGTGCGCGCCACCTCCCATGCCGGCCTCACCTTCCGCGACCTCGGCGTGTTCGACGACGATCTCGCCGCGATGGGGCGTCTCGAGACGGACAAGGTCTTCCAGCGCGACTGCCTGGTGGTCGATGTCGATCTCGGTGAGGCGACGCTCACGCTCTTCGTGTGTCACTTCAAGTCCATGAGCAACGGTCGTGACGATGGGCGCGTCGCCACCCTGCCGCTGCGGCGGGCCGAGGCACGCGCCGTGCGCCGCCTCGTCGAGGCGCGCTTCGGCCCCGCCGTGTCCGAGGCGAACTGGCTCGTCATCGGTGATCTCAACGGCTGCGAGGAGACGATCGGTCCCGGCGCCCGCGTGATCGCGGAAGGGGAAAGCGGGCTCGAGCCGCTGACGCACGGCTTTGCCGTCAACCCGCTCGCGGCCCTGCCGGCGCACGAGCGGTGGACGCATTTCCGCCGCGCCTGGTCGGAGAGGGAGGAGCGCATCGTCGAGCGGCACATGCAGCTCGACTACATTCTTCTCTCGCCGGCGCTCGCCGCGGTCAATCCGGCGCCCGAGGTCGAGATCGTGCGCCGGGGGCTGCCCTACCGTGTGCCGCTCGACCCGAGGCAGGAAAATCGCTCGCTGGCGGCACTTGCGACCTCCTGCGATCGTTATCCCCGAGTCGGCTGGGATCGACCGAAGGCGAGCGACCATTGCCCGCTCGTCGTCGGGATCGACCTGCCGGCGCGACGCAATCCGCCGCAAGCATAGGAAAGTGAGACGATGGGACGCCGTTTCTTCACACTCGACGTCTTCACCGACACCGCGCTCGGTGGCAACCCGCTCGCCGTCGTGCTCGACGGGCAGGGGCTCGGCGATGCCGGCATGCAGGCCATCGCCAAGGAGTTCAACCTGTCCGAGACGGTCTTCGTGCTGCCGCCCGAGGACGCGCACCATCGGGCCAGCCTGCGCATCTTCACGCCGACGGCGGAGCTGCCTTTCGCGGGCCACCCCACCCTCGGTACGGCGGTGCTGCTCGGGCTCATCGACCACGGGCCGAGCCCCGGCGCGCTCGCCTTCACGCTCGAGGAGAAGGTTGGCCTCGTCCCCTGCGCCGTCGAGATTGCCGGCAAGGGCTGCGGGCGGGCGACCTTCACCCTGCCGCGCCTGCCGGAGCGGCTGAGCGACCTCGCCTCGCCCGCCGCTCTTGCCGCGGCGCTCGACCTCGCCGTCGAGGAGATCGGCTTCGGCATGCACCGGCCGGCCAAATATTCCGCCGGGGTGCCCTATGCCATCGTGCCGGTGGCAGGGCGGGCGGCGGTCGACCGGGCGCGGCGGCGGGTCTCCGCCTGGGATACGGCCTTCGGCGACGGGCCGCGCGCCAATACCTTCATCTATTGCCGCGAGCCGGTGGACGCCAGCCATGCCTATTATGCGCGCATGTTCGCGCCGGACCTCGGCATCGGCGAGGATCCGGCAACGGGCTCGGCGGTGGCGGCCTTCGCCGGCGCGATCATGGATTACGACTCGCCGGCGGACGGTGAACACATCCTCGTCATCGAGCAGGGCTATGCCATGGGGCGCCCGTCCCAGATCGAGCTGACGCTGACGGTCGAGGGCGGTGCGCTCGTCAAGGCCGCCATCGGCGGCACNGCCGTCGTCGTCAGCGAGGGAGCGCTGTTCCTGTGATCGAAGAGCCCTTGATCCTGCCGCTCGCCGGCGTCGAGGCCTGGTGCGAGGAGGGCGCGTGGCCCTGGGCGGAGGAACACAGGGCGGCGATCGACGCCCACTGGGCGCGCCGGACGGCCGAGACCCCGGCGCTCTACAACGGGCGTGTATTGATCTGCTGCGAGCGGCGGGTGGAGGACGGCATCCTCAAGGTGCGCTATCGCGAGAGCGACTATGCGAGCTTCCTCGCCATGCGCGACCTCGACTTTCCCCCCGGCAGCGCGGGCAACTGCTTTGCCATGGCGGCGCTGCAGGCGGCCGACGGGCCCTATCTCCTCGGCATCATGGGCGACCATACGGCGAACCCCGGGCGCATCTATTTCCCCGCCGGGACGCCGGATCCGGGCGATGTCCTGCCCGACGGGCGGGTGGATCTCGCCGGCAGCGTCAGCCGGGAGCTCCTCGAGGAGACCGGGCTCGGCGAGGACGAGGTCACCATCGAGGAGACCTGGACTGCCGTCTTTCACGGCGCGCGCATCGCGCTGATGCGCCCGGTGCGCTCGCCCCTGCCGGCCGCCGCGCTCCACGCGCGCATCGATGCATGGCTGGCGCGGCAGGAGCAGCCGGAGCTGGCGGGAATGCACGTCGTGCGTGCACCGGCGGACATCGACACGGCTCGGATGCCCTATTTCACGCAGGTCTTCCTGCGGCACCTGCTGCAGCGCTGAGCCTGCCCGTTTCCGGGAAGCATGCTCTTCAAGGCCGACATACTGGAGAAGATCGCGCAGGGAGAGGTGACGCTCGCGTTCCGGCGCTGGACGCGCCCCAGCGTCAAGGTCGGAACGCGGCTTCATACGCCGTGCGGCGTGGTGGAGATCCTGTCGCTCACCTCCTGCACGGAGGAGGCGCTGACCACTGACGATGCCGTTCGCGCCGGATATCGCGACCTTGCCGCGCTCCGGAAGGATCTCGCGCGCCGAAACACGGGCAACCTGGTGCGCATTGCATTTCGCTATGCCGGGGCCGACCCGCGCAGGGCCCTCGCGCAGGAGAGCGTCTTGTCCCAAGAGGATGCGGAGGCGATCGCGAAGCGGCTCGATGCTCTCGACAGCCGGAGCCCGCGCGGTCCCTGGACGCGCCTGACGCTGGCACTCGTTGCGCATTCGCCGGGCGTGCCGGCCCGCCGGCTCGCCGAGGAGGCCGGCTGTGCGATGCCCCTGTTCAAGACGGACATGCGCAAGCTCGGCGCCCTCGGCCTCACGGTCAGCCTCACCGTCGGCTACCGGCTCTCGGCGCGCGGCGAGGCCTTTCTCGCGTGCGATCAGCGATAGCCGTAACGCGACTTGGTGGCGGCCAGCATGGCGACCGCGTCGCGGTCGGCGCCGCTCGTGCAGGTGCTCGCGGCCTTGTCCACTTCCGGCGTCATCTTGGCGTAGACGGTGGGGCTGAGATAGCCGGTGTCCACGTCACGGCGGGTGATCTCGCGGAAGGTATTGATCTCGCGGGCGCAGGCGCTGTCGCCCGGCAGCTGCGGCACGGCCGGAGTGGCGGCGGCCTGCTGCTGCGCCGGGCTTCCGCCCGTCGTGTTGCAGGCCGCGAGGGAAAGTGCCAGCACGGTTGCGCCGAAAAGCGTCGGCAGCGCGCGGATCGTCATGTCTCAACCTCTCCATTCTGGTGTGGAATCGCCACACGGCAGCCTTGGCGGGCAATTGGGACGCGTCAATGGCAAGAGCCGGGTCGACGGGCCTCGCCGTGCATTCGCCGTTAAAGTGTTGCTTGTCAGCACGGGGTGTCGTCGTTTAGAAGCAATCTGGACATGTCGCCAGCGCGTCGGGTGCGCTGGGCGAGCGCGAGGGGAACGGGCCGTGGTCATTTCCGGCTCCAGCATGACGATGGCAGACGCGGCATCCGCCGCCGCATCGTCGCGCGCGCTCGGCGTTCTTCGTCTTTCCGGTCTTCTTCTTCTCCTTAGCCGCCCCTGAGCGCCGGCTGGGCACGCATGCCTGGGCACTCAGGGGACGACGCGAAGATCTCGATCATCGACGAATTTCGACGACACGCCGGCCGCTGTGCCGTGCCGCCCGAAGAGGACAGTTCACCATGACCCATCCCACGACCGACGCCGCGAAGAAGGCGAGCGACCGCGTCATCATCTTCGACACGACGCTGCGCGACGGCGAGCAGTGCCCCGGCGCCTCCATGACCTTCGAGGAGAAGCTGGAGGTTGCGGAGCTCCTCGACAGCATGGGGGTGGATGTCATCGAGGCGGGTTTCCCCATCGCCTCGGTCGGCGACTTCGAATCCGTCTCGGAGATCGCGCGCCGCACGAAGCGTGCCGTGATCGCCGGTCTCGCCCGCGCCATCCCCGGCGACATCGCCCGGGCAGGGGAGGCGGTGCGCCATGCGCAGCGCGGCCGCATCCACACCTTCGTATCGACCTCGCCGATCCACCTCGCGCACCAGATGCGCAAGTCCGAGGAGGAGGTGCTGGAGATCATCGCCGCGACGGTGGCCCAGGCGCGCAACCTCGTCGAGGACGTCGAGTGGTCCGCCATGGACGCGACGCGCACGCCGATCGAGTACCTGTGCCGCTGCGTCGAGGCCGCCATCAAGGCCGGCGCCACCACCATCAACCTGCCCGATACGGTCGGCTACGCGACGCCCGACGAATACCGCACCATGTTCCGGACCATCCGCGAGCGGGTGCCGAATGCCGACAGGGCCATCTTCTCGGTCCATTGCCACGACGACCTCGGCCTCGCGGTGGCCAATTCGCTGGCCGGCGTCGAGGGCGGCGCGCGCCAGGTGGAGTGCACCATCAACGGTCTCGGCGAGCGCGCCGGCAATGCGGCGCTGGAAGAGATCGTCATGGCCATCCGGACGCGCCGTGACATTCTGCCCTACGAGACCGGCATCGACACGACGATGCTGACGCGGGCCTCCAAGCTCGTCTCGGCGGTCACCTCCTTCCCGGTGCAGTACAACAAGGCGATCGTCGGGCGGAACGCCTTCGCGCACGAGAGCGGCATCCACCAGGACGGCATGCTGAAGAACGCCTCGACCTACGAGATCATGACGCCCGAATCCGTCGGCGTGAACAAGACCTCGCTGGTGATGGGCAAGCACTCCGGCCGCCACGCCTTCCGCGAGAAGCTGAAGGCGCTGGGCTACGACCTCGGCGAGAACGCGCTGGAGGATGCCTTCCGCCGCTTCAAGGACCTCGCCGACCGCAAGAAGAACGTCTACGACGAGGACATCGAGGCGCTCGTCGACGAGGAGATCCTGACGGCGCACGACCGCGTCAAGCTGGTGTCGCTGTCGATCATCGCCGGCACGCGCGGGCCCCAGCGGGCGACCATGAAGCTCGACGTCGGCGGCGAGATCCGCACCGAGGAGGCGGAGGGCAACGGCCCGGTCGACGCCACCTTCAACGCCATCAAGGCGCTGGTGCCGCACGAGGCCGTGCTCGACCTCTACCAGGTGCACGCCGTGACCGAGGGCACCGACGCCCAGGCCGAGGTTTCGGTGCGGCTGTCGGCGCACGGCTCGTCCGTGACCGGCCGGGGCGCCGATCCCGACACGCTGGTCGCCTCGGCGCGCGCCTATCTCGCGGCACTCAACAAGCTGCTGATGCGCGGCGAGCGGCTGCACGCCCACGCCGCCGAATGAGGGAGAGCGGCCCGGCAGCGCCGGGCCGCAGCCGCCGGCGCCCGCGGCTATCCACAGCCGCGGGTCCGTGACGGAAAAATGAACAGGACATGCTGGACAAGCCCCGCGGTCTTTGCTACTTCCCCGCTCGTTCCGCTGGCGATGACCGGCGCGACATGTTGATGGGCGCATAGCTCAGTTGGTAGAGCAGCTGACTCTTAATCAGCGGGTCCTAGGTTCGAGCCCTAGTGCGCCCACCATCAACTCCTTGAAATAGCTACGCTTTTAAGCGAAACGGCCAGGCCGGAGCGGACGGCGGTTTCCAATCTCAGCCGCCGGTTTCCAATTCCCGTTCTGTTCCTGTTCTGGGGAGCGCTGCCGGTCGCAGCTCCGCCCACCGATTCTCAAGCAGCCTCATCCGCTGGCGCGCGAGCTCTCTGACGCGCACATCGCGCCCGTAGTGGCGCACCATCTGCTCGCTCATGTTGACGATGGCACCGACCTGCGTCTCGGTGCACCCCGCCTCGAGCAGCATGATGACGGCATTCTTCCGCAGCCCGTGAAAGACAGTTCGCTCGTCGCGGAAGCGCTTGAAAATCCTCTCGCCCTGCTTGGTCTGGCGATCCATGAGCTTGCTCCACTCAGTGCGGAAGCCATCGGGCGTGTAGGGCTTGCCGCGGGCGCCGAGGTGAAGCTGGACGAACTCGGGTGCCTTCGTGTCCTTCTTGCGGGCCGGAGGCCGGGCGATTTCGATCAGCGCCGATACTCGGAGTGGATCGGGATCCAGACAATCTCGCCGGTCTTCTGGGCGCGCACGGGAATGGTCGCGTCCTGCTTTCGGGGGCGCGGCATGGCAAGGACATCAACCGCCGCTGCCCCGTGAAGAGGGCCGACACGGCCGGCAGGATGAGGTGATCCGGAGCATGGCCAAAGAAAGTCTCGAAAGCCCAATCCGGCCTAGGGCTGCGGGATCGGAGCCCTGCCGAGGGCGTCCACAAGCACGGTGGCGCCATCCGCAACCTTCGTAGCCGCCTGCTCAACGGCGCCCGATAGGCCGGTGATCAAGACCGCGTTCGTGCGGCCGCAGGTGCCGGCAGCGGCTCGGGAACCATGCCCCGGGCCAGTGGCGGTGCCCGACCGGCGCCTGTCGCAGCAGGAGGTGGTGTCGCTGTGGGGGCGCGACCGGGCCGCCCTGCGCATGTGCGAGCCGCGGCGCCGGGCCGCGGTGGAGGCTGCCGACGCCGCAGGGGAGGGCGCGCCGTGAGCAAAAGGTTGGAGGGCAGGAACCTGAACACGCTCCTGGGGCTCATCCAGATTGCCGCACTGATCGCCGGGCTCGCCTATGGGGGGTCGCAGATCGAGAACAACGACAAACGCCATGCCGAGGCGATCGCCAAGCTCGAGGACGCGGACCGGGAACTGAAGAAGGAGATTTCGACCGTCCGCGACCGCGCCGACGCCAAGCTCGAAATCCTGACCCGGGGTATGGGGGAGGTGAAGGCGAGCCTGCGCGAGATCAACACCAACCTGAAATGGATCATCAGCAACGCGCCGCGTACCGGCCAGCCGTGACGCCCTCGCGCCAGCTTCGGCCGGCATCCTGCCCATGACGAATCGGCGCGGCGCGCCTTGAGAGATCCGGGTCACTCCGGATGCGAGTGGCTCCCAGCGCCACTCTGCTTGTTGCCTGACTTCGCCCCGCTCGGCTCCGGCCGGGCGGGGCTTTTGCGCCCTTTGGGAGGCCCAGGCACGATGCCTTCGCAGGGCGCGGCCGCAGTCTTCAGATGATCCGAATTGGTCTCCTGAACGGAGCCCCATGTATCACTCTGCGCGGTTGACGCGCGGCCCTTGCGTGATGGGTGATGAAGTCGACGAATGTTATGCGCGTCTATTTCTGTTCCATTTTGGATGCAGCTGTCGGCGGGAGTTCCATTTTTGTTGTTCACCGGCGAGTTGCCCTGCTAACGAGAAACGATCCCTTCCGGGGGCTTCCGGCAGATTTGCGATGCGCGTATTGGCGGCGGCCTGCCGGCGCGAGAGCAGCACCAAACACGAGGGACGATTAATCGATGGCTACGCTCTCCCTGTCGTCGTGCTCGTCATTCTGAGCAGAGAAATCGAATTTCATGGCTATCCGGGAGTGTGCGTCAGGAAGCCGAACAGCAGAATAGCGGCACCAATAACAATCATCGCCAGCCCGGGCCAATTGTCCCTAACGCCAAGAACGCGGATACCGCTGCGCTTCGGCTCCAGCGTAGGAACTCCCGCCCGCGTTGTGTGGGGATTGCTCATGCGGCCGCGAAAGATAGCGACGTATGCCGAATAGAGCACTCCGAGTATGACGAGAGCGGCGCCTAGCCAAGTGATCCACACCATTTCTAACCTCCACCACGATCAACAAGCGTAGTGCTGGCAAGGTTCCGGTGGCCAGAGTGGGACAGCGGCGCTGCAATGCACCATCCTACGTGTCTGCGAGGCGAGTTTTCCAGAACTGGCTCGGGCAGGCCGTCAGGTCGATGATCCGCCGCCCAAGCAGGTTGAGGAAATAGTTGGCGAGTCGTCCATGGGCCAGGGGCACCCCACGTATCTCGACCGGCTATTCGAGCGGCCGCCACGGGGACGGTGAGTTTGAGCGTCTATCCCGTTCAAGGACTAGGAGAGGCGAATGATTTTAGCAGAATAGATGAGCCAATGCGGCTGTTACGGACAATTTTACTTAAACTCACCAAATCAATGGCATTGCTGGGCTTTAAGGCTTTACCTATCATGCATGGCTTCGGCGCCCGAGCGCGAGCTTCTCTTCAGGAGCGTTGCCATGCCGGATGACAAGCAGCTACTGCTGGGAAAATGGACCGTCTGGGTCAAGGACTGGGTTTGGGAATACGAATTCTCGGCGGATGGCACGGTGGTGTGGCGCGACACCAGAAGCCTGGAACGAGGCATCGGCCGATGGACGATGAGCCCGAGCCTGGTCAATCTGCAGTGGCAGAACTCGACAACGAAGGAAAGCTGGCGCAGGCCGCTCAAGGCCGCGAGAAACAGCAACACGTTCTACAGCTCGTCGTATTTTTCTGGTCCCTACAATATCGAGAAGCGAAAAGAGATCGATCTTCCAAAGACGGTTCAGCCCGATCCTGTCATCGATATCGAACTATGGGACCCGCAGGACCTGCCGAACTATATCGACAGGCTGTGCACGCACGTGGCGTATGGCATCTATAATGGCGGCTTCTGGGTCTACGTTCCGCCCGCCGTTTCGCCGTTAACCATTGAAATTCCGGAAAAGATGGAGCGACGCTGGAAATCTGAAGCCCGCGCGCTGGGAAAGCGGCCAATCGACAGCCATTTGAATTTTCGACCAGCTTTACGCCTTATGAAATGTGGAGGCGCTGCAGCGGCGAGGAGAAATCGATGGCAGCCGAACGGGAAAAGATGCTCGCAGGTCAGCTCTATGATCCGTTTGATCCCGAGCTCGTCGCGGCCAGACGTCGCGCCCGTGCATTGTGTCAAAAACTCAACGCTTCCAGCGATAAAGATGAAGCGCTTCGTCGCCACTTGTGCCAGAAAATATTCGGGGCAGGTGGTGACACCGTTTGGATGCAGCCACCCTTCTTCTGCGACTATGGCATCAACATTGAGCTTGGTCAGCGCGTATTCTTCAACTTCAATTGCATCATTCTCGATGTATGCAAAGTTGAGATTGGCGACTTCACTATGTTTGGTCCCGGAGCGCAGGTGCTGACACCCATGCACCCACTGGACGCCACACTACGCCGCAAGGAAGAATATGGTAAGCCCGTGAAGATCGGCGCGGACGTGTGGGTCGGCGCGGGTGCGCTTATTCTTCCTGGAGTGACAATCGGATCGAAGACGGTGATCGGCGCAGGCAGCGTCGTAAGCCGCGACATTCCGGATAGAGTATTCGCGGCTGGCAACCCGTGCCGCGTCATACGAGCGATCGAGGATGGTGAACGGGAGAACGGCACCTCCGGCTAAATTTAATGAGCCGATCAGTGCGCGCGCTAACAGCCTCGGTCGCTTCCGTTATGAGTTCACCACCTAGGTAAGCCGGAGTTGTATACGTTCGCTTGAAGGCATTTTGTCCGATACAGGCTTCAAGGCATAATTCGCCTTCCCAGCACTTGCCGACTTGACTTACCACGCAACGCGCACGGATACGTTGAAATCCATCCAGTTCATGTTCGGCCGCTATTGCCTTGGGTTCTCGTCTGAAGCTGCCCCAAGCTCGTCGGCCACGACGGCGCCACGCTCCCCAAGCGGGCGCGGGCTACCGGTCGTTGTGTCGATGGCTGTCTGATGTTCCATTTCAGAGTTTAGTTCGGCACCAACGAGGATGATCGTCACAGAGATCCAGATCCACATCATGAAGCCGATCGCGGCACCCAACGATCCATAGGTCGCGTTGTAGTCGGCGAAGTTCTGCAGATAGAAGGA
>Ga0065721_10008169_pt1 | contig 11118 bp, 7 predicted proteins | sample Mesricmetagenome_FD_59108 | JGI IMG/M metagenome (GOLD analysis project Ga0065721, IMG submission 59108) | Mesophilic microbial community from rice straw/compost enrichment Sample: eDNA_1 v2 (version 2) | ecosystem: Engineered > Solid waste > Grass > Composting > Bioreactor | place: USA: Davis...
CCTTCGGCCCCGACCCCTCCACCCACAACCACAACTGCCTCGGCGGCATGCTCGGCAACAATTCCTGTGGCGTGCATTCGGTGATGGCCGGGCGCACCGCGGACAATGTGTGTTCCCTGCGCATCCTTACCGCCGACGGCGTAGACATGGAGGTTGGGCCGACCAGCGAGGAAGAGTTGGAGCGCATCATCGCAGCGGGCGGCCGGCGCGGGGAAATCTATGTCGGACTGAGGCAAATCCGCGACCGCTACGCCGAGTTGATTCGCGCCGCCGTGCCGCAGCTGCCGCGCCGGGTCTCCGGCTACAACCTGGACGAGCTGCTGCCGGAAAAAGGCTTCAATGTCGCCCGTGCCCTGGTCGGCTCCGAGGGCACCTGCGTGACCATTCTCGAGGCCGAGCTGGAGCTGATACCGAGTCCGCCGGAGCGCGTGCTGCTGGTGTTGGGTTATCCGGATGTCTTCAGCGCTGCCGATCATGTGATGGAGATTTTGCACTTCCACCCCATCGGCCTGGAGGGCATCGACTGCAAATTGATACGGCAGATGGCGGAAAAAGATCTGCACGCCCACGGCCGCAAACTGTTGCCGGATGGCGGCGGCTGGCTGTTTGTGGAGTTCGGCGGCGCCAGTCGGGAGGAGGCCAAAGCCCGGGCGCTGGAGCTGGTGGAACACTTGGCGCCGGGTGAAGCTCAGCAGCTGCAAGAACACGAGATTCTCAACCTGCCCGCTCGCGATGATCGCCCGGCGATGGTGCTGTTTGAAGAGGAGTCCCACCAGTCCCTGCTGGTCAAAACCCGCGAAGCCGGTCTCGCCGCCACCGCCCGTTCCGACAGCCTAGGCGAAACCTACGAAGGCTGGGAGGACGCGGCCGTCCCGCCGGAAAAACTCGGCCGTTATCTGCGCGAGTTTCGCGCGCTGTTGCACAAACACGGTTATGAGGCGGCGCTGTACGGCCACTTCGGCGACGGCTGCGTGCACTGCCGTATCAACTTCGATATCGACAGCGCGGCGGGTATCGCCAACTGGCGCGCCTTTATGACCGAGGCCGCTGATCTGGTGGTGAGCTATGGCGGCTCCTTATCGGGCGAACACGGCGACGGTCAGGTGCGCGCCCAGTTGTTGCCGCGCATGTTTGGCGAGGACTATGTGGCGGTGATGCGGCAGTTCAAATCCCTGTGGGATCCCGAGCATCTGCTCAATCCTGGCAAGGTCGTCGAGCCTTACCCTATGACGGCACATTTGCGCAGCAATATCCCGCGCATGTTCAGCAATACCTTCAGTTTTGCCGCTGATCACCACAGTTTTGTCCACGCCGCCGACCGCTGTGTCGGTGTAGGTGAGTGCCGTCGCACCGCCGGCGGGGTCATGTGCCCAAGTTATAGGGCGACATTGGACGAGCAGCACTCCACCCGCGGCCGCGCACGGCTGTTGTTCGAAATGCTGCGCGGCGATGCTCTCACCGACGGCTGGCGCGACCGCTCGGTCCACGCGGCGTTGGATCTGTGTCTGGCCTGCAAAGGTTGCAAGCGCGACTGCCCGGTGTCGGTGGATATGGCCACCTTGAAAGCGGAATTTATGTCGCGGCACTACAAAGGGCGGCTGCGTCCGCGCGCGGCCTATTCCATGGGCTTGATCTGGTGGTGGAGTCGGGTTGCCGGCGTGGTACCCGGTCTCGCCAATTTTTTCCTGCAGTCGCGACACATTTCTCCACTGCTAAAAAAGCTCGGCGGTATTGCCGCTGAACGGGCTATGCCCCGATATGCCACTCAGCCATTCCGCGCCTGGTTTGGCGAGCGCGCGCCGGTCAACCCGGACAAGCCGCCGGTGCTGCTCTGGCCGGACACCTTCAACAATTATTTTTATCCGCAGATCCTGAAGGCGGCGGTGCGGGTGCTGGAGGCGGCCGGCTATCGCGTGTGCATCCCACCCAAAGCGCTTTGCTGCGGCCGCCCGCTCTACGCCGAAGGCCTGTTGGGGCCGGCGCGCCGCCAGTTGGGCGATATTCTCACTGCGCTAACGCCGGCGGCGGAGCAGCAGATGCCGGTGGTGGGGGTGGAACCCTCCTGCGTCACCAGTTTCCGCGACGAACTGCCGGACCTGTTCAACAGCGACGAGCGCGCCCATTACCTCGCCGGCAATACCTATCTGTTGACCGAATTTCTCCGCCGGGGAGGTTTTCACCCGCCGCGCCTGGAGCGGCGCGCCCTGGTGCATACCCACTGTCATCAGCACGCCTGCCTACATCCCGACGCGGACCGGGAGATGCTCGAGCGCATGGGGGTGGAACACCAAATACTGGATGCCGGTTGTTGTGGCATGGCGGGATCTTTTGGCTTTGCCGCCGAAAAATACGCGGTGTCAGCGCGGATTGCCGAGCAGGCCTTGCTGCCGCAACTGCGCGCGGCCCCTGCCGACACGCTGATCATCACCAACGGTTTCAGCTGCAAAGAGCAGGTGGCGCAATTGGCTGGAAGGCGCACCTGGAATATGGCGGAGGTGCTGGAACTGGCGCTGCTGCAGGGCGAGCCTACCATGGAGCTGATCGCCACCAGTCGCGGGGGATAAGACGTCGATAAATGCACATTGGGGAGAGCGATATGAGGAGGTGGTATGGCGTCTGTTAAACCGGCGCGCAGGCCCATTGCGGACTACGGTCTGATCGGCAATTTGCATACGGTGGCGCTGATCGCTCGCGACGGCACTTTGGAATGGTTTTGCCCCGGCCGTTTCGATGCCCCCGCCTGCTTTGCCGCCCTGCTGGGGGACGAGCGCCACGGTGCCTGGTATTTGGGGCCGCAGCAGCGCGAGGGAGTGCGCAGCGAGCGGGAATATCTGCTGGACACATTGTTGCTGAAAACCACTTTCACTACCCCCACTGGAGTGCTGGAGCTGCTCGACTATATGCCGGTGCAGTGGGATTGCCACCTGGTGCGCGAACTGCGCTGCGTAAAGGGCGAGGTGGCCATCGCCATGAATTGCCAGCCGCGTTTTGAATACGGCCGCGACTCTGCGGACGTAGAGCTGCAAGAGCAGGGCGTGCTGCTGCGCGGCGCGGATTTGTGGTTGCGTCTTGTCGCTACTGCCGAAATGACGGCGCTTGCAGATTCAGTGTCCTGCAATCTCACCTTGCGCAAGGGAGAATCCCACACCTTTGTGTTGACCCACGCCCGTCCGGGTGACGCGATACCTGCAGTGCCGGATCTGCCGGCAACCCGCGACGACTGCGCCAACTGGTGGCGCGGCTGGGTCGCGCAATGCACTTATGAAGGCCCTTGGCAGGAGGCGGTGCGGCGCTCGCTGATCGTGCTCAAGGCGTTGATCTATGCCCCTACCGGCGCGCTGATCGCCGCCGCGACTACGTCTCTGCCGGAGGTTCCCGGCGGCACCGCCAACTGGGACTATCGCTACACTTGGCCGCGCGATGCAGCGCTGGTGTTCGACGTGCTGCTGCGCTCCGGGTTTCCCCATGAGGAGGAAGAGTGGCGCGACTGGCTGCTGCGCGCGGTGCGCCAGTCCGACTGCCAATTGAAAACTCTCTACACCGTGGACGGCGAGGTCTGCGCCAGTGAGCGGGAAATCGACTGGCTGCCGGGCTACGGCGGCGCTCGCCCGGTGCGGGTGGGCAACGCCGCCGGCCATCAATTTCAGCTCGACCTGCGCGGCGAAGTAATCGACATGCTGCATCTGGTGCGCAAGGAAGGGCAAGCGCTGAATCCAGAGATCTGGAAGTTGCAGTGCCATCTGCTGACACTGCTGGAGCAGGACTGGCACCAGCCGGACACGGGAATCTGGGAGTCCCGCGATGAACCGCGTCACTACACCCACTCCAAGATATTCGCTTGGGCGGCTTTTGCCCGCTCGATCCACGATGCCGAAGCCTATGGCATGGCGGCGCCGGTTGAGCATTGGCGGCATCTGAGCGAGGTCATCAAACAGGACGTATTGAACAAGGCGGTGCACCCGCGCAACACGCATTTCGTCCGCTTCTACGGCGATGAGCAAGTGGATGCCGCGCTGTTGATGCTGCCGCTACTGGGATTTCTGCCACCGGACGACCCCCGCGTAGTAGCCACGGTGCGGGAAATCGAGCGGCATCACTGCAGCTCCGAGGGTTTCGTCTACCGCAACCCGCTAACGGATTTTGCCGGCGAGGAGGGCGCGTTTTTGCTCTGCAGCTACTGGCTCGCGGACTACTACATGATCGCCGGACAGCACGCCAAGGCGAAAAAACTCTTCGAAACCCTGCTCGGCGTGCGTAATGACCTGGGCCTGCTGGCGGAGGAGTACGACCCGGTCAACAAGCTTCTCCTCGGCAATTTTCCGCAGAGCTTCAGCCATCTCAGCCTGATCAAAAGCGCGCTACTGATCGGTGCGCATCAGAAAGTAGAATTCAGCGGCCAAGAAAATGGCAACGGCAGTTGAGGTCCATATAAATCTCATAATGAAAATAAAAGACACATATAAAGCTTTTGTTTGACAGAAGCTCTTCGACTTCTTAGGCTCTTGATCTATACAGGTCTGTAAAACCCAATAAAAGACACATATATGCCTTCAGCGAGTTCGGTGTATGAAACCCTGACTGCCAAGAACCAGTTGCGCCTGCAGGAGCTGGGTGAGCGCTTTCGTCTGGCGCGTCAGCGCCGCCAGTGGACGCAAAAGGATCTGGCGGCCCGCGCGGGGATTTCCGAGGGCACGGTGAAAAAGATCGAGGCTGGCAATCCGCGGGTGCCGGTGGGGTTCTGGTTGCAGTTGATGGATATCTTCGCCATAGCAGCGGAGATCGAGCAGCTCGCCCTGCCGGAAAACGACCGAGTGGGCGCGGCCATGGATGACCGCCCGCTGCGCCAGCGCGTGCGCAGCCGCGCGGCGCCCATCGAATTCGATCTGGAGGAGGACTGATGCGCGAAAGTTTTTATGTGCATCTGAAACTCGACGATGGCGGCACCGCCTTGGTGGGGCAGTGCATTCGCGACCGGGACCGCGGCCGCGGCTACTTCCGCTATGCGCCTTCCTATCTCGAGCGCGCCGACGCTTTTCCCTTGGACCCGCTGCATCTGCCCTTGGATGAGCAAATCAAATCTTTTCTTTTCGACCGGGAAAATCCGGGTATTCCCGGGGTATTGCTGGACGCCGGCCCTGACGACTGGGGTAAAAAATTATTGGTCTGGTCGCGCAAACCGCCGCCGGCGACCCTGGTGGATTTTCTCCTCGCCGGCTCGGGCAGCGGCATAGGCGCGCTGCGTTTTTCCAGCCATAAAACCCCGCCGCCGCCAGATGCACCTTTCCGACCTTTTTCCAGTCTCGAAGATATGATGCGCGCGGCGCGGGCCATTGAGGAGGATCTGCCGCCGGAAAAAATTGGCGTCGANCCCGGCGATTTGTTTTTTCTGCGCGGCTCATCCGTGGGCGGCGCGCGGCCNAAAACNCTCGTCTTCGACGACGGCTGCGAATGGATCGCCAAATTCCCGCACCAGCACGACCGTTTCGATAATCCGCTGGTGGAGCACCTCACCATGCGCATGGCGGAAAAATCCGGTATTCAGGTGGCGGATACCAAAATTGTCGCCACTGCACTCGGTCACGTGTTAATGGTGAAACGCTTCGATTGGGATCAAGGGCGGCAGGCGCACTTTATTTCCCTGCACAGTTTGATCAACGTCTTTTCATTAAAAGATCGGCGCGAAGAGGATTTTGCCTACGACAATATTGCGCGTCTGGCCAATCGCATTTCCCGCGGCAACTGCAGTGAAGAAGTTTTTCGTCGCATGCTGTTCAATATCGCGGTAGGCAACACCGACGATCATATGCACAACCACGCGTTATTAAAAAAATCCGGCGAGCGCCATTATCAATTGTCACCGGCGTACGACCTGGTTCCAAACACTAATATGATCGGCTCCCATTCCATCAGTGTCGGTCCCATGGGCATGACGCCAACGCGCGACAATATCGATGCTGCGGCGAAAATGATGCAAATCCCACCGCAGCGCGCGCGGGAAATCGCCCATGAGGTTGTGCAGGCGACGGCGGAGTGGCAGGAGTTTTTATTGCAGAGTGGCGTGGCCGAACACCATGTGCGCCAGGTGGAACGCTGTTTTGAATTCGGCCAGAAAATTCTCAGCGGCTATATTGCTTAAAGCCAACCGGCTTTTTTGAAACGGTAATACAAATAACCACAAACACTGGTGACAATTCCAAGGGCGGCGGGGTAGCCGTATTGCCAGTCCAGTTCCGGCATGGATCTGAAATTCATGCCCCAAATGCCCACAAATACCGTGGCGGCGGCAAAAATCGCCGCCCAGGACGCCAGGCGTTTGTGCACGTCGTTTTCTTCAATGGCCACCAGTGACAGGCTCACCTGAATGGCAGTGGTGATGGTGTCGCGGATCGCATTGATTGACGTATTGATGCGCTGCAAATGGTCGTGCACATCGCGGAAATATTCTTGGGTATTAAGACACAGCGCCGGCACACGGCCACCGTGCAAGCGACCGACGGCGTCGATCAACGGGCCGACCGCATGTTTGAGCTGAGTGGTTTTGCGCTTTAATTCGTATAGTCTTTCGATATTGGCGCGCTGAGATTTTTGCGTGAATATTTTTTCTTCGATGGCTTCCAGCTCGCTTTCCAGCTCGTCGAGCACCGGAAAATAACGGTCCACCACCGCATCCATCAGCGCGTAGAGAACAAATGCCGGCCCTTGTATGAGCTGCTGGGGTTCGCGCTCGCAGCGGGCGCGCACACCGAGAAATCCCTGCTGGCTGCGGTTGCGCACCGAAAGCACATAATTTTTTTCCACGAAAATCGCCACCTCGCCGAGCAGCGGTTCGCCATCGACAATTTCCACCGTGTGCAGCACCACAAACAGCGAGTCGCCGTACTCTTCAATTTTGGGGCGCTGATGGCCGTGGCGGGCATCTTCCACGGCGAGATCGTGCAGGCTGAATTCCTCCTGCATTTGCGCCAGCTCTTCCGGCTCCGCATCTTTTAATGCCACCCAGACAAAACAATCTTCGCGATTGATGTAATTGCTGATGTCCTGCACGGGTATGTCGCTCAATTTTTTGCCCGCTTGGTAAGCGACACAATTGATCAGCATGGGTATTCTCCGGCAGTAATTGGCAGGGTGAGCGGCGGCTCCGTTTGGCCCGCATCATAGCAGCCGCGCGGCCCGCTTGGCACAGGGTTTGTAACGATCTCGTGCGTGCGCGAGTAAAGCGCAACACACAGGAATAAACCGGGTTTGGTTATGGCGGAGAACATTACAACACTGTCCGAATTAATTGAAAAAATAACGGACGTTACCGAGCAGAGCGAGCGTGTGAGTGTGAAGGATGTGCTGCATTGCATCGGCACCCGCTCGCTCGGGCCTATGCTGTTGGTGACCGGCTTGATCACCCTGGCTCCGGTGATCGGTGATATACCGGGTGTGCCGACCATTATGGGAATTCTGGTGCTGCTGATGGCCGGGCAATTGTTATTTCATCGCAAGCATTTATGGCTGCCGCAATGGCTGCTCAAACGTTCCATATCCCACAACAAAATGCAAAAAATGCTCGACTGGTCGCGCAAACCGGCGCGTTTTGTCGATCGTTACACGCACCCGCGGATGACCAGACTGATAGAAGGAATAGGACAATATCTGGTTGCCCTGGTGTGCATTCTGATAGCGCTCGCCCTGCCGCTGATGGAGGTGATTCCCTTCAGCGCCAATTTCGCCGGACTCGCCCTGGCGTCTTTCGGCCTTGCGCTGATTTCCCGCGACGGCGCGCTGGCGCTGGCAGCGCACGTGGTCGTCGGCTTGTTGCTGGCGTTTGTGATCTATCAGCTGATTTAAGCTGACTTATGCCGCTCTATCGTTACTGGCAGGTCGGCGCGGAGGTTCGTAATTAATTGGCTGAAACGGTTTGATTTCCAGCTGCGCCGCATATTCCTCGCAAGCGGTAATGTAAGCGGCGCCGGCGCGGCAGCGAATGGCCTGTGCGAATTTCACAAAATCGTCTTTGGCAATCACCACTTCCACCTCGGCGAGGGACTCCCAACAGGCCATATCCAATTGCGTTTCCACTTCACACCAATACAAACGGCAGTCATCGGTGCGCTCGACGATTTTTTCGCCATCGATGGTGCGCAACACATTGCCCGAACGCGTCGCGGGTAAACGCTCGGTTGCGCGCAGGTATTCGATGATATTTTTCAAAGCGGGATGGAAGCGTTCGATATTAATATCGATAAGTTGGCCGCGCGGGCCGGAATTTTTTAGATTGGCTTCAATGCCGGGTTTTGCATGGTTCTCACTGAAAAGTCGCAGTGCAATAAACAATCTCACAAAAGTCTCCGCAATAATTTTCGAATTATTTTGTATGTCCCCCTGCAGGGCTACAAAAATGCAAAGCGTGGCAAAATTTACACGGCTTTGACGCGGATTACCCCATGTCGCTGGGCATTTTTCTGGTTCGATTTAGCGTCCGGATTCGCGTAGATCTGATCTGCTGTAAGCCATCTCTTTTTGTTTAAGCACCCAATGCCGCAACTCGAATGCCGGCGCAAGCGAAGGCAAGGCGCGTCAATGTGCGATGCAATTAAACGAATAACGGAAGATAAGCTGTGGTTTGTTTGCGCCGGCGAAACGCCGATCCGTGCAAACAAAAAAAAGGCCGACTTGAGTGTCGGCCTTTTTCCAATTGGTGCCCAGGAGAGGACTTGAACCTCCACGGCCGTTAAGCCACTAACACCTGAAGCTAGCGTGTCTACCAATTTCACCACCTGGGCGAGGGCGCGCAATATAAAACGGCGCGAATGCCTTGTCAACAACTGAGGTATACTCGGCCGCATCGATTAAACCTTGCCCACTGCGCCTTGCGATGGACGGGTTATACTTTCGCAAGATCCCGGTCTTCCAAGAAAAGGACACAACTTTGACACAAAAACCGACCATTCAAGATCCCTATGCCGAGCGCGAAGCGCGCAAATACTCCCACCCCATCCCTAGTCGCGAGGTCATCCTCGACCTGCTCGACCACTCCAACGGCCCCCTGAGCCGCGAAGCCATCGCCGAAAAATTGGGCATCAGCGACGAAGAATCCCTGGAGGCTTTGCGCCGCCGTCTTATTGCGATGGTGCGGGATGGCCAAATTGTCGGCAATCGCAAAGAGCGCTATGGCCGGGTCGACCGTATGAATCTGGTGCGAGGTCGGGTACAGGGGCACCGGGACGGTTACGGTTGGGTACTCACCGGCGATGGTAGCGAAGATATTTATTTATCAAACCGGCAGATGCGCCGCGTTTTCGATGGCGACGAGGTTTTGGTGCGCCTGGGTGACCGGGGTTTCCGCGGGCGCAAAGAGGGTTCCATCGTCGAAATTCTCGCGCGCAACACCACGCAACTGGTCGGCCGCTGTCGCGTGGAGCGGGGCGTGTATTACGTGCGCCCTGACAACCCGCGCATAGTGCAAGACATTATTATTCCGTCGGATCAGACCCGCGGCGCCAAGTCGGGTCAGTTGGTGGTTGCCGACGTTCTCGAATATCCGGAGCGGGACAATCTCGCCATCGGCAGCATCGTGGAGGTATTGGGCGATCATCTGGCACCGGGCATGGAAATCGATGTGGCGATTCGCAGCCACGGCATTCCGCATATTTGGCCCACTGCCGTTGAACAGATGGCCAAAGCTCTGCCGCCGGAAGTGACCGAGGCGGACAAAGCCGGGCGTTTTGATTTGCGCAAATTGCCGCTGGTGACCATCGATGGTGAAGACGCCCGCGACTTTGATGATGCGGTTTATTGCGAGCCGAAAAAAACCGGCGGCTGGCGTTTGTTCGTGGCAATTGCCGATGTGTCCCACTACGTCCAGGCGGGCGATGCGCTGGATAAAGAAGCTGCCCTGCGCGGCAATTCCGTATATTTCCCGGATTATGTGGTGCCCATGTTGCCGGAGGCGCTGTCCAACGGGCTGTGCTCGCTGAATCCCCAGGTGGATCGACTGTGCATGGTGTGCGAAATGACCATCAGCGCCAAAGGCCGCATCACCGGTTATCAATTTTATGAAGCAGTGATGCACTCCCACGCGCGCCTCACTTATACCCAGGTGGGCGAAGTGCTGGCAGAGCGCAGCAAAGCGCGCAGCGGCGTGCGCAAGCAGTTTCATCATGTGGTGGAGCAGCTCGATCATTTGCAAGATCTATATAAAGTACTGCGCGCGGCGCGCGATCTTCGCGGTGCGATTGATTTCGAAACCGTGGAGACCCGCATCATTTTTGACGAGCAACGCAAGATCAAAAAAATCGTGCCGGTACAGCGCAACGATGCACACAAGCTGATCGAAGAATGTATGTTGGCGGCGAACGTCTGTTCCGCAAAATTTCTCGAGCAACATAATATTCCGGCGCTCTACCGCGTCCACGAAGGGCCGAAGGAACAAAAGCTGGAATTATTGCGGGAATATCTCGCTGGACTCGGTCTCGGTCTGCGCAACCGCGCGCAAGTGACTCCGCAGGATTATCAGGAAGTGTTGCAGGCCATCGAAGGTCGCCCTGATGCGCATCTGATTCAGACCACCATGTTGCGCAGTATGAATCAGGCGGTGTATCAGCCGGAAAATCGCGGCCATTTCGGCTTGGCCTACGATGCCTATACCCATTTCACCTCACCGATTCGCCGCTATCCCGACCTGCTGGTACACCGCGCTATTCGCTCGGTGATCCGCTCCCGTCTCGAGAGCAAAAAAGTCAAACGCCATCCCGATGCCAAACTGTTGGAGCACGCCGTAATTTACCCTTACAGCATCACCGATATGGCGGTACTGGGCGAGCAGAGTTCAGTAACGGAAAGGCGCGCCGATGAAGCCACCCGCGATGTGGTGAGCTGGCTCAAATGTGAATATCTGCAGAACCGCATTGGCGAAACCTTTGATGGTGTAGTGTCGTCGGTGGTGTCTTTCGGTTTATTTGTCGAGCTGAAGGATCTGTATGTGGAAGGGCTGGTGCATATCACCGCGCTGCCCCAGGATTATTATGTGCACGAGCCGGCGCGCGGACGCCTGGTCGGCGAACGCACCCGCAAAGTTTTTGCCCTCGGCGACGAATTGCGCGTCCAGGTGGTCGGCGTCAATCTGGATGA
>Ga0065721_10007920_pt1 | contig 11117 bp, 5 predicted proteins | sample Mesricmetagenome_FD_59108 | JGI IMG/M metagenome (GOLD analysis project Ga0065721, IMG submission 59108) | Mesophilic microbial community from rice straw/compost enrichment Sample: eDNA_1 v2 (version 2) | ecosystem: Engineered > Solid waste > Grass > Composting > Bioreactor | place: USA: Davis...
CGCGCCACCATCGCCTTCCAGCCTTTTCCTCATTTGACGAACTGCTGGCGGACGATTCCGTTCAGCTCGTCCTGAATCTCACGAACCCGCGAAGTCATTTCGAAACAACAAAAGCGTGCCTCCTCGCAGGGAAACATGTCTATTCCGAGAAGCCGCTGGCGATGAACTCGGTCGAAGCGAAGGAACTCGCTACACTCGCCAGCGAGAAGGGGTTGTCGCTATCAACGGCCCCATGCTCCCTGCTGAGCGAAACTGCACAAACGCTCTGGAAGGGGATCAAGGACGGGGTCGTCGGGCCTGTTCGTCTCGTTTACGCCAGTTTTGACGATGGAATGGTGCATCGACAGGACCCGACGCGCTGGACCAGCTCTTCCGGGGCAAAATGGCCCGCCAAGGATGAATACGAGATTGGCTGCACATACGAACACGCCGGATACGTCCTGACCTGGCTGGCAGCCTATTTCGGTCCTGCCCGTCGCATCACCGCTTTCTCCTCAACGCAGATCCCGGACAAGGGGATTAAGGTCGACAGCATGGCCCCCGACTTTACTGTCGGCTGCATTGAATATGACAACAACATCGTCGCCCGGGTCACCTGTGGAATCATTGCTCCGGTAGACAAGTCGATTCAGATCATCGGCGAGAATGGTGTCCTCTATACGAAATACGTTCGCAACGACGGTTCCCCCGTCTACTTCAAAAAGATCCCCTACAATCGAATCACCCACGGAATCGCGTCGCGAATCTCAAACTGGCGGATTCGGATCGAAAGCCTGCTGCGGCTTCCTTTTTCGATCTCAGGAACACTCTTCGAAAAGAAATATCCGTACGCCCGACCACCAGTCTTCCGGTCTGCGACGAGCAACAAACTGGTCGACTTTCTCCGCGGACCGTCTGAACAGGTTGAAGCAATCAAGCAAAATCGGCCATGCCGACTCTCGGCAGACCTTGGCGTCCACATGGTCGAAATCATCGAAACGTTACAGTACCCGGAGCGATTTCCCCGCCCGAGAACACTCGAAACAACGTTCGATCCCATTGCTCCGTTACCGTGGAAATCCCGCTGAGATTCCGCTCATCATTACATGCGAAATCCTTTCTGTCGAACTCTCTTGTCCTCTTGCCGACGGGGCAGGTTGATCGTCTGTTCTGTGGTCATATGGCAGCGGCGCTCCCTCTGGTGTACAACCTTGTTTCCAGTGCGCAATCCGCGCCGGAGTGAGTCGCCCGGGCCGAGCCAACCCGAACGAAAGCCGTTGCCACACTGATGACCATCGACCTTCTCGATCCACTGTTTGATCCGCGAAGGATTTCTCCAGACCATCTTCGAGAACTGGTTTGGAAAACGCTGGATCTGGCCAGCGGTCAGCCGGACCACCCCTGGCGGTTGCCAATTCTTGGGACTGTCGGAGACGGAAAGGCCCACCAGCGCATCGTTGTCCTTCGCGGTGTCGATCTCTCACAGCAACTGCTGTTGGCACACACCGACATCCGCTCCCCCAAGGTGGCACAACTACAAACAAACACTCATGCCAGCTGGCTGTTCTACGCCCCTGCGCCGCGTGTCCAGCTCACGCTGTCCGGACCGGTTCGAATCCACACGGATGATGAGACCGCGAACTCGGAATGGAAGCGACTCCCCATCGGACCCAAGAGGGATTATCTCTCACCACTTCCACCAGGCGCACTCTTTCCGCCTCCCTGCGTTGAAGAGTCGGCCCCACTGGAGCGATCGGCGTCCGCTCCCAATCGCGATCCCGAGATCAGCGACGGCAATGATCAGGGCCGAGAGAATTTTGCCGTTCTCGCCGGTGAGGTCGGCGTCATGGATCTTCTGTTCATTCGCCCCGTTGAACATCTCCGCTTCCGAATGACACGCACGAACTCAGGCTGGCAGATGGATCGGCTGGTTCCTTGAACCTCTCTTTGTGGAGAGAGAACCATTGGGGTAATGCCTTGCTGGACACCAAACTGTCGGCGCACAAAAAAAGCGGTCACCCGTTATGAGTGACCGCTTGATCGGCTTCAGACAGACGTCATCCGCAATGTTCAGGCAGCAGGACCACCGGGCATCGGATTATTCATCGGGCCGGGTTGCTCCTGCGGACGGGCCGGCTGAGCGGGGGTCGGAACCTTGTTCGCTCCTTCCGGGACAGGCTGTGTAGCACCATAGGGAGCGACCGTTCCGCTGCAGTTTCCGGTTTCGCATCCCCCCGTGGCGCAGCTGGCACAGGGAGCCACTCCACAGCAGCTTTCGACCGGAACCATTCGGCAGACTTCGTAAGCCACCTGACGAGGAACCACCTTGGCCACCATACGGGTCACGGTAAACTGTTCCTGTCGGGGAACACACTTGGCAACTCGAACGTTGACGGTGTACGGCTCCAGACGGGTGACGCAGTAAGGAACCTTGCGGGTTCGTGTCTCGGTGACAATCTTGCAGGTCCGGGTCGGGACGCGGCAGGTGCGGGTTTCAGTAACCATCTTGCAGACCTGATACGGGACCTGTCGGGTCTGAGTCTCACAAACCCATCGACAGACACGAACCGGAATGTTTTCAGTCACCTGTTCCGCAACCATCCGGCAAACGGTAACCGGGCAATTTTCAACAACCTGCTCCGGAACCATTCGGCAGACCTGAACCGGGCAGACCTGGCGGACAACCTGCGGAACATAAGTGGTGCAGGGGACCTGGCACTCCACAACCTGTGGGCACAGGCGACGCTTGTAGACCGTCGTCGGTGGGCACTGAGTCAGAAGAACACGTGGGCACCCGTTGCAGTCATAAGTCACCTGCGGGACCATCTTCCCCGGGATCACGACGGGCTGATCGACCCACTGATAGACAACACGTCGGACGGGACGCATTGTGGTCACGGGGCGCATTACAGTGTAACAGCGTTCCTGATTGACCGTCTCGACAACCTGTCGCATCACGGTACGAGTGACCTGACGGTTGATCGTTTCCTGAACCGGTCGGTAAACCGTTCGGCAGACCGGCCGATTGACGGTTTCAAATACTGGACGCGAGACCTGATACGTTTCCGTTCGGTAAGCGGTTTCCATCACGGGCCGCTGAACCTGATACTGCTGTTCGTAGAAGCTGGTTTCGTAAATCGGCCGACTGACCTGATACTGTTCTTCGCGCCAGGCCTGTTCGACAACGTTTCGATAGCACGTTTGCTGAACGTCTTCGTAAACAGTCTCCAACACGGTCCGCGAGCAGGTTTCCTGAACCGGTTCGCAGACAGTTTCATAGATCGTTCGATAGCAGGTCTGCCGCTCCACCTTACAGGTGGTGTAACAGGAGGTCGGAGCACAGAACGAAACAGGGCAGGCAGCATAGCCCGGTCCGTGCAACCAACCCGCCTGAGTCGCGGTGCCGCAGCAGAGAGCCGCCAACAGGGCAACCGTTCTCCCGAGCATGGTACGCATCACAGATTTTCTCCAAACATTCGTCACAGGTGTCTGTCTCAGTCGTCTTAGCTGATGGGTCGAACCCTCCTGGTCCGAACGTTTCACATCCATGCTGCCATAGCCAAGGTCGCTCGGCAATCATGAAAATGGCCGAGTGACGGGGGAATTTGCATGCCAGAACTGGCGAAAACCAACAGATTCTCCCTTTCGATCCTACTGTTCACTTTTGGCAATCTTGAGCAGAAAGCAACAAATTGCGCCCCCAGACGCAAAAGAGATGAGGCCTAGCTGTCAAAGTCGGAAGAGTTTGACCTGACAAAGCAGATTTCACAGGATTGCCCGTCTGCGTTGACCTGAGAGGTTGCACAACTCAGGAGCATATTCCCGACAATAGGGCCCAGCGCTGAGTTCCCAACAGAATCCAGCCCCGGGACAGATCGGATTCACACATTTCCGCATCTGTCCACTTTTTTTCTTGCGAGTTTTACGGAAATCCTGTTCTGCTGGTATGATGAATCAGCAATGATCATTGCAGGAATTGATCGGGAACTCGCGGTCATTTGCAGGAGAAGAATGGCTTGCGTTCTCTATCAGTTCCGCTGCCGCGTTGGTCTTGACCGGCCCCTTCATCCCGAACTGTCAAAGGGACTGTGATGGCAGAACCGCGTTTGCTCCGTCGGCTGGATCTGGTCGGAAACCGGTTAAGAACGCTACGGTCGCTGTGGACCGCATCGCTGGGATGGGCGATTCTCTCCATTGCCATTCTGATCCTCTGGGCGACGAATCAACCGTCACTGGCCTTAAGCGTCACTCTCTTCGCCGTTCCGACGGTGATGATCTGTGCGGCGGTCGCTGGTGCCCGACGGAAAAGCGACCGACATCAGGCCGCTCTCCTCATTGAAAAAACCTATCCGGAACTGGATTCCCGACTGATCACCGCAGTGGAACAGCACCCTCCCGGTGGGGGATGGAACTTCACCTACCTCCAATCCGAGCTGCTGACACAAACGTTTGCTCAGTTGCGACACCAAAACTGGCATCGGGCGGTTGCCAGCCGACGAATCATGGTGGCCCACATTGTCCATGGCTGCCTGCTGATCCTGTGTGTCACGCTCATCTGGCCCATGGTGAGCGCACTCAATGTCACGTCGACGAGAACAGATCAATTTCACGCTGATTCCGGACCTCGCGGGACAGGGATGAAGGTCACGGTTGAACCGGGAGACGTGGAACTCGAACGAGGCTCCAGCCTTCTCGTCCTTGCCCGGTTCCCGGAACAGACTCCCACTGCCGTCGAACTGGTAGCAGTGGATGAAGACAATAAAGAAATCCGGATTCCGCTGCAGAAGAGTCTNGAAGATCCGGTGTTCGGGGGACGTCTCTCTTCNGTTCAAAAGGACCTGAAATACCACGTCGAGTTCGATGGCATCCAGTCGGACACCTTTCATGTCTCACTCTTCGACTTNCCGGCTCTCGTCAAAGCGGATGCCACTGTCATTTCACCCGAGTTTACGGGCCTCCCTCCCAAGACAATCGAAAACGTCCGGAAAGTGACCGTCGTTGAAGGAGGGACCGTCGAATTGGTTTGCGAGTTCAANTCCACACCGACCACNGCCCANTTGCTCGATGAAAAACGTGGGGGAATGCCGATCGATNTGACCGCCCGTCCTGACAATGAACGGGTCGCANCAGCCCGGTGGACATTCGATGAACCGGGAGATCACCGCTTCAAGCTTCGACTTTTGGATCAATCGGGGCGCAGCAACCGTGACCCCGTCGAATTTCGTATTACCGTCGCCCCTAACCGCGAGCCGGATCTGAAGGTGACATTTCCTTCAAAGGACCTGCGGGTCTCATCCCTTCAGGAACTGCTGCTGGAAGCGCGTGCTTCGGACGATTTCGGACTGACGGGCATGGGGCTGATTTATCAGACTCCGACAGGAGAGGAGGAGGTGATCGACTTCGGCAAGGCGGCAGCTCCCGATGAAACAGCCCGGGTGGAACATCTTCTTGCAGTCGAAAAACTGAAAGCCAAACCAGACGACCTGATTTCCTACTATTTTTATGCGGATGACATCGGGCCACGTGGAGAGACCCGGCGCTCCTTTAGCGATCTGTTCTTCGCGGAAGTGCGTCCCTTTGAAGAAATTTTTCGACAGGCTCCCGAAAGTCCATCAGCATCCTCATCCGCTTCAAACAGCGCACAAGGTCAGGAGGGGAGTCCCACTTCACAACTACTCGATCTTCAGCGAGACATCGTCACCGCCAGCTGGAATGTACTCCGCAAAGAAAGACAGGATCGACTCTCGACAAGTTTTCAAAGCAATGTCGAGACGCTGGAGCAGTCGCAAAGTGAAGTTCTGGAGCTGACGCAAACGCTTTCAGGTCAGGTCTCGGACGAAATGCTGAAACGATATGCCCAACAGGCAGCCCGGAACATGGCGGAGGCCGCCCAACACTTTCAACAGGGGAAGGCCAATCAGGAACTCTCTGAAATATCTCAGGGACGAGTTTCCGCGCAGAGAGCCTATCAGGAACTCCTGAAATTGCAGGCCCACGAAAGCATGGTCGCCCAGTCTCAGTCGGGCCAGTCCCAGCAGGGAGGGGCCAGTCGCCAGATGAACCAGCAGCTCGATTCCCTGAGGCTGAAAAATGACCGCAACAGATATCAGTCCGAGCGGCAGGCTCAACAGGAGCAAACCCAGGCGGATCAGGCATCGCTACAGGTCCTGAACCGCCTGAAGGATCTCGCTCGTCGACAGGAGGACCTGAACCAGCGGATTCGCGAGCTGGAAATGGCGATGCGAGAGGCAACTGACGAAGAACAGCGAAATGAAATTCAGCGACAGCTTCAACGGCTGCAGGAGGAGCAGGAGGAACTGCTTCGAGACCTGGACGATGTTCGCGAGAAAATGGATCAGGCTCAAAACCGTCAACAGATGGCAGAGGCTCGTGAGAAAGCCGAAGAGACTCGTGAACGGCTTGTCCGAGCATCCGAAGCGTTAAAGGAAGGCCAGACTTCCCGAGCCCTCACCGAAGGAACCCGTGCCCAGAGAGAATTTCACGAACTGGAAGAGGATCTGCGCAAACAGGCAGCGGGCCAGTTCGATGATCGCATCCGACAACTTCGGGAGGATGCCCGGGAACTAACCCGGCGTCAGGAAGAAATCGCCGAGAAGATTCAGGAATCTCCGCAATCGCTTCGGCGTCAGCAGAGGACTCTCGGAGACACCCCCGCAACCGAGGACGCGAAAGACCAGCTGACCAGAGAACTTCAAACGCAGAAGGACAAGCTGGAAGAGATCATGAATCGAACCCGGTCTCTCGTCGAGGACTCGGAAACAAGCGAGCCAATTCTGTCCAAGCGACTCTATGAAACCCTTCGCGATCTCCGAAAGTATCAACCGGAAGAGGCACTCGATGCGGCCGTGCAGTTCAGCCAGCAGGGGATTCGTTATCAGATTCCCGAACTCGAACGTCAGGCGCGTGAAGGGATTCAACATCTTCAGTCCGGGATTGAACAGGCCGCTGAAAGCATCCTTGGAGATGAAGAAGCGGCGCTGAAACTCGCCCGCAGCGAGCTTTCCGAACTGACAGAAGCGCTCCGACGAGAGCTTGCCATGAACGACGCTGAATTCAGCGAGCGACAGCCTGGCGAACGCCAGTCGGACAACTCCCCCTCGACATCGGGGAGCAATTCCCAATCCCCCTCAGATTCGGCAGATCAAACAGAGCGCAGCGGCAGTCGGGACGACCAACTCCCCGGAAACACCACCCCTCCCGGTGAAGGCAGTGAACGAGCCAATCGAACCCCAGCCCCCACGGACGGGGATCGGGACACTCGCGAGAATTCCGAAATGAATTCGTCGGGACAGTCATCGCGGGGAGACGCTCAGGACCAGTCTCCCCAGCCATCGCCTTCTGGGGAACGCCCATCCCCATCAGGCGAGCAATCCGGAGAGCAGCAACAACCGGGGCGGGGACAACAAGGCCAACAAGGGCAACAACCGAATGGACAGCAAGCGAGGCAGCAGAGCCAGCAACCATCCGGACAAGTCCAACGGGGATCAGGCCAGCAACAGGGCCAGACGGGAGAGCCTTCTTCCTCAGAGAACAGAGGACTTTCTGAAGACCTGCAACGATTATTGGGCCTCGGCGGCGCTTCTGGTGGGGGGACACTTCCAGAGGAGGGGCCGCTTACCGGAGAGCGGTTTACGGAATGGTCCAACCGACTTCAGGATGTCGAAGACCTTTTGCCCACTCCGGAGCTGCGGGCTCAGGCAACAGCCATCCGGGACCGCGCACGTCGGGAGCGAATCGAAATCAAACGTCATTCGAAGGCTCCTGACTGGGAGCTTGTCCGCACGTCGATCTATGGTCCCTTGATCGAACTGGAATCTCAGGTCGCGGAAGAACTCGCTCGTCGAAATCCGGAAAAACAAATTGTCCCGATCGACCGTGATCCTGTTCCGGAACGCTACTCTGAATTTGTTCGAAGTTACTACGAACAGCTTTCGCGGCAATCCGGCAGCAACGATTAACAGCGAAATGATTCGCAGTTCCTGCCGTCTTCTTCAATCGCATAAACACAAATTTGCGGTCGACTTACGGATTCCGGCCGAACCTGCGTCTTTTCTCACTGTAAAATCGCCTCCATGCACAAAGTTGGGTTCACATTGCTCGAATTTTCGATAGATTCTTCTGTTGGGCACTGCGGGAGAAGCTGAATGCTGGAATTCGCGGGGCGAGCAACAATAAGTCGATTGTTCATTCTTGGACCGCGGAGTATCAGGCTGTGGATTCGGAATCGGTTTCAAGCTGGATCCGACAACTCGGCCAGGGGAATCAGACAGCAGCATCCCGGCTCTGGGAGCGATACGGTCCTGCCCTAGAACGTCTGGCACGAAGCCGATACGGTCCCGCTCTGAACGCCACTTTTGACGAACAAGACCTTGCGCAGAGCGTCTTCTTCGCGTTATGGAAAAATGCCGAAGCGGGTGGCCTCGACGAGATCCGTGACCGGTCTGAGCTCTGGTGGCTCCTGCTGAAACTCACCCACAGACGCGCATGTTCTCGCCTGAGGTACAACCAGGCCCAGAAGCGAAGCGGAGAAGTCTCTGCGCAGACGCTGGTGCAATCGTCATCAGGCGCACTGGACCCTCTGGGCCAGTTTGCGAATCCGCGGGACCTCCCCCCGGAGCTGATCGTCGTGCTGAGTGAAGAGCATGAGAGGTTGATGGGACTCCTCCGCAACGACCAGCTCAGAGAAATTGCCGGGATGAAGCTGGAAGGTTATTTGGTTGAGGAAATTGCGGAAAAACTGGGGATCAGCGCGCGCAGCGTGATACGTAAACTCAATCTGATCCGTGAGCAGTTGGATCAGGAGCTGCTGAATGACTGATGCGGGCGCGGGCCATCACGATTCCCCAACTTACTGGAGCAATCTCATTGATCAGATTTGCGACCAGTACGAACAGGATTTTCGTAATCAACGGAACCCTCGGATTGAGGAGTGTCTGGAGCAGTTTCCCGAGGAGGGACGCGAGAAACTCTTCCGCGAACTGATCCCGCTGGACATTGCCCTGTTTCAGGAAATCGGAATTGCGCTGACGCACAAGTTCTACGAACTCCGGTTTCCACAATATGCTTCCATCCTGAAGGAACTGGAGCACGAACATCTCTCCTCCGTCGAGGTCCAGCCCCCCGGCGAACTCAGCGCGGCCGCAGCGGATGCCACAATGGAGCTGACGTCCGACCATGCTGGATATTTCCTGAAGCATTTCCGGCTACGTTCAGTGATCGGGCAGGGGGGATTTGGCACCGTCTGGAATGCGCTTGATACCCGACTGCAACGGGATGTGGCGATCAAGATTCCCCGCACGAACCGGCTAAGCCATGCGGAATTGGCGCTGTTTCTGAGGGAAGCCCGTGCAGCTGCGCAGTTGCGACATCCCAACATTGTGACCGTTCATGAAGTTGGCGACGGGAAATCAGAATCTGATTTTTACATTGTCACGGAGTTGATCGATGGACAAAGTCTGAAGGCGTGGATGAAGAACCATACGGTCGATCCTTTTCTGGCCGCCCGTCTGGTCGCCACCCTCGCAACAGCCCTCGATCACGCCCATCAACATAAGATCATTCACCGTGACCTGAAGCCCGGAAACGTCCTGATGGACTCCAAGGGAGTCCCCCATCTGGCGGATTTCGGGCTAGCCAAACGGGAACATTCCGAGGACTCCATATCTCAGGACGGGCGACTTCTCGGGACGCCGACCTACATGGCCCCGGAGCAGGCGGATGGACGCCATCACGACATTGACGCCCGCACCGATATCTATTCTCTGGGAGTGATTCTCTACGAACTTCTGACCGGAAAGGTTCCGTTCCAAGGGGATCTGGGATGGTTGCTGGAACAGATCTCGAAATCGCCCCCACCCCCTCCCCGTTCCATCAAGGCGTCCATTCCGGAAGACCTCGAACTCATTTGCCTGAAGTGTCTGGCGAAGCAGAAGTCGCAACGATACCAGACCGCAAAGGATCTTGCGGACGATCTGTACCGGTTCCTGAATGGCGAAAGCCTCAGGGGAACCCCCTATCCGCTTCGCAAACTGGTCGGGAAGTGGGCATGGCGGAACCGCCGTATGGCGATGATGATCATCGGCACGAGTGTCGTCTGCCTGGGGCTGGCTGTGGGATTCTGGTGGTGGAATCAGCCGGTCGTTTTCCGGCGCATTGTGAAGTTCGAAACAACTCCCCCCGGTTGCGAGATCACAGCGGTCCTGATTGATCCGGAGACCGGGGACCCCGATCCCGACAAGATCACCCACGCGAAAGGGAAAACCCCGCTGACGATGCCGCTGATCCCGGGGGATTATCTGATCGTCGCTGTGCTGGATGATCAGCGTTTTATGGAAGTCATCAGAAAAGTGCCGGGAGAGAACCCGGGAGTCCCATTGGCAACTCCGCACGAATACTTTCGAATCGACGAGAACGGCGTCGTTTCATTTATGGAACCGATTCCCATTCCTCGCCCTGATGTCACAGCGACAATGGAATTTATCGAGGGAGCCCAGAACTGGGCCGTCCCTGCGAACGGGGGAATCTCCTACAACGAGAAGACGATCAATATCCCTGCATTCTATTTTGATCCACAAGAGTATGAGATGGATCTCAGCGGTCCGCCTGAATTGAGGCCCACGTCACGTTTTTCTCAATTTATTTCCCGTGCAGAGGAGGCAGGCAAGCGACTCCCCTCAAACATGGAACTCCTGTTCCTTCAGAAGACCGTCAGCGAACAACAGAGCAAAGCAGACGAACCCAAATATCAGAACGTGACTGGAATCGACAGCCCTCCCTGGGAATGGACAACGACGATTCCACTACTGCGAGTCGACGAGAAACTTGCTCCCACCTTCCTAAAGCAGCGTCTGTTAGGCTGTGGAGCAAAGAGCCTGACTACGGAAATGGGGACATTCATTCCCAGTCGAATTCAGTCAGAGCAGAAAATAGATCGGGACGTAAGTGCCCGATTCGTTCGAAGCGTCCGGCCGAGAACCCGCCCTGAGGATTTCATTCGCCTGAGTGACTGAAGAAAGATGAAAGCGGTGTTTCCGCAGCGGGAATGAGTCCTTGGGAATGAGTCGTCAGGGATGATGAGAAGGGGCTTCTCGATCTCGGTGTGGGATTGCCTCCCCAAT
>Ga0065721_10052808_pt1 | contig 11116 bp, 9 predicted proteins | sample Mesricmetagenome_FD_59108 | JGI IMG/M metagenome (GOLD analysis project Ga0065721, IMG submission 59108) | Mesophilic microbial community from rice straw/compost enrichment Sample: eDNA_1 v2 (version 2) | ecosystem: Engineered > Solid waste > Grass > Composting > Bioreactor | place: USA: Davis...
TGCTTCGCGGAACCGGTATAATTGTTTATCTGCCCAATAACGGTAATTCTGTGCATTGGTGATTGAGATGATGGGGCAGATATCATCATACTTACTCCACATCGCCCGTGACACATGTCCATGCAGTTCCGATACTCCATTGGCGATATGTGCGAAGCGAAGGGCAACCAGTGAATGATTGAACGCATCGTCAGCGATTCCCGTCAGCTTTTTTACTTCATCAACACTGAGTCCGCAGAAATAACTCATCTTATGACAAAGGAAAATATCATGTTTCTCATTACCGGCTTCTTCAGGTGTGTGCGTGGTAAACACCAGTCTTTTCCTGACTTCATCAATTTTCCTGTTGAACTTATTGTAGAGATAAAACGCGGCGGATAAACCATGCGCTTCATTGAGATGATAAATTTCAGGATTAAAGCCTAGTATATCCATCAGCTTGGCGCCACCCACACCAAGAAGGATATATTGTGCTACTTTGGTGGCCACATTAGCATCGTAAAGACGGTGCGTGATGGTTTGGGAGACATAATCATTTTCCGGAGTATCTGTTGACAATAAGAACAGCGGCGCTGATTTGAAAGTCTCCGGATTCAGATAAAATACTTTAACCCATACCGGGTGTTCGTGTACATTGATCTGGAACTTAATACCGGTATCTTCGAGAAAGTAATAGTTTTTTTCATTCCAGGCTACATCCAGTGTCTGGTCCTGGTTGCGTTCCTGATCATAGTAACCATATTTCCACAAAATGCCGATACCGATCAGGTTTTGTCTGAGTTCATAGGCGCTGCGAAGATGTGAACCTGCCAGGAATCCCAAACCTCCGCTATAGATCTTGAGCGGCTGGTGGACGGCAAACTCCATTGAAAAATAAGCAACACGTTTGGAATAGTTTTGTTCAACAGGATATGGAACCTTGAAATTTGTAAAGCTCATCTGCTCGTTTTTTGTTTAATAAAGACCAGCTTAACATCCTTTGACCAACGAAACAATGGCGGCGAGGAAATCCATAACTGGCTTGTGAAATACTACACTGCTTTTTAAGAGTGTACTAAATACACGGAGTCGCAAGATAAAATTTAATTCGGAAATGCCTGCTACGAATGGATTCTCTAGCTTTTTGAAGCTTTTTTCCTGACTTCTTTCTTACGTGGATAGGTGCCGTCAAAACTGCAGCGTAAACCTCTCCTTGATCCGCAACCTTCCAGTTCCTTAACAGTGACTGAACCGGAACTAAATTTAAACTGTAAAATACAGGGGTCGCCAGCCTGCCGGTACTCAGCCAGGTTTGGTGATTTTAAAATGGCTTCGCCTTTTAATTCCCCGGTACAATTGCCATTGTCTTTTTCAAAATGAATGAAAAAACGCAGGCGATCACTTCTTCGACCGTCTCTGAATGAAAATAACGTGGATTTACCGGATCCGTAGTCAGCAGTATATTTCTGTTTCTTTGACAAGGTATCAATGGGATTCAAAACTTCAGTAACCTTATCCGGAGAATCGGTCATGATGAGCATAAATTCCTTTGCATCACTGTTGAGCACATAGATATTCCGACCCTCTGATAAAGACCCGTCTTTATTCTTACGTGTCACTGATTGTGTAATGGTGTAGCGGTTGTCCATTACGCCTTTTTGTTGCGTCGCCGACGACTGATCCGGTGCCAGGATCGGCATAGCAGTTATATACTGTTCATTTTTATCAAATGCCAACACGATTGCCATCCTTTTTTTATCTGTATTTGCTTTTGCAAAAAGGTAGGTCACATCACCCCCGGTACGTGCCAGTGGATATATTATGGGTTTTGCATTTTTTCCAAAAAAAGTGGTGAGTACACTGTCCGGAACAAACTGCTTGAATACAGCAAGACTGATCAGCAACGAATCGTTTTCCTTGCGTATCAGTGTACTGTCTGCCACTTCGAAGGGAAGTTTTTTCTCAGGAAAGAACTCAATAAAATCACGTACATCAACCGGTTCGTCTCCGGACAATGAGGCTTTTTTGGATTTGCATTCGGTTAATGCCCACAAGGTCAGCAAGAGAAAGACAAGGTTCCGAAATGATTTCATGCTCGGGTATTAAACTGGAAAATTAAGCGATTCCCTTTGTTTGAGGTTCAATTTATATGAATGACTGCAGCACAATGGATCAATCATTCTTTGTTTCATCAGCGTGAACCGCACCACATTGGCATCACCGCTTCAGATCATATCAGGAAAATGTCGTGCCAAAGCGAATCAACTGTTTCCAAACCGTTTTTTAATAAATTTTTAAACCCTGCCCCGGCCCGCATTTGGTTAATTTGAAATTCTTTTTTAGGTTTGTCTAAAAAATTATTTAGTCGTGCTAAACTATTCCACGAGCGAGGAAAATTATATCAAGGCCATTTATCATTTGCAGAAAGATGGCACAGTAACTACCAATGCCCTGGCCACTGAATTAAAAACAAGGCCGGCTTCGGTAACCGACATGATGAAAAAACTCAGCACCAAGAAGCTGGTACATTATAAAGCATATCATGGATTCACCCTCACACCGGAGGGGCGCAAACTGGCACTGCTGATCATCCGCCGGCACCGGCTTTGGGAATATTTTCTCGCGGAGAAACTCAGGTTCAACTGGGATGAAGTACATGCTGTAGCAGAAGACCTGGAGCACGTGAGCAGCAAAAAATTGATTGACAAACTCGATGAATACCTGGGATTTCCAAGATATGATCCACACGGTGACCCTATCCCGGACGCAAACGGGAAAATTGAGACGGCTCGGCAGGTATGCCTGGCTGATCTCCCCGTCAATAAACCGGCAGTTGTGTGTTATGTAAGTGACCAGTCAAGCGAGATGCTTGAATTGCTCGGTCATAAAAAAATTGGGATCGGAACACGGCTTGAAGCCAAACGCAAATTCAGTTTTGATAATTCTTTGGAAATAAAGTTAGGGCAGGCACGCGCTGGTACCACCACAACGGTAAGTGGCGACCTGGCAAAAAACATTTATGTGAAGTATGAGGAATAAGCACCACCCCGACACCTCACTCAGCGAAGTGCATGAATCAGTAGATACGACGGCGGCGAACCGCCCGGCCTGGAAACGTATTCTCTCCTTCTTTGGACCCGCCTATTTAGTCAGCGTAGGATATATGGATCCGGGCAACTGGGCCACAGACCTGGCAGGGGGAAGTAAATACGGTTATACGCTGATCTGGGTTTTACTCATGAGTAATATCATGGCGCTGTTGTTGCAAAGCCTCAGTGCACGACTTGGCATAGTGCGTGGTCGTGACCTGGCCCAGGCAAACCGCGAAACCTATCCGCGAAGAATGAATTTTGTTCTGTGGATACTGGCAGAGATCGCAATTGCTGCAACCGACCTCGCGGAAATACTTGGTATGGCAATCGGTATACAATTATTAACCGGCTTACCATTGATCTGGGGAGTTTCAATCACAGTCCTGGATACCTTCCTGCTGCTGTACCTGCAACGATTGGGAATACGTAAAATGGAAGCGTTTATCATCGGGTTGATCTCTATTATTGGAGTTTGTTTTCTTTTCAACATCGTAATCGCGCAACCGCAGTTGCATGAAATTCTAAAAGGATTTGTTCCATCATTACCTGAGGCAGCCGAATTATATGAAGCCAGGGGTATGAGCAACGCGCTTCCCAGTGAAACAGCTCTTTACCTCGCTATTGGAATAATCGGTGCAACCGTAATGCCGCATAACCTTTATCTCCATTCAGCCTTAGTTCAAACAAGGAAGATCAAAAAAACAAAAGAAGGTATTAAGCAGGCTTTGAAGTGGAGTTTTATCGACAGTGCGATTGCTTTAAATATTGCTTTCCTGATCAATGCGGCAATTTTAATTCTCGCAGCCACAGTATTCTTTCAAACAGGCCGCACTGATGTTGCCGAAATCGGACAGGCACACCAGCTTTTGTCACCTATGCTGGGTTCAACAGTGGCTTCGACCCTTTTTGCTGTAGCATTGATCGCGTCGGGACAAAGCTCAACCGTAACCGGTACCCTTGCCGGTCAAATCGTGATGGAAGGATATTTGCGACTGCGTATCAATCCTGTGATGCGCAGATTGATCACAAGGCTTGTAGCCATTATTCCTGCCATCATCATCATTTCAATTTTTGGAGAGGATGAGGTGGACAGCCTGCTTGTGTTCAGCCAGGTGATCCTGAGTTTACAACTGGGTTTCGCCATTATTCCGCTGATACATTTTGTAAGCGATAAACAAACCATGGGTGTTTTTGTGATTAAACCTGTTGTGCAGTTCTTCGCCTGGTTGATCGCAGCCGTACTGGTTTACCTCAATTTGAAAATGCTTACGGATGAAGCACTCGGGTATTTCGACAGTTCCGATAATACCTTTGTCAAATTATTGATTAGCATCGGTGGATTGTTATTTGTGGGATTGCTTATTGCATCCATATTCTATCCGCTATTTTCAAAACGAAGAAAAACTGGTTCCATTCAAATGCACCCCGAAACTCCGGACCTGGAACATGTCAGTATACCGCAGTATCAAAAAATAGCTGTAGCACTGAACTTCGGTGGCAATGACAACCTCCTGCTGGCATCAGCTCTGGGACAGGCAACCAAAGCCACTGAGTTTATTTTAATACACGTGGTGGAAAGCCCCTCGGCCATTATGCTGGGAAAAGAAAGTGACGACTACGAAACCCAACAGGATTTAAACCGGTTAAACAGTTTTGTCGACCAGTTGAAGGGAAAAGGTTATGAGGCGAAAGGTATATTGGGTTATCGTAATCGTGCACGTGAGATCAGCCGCATTGTAAGAGAAGAAAAAGCCGATATGTTGGTAGTTGGTGCACACGGGCACACCGCGTTCAAAGATTTTGTTTTTGGCGAAACAATCAATTCCGTGCGTCACGAATTGAAAATTCCTGTGTTGATCGTTCAATTATAAAATCCCAATCATATCACTGGATTAATTGGTCAGGCCGCGTTGTTTTTTGAATGATTCTTGAGCAGGTGTTTGAATCGGCTAAAGGTTTCCGGTTTGATGTTGAGATAACTGGCCAGGTATTTTTGAGGAACGCGTTGCATGAGTTGAGGGTTTTTCATCACGAAGTTGAGAAAGCGTTCGCGTGGTGTCATTTTGATCATCTGCATTTGCCAGGCATCACTCACTGCCATCATGTAGGTGACCACCAGCCTGCCAAGGCGTTCCATCTTTTTTGATTTGTGATACAGCTCTTCGAGGTTTTCATATTTGATGGAAATTATTACCGAAGGCTCGATCGTTTCAATATAATATTCTGATGGTTGCCGGCCGAGGAATGATTGCTGGCTCATGATGATCTGACCTTCTACAGAAATCTGGGTATTTATTTCCTGGTGACCCTTCTTATAAAATTTGCGGACCAACCCTTTCACGATAAAATTGAAATAGTTCTCTACCTCGCCCGCTTTTATGAGGTATTCTTTTTTACCAAACCTCCGCACTTTGAGTATGGGTAAAAAATACTGCTCAAATTCGTCTTCAGAAATGCTAACAAATTTGTTGAGGTAGTTGAGGAAAAGCCTGGTTACGTCCATAGTACAAGTGCCTAGAAAAGTTACGTAATAAATTGACCAAAATCAAGCCACTTGTGTAAAATCTTTTTTCCGCCCTGACCCTGACACGCTAAAATAAAGGCAGTTACAAGCAATAAATTATTAGATTTGCCGACCCTGTGCTCGTCACAGCTCATTGAATATTAACCTTAAAAAGATACTATGGCCCAAAAGATCAAAGTTGCAAATCCGGTTGTGGAACTGGATGGTGATGAGATGACTCGTATCATCTGGAAGTTTATCAAAGACAAGCTAATTCTGCCTTACGCAGATCTTGATATCAAATATTTTGACCTCGGTATTGAAAACCGTGACAAGACCAATGACCAGGTGACCGTTGATGCAGCCAATGCAATCCGCGAACATGGTGTAGGTATCAAATGTGCCACCATCACGCCGGATGAAGCAAGGGTAAAAGAATTTAACCTGAAGCAAATGTGGAAGAGTCCCAATGGCACCATCCGAAATATTCTTGATGGCACCGTATTCCGCGAGCCAATTGTGATCAGCAATATTCCCAGGCTCGTTACAAACTGGACGGCTCCCATTATTGTGGGCAGGCATGCGTTTGGCGATCAGTATCGCGCGACTGATACCGTGATCAAAGGAAAGGGAAAACTCACCATGACCTTCACCCCGGAAGATGGCGGTGAGCCGCAAACCTTTGAAGTTTTTAATTTTAAAGGTGATGGTGTTGCCATGACCATGTACAACACCGATGAGAGTATCAAGGGTTTTGCCCGCAGCTGTTTCAACATGGCGTTGAGCAAGAAATGGCCGCTTTATCTTTCTACAAAAAACACCATCCTCAAAAAATACGATGGCCGCTTCAAGGATATCTTTGAAGAGATCTATCAAAATGAATTCAAAGCCCAGTTTGATGCGGCGGGCATCGTATATGAACACCGCCTGATTGATGATATGGTTGCCAGTGCGCTGAAATGGAATGGCAATTTTGTCTGGGCTTGTAAAAACTATGATGGCGACGTACAAAGCGATACGGTTGCCCAGGGTTTTGGCTCTTTGGGCCTGATGACCTCAGTACTGATCACACCTGATGGAAAAACAATGGAAGCAGAAGCTGCTCACGGAACGGTTACCCGTCACTATCGTGAACACCAGGCTGGAAAACCAACCAGCACCAACCCGATTGCATCAATCTTTGCATGGACACGCGGGCTGGCTTTCCGTGGTAAACTCGATAACAATGAGGCGTTGATCAATTTCAGCCAGGCACTTGAAGCTGTATGTATCGAAACGGTTGAACAGGGTAAAATGACCAAGGACCTCGCAGTATGTATTCACGGCAATAAGGTAAGTCATGGTGAACATTATTTGTATACCGAGGAATTCCTGGATGCCATCGATACAAACCTGAAGAAGAAAATGGGTTATTAATTCACTGCTTCGTTGATTCTATTAAAAAAGCGTTCTCCGGAACGCTTTTTTAATAGAACAGGGCCAACAGCCGAAACATGTTTTACTTAACTTACCAATAAACTTGCCCGGATGGAACTAATTGCCCTTGCCATCGCACCCGGACTGGCCATTTGTCTTTTTATTGTTCACCGGGATGTATATAACCGGGAGCCCAAACTCAATTTGTTTGTGAGCTTTGGTTTGGGAGCGATCGCAGTCCTGCCCGCTGCTTTAATTGAACTTAGCCTGATCGGGTACACCAACCAGAGTATTGCCGGTGTGGCTATTGCTGCCTTCCTGGTAGTTGCATTAACGGAAGAATTTGTAAAGTTCCTGGCCTTACGTTTCTATGCATATCCAAAAAAGAGTTTTGATGAACCACTCGATGGAATTGTCTATGGAGTGATGACGAGTATGGGCTTTGCGACTGCAGAAAATATACTCTATGTACAGGAGTATGGCATGCAGACAGGTATCTTGAGAATGTTTGTTTCCGTACCGGCTCATGCGAGCTTTGGTGTTTTGATGGGCTATTTTGTAGGTAAGGCCAAATTTGATACACAGAGAAGTAAGCAACTGGCTGCAACCGGGCTTTTTTGGGCTGTATTATTTCATGGCATTTTCGACTTCTTTCTTTTTCTGCAGGGTAATCCGAATGTAAGTGCTTATATATCCGACCTGCTGTTATTTGCAGGCGCAGTAGCTTCCTTTACAATTGCAGTACGTCTAAGTTTAAATCACATAAAACGTCACCGCCTGCTTTCGCAACAAACATTTAATCCCACCGGGTCGCTCACCATTCGCAAAGCATGGCCGGGTGATATTGCGCTAATTCGTCAATTGGCCTGGGATATCTGGCCTGTCACTTATGAGCCCATCCTCGGAGAGCAACAGGTGACATACATGCTCAATCTTTTATACAATGAGCAGACCATACGCGAACAGATGGAAAACCATATTGAATATATTATTGTGCATGATGGACCTAAGGCCGTGGGATTTGCGGCGTTTGGTGTGGAAGAACCTGGTGTTTACAAACTCCATAAAATATATGTTCTTCCCTCACAACAGGGGAAGGGCACCGGCCGGTATATCATCAATGAACTTGCTGCGGCCATGAAGAAAAAAGGCGCCCGGGCACTGCGCCTGAATGTAAACCGGTATAATAAAGCCCGGCTCTTTTATGAGAAAATGGGTTTCAGCATGATACGGGAAGAAGATATTGATATCGGTAAGGGTTATTTCATGAATGATTATGTGATGGAAAAAAGCCTTTGAGTCAAGGCGAACTTTTTCATTTTTTTAACCTCTTCAAACCAGTACAGGAGAGGATTCCATGTCCACAAAATAAGCGAAAAGCTTTGATTGCTCTTAACGGCATTAAGCCTACCTTTGCCGCCGAAATAAATCAAGTTACAAATGTCTACATTAAGCAAGTCCATTGACTTTTCACTCCCCTATAAAGTAGCTGATATCTCATTGGCTGACTGGGGCCGTAAAGAAATTCGTTTAGCCGAGGCAGAGATGCCGGGCCTTATGGCTATTCGTGCTGAATATGGTCCTTCTCAACCATTGAAGGGTGCGCGCATTGCAGGATGTCTGCATATGACGATTCAAACTGCCGTTTTGATCGAAACCCTGGTTGCCCTTGGCGCAGAAGTAAAATGGAGTTCATGTAATATCTTCTCAACCCAGGACCATGCTGCGGCTGCAATAGCTGCTGCCGGTATTGGCGTTTTTGCCTGGAAAGGCCAAAGCATCGAAGAAGCCGACTGGTGTATTGAACAGACGCTGTTTTTCGGCAGCAAAGAAAGACCGCTGAACATGATCCTCGACGATGGTGGTGACCTGACGAATATGGTTCTTGACAAATATCCCGAGCTTGTACAACATGTCCGCGGTATCAGTGAAGAAACCACAACCGGTGTACACAGACTGTATGAAAGAATGGCAAAAGGCACATTGCCCGTTCCCGCCATCAATGTTAACGATTCAGTGACCAAATCTAAATTCGACAACAAATACGGTTGTAAAGAAAGCCTGGTAGATGCGATCCGCCGTGCTACAGATGTAATGCTTGCCGGTAAAGTAGCTGTTGTTGGCGGATATGGTGATGTGGGTAAAGGTTCTGCTGCTTCACTTGCCGGTGCCGGTTGCCGCGTTATCGTCACAGAGATCGACCCGATCTGTGCTTTACAGGCAGCCATGGATGGTTTTGAAGTGAAGAAAATGATTGATGCCGTAAAAGAAGCCGATATCGTCGTGACTGCATCCGGTTGCCGCGACCTGATCACCGGTGAACATTTCAAAAGAATGAAGGATAAAGCTATCGTATGTAATATCGGCCACTTCGATATTGAAATTGATATAGCCTGGCTGAATACAAACTATGGTCATACAAAAGATACCATCAAACCACAGGTAGACATTTACAACGTGGATGGAAAAGATATTATCATACTCGCGGAAGGCCGCCTGGTTAACCTGGGATGTGCTACCGGTCACCCCAGCTTTGTGATGAGCAATTCTTTCTCTAACCAGACTTTGGCACAGATTGAGTTGTGGACCAATCACAAGAACTATGAAAACAAAGTGTATGTATTGCCCAAAGTTCTGGATGAGAAAGTGGCAAGACTGCACCTGGCAAAGATTGGTGTTGAACTGGATGAGCTGACTACCGCCCAGGCCGACTATCTTGGTATCAAGAAAGAAGGTCCATTCAAACCGGAATTCTACAGGTATTAATTGACTTCTGTGTAAGTCATCAAACGAGCCGGGCAGATGTCCGGCTTTTTTTGTTTAAATCCTCTTTCCAACATTTTACTTTAGACGAATAAAGTATAGCCATTGAAAATCAATGACTGCCACATCTGCATGACTTATTTTCAGTGATTTTTTTTCAAGTACAGCTTACTGGCATTCATGCCGCTACACATCAAACGTATATTTCCCAGGAGCAAAAAGCTATGACAACCGGGATTTGCTGAGTAGGTTTGCTGCCAGTTACAGCAGTACGCTGTGCGGGAAAAATGAGAAACCTGAAATCACCGTACCCCCCGCACAATACAGTACAGAATCTCCAATATGCTATTGTAAAGATCCCTTCCACACTCCTATGTTGAACATTTAATCCAAACCTTCGGGTCGGCATTGTTTTACCCTAAAAAAGAGAAAACGATGTTGAAAAGAAAACTAATCCGTACAGGTCTTTTTCTGACTGGATTATTGGTCATCCTGGTTGCAGTACACGCCATGGGCACAAATACGCCGGTGTCTGTATCGCAACAATCTGACGCAAACGACACCCTTATTCAATGGGTGAGCCTTGATGAAAAGCTTTTGCAATTCAACAGTCTTCCTGGTGATGTGGCGGAGGAAGCACCAAAAATCGAATTGCGTAAAGAAGCGCTCAAGTTCGCCAACAGCTACCTGGCTAAGAAGTCGGAAATGCTGGACCGCATCAAGGAGAAAAATCCGAAATACTTCCAGATAATGGATACCGTACTTACCAGGTATTCACTGCCTGTAGAATTGAAGCACCTGGCTATTGTTGAATCGGAGTTGAACCCTAAGGCTAAGTCTAAAGTTGGTGCAGTAGGTCCCTGGCAATTTATGCCTCAAACTGCAAGAATCCTGAAACTGAAAGTGAATGGCCGCCAGGACGATCGTACAAATTTTTATAAAAGCACTGTGGCCGCTGCCATTTACCTGCGCGATCTGTATAATCTGTTTGGAGACTGGCTGCTTGTGATCGCGGCTTACAACTGTGGCCCTGGTCCCGTGATGAAAGCAATCAAAAAATCAGGCAGCCGCAATTTCTGGAAATTGCAACAGTACCTTCCGGAAGAAACACGCGGACATGTAAAGAAATACATCAGCACGCATTACCACTATGAAGGTCGCGGTGGTGTGACGACACTTACAAAGTACGAAGCTGATATGCATAGAAAAGCTATGATTGCATTTGCTGAAAAACATAATCAACTTCTTCGTGAACGCCAGGCGGCAGATCAACAATCAAATGACAGCACGTCGAAGGATGAAAAGATCATTGCACAATTATCTCCCGTCGTGGCGGTTCGTCCACAGGAAGATTAAGAAACCG
>Ga0065721_10052809_pt1 | contig 11115 bp, 7 predicted proteins | sample Mesricmetagenome_FD_59108 | JGI IMG/M metagenome (GOLD analysis project Ga0065721, IMG submission 59108) | Mesophilic microbial community from rice straw/compost enrichment Sample: eDNA_1 v2 (version 2) | ecosystem: Engineered > Solid waste > Grass > Composting > Bioreactor | place: USA: Davis...
GTCGCCGCTGCACCGACGCCGGGACAGGCCGCGGACTCGGGTGATTCGGATAACGACGGTTTGCCGGATAGTTGGGAGCAGGAGAACGGGACGCTGGTTTTCGTTGCGGATGCCGACGATGATCCGGATGGAGACGGACTGACGAATCGAGAGGAGTTTCTTGCGGGCACGCATCCCAACGACGCAACGAGCGTGCTGAAGTTCACGGAGATTGCGACGCTGAACGACAGCGTGGTGTTGCAATTCCTCGCGATTTCCAATCGAACCTATAGCCTGCTTTACAAACCCGCGCTCGACGCTGCGACCTGGTCCAGGCTGACTGATTTTGCCGCGCAACCGACGAATCGCTTGATGACTGTAACCAACAGTATTCCGGGTAACGGGCAGCGGTTTTATCGTCTCGTAACGCCGATGCAACCTTGAGGATTGTTCGCTTATGAACGCCGATCACTTTCAGATGCGCAGCTTTGTAGAACTGAAAAAGTTCTGCGTGATCATGGTTGCGGCATGTCTGCTGGTTCATGACGGGCGAGGCAGCGATAGTCATTGGGTCGTGACGTGGGGCTGTGCGCCGCAATTGACCGAGCCAAACAATCTCCCACCGGTACCGCTGGCGCGTAGCACGCTGCGTCAATTCGTGCGCAATTCGATTCCAGGGAAACAGGTGCGAGTGCGATTTTCCAATGCCTTTGGCACAAGGCCGGTAACCATCCACGCGGCACACATTGCGTTAGCGCCAAAGTCAGCCAGTGGTGGAGATGGCAGTATTCTTCCCGCAACGGATCGCGCGCTGTCATTTCAAGGTGCGACGATGACCGTAATTCCACCGGGCGAAGAATTGTTTTCCGATCCGTTGGAATTTGATTTGCCGGCGCTCACCAACGTCGCCATCAGCATCTATTTCGGTGACATCTCAGTGACGACCGTGAACGGGCATCCGGGTTCGCGCACGACGTCATTCATCGTGTCGAGTAATGCGGTTTCAGCGCCAAATATGCCGGCGGCGAGCAAGACGAGACATTGGTACATCGTCACCGGTTTGGAGGTGTTGGCGGAGGCGGACAGTCGCGCCATCGTAATTCTAGGTGATTCGCTGACGGATGGGCGCGGTTCGACGGATGATGGTAATAATCGTTGGCCGGATGTTTTGGCGGAGCGGCTTCACACCAATGCGGCGACGGCCAACGTCAGCGTGGTGAACATGGGGATTGGTGGCAACGCGATCTTCGGCGGACTCGGTCCGGCGGCGGTAAATCGGTTCGAGCGCGATGTGTTGCAACAGAACGGTGCGCGTTATCTGATCGTTTTCGAAGGCGTGAACGACATCGGTTACAGCAGCAGCATGGCGACGGCAACAAATCTGATAAACGCTTATGCGCAATTCGCGACGAAAGCGAAGGCGCAGGGGATGAAAGCATACGGCGCGACGCTCATGCCGTTTGGCGGTAGCGGTTATTACAGTGAACTGCACGAGCAACAGCGGCAGTTTGTGAACGCCTGGTTACGCACCAATACCGTTTTCGACGGTGTGATTGATTTTGATGCGGCGGTTCGCGATCCCGCGGAGCCGACGAAGTTCAGGGCGGAGTTTTATCGAGGCGTGAACGCCAACGACTGGCTGCACTTGAATGTGCCGGGATACCGAGCGTTGGCAGAGGCGATTGATCTCGAACTCTTCACGCGCTGACTGTGCGGTTCAATTCAACTTCCGAAATATCACGCGCGATAGAGCGTTGTTAGAATCCGATGCTGACGCCGCCATCGACGGGCAGAACGACGCCGGTCACAAATTTCGCCGCCGGAGAGCAAAGATAAACTGCCGCGAGACCGATATCGCGAGCTTCGCCAAACCGATTCATCGGCGTGCGGCTGAGAATTTTTTCGGCGCGTTTTGGGTCGCCTTTCAACGCGTTCAGCATCATGTCGGATTCAATCCATCCCGGTGCGATGGCATTCACTCGCACGCCGTGTGGCGAAACTTCCGTGGCGAGCGAGCGCACCAGACCGAGATGCGCAGTCTTCGCGGCGGAATACGCTGCGACGAGCGGAATGCCGAAAACGGAAGCCATCGAAGCGGTGAAAAGAATGTTGCCGTGCTTGCGTTCAATCATTCCGGGTAAGACAGCCTGAGTGAGTGCGAAGGCGGCGGCGACGTGTGTTTGCCAGACGGATTGAAATTCGGTCGCGGAGATTTGAAGGGCCGGTTTCTTCAGATGAATGCCCGCGTTGTTAACGAGAATGGTGATGGGACCGAAATGTTTTTCGGCGCGAGCTACCAGTTCTTTGGCGGTCTCGAGTTGGGTGATGTCCTGAGTTTCGAAGCGAGCAGAGTCGCCGAGTTTTGCAACTGCCTGTTTGAGGACGGCTTCGCGTCGGCCCACCAGAATAACTTTAGCGCCGGCAGCAACAAAACTTTCAGCGATGCCGAAACCAAGTCCACTGCCGCCACCGGTGATGAGCGCGGTTTCGCCCGCGAGTGAGAAAGGGTTTTTCATGGGGTGTTCGGAGACTATCACGGCGCGAAATTTTTATCGCGCAATCGGATGATGCGCGATGCTGAAATAATGGAGCGGGTTAAAAACCCGGTGCGACTGTGCGGTAGCGTAGTGGCGTAACCCGAGCGTTTACTGATTCGCCGGGAGGATTTCGATGGCGTTGATTTGCGGATTTTCCACCTGCGGCGTGAAGCGGATGTCGAGTTGACCATCGGTGATTTCCACCGGCACGGTCAGAACATACGCGCGCGCCGCGCCCCCGGATTTGACCCATACATCGAAATCTTTGAACGCCTGACCTTCGACATCGAACGAGAACACCCGTTCGCCCGGGCCGAAAATGCCTTCGAACGTTTCACAGAAATGCAGTTTTACGTCGTATTTACCGTTGGGAAGTTTCTGCGTGAAGGAATCCATCGAGTAACGCTCGGACCGATAGATTTCCGGCTGCTTGGTGTTTGCGATGGGTAACCCGGGGCGATCAATCACGTCGCCACCTTGAAAGCCGGTGTCCTCCTGCCACGTAGTTCCGGTGGCGTCCGTCACCGTGCCGATGCCGGCGTTGATACGAATGGTGGGGAGCGTCGGTTGAGTCGGTGCGGGAGTTGCAACTGCGGAGACTGATGTCGCGGCGGGAGTTGAATCGGAATGTTTACAACAGGATTGGCAACCGCTGAATAAAGTTACGGCGCCGAGAGCGATGGGGATGAACAGATTTGGTTTCATGAGTGTTTCGTAAAAGAGTTCGGTGATGCTCGCAAAATGTGAACCCGGGGAGCTATACGACGTTTGACGTATCGCGCTGGATAGGGTACGACGCCAGTCCGTAATCCCTGAAGCAATACGACGTTTGACTGATTGTGACGATTCCGACTGCGTCCGCATTATGTCAACAATGTCACCAAACCAACCTCAAGCGGCCCGCCGGGTTTTAAGAGCGTCTGCGATCATGACTGAACCCGGCTGTTTATGAATTTCCCACGCTATCTTGTTCCTGAGGGAACTTACATGGGCGATCCGGCGGCGCATGTGTTTAATGGCAGACTCTACATTTATCCCTCGCATGACATCGAGTCCGGCATTCCGGAAAACGACAATGGCGATCATTTCGACATGCGGGATTATCACGTGCTTTCGATGGATTCCATCGATGGCCCGGTGCGAGATCATGGTGTGGTGCTGGATGTGAAAAATATTCCCTGGGCCGGACGGCAACTGTGGGACTCCGACTGCGCGTATAAAAGCGGTAAGTATTACCTCTATTTTTCGTTGAAGGATAAGAACGATGTTTTTCACATCGGCGTGGCGGTGAGTGATAAACCGGAAGGCCCGTTTGTTCCGCAGGAGAATCACATTAAAGGTAGTTATTCCATCGACCCGTGCGCGTTCCAGGATGACGACGGATCGCATCATCTGATTTTTGGCGGGCTCTGGGGCGGACAGTTACAACGCTATCGCGACAACAAAGCGATTGAGGGTGGCAAAGAGCCGGCTGATGACGAACCAGCGCTTTGTCCGAAGATCGTTCGATTAAGTGAGAATATGTTGGAATTCGCGGAAGCGCCGCGCGATCTCGTCATACTTGACGAACTCGGTCAGCCGTTGCAAGCCGGCGATCATAACCGGCGTTTCTTTGAGGCGTCGTGGCTGCACAAATACAACGGCAAATATTATTTCTCATACTCCACGGGCGATACGCACTTTTTATGTTACGCCACGAGCGATCATCTTCATGGGCCGTTTACGTATCGCGGCATACTTCTTACGCCGGTGGTCGGTTGGACGACGCATCACAGCATCTGCGAGTTCAACGGTAAGTGGTATCTGTTCTATCACGACTCACAGCCCTCTGGCGGAAAAACCTGGTTACGCAGTTTGAAGGTGACGGAACTGGAATATCTCCCTGACGGCTCAATCAAAACCATCGAAGGCCAACCATGAGGCCGCCGATTTTTCTGGTTGCAAAGGTCGGCTCCAGCCGTCGCGGTAACTTCGCGGATTGAATCTCATGAACTCCACCAATCAGAAACTCTCCGTGGTCGAGAAGGCCGGTTACAGTTGTGCCGATGCGGCGGCGAACTTCGTCTTCATGACGATGATTCTGTTTCAGCTCAATTTCTACACGGACACCTTCGGGCTTACGGCCAGCGCGGCGGCGGCGATTCTGTTGTGGCCGCGATTATGGGATGCGTTGTTCGATCCGATTATGGGCGTGTTGGCGGATCGCACGAAATCGCGGTGGGGCCGATTCCGACCGTGGATTTTGTGGACGGCGATTCCGTGGGCGGTGGTGATGGTGCTCGCGTACACGACGCCGAAAGGTTGGAACTACGGCGCGCTCATCGCTTACGCGGCGATCACCAACACGCTGTTGATGACGTTGTATTCGATGAACAACATGCCGTATTCGGCGCTGGGCGGAGTGATTACGGCGGACCTGAATGAGCGCGCGAAGTTGAATTCCTATCGGTTCATCGCGGTGAACGTCGCGCAGTTTGTGGTGGGCGGTTTCACGCTGCCGTTGGTGGCGAAGTTTGCGGTGGGGCACGATCGCGCTTACGGCTGGCAAATGACGATGACCATCTGGGCTGTGCTCTGTCTGGTGTTGTTTCTCATCACGTTTCTGACCACGCGCGAACGCATCCAACCTGTGGTGGAAACCCGCACCTCACCGAAACAGGATTTCACCGATCTGTGGAAGAACCGACCGTGGCGCGTCATGGCGCTGATGACCCTGGTGCATTTTGCAATTCTCTCGTTTCGCGGCGGCGCGCTTTACAACTATTACCATCACTACGCGGACAAAGGAGCGATGTTCGATTTCGTGAAAAAAATCGGCCTCACCGCGCCGGTCTTGCCGGTGGATGCAGTCAGGCCGGGCGGAATTCTCGAATGGCTCGGCTACATCGTTCACGGCACGCGCGACAATCTCGCAGCGTCAAACGTCGCCGACGTGTTCAACAGCATCATCAACATGATCGGCACAGCGACGACCATCATCGTCATCATGTTGTCAGCGTCGTTGGCGCGGAGGTTCGGGAAGAAAGCGGTCGCGGTGGCCGGGTTCACGCTTTCGACGCTCAACGCCTTTGCGTTCTACTTTCTCAGCCCGACTAATACCACGGGCATGATTGTGCTCACCATCACCGGCTCGATTGTGTATGCGCCGACGATTCCGCTCGTGTGGGCAATCTTCGCCGACGTGGCGGATTATTCGGAATGGAAAACCGGTCGTCGTTTCACCGGCATGGTGTTCGCGACGATTGGTTTTGCGTTGAAATCGGGACTGGCGCTCGGGTCGGCGTCGTTCCTGTGGTTCATGCAATGGTTGTTTCAATACGACACAAAGTTCCCGAGTGCGCCCGAAGCGGTGGCCGGTTATCGGGCGATGGCGGGCATTGCGGTGGGAATTATGTTCGCCATCTGCACCGGACTGTTAATCGCCTATCAGCTTAACAAGCGCCTTACGATTGAAATGGCAGACGAGTTGGCCGCGCGACGTGCCAAAGCCGCGGCGTGACGGGTTGAATTAAGTATTAAGCGGACGGTTGTTTAACCGCGCCCATTGGATTCGTGCGGAGATATTTTGCAGCGGCTTCGGTTCGACAATGCACATGGAGTTTTTCGTAAATGTGCATCAGATGCGTGCGGACGGTTGCGGTGCTGATAAAAAGGCGGGAAGCGATTTCCTTGTTCGGACAACCTTCAGCCACGAGCGCGAGAATTTCCATTTCGCGACTGGAGAGTTGATCCGTGCCTTCCGCTGCCGCCGGTTGCGGTGTGTCGGCAAACGCGCGCACGACCATGCGGGCGATTTCACTGGTCATCGGCGCGCCCCCGGTGCGGACTTCGGTGATGGCGTCGAGAATTTCTTTTTCATCCGCCCGTTTCAGGACATAACCGCAAGCGCCCGCTTTGAGCGCCTGAAAGATCATTTTGATGTCTTTGTAAACGGTGAGCATGATGACCTGGAGGTCGGGAAGTTTTTCCCGCAAACGCGCGGTGCAGGCGATGCCGGATTCGCCAGGCAGATGAATGTCCATGAGCACGACGTTGGGGCGGACTTTCGGAATTTCAACCACCGCTTCTTCAGCCGACGCGCAAGCGCACACGCATTGGTGACCCCGCGTGTTGTCAATCAACTCGCAAAGATACTTTCGTAAGGTGGAGTTGTCTTCGACGATGGCGACCCTGGTCATTAGATCTACGTCGGTATGCTGAGCTAATTGCGCTGACATGTCATCCTTTTGTTCCGCGCGAGTGTGGCGGTGAAGGACACTGTAACGGGTCGCGAACGATTCGGAATCCGACAAACGTCGTATTACGCCGACGTTGATTGGATGATGGGAGCGGTCGTGTTGGCGCCGAGTGGCAGGCGGATTTTTACAATTGTGCCGCCGCCGGAACGTGGTTCAACTGTGCCCAATCCGCCGAGATTTTTCAGGCGCGAAGAAAGATTTTTCAAACCGTGTCCGCTGGGCGCATCGCCATTAATGCCTTTGCCATTGTCAGAGATGTCGATTTCCAGAACGCCATCGGCGACCGCGAGACGAAATTCGACCTCGGTGGCGTCCGCATGGCGCACGATGTTGTTCAACGCTTCCTTGACCACCATCAGCAGGTCATGTCGGACGCGACCTTCAAGGGTGATGGCAGGACAGGAAACGGGAACTTTGAAGCGACAGGAAATGCCCGTGTGCGAAAAGAAATCGTTCGTGTAACCCGTGAGATAATCGGCGAGCGATTGAAGCGAATTATCCTCCGGGTCCACTGCCCAGACGATGACATCAAGCGCGGAAATGAGACTGCGCGCGCGATTGCCGATAGCCTGAAACAGATTCGGATGCTCGGTGGGATTCGCTTGCGGAAGCTGGCCGGTGCTGGCCAACACGCTGATTTCCGTCAGGCTCGAGCCGAGGTCGTCATGCAGATCGCGTGCGATGCGGGAGCGTTCGCTTTCGAGTGCGGCGTGGCGTTCGAGGCGTTCGCGTTCGCGAATTTCGTGTTGGAGTTGATTGGTGCGTTGTTCCACCTGTCGCCGCAATTGCGTGTTCCACACGACGGTGAAAATCAGAATCACCAACAGCACGCCGAGCAACGCGAGCAGGCGCGGCAGCGTCCACCACGGCGGTTGCGATAACACGGTGATGTCCGCCAGTGAATTCAGCAACAGTTCAAACGCCTCGCTGTCAATGTTCGGACTTTGACTCGGGCCGCGTCCGACATAAACGCCTTCAAGGGCGAGGCGACTTCCGGGACGCAGCGACGGCGCCGCGCCATTTCCGGAAGCGATGCGCGCGAGAAACAGGCGCGTGTCGGATTGCATTTCGAGCACCGGCCCGGTTTCTTCCGCATGCCAACCGAGTAATTTTCCATTCGCCCGCACGCGCGTGGCGTTCAGGTTTTCCTGCGAAAAATCAGCTTCGGCAATATCCTTGGGCGCTGGCAACGCGGCCGTGCCGGTGCGACGGAGCAACGCTTCGCGCAGAACCAGTTCCGAACGGCTGATGCTCGGATAACCCACCACTTCGACAAGGTCGCCCGGACGCACGTCGGTTTTGCCGGTCGGCAAGAGGCGCAGACCGCTGCCATCGGCCTGGAGGAAAAGTTGCGTCGCATCCGCATAAACAATCTGACCAAGAACTTTCACCGGTCGGAACGCCGACGCTTGCGCATCGAACAACAGTAATTCGCGCGGCGTGCGACACACAGCATCAAACGGATCGGCGGGTGCGGGAATATCCACGCTGATAGTCGGGCTGCGCATCATCACGCGACCGACCCGCACCTCGCGCGTGGCGGCGTCCCACACGGCGTAGAGCACCCCGCGAATGCGCACGACATCTTTCACGAACGATTTCAAATCCGCTTCGAACAAACCGTCCAGTTCCACTTCCAATCGGCCTTCCGGCAGATGCAACGTAATCGTGTTGCCATGCACATCGGTCACGAGACCTTTGAGTTCAGTCCATTGAACATCGCGACTGCCGTTGAGCAATTCCGCCCAGGTGGGTCGAGCCGGTGCCGGCAACAAGCCTTCGCCGAGACGCGTCAGTTTTTCGGCGATGACGATGGGCGCAAAATCGCCCGCGCCGCTGTGACCTTCTACTTCCCAGAATTCGCCCAGCGCCGGCGCGGCGTTCGTCACTCCGAAGAAGTGCACAAAAATGCCGCGCGTATCGTCCTGGAACGACATCCATCTTTCCTGCGTCGTGTTGACCGCGCCGGTAACTGTGCCGCGGATGCGCACCCGCAGAGATTTACGCGCGAGTTCAATCGGCAATCCCTGCACCTCCGCCACCGACGTAATCGGCGTTGCAGGTTCGCCCGGTTGCCGGGCCGAATCGAGGAACACGAGACTGTCCGGACTGACCACGAATAGTTTGCCCAGCACTACTGAACCATCAGCAGTCAGAACGCCGCGTCCCACGCCGGTTACGCGGATACGAGCGTTCAACAGCGTTTCGGGATTTATGTCGGAGGCATCCACCAGCAACGCCGAAATCACATGGCGATCGCCGCCCAGATCAAATCGCAAACTCCGGCCCGCGCGGGAGACGAAATGCACGCGCCCTTCCACCGCCGTCCAGCGTCGCTCTTGCAGATTCTTAAATTCCGCCCCGAGAATGCTCGTGGATTTGGCGAGCGGAACAGCCGTTTGTTCCAATCGCTCCACCGGTATTTCCGTATCGCCGAGGAACAACAGCGAACCGTCGTCTGAACCCATGGAGAACTGATATTGGCCGTCGTGCGGAACATCGAGGAAACCGGTGAAGCGCAGGCCGACGCGCTCCTCACGCGAGCGCTGGTTCAAATCAAGCTGAGTCGCTACACCGGTTTTCACCGGCGCGTGCAGATTGAAATCGGGAACGGTTTCCCACGAACCTTCATAACACTCGACATTGAGGCCGGGTTGAAAATGAGTCGTTCCATCCGCAGCGCCGACGGCGTGCGAGAGATGCGACGCCGGGATGAGCGCCTGCGGTTGGCTCGACGTGGCCCAGTAAACTTCCAACCCGAGATTGCGCCAGTAATTGAACCATTCCACGCGCATCGGAATTTTGCCGGCGCGCAAATAGGTGGTGGCGGTTTTCATCGTCCACGGATGCAGACCGTCATTTTCAATCACCGGCACGGCGGAAAGTTCCACCCCCATTTCCCGTTTGCGCAGCCAGACGGAATCGCGCCGAATCCGAATCCGTTCGCCGCTCCGAAGTTCCTGACGCAAATCCGAAAACAACAGCAGTTCCGTGCCGGTCGCGTCCTGAGCGATGACCGCGCCGCTCTCCGGACGACTCGCAGCGCAGACGATGACTTCGAGGTCCAGTGTGGCGCTCAATTGCGCGCGCGAACTTAAACTGCGGGTGAGTTGTTGCAGATTGGTGATGACCGTCGCGTGCGAGTGGGAGGCGAACAACAACACCGCTACTGCAGCCGCAAGGACCAGTCCACGCCGGATGGAAATCCGCAGCAGACGGCAGCAGTCGAGGGGCATGGTTCAATTTAACGAGGGAGCATTCCGTGCGGCAACTGTGGAATACGGCGCACAGGTTCAAACGTCACGACATTTGAACCCGTCCGGCTGGTTGAGTCTGTATCGGGCCGTCTTCTGTGAAAGGAAGACGGTTGCTGTCCCGGTTTATATCACACCGCCGTCCGATTTGGTTGCTTTCGCAGGTTCGCCAATGGAAAAGAAAAACGTTGCACCGCTGCCTTCTGCCGCTTCCACCCAGATTCTTCCGCCGTGGCGATGGATGATTCGTTGCACAGTCGCCAGGCCGATTCCGGTGCCGGCGAAGTCCGTGGGCGAATGCAATCGTTGAAACGGCGCGAACAACTTGTTCGCGTAAGCCATGTCAAAGCCTGCACCGTTATCCCGAACGAAGTAAACGGTTTTTCCGTCATCCTGCCGCACGCCAACTTCGATCCGCGCGTTGTCTTTTTTGCCGGTGAACTTCCAGGCGTTGCCCAGAAGATTTTGCAGTGCCGCACGCAGGAGCGAGCGGTCGCCCTGAACGACCAACTTCGGAGCAATCACAAGCTCGACCTTTCGTTCCGGCTGGGCCCGGCGCAGTTCCTCGGCGATTTCCGATGCGAGTTCACCGAGATCGACCGATTGCAGATGCATTTCGCCTTTACTGACACCAAACAGTTTCAGCAGGTCTTCGATCAAATCGTTCATACCAGCGGCGGCGGCGGCAATGTTTTGAAGGTATTTTTTGCCCTTGGGTGACAACTGGCTTTCGTTGTCCGCTTGTAATAACTGGCTGAACCCGGAAAGCGCCCGAAGCGGCGCGCGCAAATCGTGGGAGACCGAATAGCTGAAGCCTTCCAGTTCCTTGTTAGCCAGTTCCAGTTGCGCCGTTCGTTCGCGCACGCGCTGTTCCAGTTGCGCGTTCAAACGCGTCACTTCCTCCTCGGCTTTTTTCCGTTCTGCAATCTCCGCGGAGAGCGCCGCTGTCCGTTCGCGCACGCGTTCTTCGAGTTTTTCGTTCAGGGCCTGCAACTGCTCGCGCGCGGCGTGAAGCGCTTCGTTGCGTTGCACGGCGGTTTCGTAGGTGGAAAGGAGCAGATTGAGAATCTGCAACCGGTCTGAGGTGATGAAATGTTTTTTTCCGGC
>Ga0065721_10052810_pt1 | contig 11112 bp, 8 predicted proteins | sample Mesricmetagenome_FD_59108 | JGI IMG/M metagenome (GOLD analysis project Ga0065721, IMG submission 59108) | Mesophilic microbial community from rice straw/compost enrichment Sample: eDNA_1 v2 (version 2) | ecosystem: Engineered > Solid waste > Grass > Composting > Bioreactor | place: USA: Davis...
GGGGCCGGAAGCCCCGAGAGAACGCCGAAGGCCACGCGAATGCGGAGCCACTTTATACAAATACAATGAGGTTCCGCATTCGTGTGGGCTCTCCAGGACACGGGCAAAACCTGCCGCGTGAACGCCGGCGCTCGTCATCTCGGAGGATAGATATGCTTTTCGCCGTGGAAATCGCTGACGGAATAACAGCCGCCTTCGCGCTGCACGGCGCTTTCGCCGATCACCGCCTTGCCGTGGCCGCCTGGAATATCCAGCACGTAGGTCGGCTGGCAGAGACCGGAGATATTGCCGCGCAGCGCCGAGACGATCTTCTGGCCTTCGGCGATGTCCAGCCGGAAGTGGCCGGTGCCGGGCGCGAGGTCCGGATGGTGCAGGTAATAGGGCTTGATCCGCGTCTCGACGAAGGCTTTCATCAATTCGCCAAGCACGGCCGGATCGTCGTTGACGCCCTTCAGCAACACCGTCTGGCTGACCATCGGAAAGCCGGCATCGATCAGCCGGGCGCAGGCGGCCCGAGCCGGTTCGGTCAGTTCGCGCGGGTGGTTGGCGTGCAGCGCTACATAGACCACCTTGCGGCTCTCCCTCAAAGCGGCGATCAGCGCCTCGTCCACGCGATCCGGCTCGACCACAGGCACACGGGTGTGGAAACGGAGGATCTTCACATGCGGGATGTCGGCAAGCCCGCGCATGATGGCGGAAAGCCGGCGCGGCGACAGCACCAGAGGGTCACCGCCGGTGAGGATGACTTCCCAGACGTCCGCGTGTTCGCGGATATAGCCGAGAGCGGCCGCAAGCTCGTCCGGCGAAAGCGTGCCGTCACCCTCGGGGCCGACCATCTCGCGGCGAAAACAGAAGCGGCAATAGATCGGGCAGACATGCACCGCCTTCATCAGCACCCGGTCGGGATAGCGATGCACGATTCCCTTGACCGGGCTGTGCGCATGGTCGCCGATCGGGTCGAGGCGTTCCTCCGGCGTGGTCAGCAGCTCACCCGGATCGGGCACGAACTGGCGTGCGATCGGGTCTTCCGGATCGGCGCGGTCGATCAGCGAGACGACCGTCGGCGTCAGCGCGATCGCATAGCGGTCGGCCACGGCGCGGATGCCGTCGAGCCTCGCCGGCTCGATCAGCCCGGCCGATGCCAGATCCTCGGGCGTTTTCAGCGAGCGTGCGGCCGCCGTCATTCGAACACCTCCGCGACGGGCGCCCACATCACCTGGTCGATACGGGTCGCTCCCGTCGCCAGCATGGCGAGCCGGTCGAAGCCGAGCGCTGCGCCGCTCGCCTCCGGCATGACCGCAAGCGCGTCGAGGAAATCCTCGTCGATCGGATAACGCTCGCCGTAGATGCGCGCTTTTTCCGCCATCTCGTGCTCGAAGCGGCGGCGCTGTTCGCCGGCATCGGTCAGCTCGCCGAAAGCGTTGGCCAGTTCGACGCCGCAGGCATAGAGCTCGAAACGTTCCGCCACGCGCCGGTCGCGGCCAGACGGCCGGGCAAGGGCGGCTTCGGAAACGGGGTATTCGCAAAGGATCGTCGCGCGGCCCCGGCCAAGATGGGGCTCGATCCTTTCCACCAGAACCTTGCTGAAAAGATCGGCCCAGGTGTCGTCCGCGGCAAACCGGATCCCGGATTGCCGCAGACCCGCCGCCAGCAAATCGCGGTCGGTCCCGCCATCCGGGGCAACGGAAGCCAGCAGATCGATGCCCGCGAAGCGGTCGAAGGCTTCCGCGAGCGTCAGGCGCTCCGGCTCTGCGAACGGATCGATCTCCATGTCGCGGAAGGCAAAGCGCTTCGTCTTCGCGGTCTCTGCCGCAAGCGCCAGCATCTCGGCGCAGTCGGTCATGAGCTGCCCGTAACTCTCGCCGGCGCGATACCATTCCAGCATGGTGAATTCCGGATGGTGCAGCGGCCCGCGCTCCCGGTTGCGGTAGACATGCGCGAAGGTGAAGATGCGCGTCTCACTGGCCGCCAGCAGCTTCTTGCATGCGAATTCCGGCGAGGTGTGCAGATAGAGCGGTGCTCTCGCGCCGTCGATCGCCACCGCCTCCGTCGCGAAGGCATGCAGATGCGTCTCGTTGCCCGGCGAGACCTGCAGCGTCGCCGTGTCCACCTCGACGAAATCGTTGCGGGTGAAGAAACCGCGCAGCGCCGCCTGGACCGCATTGCGGCCCATCAGGAAGGGCCGGCGGTCCGCATGGTTTTCCGGCGTCCACCAGGACGAACGGGACAGAGCGGCTCGGTACAGGCTCATTTGCGGCTTTCTTCGCCGGTTCTTGCCGGCAAGGCTTCCACTTCGCGCGGTTTTAGGGTAGTCCCGCCCGGAAAACAGACACTCGGTCACGAGGGCCGTCCTTCGAGCCGGTTATCGCCCGGTCCTCTACGATGCATTTTCGGCAGTGACAAGCCGGCACCACAAGGGAATATCATGGTCAAGATCATCGCCTCTTCCGTCCGCAAGGGCAACGTCCTCGAAGTCGACGGCAAGCTCTATGTCGTTCTCACCGCCCAGAACTTCCACCCGGGCAAGGGCACGCCCGTCACCCAGGTGGACATGCGCCGCATCGTCGATGGCGTGAAGGTGTCGGAACGCTGGCGGACCACCGAGCAGGTGGAGCGCGCTTTCGTCGAGGACGTGAACTTCCAGTACCTCTACGAGGATGGCGAAGGCTTCCATTTCATGAACCCGGAAACCTACGATCAGGTCGTGGTCGATGTCGATACCATGGGCGATCAGAAGGCCTATCTGCAGGAAGGCATGACCTGCATCCTCTCGATCCATGAAGGCGTGCCGCTGGCGATCGAACTGCCCCGCCATGTGACGCTCGAAATCGTCGAAACGGAACCGGTCGTCAAGGGACAGACGGCATCCTCTTCCTACAAGCCGGCCATCCTCTCCAACGGCATCCGCACCATGGTGCCGCCGCATATCGATGCCGGCACCCGGGTTGTCATCGCGACGGAAGACAATTCCTACGTCGAGCGCGCCAAGAACTGATTTCTCCGGCTTCTTCAAGCTGTCACAAAAAAACCTCCGGAGCCGCGGCTCCGGAGGTTTTTTCTTGCCGGCGGATGCCGGGACTTATTTCTTGGCGAGTGCCGCGGCGACCTTGGCATCGACCTGGCCGAAACCGTAGCCGCCGCCGATCGCCACGTTGAGGGCGACAAAGTCCTGGGCGACCTGCTGCACCGCCTGAGCCAGGTTGGCCTGAGCGGTCGAGACCTGGCGCTGGGCATCGAGAACGTCGAGCAGCGAGGACGCGCCGTCGCGATAGCTCGCGGTCGCGAGCTGCAGCGCTTCTTGGTAAGACCTTACGGTCGCCTGCAGGGCCTCGACCGTACGGCGGTCGCGAGCGACGGCGGCAAGCGCGTTTTCCACTTCTTCGACGGCGTTCAGCACCGTCTGCTTCCAGGCGAGATACTGTTCGCGGGCCGCGGATTCTGAGCTGGACAGGTTCGCACGGAGCGCGCCGCCATCGAAAATGGGCAGGCTGAGGCCCGGTCCGAACGACCAGCCGAGAACGCCGCTCTCGCCTGCGGCAATCCTGGTGTAGGACGGAGTGATCGAGCCGCCGAGCGTGATGGCCGGATAAAGCTGGGCTTCCGCGACGCCGATCTGCGCAACGGCGGCTGCGAGCTGGCGTTCGGCAGCCCGGATGTCGGGCCGGTTGCGGATGAGGTCGGCAGGAATGCCGGCCCTTGCGTTGAAGCGTGCGACCGGCTGGCGCGCACCCTTCTGAAGCTCGGGAACGAGGGACGACGCCGGCAGGCCGAGAAGGGTGGCGATGCGGTGGGCGGCAGTTCGGAACTGGGTCTCGAGGCCGGGCAGCTCCGCAAGCGTCGAGTTCACGAGACCTTCCGACTGGACGACGTCGAGCCTGGATGCGGCACCCGCTTCGAGCTGCAGCTTCGTGAGGTTCAGCGTTTCGCGGCGTGATTCGAGGTTCTGCCGGGCAATGGCGATCCGTTCCTGATAGTAGCGCACATCGATATAGGACGAAGCGACCTGCGACAGGAGCGTCAGCCGCGCCACGTCGACATTGGCATAGGCCGCATCGAGGTTTGCGAGGGCCGATTCCTTCGAGCGGCGATAAAGCCCGAAAAGATCGAGGAACCAGGATGCAGTCAGATTGCCGCTGACCGTCGTCTGGGGGCTGGCCGATGTCGGGCTGAGCGGTCCTCCGATGTCCTTGGTGCCGCTCCGTTCAGCCGAACCGCCGAGATCGAGGGACGGCAGGGAGCCGGCGCCTGCACTGACGACCGAGGCCTGGGCCTGATTGATTCGCTCCAGTGCCTGCAGCACGTCCAGGTTCTGGCCCAGACCCTGCTGAACATAGCCGTTCAGGCGGCTGTCGTTGAAGGCCTTCCACCAGGCGACCTGCGACACGTCTCCATTGCTGGTGGCGCCGGCTTCCGCAAACTTGCCCGGAAGGGCGATTTCCGGCGGCGTGTGGTTGGGGCCAACAACGCAGCCCGAGAGGAGGAGTACGGTGGTCAGAGGAGCGACAACACGAATGAATAACATTTTTCTGTCCCGGTGCCCTACAACGCGTGGAAGTCAGACATTCATGCCGCTTCCGATTTGCACCGTCAGGAGCGATTCGTGCGGCCCCTGACGGCATTAAACGTCCAATACGTTAACGAACGTATGCCTTATGCTACGCTTTTTCACGGTTTGATAACCGTCTAACGACAACAAAGAAGGACGGAACGAAGAAAATTCCGAGGAGTGTTGCAGAAAGCATACCACCCAGCACCCCGATGCCGATCGCGTTCTGGGCGGCGGAGCCGGCGCCGGTGGCGATCGCCAGCGGGACGACGCCCAGAATGAAGGCGAGCGAGGTCATGACGATCGGCCTCAGACGCAGCCGCGCCGCCTCCAAAGTCGCCTCGATCATGCTCATTCCGCCCTCCTGACGGTCCTTGGCGAATTCCACGATCAGGATCGCGTTCTTCGCCGCCAGGCCGATCGTCGTCAGAAGACCGACCTTGAAGTAGACGTCATTCTCCTGCCCGAAGAAATGCGCCGCGGTGAGCGCGCCGAGCACGCCGACCGGGACTGCCAGAATGACCGAAAAGGGAATCGACCAGCTTTCATAGAGCGCCGCCAGGCAGAGGAAGACGATCAGCACCGACAGCGCATAGAGCATCGGTGCCTGCGAGCCCGAAAGCCGTTCCTGGTAGGAGATCCCCTGCCAGGCCACCGAATAGCCGCCCGGCAGTTGCGCCGTCAACCGTTCCATTTCGTCCATCGCCTGACCGGTGCTGACGCCAGGACCTGCCGCGCCTTCCAGCGGGATCGCGCTCGTGCCGTTGAAGCGTGCGAGCTGCGGGGTGCCGCTGATCCATTCGACGGTGCTGAAGGACGAGAAGGGAACCATTTCGCCTTGGTTGTTGCGCGCATACCAGTGCTTCAGGTCGTCCGGTTGCATGCGATAGGCCGCATCGCCCTGGACGTAGACCGGTTTCAGCTCGTTGTTCAACGTGAAATCGTTGACGTCGCGGCCGGCGAAGATGGTGGCGAGCATCGAGTTGACCGACGCCAGATCGACGCCCATGGCACCGAGCTTTTCCTGGTCGAGCAGGATTTTCAACTGGGTTTCGGAACGCTGGGTGCTGCTGCGCAGCGAGCTGATGTTCGGGTTGCCCGTGCCGGCCTGCATGAGCTGCTGCGATGCCTGCGTCAGGGCGTCATTGCCGTTGTTGCCGCTGTCCACGAGATACATGGAGAAGCCGCTCGACGTGCCGAGGCCCTGGATGGCGGGCGGCAGCAGCGCGAAGACCTGGGCATCGCGCAGCGTGAAGAAGTAGCCGCTGGCGCGCTGCACGACGGCCGCCGCCGATTGTTCCGGCCTCGTGCGCTCCGCGAAGTCCTTGAGTTTCGTGAAGACGATCGCATTGTTCTGCCCGCTGCCGCCGAAGCTGAAGCCGAGGACGCCGAACACGGTGTCGACGCTATCCTTCTCCTGCTCCTTGAAATAGGCCTCGACCTTCTTGACGACCTCATCCGTGCGCGTGGTGGTGGAGCCCGTGGGCGTCTGGATAATGGTCAGCAAAACGCCCTGGTCCTCCTGCGGCAGGAAGGAGCTCGGAAGCCTTGTGAAGAACCAGGCGCAGCCGCCGATGACCAGAGCGAACATCAACATCACCCGCAGCGGACGCTTCAGCAGGTAGCCGATCGTGGAGACGTATCCCCTGGTCGTGCGGTCGAAGCCGCGATTGAACCAGGCGCCGATGCCGCGCCGCTTCTTGTGATGATCGATCGGCTTCAGCATGGTGGCGCAGAGCGCCGGCGTCAGCACGATGGCGACCAGCGCCGACAGGAGCATGGCCGAAACGATGGTAACCGAGAACTGGCGGTAGATGACGCCTGTCGAACCGCCGAAGAAAGCCATCGGAATGAAGACGGCGGTCAATACGAGCGCGATGCCGATGATGGCGCCGGTGATCTCGCCCATGGATTTTTCGGTCGCTTCGAGAGGACCCAGGCCCTCCTCGTCCATGATGCGCTCGACGTTTTCGACCACAACGATGGCGTCGTCGACCAGCAGGCCGATCGCCAGAACCATGGCGAACATGGTGAGCGTGTTGATCGAATAGCCGGTGATCGCCAGAATGCCGAAGGTGCCGAGCAGCACCACCGGCACCGCGATCATCGGAATGAATGTTGCCCTGAGGTTCTGCAGGAAGATCAAAAGCACCACGAAGACGAGGATAATGGCCTCGATCAGTGTATGGACGACCTTTTCGATGGAAAGCTGAACAAATGGCGTAGTGTCATAGGGATAGGTGATTTCCACGCCGTCAGGGAGATTGGGGGCAAGCTCAGCCAGCTGCGCCTTCACGCGTGCGGCCGTATCGAGAGCATTCGCGCCGGTTGCCAGATTGACGGCAAAACCGGTGGAGGGAAGGCCGTTCTGGCGCGAGCTTCCGCCATAGGACTCCTGGCCGATCTCGACACGGGCGACATCGCTCAGGCGTACGGTAGCGCCGTCCTGCTCGACCTTCAGGATGATCCGCTCGAACTCATCGACCGTGGTCAACTGGCTCTGCGCCGTCATGGTGACGGTCAACTGCTGGCCTTCCGTCGCCGGAAGGCCTCCGAGGGCGCCGACCGACACCTGCGTGTTCTGCGCCTCAATGGCGGAGGTCACGTCGGCTGCGGTCAGCTGGTACTTCTGCAGCTTGAAGGGATCGAGCCAGACGCGCATGGCATAGCCGGAGCCGAAGATATCGATGCTGCCGACGCCTTCGAGCCGCTTCACCTGGTCTTCGATCTGCGTGGCGAAGACGTCGCCGAGATCCACCGAGCTGCGTTTGCCGTCCGTGGAAACGAGCGCGCCGACCATCAGGATGCTGGAGGTGGAGCGCGCCACCTGAATGCCCGCCTGCTGGACCACGTCCGGCAGCTGGGACTGCACAAGCTGCAGCTTGTTCTGCACCTGAACCTGGGCGATGTCCGGCAGGATGCTGTTGCCGAAGGTCAAGCTCACTTCGGAACGTCCCGTCGACGACGAAGAGGTCATGTAAGTCAGGTCATCGAGCCCGGTCATGCCGTCCTCAATGATGCTCGTCACCGATTTCTCGACCGTTTCGGCGCTCGCGCCGTTGTAGGACGCGGAAATGCGAACCGTTGTCGGGGCGATCTCAGGGTATTGCGAAATGGACAGGGTCGCGATGGCAAGCGCGCCTCCCAGCATGATAACGATCGCGATGACCCAGGCGAAGACCGGTCGCCGGATGAAGAAGTTGGCCATTCAATTGTTCCTTGCGGCGTTCGTCGTTGCCGGTTCTGCTGTCATTCTCAACGCTGGCTCAAGGCTGGGCGGCTGCAGGCTTTGCCGCTTCGACGACAAAGCCCTGATCGTCGACCGTCGCCTCGACCGGCTGGACGGCGGCGCCATCGGCGATCCACTGGAAGCCGTCGACGATCAACCGGTCGCCATCGGCAACTCCTTCCGTGACGAGCCAATTGTTGCCGGAAACATTGCTGGTGGGGAAAATACGGGTCTCGACCTTGCTGTCGGCGGTCACGAACTTGGCGGAAAGCTCGCCGCGGGCGTTACGGGTCGCTGCCCGCTGCGGGATGAGGTAGCCATTCTCGTTGCCGAGCGTGACCGTCGCACGCACATACATGCCCGGCAGGATTATGTTATCGGGATTGTCGAACTGCGCGCGGATCTGGTAGGTGCCGGTGGTTTCGCTGACCGCCATTTCCGACATATCCAGCTTGCCCGTGTGGGAATATTCCGTCCCGTCTTCCAGGGTGAGGCGTATGTCCGCCTTGCGCGGGTCGCCGCTCAGCCGGCCCGAAGCCATGGCGGAGCGCAGTTCCAGAAGATTGGTGCTCGAATCGATCAGATCGATATAGATCGGATCCAGCTGGCGGAGCGTCGTCAGAGCGGTCGTCTGATTGGCCGTCACGATATTGCCGATGCTGACATTGGAAATCGCGGTAACGCCGTCGAAGGGTGCGCGGATTTCCGTGAGGCCGAGATTGATTTCCGCGGCCTGGAGCGCGGCCTTCGACTGTTCGACATCGGCCTCGGCCTGAAGCAGCGTCACGCGCGCGTTCTCGTATTCGATCTGCGTCGCGCCGCTGTTGACCAGCCGCTCGTAGCGGGAAAGGTTGGCCTGGGCGCTCGGAATGCTCGCTTCCGCCTTGGAAACGCTGGCGCGCGCCTGCGCAACCTCGGCCGCATAGGTGCTGTCCTCGATCTTGTAGAGAAGATCGCCGGCCTTGACCTCGCTGCCCTGCTTGAAGGCGATCTCCTTGATCTCTCCCGTCACCCGCGGCCGGATGTCGGCGATCTGGAAGGCGGAAGCGCGGCCAGGCAGGACGGCGGTGATCGGCTGCACGGATTTCTTCATGGCGACGACGCTGACCGGCTGAGGCGGGCGCTGCGGCGCGCCGCCGCCTTCGGCGGTCTGCTGGCCCGAATCGCTGCAAGCCGCGAGCAGCGCGGAAAGAAGCAGGGGAAGGATCAATTTGCGTCCGGTCATGGCGTCATCCAAGGCAAAGCGTTCGGGCAGTTGCCACGGCAGACGATATGCCGGGGCGGAGGTCGGGGAAGTTAACCCGTCTTAAGCGGTCAGACCAGTGGTGGCCGAAAGACGATCCAACCAGCGTTCCATTGCGGGAAAGTGACGTAAGTTAAAAATCGTCACTTTACAAGAGGATTTTGCAGCGCAGCATTCACAAGCCTGGCAAGACCTTCGCACCGGTCGTAGAGCTCGGCTTCGTCGGACTTGGCCAGGATGACGGGATGCAGCACGCTCGCGAAGGCGGCGGCCACGTGCCGGCTGACCGCATGGGGTTCGGCGCATTTGTAGGCGCCGCTCTGGACGCCCTGGCGGATGAGATCGAAGAACAGGTCTTCGATCAAGGCCTTGTAGTGCCGTCCGCTCGGCAGATCGGCTTCGGACATCAGGAAGATCATTTCGAACAGGAAGGGGTTTTCGCGAATGTCCTGAAGATGTGCCTCCATGAGCCTGCGAACGACGATCGCAAGCCGCTCGGGCGCCGGCGCCGGTTCGTCAAGCGTCCCGAACCGGCCGATCATGCGGCTGATATGCCGGTCGCAGATGGCGTCCGCCAGCGCCGCCTTGGAGTGGAAATGCTTGAAGACGTTGGCGGGCGACATCTGCAGCGCATGGGCGACATCGGCGATCGAGCATTTGGCGATGCCCCGCTCGCGGAACAGGGTTTCCGCCGTAGCGAGGATATCCTCCCGCGTCTCTTCAGCCTTGCGCCTCGGTCTTCGCACTCTCACCTCTTCAAAAACTGCCGGACGGCTTTCGGACGGCCGTTCAACGCGCGCTGAAATAGGGCTTCAGGTTTCCGCGGATGCGGTCGAGCACGGTCGTGCCGCTGGTATCGGGGACGAAAACCTCTCCGGTGATCGTTTCGTAGGCGGTGCGATAGACTTTCGCAGTGTCCTCGACCAGCTCCGCCGGGATCGGCGGGATCTCGTCCTTATATGGGTCGCAGCGCTCGACCACCCAGGCGCGGATGAAATCCTTGTCGAAACTTTTCGGCCGCGTGCCGTTCCGGAAGGCTTCTTCGTAGGTCTCGGCGATCCAGTAGCGGCTGCTGTCCGGCGTATGGATCTCGTCGGCGAGGACGATGTTGCCTTCCCTGTCGGTGCCGAATTCGTACTTGGTGTCGACGAGGATAAGGCCCCGCTGCTTGGCCAGTTCCTGACCGCGGGCAAAAAGCGCCAGCGCATGGCGGGAGAGCGTTGCCCATTGTTCCGGAGCCAGAAGGCCGCGCTCGACGATCTCCCTTGGCGTCAGCGGCTCGTCATGGCCGCCGTCGAAGGCTTTGCTGGTCGGCGTGATCACCGGTTCGGGCAGGACTTCGTTATCCTTCAGCCCATCGGGAAGGTTAAGCCCGTACATGGTCCGCTCCCCCTTCCTGTAGAGGGTGAGAAGCGAGGTGCCGGTCGTGCCGGCGAGATAGCCCCGTACGACGATCTCGACCGGCAGGATATCGAGGCGCTTGCCGATCACGACGTTGGGATCCGGATAGGCGATGACGTGATTGGGGCAGATATCCTTCGTCGCCTCGAACCAATAGCGCGCGGTCTGCGTCAGCACGTGACCCTTGTCGGGGATCGAAGTCAGTATCCGGTCGAAGGCGCTCAGGCGGTCCGTGGCGATGATGACGCGGCTGCCGTCGGGAAGGTCGTAATTCTCGCGTACCTTGCCGCGGTAATAGTTCGGCAGTTCGGGGATGAAGGCATCGGAAAGAACGCGCACGGGGAACCACTTTCTGGAGAATTTCGGGATGCTTCCGCTATCGCATGTTTTGCCGCGGCTGCACAAGAATGGTCGAAACCTGCACGCTGCGGGGGCAAGCCGTCCGCCAGACCTGCGGGGCGTTCCGCCGACGAATGCATTAATAATGGTTAACGGCGAAGAAGGCTGTGAAAATCCGAATTCTTCTTATTTTTCAAGGAACTGTTCGATTTTTCATTTTTTCTGATTGAGCCCTGTTGACTTGTTTGAGGGCATACGACTATAACGCCGCTCACTGACGAGGGCGGCGGCGCTGCTGGCGACGAAGTTTCTTGTTCTGGTGAAATCCTAGAGATTGGCTGGATGCTGATTGGG
>Ga0065721_10006651_pt1 | contig 11110 bp, 9 predicted proteins | sample Mesricmetagenome_FD_59108 | JGI IMG/M metagenome (GOLD analysis project Ga0065721, IMG submission 59108) | Mesophilic microbial community from rice straw/compost enrichment Sample: eDNA_1 v2 (version 2) | ecosystem: Engineered > Solid waste > Grass > Composting > Bioreactor | place: USA: Davis...
ATAATTCACCCTGGTATCGAGATAGAGCGCGCCAATCATCAATCCCGAGAAAACGATCATGAACAAAGTAATAACAAGGGGATTGTAAGTAATCTTTGGCGGCGTCTTCACCGCTTCATGGGCTTTGCCGGTGGCAGGATCAATGGGTTCGGGGTTTTGGCCGGGAGTCAGACCCAATACCTGTCCTTCCGGTGAGAGTACATATTTGTTATGGAAGATTTTTTGAATAATAACACTGATCACCATACCGATTCCACCTACCAGGAAAGCCCACTTGAAATCGGCAGGATTGCCAGTATTACCAACAGTGCCACAAATGATAGGTCCCAGCCATGCGCCGAGATTGATACCCATATAAAATATGGTATAGGCCGGATCAATTCGCAAATCACCCTTGGGATACAGCTGCCCGACCAACGAAGAGATATTCGGTTTGAAAAATCCATTGCCGGCAATCATCAGTCCAAGTCCTGAAAAGAATAGCCAACCCGATATATCCGGGGAACTGTGATAAATGGAAGCGCAAACGAAGAGGAATAATTCTCCAATAGCCATCACGATCCCGCCAACCAGGATGGAACGTTTGTTTCCCCAGAAACGGTCGGCAATATAACCACCGACCAGTGGTGTGAGGTATAATAAACTGATATAGCTCCCGTAAAGATTTGAAGCAAAATCAAGTTTGAAAAGAAGGGCCTGGGTCATAAAGTAAATCAGGATGGCCCTCATCCCATAGTAGTTAAACCGCTCCCACATTTCAGTGGCAAAAAGCACATAAAGTCCTCTTGGGTGTTTGCCGGTTTTTGCTGGCTCGCTCATACAATCGTTTTATGACATATAATCAGAATACTCAACCTAATAGCGGCCAAAATACAGAAAAATGACCACTCACAAATTTTTAGAATTATCTTTATCAAACGCACCGATATTCGCATTTCCTAAACCCGACGAATAAACCAACATGCGAATTTTACTTTTAGGCTCTGGCGGCAGGGAACATGCTCTTGCCTGGAAACTTAGTCAAAGTGTATGGACTAATCCCCTCTTTATTGCGCCCGGTAATCCCGGCACAGCCCGTTATGGCGAAAATGTCAAATTGGATCTGAACGACTTTGAGAGTATCGCGAATTTTTGCATTAAAGAGAAAATCGAAGTGTTGATCGTTGGACCTGAGGAGCCTTTGGTCAACGGGCTATATGATTTTTTCAAATCAAGAGAAGATCTGCGTGAAATACATTTCATAGGACCCTCTAAACAGGGGGCACAACTGGAAGGCAGCAAGGCTTTTGCAAAGGCATTTATGCAGAGGCATAATATTCCTACCGCTGCTTACCGTGAATTCACAGCAGACAATTATGAAGAAGGGGTTCGCTATCTTGAACAGCATTCACTTCCGATCGTCCTCAAAGCCGATGGACTGGCTGCAGGCAAGGGTGTTGTCATCTGCCAGAATCATCTTGAGGCAATTGCGGAATTTGAGTTGATGATCCAGCAATCCAAATTTGGAAATGCCAGCAAGAAAGTGGTGGTGGAAGATTTTCTGTCGGGCATTGAGCTCAGTGTGTTTATACTTACCGATGGAAAAAATTATGTATTACTCCCCGAGGCTAAGGATTATAAGAGAGTGGGAGAAGGTGACACCGGGTTAATGACCGGCGGTATGGGTGCTGTAAGCCCGGTACCATTTGCCACACCCGGTTTCATGTATAAAGTGGAAGAGCGCATCATCAAACCCACTGTAGAAGGGCTTCACAAAGAAGGCATCGAATACACCGGCTTTATATTCTTTGGACTCATCAATGTGAACGGCGATCCTTATGTGATTGAATACAATTGCCGCATGGGCGATCCGGAGACACAGGTGGTGATGCCCAGGCTGGAAAATGATTTGGTTGGATTGTGTGTAGCTGCATCCAATAAAGAGTTGCACATGGTAAAAGCCCAGGCTGATCCGCGTGCAGCGGCCACAATCGTTGCTGTCAGCAAAGGTTATCCCGGTTTTTTTGAGAAGGGTTTTGAAATTAACGGGCTCGATGACAATTATGGTAAACAAACCCTGGTCTTTCACGCCGGAACAAAAAAAGAAGATGATAAAGTTCTCACCAACGGCGGTCGCGTTTGTTGTGTAACATCATATGGCAATACCATCGGCGAAGCGGTGGATACTTCTCTCGATATACTTGAGCATATTAAGTTTAGCGGGATTTATTACCGCAGTGATATCGGCTATGAATTTGATGGCAAGAAAGTTTAAGGGCTGTTGCGTAGGGGCATAAAGCTCAATGCGCAATGTGCAACGTTCAATTGAAAACGTAACAGGCCTTATTTCTAAAACGGACAAGAGCTGTCTCATTGTAATTTGAAATTGAGCGTTGATAGTTGAACATTTCCCGCTGCGCAGCATGGCATTGCGCCGTTCCCCATAATTTTGCTCCAAACGATCGTTATGCCCGATGTACATTATCACGACTACCTCGAACTGGACAAAATACTCAACGCGCAATTTCCGGAAAGTAATAAACAGCAAACACCGGCACATGACGAAATGTTGTTTATTGTCATACACCAGGCATATGAACTTTGGTTCAAGCAACTTCATCATGAAGTAGATTCCATTGTAGCCATCATGGGTAAGCCGGCACTGAACGATAATTCACCCGAATTGCAGACTGTTGTTCACCGGCTCAACCGGTGTGTGACCATCCTGCGGGTATTGGTGCACCAGATTGATATCATGGAAACGATGACGCCGATGGATTTCCTCGATTTCCGCGATATGCTCAGACCTGCATCCGGTTTTCAAAGCTGGCAATTCAAGGAGCTGGAAGCCAAACTGGGATTAAAATTTGAAACCCGTCACGGGCAGGAATATTATACTTCCCAGCTGAAACCGCATCATGTTGACATCATCAAAAAAGCTGAAGCGGGACATTCATTGCTGCAATTGTTGAACAGCTGGCTGGAACGGACTCCATTTTTTGATGAGCAGCCTAATTGGAATGATTTTACCTCACATGAACCATTAGACGGGGTGCATCCTTTCTGGTCTGAATACAGGTACCAGTTTCAGCAAAGCCTGGCAGAAGCTGAGAAAGGAAATCTGGCCGCCTTCGATCAATTGTTTTTAGCGAAAGAAAACAAGCCACAGGGACTCACACTTTCTGCAGCTGCAAACCGCGCTGCATTATTCATCATGTTGTACCGCGGTTATCCATTGTTGCAATTACCATTTCAATTATTGAATGCGCTGCTTGAAATAGATGAACAATTAAGTTCGTGGCGATACAGGCATATGAATATGGTGCATCGCATGATTGGTACCCGAATCGGAACCGGTGGCAGCACGGGAAAGGACTACCTCAAAGCTGCGGCTGACAAGCATTACATCTTCCGCGAGATCGCACAGCTCAACAGTTTTCTGATCGAAAGAAGGCGGTTGCCGGTTCTTCCGCAGGCGGTTCAGCAAAGACTGGGATTTACTGCTGCATAAAAAAAGCCGACCCCAAACGGGATCAGCCTTTTTGCTGATAAGTGAAGATATATATTAGAAAGTGTAACGGATTCCCAATCCTCCCCAGCTGCCATTAAAGCCATGTCCATCGGTGAATTCAAATGAAGGCTGCCAGTCTAATGACAGGTTAATCGGTGCCCGGTTGAATTTGTAATCCAGGCCCAGCACGCCGTCAATACCGATGCTGGCATGACTATGATCGTGATCGTGATGTGGTCCGTGGTAATGGTGATCATTGTAAGCGCCGATGTGCAGACCGGGGCCAATATACCATTTCAGACCTGGTGCACCTTCGATTGGCCCATGTATTTCATAAAGCCCGGTCAGCCTGAAACCATGGCGCCAGAAATAACCGATCAGTTCACCTGCATGGCGGTTGTTGAAAAAATGTTTCAAAGTAATTCCACCTCCATCCCAAACCTTCACACCCAGGGCAGTCTTGTAAGATGTGCTGTTGGCGCTGCGACTCTGTGCCTCTGACTGGTACGACAATGTCAGGATAATGAATAAAGCCAGTACTGTTTTTTTCATGTTTTGATTTTATAAAGAATGTAGTTTCAGATTACCCTTTTGCGATTTCTGTGCCAAAATCTGCAAACCGCAGGCCTTGGCAGGTGGATACCAGCAGAATAAGTAAAAGAAAATCCGCGAATTGATAATAGAAACCGGAGAATCCCGTTAAATATTCCGGATACGTTTTTAAGAAGCTGACTGCTGCCAAGAGGCCCATTTATCCTGCGATTCCTGGAAATCTTGCCAGGCTGGTGTTTGCTTTGATAATTCGAATTATTCCCTAAACTTTGCACACATTTAATCCAATAATATAGAATGGGACTCTTTAACTGGTTTACTCAAGAAATAGCCATGGACCTGGGTACGGCAAATACCCTTATCATACACAACGACGAAGTAGTAGTCAATGAGCCGAGCATAGTCGCCCTGAACCGCAACAATCCCAAGGAAGTTTTGGCTGTAGGTAAAAGAGCCCTGATGATGCACGAAAAAACCCACGAGAGCATCCGCACGGTACGTCCGCTTAAAGATGGCGTAATTGCCGACTTTAACGCAGCCGAGCTGATGATCCGTGAGCTGATAAAACTGGTTTACCCGAAAAAACCCCTGTTTCCCCCCAGCTGGCGTATGATGATTTGCATCCCCTCATCCATTACGGAAGTGGAAAAACGTGCCGTACGAGATAGTGCTGAGCAGGCCGGAGCCAAGGAAGTATACCTGCTGCACGAGCCAATGGCTGCAGCACTGGGTATCGGAATTGATGTGGAAGAGCCAGTTGGGAACATGATCATCGATATAGGTGGTGGTACTACCGGAATTACGGTGATTGCCCTGGCCGGTATTGTTTGTGACCAGTCGATCCGTATTGCCGGCGATGAATTTACCGCCGATATCATGGAAGCACTCAGGCGTTATCACAGTCTGTTGATAGGTGAGCGTACCGCCGAGCAGATCAAGATCCAGGTTGGTTCCGCGATGAAGGATTTGGATAATCCACCGGATGATATTCCCGTAAACGGCCGTGACCTCGTGACGGGTATTCCGAAACAAATCATGGTAAGCTACCAGGAAATTGCTGAAGCACTCGATAAAAGCATCTTTAAAATAGAAGAAGCCATTTTAAAAGCCCTTGAGCAAACACCACCCGAACTGGCTGGTGATATCTATCGCCGCGGTCTTTATCTTACCGGCGGCGGTGCTTTGTTAAGAGGTCTTGACAAAAGATTAAGCCAAAAAATCAAATTACCGGTGCACGTTGCCGACGATCCCCTGAAAAGTGTGGTTCGTGGTACAGGTATTGCTTTGAAGCACTACGACAGGTATCCGTTTGTAATGAGATAAATTGATTGGCCAAGACAGGGCGAAGGATCGTGTTGATGATTTGTGTTTGAATAAGCCGGCTGCCGGCAAACTTCCTGGTCTGACAGTGTGTTCCAAAACCTTGTTTATGTACCTTATAGTTTAGATGCGTAACATATTCCTATTTATTCGAAGGTTTTTTACGTTTTTCGTTTTTCTCGCACTGCAGGCTGTTGCGCTGTGGTTTTTATTCTCGTATAACAAATTTCACCAGGCAAAAGGTCTTGGTGTTGCCAATGAAATTACCGGCTGGTTCAACACACGATATAATACACTCGAGGATTTTTTCACCATGCGTGAAGAAAACCGGCGATTGTTGCAAATGAATGACTCGCTGATTAATCTTCTCCCATCCAATTTCATTGTCAGTGATACGACCATCACGCTCACACGTGATTCCATTCCATATGATACAACTGGTAAACTGCGCCAATATGTTTGGCGGGAAGCCCAGGTGCTGTATAACACGGTGAATGCAGATAAAAATTATGTGCAAATAAATCGTGGTTCCAACCATGGCATCCAGGATCATATGGGTGTGTTCAGTTCAGATGGCGGACTGGTCGGACAGGTTGTAAATGTAAGTCCCAATTTCAGCCAGGTGATGAGCCTGTTGCATGTACAGAATAAAGTGAATGTGCTGATCAGAAGAACCAATAGTACAGGTACGCTCTATTGGGATGGTCGCGATCCGCGTTTTCTGAATTTAAAAGATATTCCGCGCAGTGATTCGCTTGTATTGGGTGATACCATTGTAACGGGTAAGTTTTCGTTAAGCTTTCCGCCAGGATATTTGGTAGGCACCATAGCCGAGATCATTCCTGACGCATCTACAAATTTTTATGTTTTAAAGATCAGGCCCACGGCAAACTTCAATAACCTCCAACAGGTAATGGTAGTGGAAAACCTTTTCTTCAACGATTTGAAAACACTGGAAAAGGAAACGAAAAGAAAAGTTGATGATCCAAAAAGAAGTGCAAGGTGAGTGAACTATTAAGAAATATTATCCGGTTTACTTTGTTCATACTGGTGCAGGTATATGTGTTGAACAAGATCCCGCATTTGCACCGGTTTATCGTTCCTTATCTTTATTTTCTTTTCCTCTTGTGGTTGCCCTTTGGCATTTCACGGATCGGGCTGCTGGTTGTCGGATTCCTCACGGGTCTGGCGCTGGATTTTTTTACCATGACACCGGGGCTGCATGCTGCTGCATGCGTATTGCTGGCGTATTGCCGCCCGTTTGTGATCAATATACTCACTCCGAAAGATCCAAATGAGTTTAACTACCGGGAGCCCTCACCCCGTGCAATGGGCTGGACACCCTACCTGGTATATGCCCTGGTTCTGACCATTGTACATCATGGTTACCTGGTATTGCTGGAGTGGCTTTCTTTTGGTTCATTCTTTGGATTCCTGGTAAAAGTTGCATCTACTTCTGCAATCAGTATGTTGCTGATCATCGCAACCGAAATGTTATTTCCCAGGAGGATGAAATTCCGCACCAATATCGCCTGAACAACGAGACCCTTCTACCTGCTACTGCTGGTATATCCCGCTAGAAAATTTTCTTAAAACAAAAATATTGTACGGTAAACATTTGGAAACCGTCAAAGACAGTTCGTACTTTGTAATGCATATTTTTCTCCCGCTATTCATCTTTGTAGTGCATCATGTCTGTGTTTAACCAATCTAGAAGCCGTATCATCCGATTAATTTTCCTGGCAGCATTCCTGGTGATAATAGCGCAGTTATTCAACCTGCAACTGGTTTCGGGCAAATACAGCCAGCTCGCCATGGATAATGCTGTGTTCCCCAAGATCGTCTACCCGGAGAGAGGAATCATCTACGATCGTAAAGGCCGCGCCATTCTCAACAATGCCATCATGTTTGATTTGATGGTGACTCCCGCAGAGGTAAAAAATTTTGACACAACCACGTTCTGCCGCCTGATGGAGATAGATACGGCAGAGTTCAACAAACGCATACGCGATGCGATTTATAAAAATAAAAACGCAGTACGCCCCTCGGTCTTTCAACCCCTTTTGACTCAGCGCCTGCAAGCCCGGTTTGAAGAAAACAGCTGGCGCTTCCCGGGATTTGCATTGGTGGAACGCCCGGTGAGAGTTTATCCATATAATGTAGCTGCGCAAATGCTTGGCTACATCAACGAAGTCTCGGCAGCTGATATCGAAAGGTCTAATTATTTCTATCGGATGGGTGACTATATCGGCAAGAATGGTCTGGAAGCAACCTATGAACAGGTATTGATGGGTCAGCGGGGTGTGCAATATCTCATCAAGGATAACCGTAACCGTATTGTTGGTAGTTACGAAAACGGAATCTATGATACCGCCGCAATCGCAGGTCGTGGATTGCGTACATATCTCGACATCGAACTGCAGGAGATGGCTGAGAAGATGATGACGGATAAAGTAGGTGCTGTGGTGGCCATTGAACCAAAAACCGGCGGGATACTTGCCATGGCTTCGGGACCGGTGTTTAATCCAAACGATCTTACAGGTCCTGACAGAAACAAGAATTATTCAAGACTCGTACTGGATGTTGCCGGACCATTATTGAATCGGGCCATACAGGGACGTTATGAGCCGGGTTCAACTTTCAAACCTTTGGGTGCCTTAATAGCACTCGATGAAGGTTTGATCACACCTTCGTTTGGTTATTATTGTCCCGGGCGGTACAATGCATGTGGTAGCGGTAAACCTGCCTGTACACACGCCGGTGGTGGTCACGCTGATGATTTAAGGAGGGCCATTGCCAATTCCTGCAATTCCTATTTCACACATATATACCGGATGGCGGTTGACAATCCCAAATATAAGAATGTGAGGAACGGCTATATGAAATGGAAGGAGTACATGAATGCTTTTGGTCTCGGTATCAAACTGGGCGTGGACCTTCCCAGCGAGGACCGTGGTTATATTCCGGACACTTCCGTATACAATAAGGAATATCGTGGTTCATGGAGCTCCTGTACCAACCTTACTTTGGGAATTGGCCAGGATAAAATGGGAGCCACTCCGCTTCAACTCGCCAATGCCATGTGCATTATTGCAAACCGTGGCTATTATTACACACCACATTTTGTTGAGCGTATCGAGGGCGAGACAGCATCAGACACCTCGCTGCTGAATAAATACCGGCAGAAACACGAAGTGCTTACACATATACCAGACGTGTTTTACGATGCAGTTATGGACGGAATGGAGGATGTGGTGTTGTATGGTACAGCCAAGAGAGTTCGCATTCCAAATATTTCAGTATGTGCCAAAACCGGGACCGCGGAAAAGTATACTTACCTTGATGGAAAAAGAATAAAGCTTGAGGACAACGCGATGTTTGTGGCTTTTGCGCCCAAAGAAGATCCCAAGATTGCTATTGCGGTTGTAGTTGAGAATGCCGGTTACGGTGGTACCTGGGGTGGACCGATTGCACGCATCCTGATGGAGAAATACCTGAATGATACGATATCTGATGCCAGTAAAAAGGAATTTGAAATTTATTCGAAAACGAATAAAATGCCCAAGCATCTGAAGAGACTGCAATACCGGGAAGATTCTATCAGGGCATACAAATGGTTTGAAATGACCAAAGACAGCAGCTATATCAAGAAATATATCAGTAATGTCAGCAAACCTTCAAACAGGCCGGCCGGGGGTGTTCCCCAAAAACGCCGTGAAGAGCCTGTAAAACAGTTAGCCGTTCTATCCAATGAAAAACAATTGTCCAAACCACGTCCTATTCCCGCTAATCCTTCATGAATTATAATAACCCTGCTATATCAAAAGGCATAGACTGGAGCATTGTGTGGATATACCTTCTGCTCGTGGCTATTGGCATCATGGCAATTTTCGGTGCTACGTACAATGAGGGGGATCCGATTCTGCAAAGCTTTGTTGGTTTTAAAACTGACTACAGTAAGCAGATGTATTTTTTTGTTGCCTCGGCAATAATGGGTTTACTCATTTTACTTACTGACAGCAAATTTTTTCCCGCAACGGCCAATCTATGGTATGCTGCAGGTATTATGTTGTTGTTGTTGGTATTCCCGTTTCACTCTGAAGTAAAAGGTACCAAGTCGATTATCAGGATGGGAGGCTTTCAGTTCCAGCCCGCGGAATTTTGTAAGATATGCGTGGCCCTGGCATTGGCTAAATATTTATCCAGGCCTGAGACGGATTTCAGCAAAACCCGGTCACAACTTATAGCTACTGCCATTGTATTGTTTCCGGCTCTGTTGACCATCATGCAAAAGGAAACGGGCCTGGCATTAGTATTTTTATCTTTCTTTTTGGTCATGTACCGTGAGGGGCTCCCTTCCGTGGTATTGATTGTTGGTTTTGCCATTGCAACACTTGTCGTGGCCACGCTCTTGTTGGATAAAAATACCCTCGCTTTGATTTTAACAGGCATCGCGTTATTGATGGCTTATCTCATGCGGCGACAGATCAGGCGTGATCGATCGGTGTTGGTTAAGATTGCATTTTTATGGGTGCTTTGTGTGGGCCTGCAAAGATTCGGGGTGCCATTTATATTCAAAAACCTTTTGGCCAAGCACCAGGTTGAAAGGATCTACAGTACGATTGGCCGCGATGTACCGGAAGAATATATGAAGGGCGAAGTACCGGCAGGCAAGAAGACAGAGAATACGGCTGACTATAATGTAAAACAATCCAAAATTGCGATAGGTAGCGGCGGCCTGTTGGGTAAAGGCCTTTTGAAAGGAACACAAACCCGTTATGGTTTTGTTCCCGAGCAAAGAACGGATTTCATTTTTGATACCATTGGTGAAGGCTTTGGATTCGTGGGCAGTTTTGTTTTACTATCCATTTACCTGCTTCTTCTATTCCGGATCATTGCCATTGCCGAGCGGCAGCGAAGTGTATTCAGCCGTTGTTATGCCTATGGGGTGGCATCGGTTTTATTCTTTCATATCGGTATCAATGTTGCCATGACAGTTGGCCTGGCCCCGGTGATTGGTATCCCCCTGCCATTTATCAGTTATGGCGGTACATCGCTGCTGACATTTTCCATATTGCTTTTTATTCTTGTGCGACTGGATGCTGACCGTCAAATGGTGCTGCGATAAGAGCTGTAAACTAATCCCTAGCTTTGCGCAAATTGTTAACTGCGCAGCATGAAGATCATACCTCTTTCCGAAGGAAGTTTTACAATAGATAAGACCAAACTATTTGTACCGTTTGACGAAAACGCACATGATTTGCAATCCCGCCCTGTTGGAAGTTTGCTTGTAGAAATTCAGCCCTTTGTTGTCATCACATCCAATGATATCCTGTTATTGGATACAGGACTTGGTTTTGACAGCAGTGACGACAAAATGCAATTGCACAAAAACCTGGTTGAAGCCGGTATCAATCCATCGGACATTACCAAAGTACTAATGAGTCATCTGCATAAGGATCATGCCGGAGGTGTGACGAAATCAAACCATCGGGATGAACCCTGTTTACCAAATGCAAAGTATTACATTCAAAAAAGAGAATTCGATTTTGCTTTTGAAAAGGGTATGCCTTCCTTTATTCCTTCCGAACTTGAATCGTTGAGAAATTCTGACCAGGTAGTTTGGCTTGATGAAAATGAAGGCGAGATTGATGAATATATCCGGTATCGTGTGACAGGGGCGCATTCTCCGTTTCACCAGGTATTTTGGATAAAGGATAATGGTGAAACCATTTTTTTCGGTGCAGA
>Ga0065721_10052811_pt1 | contig 11110 bp, 9 predicted proteins | sample Mesricmetagenome_FD_59108 | JGI IMG/M metagenome (GOLD analysis project Ga0065721, IMG submission 59108) | Mesophilic microbial community from rice straw/compost enrichment Sample: eDNA_1 v2 (version 2) | ecosystem: Engineered > Solid waste > Grass > Composting > Bioreactor | place: USA: Davis...
CATACACCGTACATTTTCCAGTTCTCGGTGGGGGACCTCCCCCTCCAGAAGTACATCATGAATGCAATTCGTGAAGGATTTCACACCTTAAAAATTAAAAAAAACTGTCTTGACTTCTTGTGCCACTATAAAGTAAGCGGAGCCTGCCCGGTAAACGAACAGACCTAAGAGAAGGTTGATCGTCCATACGGCACACCGCCAACCTGCCGTTATCGGTGGAGTGTTCGCTCGTAGATAGAAACAGCTAACACCTTACATATTTGCGCTTGAAACCGAGCTGCCCGCGATCCAATGCCTTTTGAATATTTTCGGAAGCGTTCAAAAATTTGCTTTTTTTCTTATCTTTTTGGACTTCTACCGGACCGACTCGCGCTGCCGCCTCAACCGCCAGTGAGTGCAGCGGCGTATAGGAAATTGCCGCCGTGTAAATAAAATTATTCATCGCGTATTTCGTTCGTTCGGGAGAGTCGTGAATCGTATGCTCCGCCCTTTTAAGCAGATCGGCTATTTTGTTTTCATCAAACTCGCGGTCCGGGCGATTGCCCAGCAGCCAGCAATAACAACTCCAACCCGCCGACATTCTCAATTCTTCGCCGCTTGCGATCCATTTATCGGCCACCTGTTGGGCAATATCAGCTTCGGCCAAGGTAACGGCAACCACATAATCGGACAGCATGTAAAAATAAGCCGCATCCATCCAACGGTCGTAATCCGCTTCCGTCATCGCATTCGGGTCTGCTATGATGCCGGCAAAGTACATCGCGTCATAGTTCCCTGTCCCGTAAAGCTGTTCAGCCAAAGGCTGATTTTTCTTAATGATCTTGGACATGGGCTTCATCGCGCCGGTAGCCACGCCAAAAAGCGGTTCGCGCGCGCCATTGGATATGTACGTTTTCTTGATCCGTTCCTTGCCAAGCGCTTCAAGCTCCTGCATCACCGTTTCTAAATCCATCGTTTAGCACCCCCTTACCCATTATATCCAAAACGGCCATCCCATTCTATTTTGACAAGTCAAGACCGGACCATAGTCCGAAATTTGAAGCATTGTGGGAAATTGGGTCTATCGAAAAAAGTCGAATCTTCTGATTTCGTGGTTTAAATTTAGCAGAACAAAAGTGGCATCTGTTGGTAAAATAATGAGCAATTGGGTTGATATACATATTTTAAAACATTTGTTATGTTACGTATGAAAGCGCAATCATCACGCTGGCGGTTGCGAAATAATCATATTTCACTATGGAAAGGGGCAGTAATTGTGAAAACCTGGCTCCATAAGGCATGCGCAATGCTTCTGGCCTTTACGCTGCTGATTGGATTGACGACAGTGCCCGCTCATGCGGACACCGCACTTTTCACGATTGAAGGCGAAAACGCTCAACTCAGCTCCGATCTTCAAGTTACGACACACATTTACGGGACGCCCAAACCCGGATACTCCGGAAGCGGTTTTGTCTGGATGCAGAACTCCGGCACCATTACCTTCACCGTGTCCGTTCCGGAAACCGGCATGTATTCGATCTCCACCCGATACATGCAGGAGTTGAGTCCGGATGGCAGGCTGCAGGTTTTGACGGTTAACGGCGTTACCAAAGGGTCGTATATGCTTCCCTACACGACCGCGTGGTCCGATTTCGATTTTGGCTTTCATAAGCTGAACCAGGGAAGCAACACGATCCAGCTGAAGGCCGGTTGGGGGTTCGCTTACTTTGACACCTTCACCGTAGATTATGCCGATCTTGATCCATTGGAGGTACAGCCTGTCCTTTCCGATCCTCAAGCCACTTCGGAAACTCAAATTTTGATGAATTATTTGACGGAGGTTTACGGCCACCATATAATTTCCGGCCAGCAGGAGATTTATGGAGGCGGAAATGACGGCGACTACGAGCTGGAGTTTGAGTGGATCTACAATTTAACCGGCAAGTATCCGGCCATCCGCGGCTTCGACTTGATGAACTATAATCCGTTGTACGGTTGGGAGGACGGCACAACCGATCGGATGATCGATTGGGTGAACAACCGGGGCGGAATCGCCACGGCCAGCTGGCATATTACGGTCCCCAAAAATTTCACGACTTACCAGCTTGGAGAGTTTGTCGATTGGAAAGAAACGACCTACAAGCCGACGGAAACGAATTATAATACAGCCAATGCGGTCGTTCCCGGTACAAAAGAAAATCAATACTTGATGATGGCTATTGAAGATTTGGCGGAACAGCTGCAGATCTTGCAAAATAACGGGGTGCCGGTTATTTTCCGCCCATTCCATGAGGCGGAGGGCAACGGCGGGTTGAACGGCGAAGGCGCGTGGTTCTGGTGGGCCAAAGCAGGCGCCGAAGTGTACAAACAGCTGTGGGATTTGCTTTATACCGAACTTACCGAAACCTACGGCCTGCATAACTTGATTTGGACCTACAACAGCTACGTGTACAGCACTTCTCCCGCATGGTATCCCGGTGACCATCAAGTTGATCTGGTCGGCTTTGACAAATACAATACGATCTACAACCGCTATGACGGTTTGTCCGGCGTACCGAATGAGGATGCCATCACTTCGACTTTCTATCAGCTTGTCGATTTAACCGGCGGTACGAAAATGGTGGCCATGACGGAAAACGACACCGTCCCGAGCCTGCAAAATCTGATCGAGGAAAAAGCGGGATGGCTCTACTTCTGCCCATGGTACGGCGAGTTTCTTATGAGTTCCTCCTATAATTATCCGGCTACTCTGACGACGCTATATCAAAGCGATTATGTCATTACGCTGGACGAGCTGCCCGACTTAAAAGGGAATAATCCCAACCCTAGCGCGTCCATCACGCCGACGAACGTACAATTTGATAAATATGCGCCCAACCAGAGCGACAAAGCCGTAACCATAAATTTTAACGGCCATACGCTCAGCGGTATTAAGAACGGTTCCGTCTCCCTCGTATCGGGCACGGACTACACCGTATCGGGCACAACGGTTACGATTAACAAAAGCTACCTCGCCGCGCTGCCGGTCGGCACGACGAACTTGACGTTCGACTTCAGCGCAGGCATCGATCCCATTCTCGCGGTAGCGGTCATCGACACAACGCCGACGGAGAACAACTCGACCATTGCGCCGACGAGCGCTTCGTTCGACAAGAATGCGGCGAACCAAGCGGACATCGCGGTGACGATGACGCTGAACGGCAATACGCTGTCGAGCATCAAGAACGGCAGCGCAACTCTCGTCGCGGGCACGGATTACACCGTATCGGGTTCGACGGTCACGATCGACAAATCGTATCTCGCGGCTCAAGCGGTCGGCACGACGAGCCTGACGTTCAACTTCAGCGCAGGCGCGGCAGCGACGCTCGCCGTTACGATCGTGGACACAACTTCGATGCCGACGGGCGGCCTGAAAATTCAAATGTTCAACGGAAACACCTCGGCGTCCAGCAATACGATCGCTCCAAGAATTAAAGTGTTGAACACAGGCACGACGGCGATGAACCTCGCCGACGTCAAGCTCCGTTACTACTACACAAATGATTCGAACAAGCCGCAGGCGTTCTGGTGCGACTGGGCGCAAATCGGCAGCTCTAACGTGACGGGCTCGTTCGTGACCATGCCGACGCCGAAGACGGGCGCCGACACTTATTTCGAGATCGGCTTCACAAGCGCCGCCGGCTCGCTGGCCCCTGGCGCGGCAGCCGAGATTCAGATCCGCATCTCCCCTGCGGATTGGAGCAATTACACGCAAACGGGCGACTACTCGTTCAACCCGACGGACTCCAGCTACACGGATTGGACGAAGATGACCGGTTACGTGAACGGCGTTCTGCAATGGGGCATCGAACCGTAAACGATCGATTCTAATAAGCTGATCTGATCAGCTCGCAGCGGAAATAAGGAGCTCTCCTGAGTATCGGGACGAGCTCCTTTTCAGTGCAGGGAAGATCCGGGAATTAAAATGAATGACCTCTTGATAGATAAACTCTCTTCGAACTATACTTGAATCATTCTTTCAAATGGGGTGAAATGGATGTCTTTCCGCATCGTTCGACGTATTTAGCTTTCGGGCAACCTTTTATCCTGATTTGGAAGGCGGAATAACAATGAACTCATTGGAATACAAACAGTTTTATGATAAAGTCGGCAAAGTAAACGGCTGGGATTTCAGCAAGGTGAAATGCGTTTCTGAAGGAACAGGACCGGATTTGTATCGTGAAGCAACGAACGTATGCAAGAAATCGGATCTATGGCTTGATATCGGTACCGGCGGCGGAGAAGCGGTATTATCAATAGCCGAATCTGCACTGCTTCTGGTCGGGATTGACCAGTCCACGGGAATGATCGAAACGGCAACCGGAAATTCTGCAAAATCAGGCATTCCTAATGTGCGTTTTCTTAAGATGGAAGCTGAACAATTGGATTTTCCCGACGACTTTTTTAATATTGTCACGTGCAGGCATTCGGAATTTTGCGCTCAAGAAGTTGCAAGAGTATTAATGAAAGGCGGTACCTTCTTCACTCAACAAGTAAGCGAAAAAGATAAAGCAAATATTAAAAAATCGTTTGGAAGAGGCCAAGCCTATGAAACAGAGGCAGGAACGTTAAAGCATCGATATATAGCTGAATTGAGCGAAGCGGGCTTTAGCGACATTCAGGCCTTTGATTATCATGTGATTGAATATTACCAAACGGCTGAAGACCTGATTTTTTTACTAAAACACACTCCTATAATTCCCGACTTCGGACAGGCGGATGTCGATTTCCAAATCCTCCAACAGTAATCAAGCTGAGAAGGGGATTCGGACAAATTCGGAACGCTTTATTATAATTGCTAAGTTATAGAGATTGGAATACGTCTTTTGAACAGGGCGGACAGCTGCAAGAAGTTAATCAATGAAGAGGGACCATGGCCCCTCTTCATTGTATGCTCCTAATCTAGCAACCTTATATCAGCCGCTTTTACGTGACAAGGTAACCTTTCGTAATTCCCCATCTCTTTAATGATCGGATATAGCTCCTGCAAAGCGCTTTTGTTCAGTTTTCCGATCGTCGAATACTTGACCATATCTTTAGCGGTCACGCCTGAAAAGGCCCTTGCAAAGTGGTTAGTCGGCAACACTGCTGTTATTCCTATCCCGTAATTCGCCGCCGAAAAAGGCGTGTATTCGCCGATAAGAATTTCTCCCGCATGGTTTATACGGGTCAAAGCACGCTTCTCCGTTTCTTTATCGCATACGATCATCAAATGTTCCGGTGCAAACCAATTTATAAAATCAAATGCATCGTCTATATCTGATGCAACAACGATTGCGCCCTTTCCTTTGGAACCAAAAACATTTTGCAAGTATTGTTTTCGATTTCCTTCGATCTCATCCATACATTTCCACAGGAGAGCCTCTACTTTCTGAGCAAGGTTGGCAGAGGTTGTAACCAGAATAGAAGACGAATCGGGACCGTGCTCCCCTTCATTCATCAGATCGTAAGCTATGTTTAACGGATCGGCCGTTTCGTCTGCGAAAATTACACATTCGGATGGTCCGATGCCTAATACACTCTTTTTACCGTATGTCATGGCTGCACTCATTGCCGCCGCAATTCCGCCTGGTCCCGGCCCGTAAATCCCATCAACTTCTGGAATGGAATTTGTGCCTTGGGCAAATCCGGCAATGATAGATACACCGTTTCCGATTACAAACTGATCCGCTCCTGCAAGCTTTGCCGCCGCTGCCGTTCCTTGATCTCCAAGTCCATTTTTTAATGGAGGCATCCCCACAACGATTTGCTTGACACCTGCAGTTTTTGCCGCTGCCACCAGCATGATCGCTGTAGAAATTAACGGCCCTTTCCTTGCCGGGATCCATATGCCAACCGAATCTAATGGGACTACATGTTCACCGATTACGGTTCCAGGTCTAATTTGCTTTTCCCATGATTTCGGCAACATAGCTAAATTGGCATCCTCAACATTTCTTATGGCTTGTTCTATTGCTGAACGTAATGATGGAGACAGCGATGAAATGCATTCTTCAACGTAATCATTGGAGAGAACCAACTCATCCAAATCAACACCATCATACTTCAGAGTTAAACTTCTGATTGCTTCATCCCCCTTAAGGGCCACCTCGTCGAAAATGGATAAAACGCCGTGAAGTATATCTCTGTCGAATAACGTTTTATGTGTTTTGAACCGTTCCGCAAGTCGTTCACTCTGTTCTGGAATTTTGAATATCATGCTTTTCTACCTCCCATTTTTTATAAACAAAAAGAGCCATGCAGGATTAAAAAATACCTGCATGACTCTTATGCTTCAAGTCCGCAGGTATAACGCCAATAAGCGTTTGTACCTGCGGAAAAAATTCCGCAATACAAACGCCTATCGATGATGATGGCTATAGAATTTTGCTAATATAAATCTATAACGGTTCATATTGATGACCCCCTGCACACTTGGACATATTATAAAGTGCAGAATATAGTTTGTAAAGGGTTTCCAGCGTTGTTTCAGAATACATTATAATCGAATTATATTTGCACGATGAAAGATATTAACTCAAACGCGATATGGGGGAAGCAAATGAAAGCCATTGTAATCGGAGGCGGCATTGGCGGGTTAAGCTGTGCCATCGCGCTTCGCAAGGCGGGCTGGGAGGTAACCGTATTTGAACAGAACGAAAAGCTAATAGAGAACGGAGCAGGAATCGTGCTCGCCGCGAATGCCATGAGGGCGCTGGAGAGACTCGATACAGCTGGACGCATCCGGGATGCAGGAGCGCCTATCGGAGTTGCCGAGCTCAGAACATGGAAGGGAACTCTCTTGACGCGTCTGCCGGTCGAACAACAGGCGGTTCGTTACGGTACGCCGAGCTATCTGATCCATCGGGGTACGCTGCAATCCATTCTCCACGCGCACTCCCTTGATCTGGGCGTCACCATCCATTTGGAAAAAAGGTTTTCCGAGTTGAGCGAATCGGAAGAAGGCGTCGAGGCTCGTTTTACGGATGGAACATCTGCAAAGAGCGAGCTTCTTGTCGCTGCAGACGGATATCGTTCCAAAGTCCGCGAGCAGCTTTTTGGCCGCATTTCGCTGAGATATTCAGGTTATAAAGCGATACGAGGCATAGGAAACTTTGAGGACCCGCGCTACCCGCTGACGGCCGGGGGCGGATTTGAAGCGCTTGGACGCGGTACCCGGTTTGGATTCTCACACCTTGGCGGGGGGCGTATCTTCTGGTTTGCAGCCATTAATGAGGCTGAGGGACAAGAAGCTCCCCTTTCACCCGAGGAACGAAAGAGTCGCGCCCTGCAAAAGTTTCAAAACTGGTACTCGCCGGTCCCGGCCGTGATCGAAGCAACACCCGCCCTTCATATTATTACCCATTCGATCTATGACCTCGCGCCATTAAAGCAGTGGAGCAAAGGGCGTGTTACGCTGCTGGGAGACGCGGCACATCCGATGCTTCCTAACCTGGGACAAGGCGGAGCGCAAGCGATGGAGGATGCGGTCTATCTTGCCAATCTGCTTAGAAACAGGCCCTCTGGCGAAGCCTTGGCTGCAGCCTTAAAGGCATTCGAGAGCACGCGCATTCCGCGTATCCGCAACATTATTCGCCAATCCCGCCTTATGGGACGGCTTATGCAGCTGGAGTCGCCGCCCGCGCTGGCCATAAGAAATGCGGCTTTTCGAGTGGCAGCAGACAAGCTGTTTATCGCGCGGCTGCATCCGATAATCGGTCATGAACCGTCGACGTTATAATTTGGGGGCAAGCCGGCGACTCCGACGCTGTGCTCTCCCTCTTATGACCACATTTCTATAAAAATATCGCTTACAACAAAAGAAACGCAAGGCAGCTTGTCCGAGGTTACCACGTCATCGCCTTCGAATAGAGCTTGCAGGATGTAGTGCTCGCCGCCGTCGTTCATGCGGTATTGCTCCAGTGTTCGCGATGCCGCATCAACAATCCAATATTCCGGCACACCATGCCTCGCGTACATTCTCATCTTCAACACCTTGTCCCGTTTCCGGGAGCCGGGAGACACGATTTCAACAACAAGATCCGGCGCCCCCTCCACGCCGCGATCGGTCACAATATGCAGCCTGCTGCGGTGTATCATCATAAGATCCGGTTGCAGCACATTCGTCTGGCTCAAAATAACGTCAAGAGGCGCATAAAAGATGACATAATCTGATCTGCAGCTTTGCATCAGTTTAAACTCCAACTCTCTTCCAATCGACTGATGTGTCGCAGACGGACCGGGCGACATCAGCTCCAATACCCCGTCCAACAACTCGAATCTCCCGCTGTCCTCCGGCATCTCCCTGTACATCTCGTAAGTGACTTGCCCCTCTTTGACTTTATCCTTCTTATTCTTTTGCTCGCCCATTGCATTCCCACCTTTCAATACAAAAAGCACCTCGGCAAAGCAACACGACCTGTGTTCAACTTTGTGAGGTGCTTCCCCGAATGCTGTTTGTTTATATTATGAATTTTCACTGCCAACCTGTCAACTATACTAAGTGATTACTGCTTCAACCAAACAATCTTGCTGTACTCCACCTGCAGTAGTGGAGGAGATGCTCTTATTTAGACAACCTGGCACGCCTGAATAAAAAAATACCGAAACCTCCCGCTATAGGAGTTGCGACTAGTGATGAAATGATGATAATCCGAGCCTTATCCATTGGAAATCTATCTGACAGATGAATTTGCTCTAATCCACCGCCCGCGCAAGAAATGCGATCAAAAACGGTGTAATTTCCCTGAAACAGCAAAACAGCCTCTGTTCCTTTAATATCAACGACAGTCCGTTCGTTCTCCAGCTTAATCGATTGATCGCCTAATTTACACTGCACCCCTTGGAAATCAAGACTGGCAGGCATCCCCCACACTTCCAGGGTTCTTGCTGCTTTATTTTGCGAAAAAGTTTCTCCGGGTTTGATTGCTTGATCGGAAAACGTCCCCGGGGATTGTGCCAGTTTATAAGACGTCAAAGCAGCAAAGGGCCCTGCGATGATAAATAGCATACATGATATAGCAAATAGAGATATCGTTTTCTTTGTCATACTTCTCACCGTTTCCATTAATATTTATTTCATCTTTTCAATGATACATTATACAGAAACAGTATGAACTTGGCATCTAAACTATTGATAGCCAAACTCAAGCGGATCGGTTCCAAACACACTGTACATGACAAGTATCCGGACTCCATACCCGGCAATTCGGTAACTGCCATCGCCTTCGATACCATCGCCTTCGATACCATCGACATCGCCTGTTCGCGCGTAATCTTCTCGTTCGGTCGGAAAGTGCCATCTTCGAACCCGTTGAGCAAACCATATGCATACGCCGTCCGTATTGCGCTGTTATACCAATCTGGGCCATACACATCTGTAAACAGACTTTCGCCGCTGTCAAGCCTCAACCCTAAGCCGCGCACTATAATCGCTGCGAACTCCGCACGAGTAATGTGTTGCTCCGGATCGAACCGATCGGGGCCTGTTCCGCTTACAATCATTCGCGCCCCCATGTCGTTGACGGCATCCTTCGCCCAGTGATTCGCTGCATCCGCAAACTCCCGGGGATTCCAAACCAGCGAATACTCACTGTTAGTCAAGCTGCGGATTTCCGCATAATATTGGCCATTCGTTTGAACAATTCGAGTAGGTACATGACGTATAGTGCCATCCGGATCGATGACTACTCCCGTCGTAATCCGGTTCGGATCGCCCCCTTCCGGGATGGCTATCGTCCGCTCAACGTATGCGTCAAACTTTGATACATTCACGGTTTGATCGCCGTATACTGCGGTAACGCTGAACATCATCGGCGGCACTGCGCTGCGTAATCCGTGCTTTGAAACGGCATCTTCCACCAATTGAAGCGTTTCGCTCGAAGGAGCCGCCATTTCAATCCGCACTTTGATGTCTTGCAGTTCCACTTGTTCGCCAATCGCCGCAGAAATCGCATCAATGTTTATTTGCCTTGCAGGCAAAGTGTATGACGCATGGTCCGTACGAAGCACCAACACCGCTTGTTTTGCTTCCATCGCTTTCACCATACGTCCGTTCAATTCGCCGATCGTTACATCGGAAGATCCGTTCACCGGGGTCGTGATGCCGGCCTCCGGCCCTTCTTCCTCGAGTCTCTCCCGCAACGACGCTTCATTTACTGCGATCGCAATCACGCTTTGACCGTTTCGAGAGCCTGCAACAGCCGTCCCGGCCTGTTCCACTTTCCCATTAACCATTACATCCACCGTGTTATTCACCGGCGAAGGGCTGCTTACAGGCCCGGGATTGATAGGAATGGGATTGTTACGGGTGACGGTTAACGTGTATGCTTTTTTGACGCCATCTTCAGCCGTAACTTCGATAATGACGGTATTTACTCCACTGTTCAGTTGGATAACGGCACTGCCGCCCACAAGCTGCTCGCCATTGACGGTTACCGTCGCATTTTCGTCAGTTGGCGTAGGAGTAATAGTAAGGCTGCTAGTCGTCACGCTTGCCGAATACTCGATCCTTTCACTGGAAAATGTCGGAGTTAGCTCCCCCCTCGACAAGGCAAGACCGCTCAGACTTGCATGGTCGTCCCCTTGAACGACAACATTCACTCTCGCCCTGACATGATTTGGATTTAAGATCGTATCTTCTTGGAAGGTCAACGTTCCGAAAAAACTTCATACTCCCCGACAGTTGAACGATTCGTTTCTTTCCGAGTCGTCTGTCCACCAAAGCTAGTGATTAGCCACTACGTTAAAGTCTGATTTGCTTAGCGTTGACTGTGCTGATAAAAGCCCCTTTGCATACTGTGATATCTTCCTACTTCTCGCAATAACCTTTAGACGATCCTCCGGGACGGCTCCCTTGCTATCTAGTCTGATCGCCTGGATCTCTTCCGGAGTGATAGAAACTTGAATATCGGGGTCATTCTTTATTTCCAGCTCCGATTCATACCACTTGATTGCAGTAATGGGATCACTCATATTCAGTATCACTAGCGTTGCATAAAGTCGTGTCACTTTCGAAAAACGAATATTCAGAAAATGAGTTTTCGCGGTGAAATGAAAAAGGGCGGACAGCTCTCAAAGGTAGCTTGTCCATTTGGTTTAATTATGCAATTCT
>Ga0065721_10052807_pt1 | contig 11109 bp, 15 predicted proteins | sample Mesricmetagenome_FD_59108 | JGI IMG/M metagenome (GOLD analysis project Ga0065721, IMG submission 59108) | Mesophilic microbial community from rice straw/compost enrichment Sample: eDNA_1 v2 (version 2) | ecosystem: Engineered > Solid waste > Grass > Composting > Bioreactor | place: USA: Davis...
GCTGCCTTGGTCGGCGTTCTCCAGAAGCCGACTCGTTCTCAAGGTGTGTAGCCCTGACAGACCGCAATTTGAATCCGTGCTGACCCGCCTTCTTTAGCTCCTCCTTCTTATGCATAGATATTTGCAGCCGTCTCTTCTTCGTGTACATATTCATAGACCTCAACCTTCTCTGGATATCTTCGTTCTCGCTTTTGTTCTGCTTCTGCGCTATCGTTTTTTGTTGACCCACCACTAATTTTTCGTCATCGTACCTCTGCACTGTAAATTTAAGTTCAATTATCTAGATCTGTACACGTCGCTCCTTCGTTCTAATGTATACATGCAATCAGGCTCTCTCTCTCTCTCTCTCTTGCGTTTGTTGCCAAAGACTTGAACACCGCGCTTCGAAGGCTTGAGACATGTGACAACATAGTCGCAGCCCGATGGCATTCGGAAACAGTCAGTGCCCAACCTCACTTCCACACATCCACAACGGCTGATAGGCGATGGGACACTTTATCACAGTTGCGACGTAAGTACGACCCAACTCACATGTTGCATATGTGCTGAAACTCTCCCGCAGATGGTACAATGATCTTTCCTCTCCTTTGATCGAGACTAATCCCTAGCCATAGCTCCTTGAATCAGTGGGCCCTCGATTTTCAAGTGAGTTTTCGTGCCCACGATGGCGAGGGTACTTGTGCAGACTCCGATTGGCCAGGGGAACTATGAGCGCATCGTCGAGAGCATTGAAATCTCCAAGCAGAGAGGCGCAACGCTCAGAGTCGGTCCAGAGTTGGAGATTCCGTGCGTCGTCCCCCCTCAAAGTCAGGGACTGTATTGACTGCGATCCAGTGGGTACGGGTGCTACGACCATTTCCTAGAAGGTGCGCACACCGATCCCTCAACAAGATTTACATTTCAACGCTGTCCCCTTACAGGCGATACCGTCCTCCACTCCTGGGAAGTGTTGGCCAAACTTCTGTCTTCTGATGCGACTAAGGGGATTGTTTGCGATGTTGGGATGTAGGGCTATCATTCATCTATCATACCCTCGCTTACCACAACACCCAGGCCCGTTGTGCACAAGAACGTTATCTACAATTGCCGACTTATCCTCCACGATGGAAAGATCCTACTCATTAGGCCAAAGATGTGGATGGCGAATGACGGAAACTACCGGGAGCTTCGCTACTTCACGCCATGGACGAAGCATAGACAAGTCGAAGATCACTTCCTCCCAAGGATGATTCAAGCCGTTACTGGCCAGGCGCGCATCCATTTGAGGCTGAGTGTTATTTGTGGCTAATTTCATGCAGGTTAAGGTTCCCTTCGGTGATGCCGTGGTCAGCACGCAGGATACCTGTATTGGTGTAGAGCTATGCGAGGAGCTGTTCACGCCCGCTAGGTAAGTCGAACATGACAGTTGGATTATGGAAATGCTCACAGTTCCAGCCCTCATATTTTGATGGGATTGGATGGTGTGGAGATCATCACCAATTCTAGCGGAAGCCACCATGAGCTCAGAAAGCTACACACCCGAGTTAATCTGATTAAAGAAGCCACCACAAAAGTATTCCATGTGCCTTTTGATTTCAATCGTCATTATTGACCTTGGAATAGCTAGGCGGAATCTACCTCTACGCCAATCAGCAGGGGTGTGATGGTGATCGCCTCTATTATGACGGTTGTGCAATGATTGCCGTCAACGGACGCATCGTCGCCCAAGGAACCCAGTTTTCTTTGTGCGATGTTGAGGTTGTTTCTGCGACGATCGATATTGAAGACGTTCGTGCCCATCGGGCGAAGAGCAGCCGAAGTATGCAAGCCGCTGCTGCGGAGAGGTATCACCGCGTCGAGGTACCTTTTGCGCTGGACAGTGGTTCCACCGCTGAGTTGAAGGAAGAGGACGTCATTGAACTTCTCAATGCGAAATCTGTCGAAGTCCGCTATCATACACCCGAGGAGGAGATTGCGTACGTCGACAACTAAGAAACCCTGCCTGAATTGTTGACATCCACCCTCGTTAGGTTGGGCCCCGCATGTTGGCTTTGGGACTATCTCCGTCGCTCTCGAACGCAGGGTTACTTCGTTCCTCTGAGCGGGGGGATTGATAGTTGCGCAACCGCCACGATCGTTTATTCCATGTGCCGTCTCGTGGCCGAAGCAGCACGCAAGGGGGGTGAGGATATCTGTGACAGGAACTACTCAACCTACTCACTTGCCATTGCAGATACGCAGGTCATCAGAGATGCTCGCCAAATGACGGGGGAGCCTGCAGACTCGACTTACGTTCCAACTGATCCAAAGGAGTTCTGTGGCAGGATTTTCCACACATGCTACATGGGAACTGAGAACTCAAGCACCGAGACCCGCACTCGAGCCAAAGAGCTCGCTCAGGCCATTGGAAGGTAACCTCACCAAGTCACCCAGTCTACTCTGGGCTGATCGTCCACCAAAGCTACCACATTGATTTGAACATGGACTCGCTGGTGACTGCAGTGCGCTCTCTGTTCACTGTTGTCACAGGAAAGACCCCCCAATTCCGTTCTCATGGGGGAAGTCTCGCAGAGAACCTGGCCCTGCAAAACATTCAGGCACGGCTTCGCATGGTCATTGCTTACCTCTTTGCCCAGTTGCTGCCCTGGGTTCGGGGAAAATATGGCGGGTTGCTTGTACTTGGAAGCGCCAACGTGGATGAAAGGTTAGAGCTCACTTGCTACTCTTGAGCTGGGACACTCATGAGGACCAATCAGTTTGCGAGGCTACTTCACCAAGTACGACTGCTCCGCTGCAGATATTAACCCAATTGGTGGTATCAGTAAAACAGACTTGAAGAAGTTCATCAAGTATGCGGAAGGTGCTTTCGACCTTCCCATTCTAAAAGAGTGAGCTTGGACAGCATCCTCAGACCTATGTGCTGAGACCTGGGTAGCTTTTTGGACGCTGTCCCCACCGCAGAATTGGAACCCATAACTGAAACATACGTCCAGTCAGATGAGGTGTGCGAATACCTCTATCCTCTTGTCCTATGATTAATCCAACATTCAGGCGGATATGGGAATGACTTACGACGAGCTCTCGGTGTTCGGACGCCTGAGGAAGGTCGAGAAATGCGGACCGTACAGCATGTTCACCAAGTTGGTTCATGAATGGGGCTCCTTCTTATCGCCAACTCAGGTAGGGTTTCCCCCCTCCAACAGCCGAGGGATGCTAAACGAAAAGCAGATTGCGGACAAAGTGAAACTATTTTTCTTCGAACACGCTCGCAACCGCCATAAGATGACGACGCTGACGCCAGCGTATCACGCTGTGAGATCTAATCGTCGCAACCTTTCGGTCAGGAACTGACGACCATTGACGATAGGAATCGTATAGCCCTGATGATAATAGTAAGCGTATATCATTTTGCGAAGAGATCAGAGTCTGACCGTGATGTGCAGGATTTGACCTTCGTCCTTTCTTGTACCCCGCCCGCTTCCCTTGGCAGTTCTCCAAAATAGATGAAACTGCCGCAAAGCTTCCAGATCGCTCGAAACAAGGAGAACACCCCAAGTCTGACTGAGGACTCGAAGAAGACCTTTGAAGTGAAGCATCCTGCAAGGCATGTGGGAACAGGAGGAGGAAGGTTGCAGGGTTTGATGTATGTAAAATATGCCTATTAGATACAGTGAAGGGAGGGGATGTGGGAGGTATATGCATGATGGACGGGAAGATCTATGCGAACTATATGTCACGCCTTGGAACGATCGTTATTGTCGGAGGAAGCGCGTGAAGACGTTTTGAACTGTCACTTTCTTCATGATCGTAGGTTCCGGAGCTGAAGGTAGGTCAGCAAATTGTTCACTGGAGGGAAGAAATCGACCTCACGATCTGTCAGATTCTCATCTTTAACCTTCTTTCGAATGCTCTCCATGATCTCGCCAGCGCCGGACCGGTCAACGTCACTCCTCGACCGGATGAGCCCCTCTACGAAAGCGATATTGGGTCCATACTCCTTTGCGAACGCCCAGAACGACAAGAACACCATGTCTTTTGATGCCTCCAGCATTGACAGGATCATTTCCAGAACCTGTATCCGGGCACCCAATTCCTGGTTTGGTGCCAAGCTGTTGAAGAACCCGTAGACCTCGTCAATGTCTTGCCGTATGCGTTGAGCGGCCATTGGCATACGAAGCTTGGGAGAGTTGGCGAGGGCATTGAGGTATGCGACGAGGAAGGTGTCCAAAAGGTCCTCAGTGAGAAGCTCGAGGAGGGCGGAGTTGAGGAAACTCTGGTAATCAGACATGTAGTCGCGCATGGTCTCCACGACTTGGTGAATATTTCCATCGTACCACGGTTGCTGGAAAAGTGCCTTCAGCGCCGGTTTGAGATCGTTGAAGATGATGTCAATCATTGTCTGCATGCACTTCTTGGCCACGTCGAGGTACCCATCGATAGCCTCGTTCAGCTTCTCGTTGATCGTAACACTGTACTTTTTGGATACAAGGGACTCGAGGCGACCAAGAAGGGCTTCTGCGTAGTCGGCGGATTTTACTTGGTCGTTGGCGAGTGCGATGCAGTATTCGACCAGGCCTCCAACCACGTCGTCAGGCTTGTCGATCTGTTTCTTGAGCTCGACGTCAACCGTCTTGGTCCACTGATCTTGGATGCCACGCATAACGCGACTGGCCTCGGCGACCACCCGGGCAAGGATGGCTCCTTGTCCGCTTTCGATGGCGAGGTCGACCTGCTGATTGACCATTTGGAATAGGATAACCGCGCCTTGTGTGCAGTACATCCCATCGGCGTCAACTTCAGGTGGCTCCTCGCGCTTGGTGAACTCCGAGATTTCAGTCTTCATGAGGTTGGTCGACCACTCGTCCAGCTTCTGGATGATGAGTTGCAGGTAGTCTTCGATGAGGTTTTGTTCCTTGCCATCAAGGAGCGGTGGTTCTAAAAGGTCTGGGGGGACATTTAACTCTTTCATATTCTCCCGATACTCCTTCAACCAGTCATGCAGCGCCAGCATGACGGGCGCCTCGATCTTGCTTGAAACCATTTTGGTGATTACCGTGTTGAGCGCCTTGTGATATTCGCGGACGTAATGGGAGTATATGTCGTAGTCGGCGGGGAAGCAACCAACAACATCTTTTTCTATCCGGATGATGTCTTGGTAGATCCAGGTGGAATTCTCGAGGAAGGCAATGGGCATGTCTGCATCCCGTTCGTAGGCTGCATCCATCTTCGCTTGGATGGACTCGGTGATAGCCTTCTGGATCTTCGAGCGGTAGTGCTTCAACACTCGAGCGTTGGCGTGAAGAGACTTGAACTTGAGGGCGGCATCTAGCTTCGCTGCTTTCTTGACGAAGCGCATGACGAGAGCCTGAACAAAGTCAGTAAGTTTGTATGTTTTCATACACTGAACGTACCTTCTCATCCTCTTTCCCTTCGACCTCTGCAATCTTCACTAATTTCACAACGACGTCTGAATGGCCAGCCCGGACCAAAGGCAAGATGTTTTTCGCAAGCTCGACAATATAGTCGTCGAACCTCGCGATGAACTGGTTCAGCCGTTCGAACCATCTCGCCAATGTTTGCTGAGCGCTAGCAGAAGCGCGTTTGGCCTCATGCATGGTGTGATTCCTGAAGCGCTCTAGCTGATTCAGGTGGTAGTGGATGATCAAGAGATTGGGTGCAGGACCGACGATGTCGCTGCTATCCGACGCCAACATGTGTTCCAGGTCTTCGAGCCTGTTGGCCATCTCCAACAGGTTGTTCACCATCTCTTCTGTAGATTCGAAGTTCCTGTGAACCATGGAGACCTATCAGAAAATGAATGGCAGAACAAAGAGGAAGAGAGACACAACCCACCCGGCTGATCTGGTCGAAGGTCGCAACTTTCACCGACATGTCTTCACACTCCCGCTCAGTAGACGCCATTTCGTCTCTGATGGATTGTAAGTTCTCCCTTGTTCCTAGCAGCTTGCTGAGACCCCGTCGCGTTGCCTCTAGCTGTTCCTTCACCCCTGCCTTGAGCCTCGCATCGATTGAGGCTTTCTCCTTCTCGAGTTTCTTGCGAAATGCGGCGACTTTGACTAGATCATCTGGGGATTGTAGGTATTCCCCAATTGCCTGGGCAGCTGAGACTGTGGGGGCAGCCATGGCGCAAGGGGAATGGTGGGAGGAGAGAAAGGGGGAGCAACGCGTGGGATCGTTTGAGTCCGGTTATGATGTCGCCGCATCTGCTCTGTAGTTACTATACTTCCGACCTCTCACAATGTTGTCGCGATCGTCAAGGAAGGCGGTTCGCTGCTCATTTCATCCCCTTGTCAGACAAGTATCTCGGAGGAATATTGCAACTGCTCGTTCTGAAGCCTCCGAAAATGTCGACGTTGTGATTGTTGGAGGTGGACCGGCTGGCCTAGCTTTGGCGTCTGCGCTTGGTGAGTAAAGTACACACACTTTAAGAACGGCCAACCTGGGTTGACCATTTCATAGGCTCTTCGACTGTGCTCAAGGATAACTTATCCGTTGCTCTGATAGAGGCCGGGGATTTGAGCGGGATTCGGGACTGGCAACCAGCGCCAGGGACATACTCGAATCGCGCAAGTTCTCTTACAAACGCGTCGCAAGAGCTTTTGAAGCGTACGGAGCTCTCCAAGTCAAATAGGCTCATGTATTGACATATGCATAGGGATTGGCGCGTGGCGGTATGTTGACGAGCAACGGACGTGCAGGATTGAGGAAATGCAGGTAGGTAGTCGCTTTATCGTCTTCCGAGTGTCTTTCCAATCGTTTGCAGGTTTGGGATGGGATTTCTGATGCCCGAATATACTTTAACGCATCAGAACTTGCGATTCCGGCTGTGACAGGCGGTATGTCGCGCATGACTGAGAATCTCAACCTCCAGAGAGCTCTCCTACGCCATCTGGCCAAGCTCCCTCAAGTCCAGCTGCTCCAAAAGACCAAAGTTCAGTCTATCACCCGGGACTCCGATGCTGCGTCAAGCTGGCCGTTGATTCACCTGGATAACGGCCGCGTTCTGCGCTCCAGACTCCTGGTATGTGTCGTCAGGTACTGGGTGTCTCCAACTAAATCGACCGACAGGTGGGCGCGGATGGACTTCATTCGCCCGTGCGTTCTTTTGCCGGGATCTCGTCCTTTGGCTGGTCCTACGATACCCAGGCGATTGTTGCAACCCTCGAACACGATCCCCGTGGGGCATTTGAGGGACCGAATACAACAGCGTACCAGCGATTCCTCCCCACCGGTCCGATCGCTTTCCTTCCATTCTCACCTACCGCGTCCTCCCTCGTGTGGTCCACCAAACCCCATATCGCCAAGGCCCTCTTAGCTTGTGACGCGGCGGTCCTGACGGCTATGATCAACGCGGCGTTTCGTCTACCCTTCATTTCCCTCAAGTACCTCTACGACCGCGTACTCGAGGCGCATGAAAGCGGGACCCCCATCACTGTGGCTCAGATCCAGCAAGAGATTGAATTTCGGGAGAAGTCTCACCAGATCGACCCTCTTTCGTCTTATTCCTCTTTGGCCCAACCATCTTCACCAGTCGGCGTCTCTTCGTTGGACGCCGAAGCCATTCCTCCATTCGTGACGGGTTTACAGCATGGAACAGCTGCATCGTTCCCCCTCCGCTTTAATCATGCCGAGGCGTATGTTGGTGAGGGGGAAGGTGCCAGAACGGTCCTAGTCGGAGACGCAGCCCATACAATTCATCCGCTCGCTGGACAGGGGCTGAATCTGGGGCTCGGTGACGTCGAGTCCTTGACCAGGTGTCTCGAGCAGGCAGTTCTCCATGGAGGAGACATCGGTATGTGATACATTCAATTCTTCTCCGCCATATATTCACCACGACATTGCAAAGGCACGCCTACGGCACTTCTACCATACACTCGGGAACGTTACATTGCTAACCACCTGGTTATGGGTGTATGCGACAAGTTGCACAAGGTGTACAGCAACGACCTTGAACCGATCGTTTGGGCGCGCTCGGTGGGCGTAGAGGTGTTAAACGAGTTAGACTCCCTCAAAGCTGCGATGATGATCACAGCGGGTGCCAGTGGCACTCAGAGCACTGCGACAACAGGATGGAACCTTGCTGCAACTGCTCTGCAAAATACGTATACTGCTGTGAACACCGTCTCGGCTGTTCTTCCCACTGTAGGTAAGGCTGTCTTGGGGGGTGTCGGCCGCTTCCTTACACAGGTTTCCCAGTCGCAACAGCAAAGATAAAATTAGTGGATGTAAACGATTAGAAGCAGCCGTATAATACATTCCAAGGCATATAAGCAGGTAATACTAGAATGATGGACACACAATCTATGAAAACGTAGCGGTGGAGGCTAGGGATACAGCCACGAGATCAGAGCATCCTGGGGGAGAATTCGCGGACCGGCCGAAAGGAATGAAACTCGACGACGTTTGTCCTTGCTTTGCACAAGCGATAGCTTCCGCTCCATAAGCTGCTGCACAGAGTGAAGGGAGTAAGCCTTCTGTGCCTCGGGGTCGACACTCGAGCCGACTTGCACAACGATTTGCTGGAGGGAGGGAGGGAGGCTTGAGACCGAATCTGACTCTGATCTATGAACGGTTGTCGTTGGGACATCGAGGGCCTCTGCCAGGTCGTTTGGGAAATTTCGGCAAGCGTTCGCAAAGAGGAAAGAGAGCGATTGGACATGGGGTGCTTGCTTCGCGATATCTTTAAATAGACTGCTTGGGTAGTCTGTGAAGTTGGAAAAAGTAATCTTGCGGAGGGAAGGAAAGTATGGGTCGCCCTCGTTGGGAGGAAGGATAGGGAATGGGCCGTCGAGGGTGAGTTCGATGAGGTTAGGACACGACACGGGTATCATTGTGGCCAACCTCGCGAGATGCGAGACGACGGAGCAGGTTACTAGCGTCGGTGCAAGAACAGTGAGCACCTGCGAGAAGGAATCGCAAGTCTCTCGCTAGATACGTTGTGAGCCGCTGAGTTCGGCAAATGGGCTGGAAACGTACGTAGGTCTGCATCGCGTCAGTTATCCGTTGGCGTCCATTCGTGGCATTCTGAGTCACGCTGGAGAGGAAGAGATGGCGAACGGGGGGAATCTTTGGGAGTTGCTCGAGCATGGCCACGAATGAAGCGATCTGTGGAAGGCCGACGAGTGCGATAGATCGGTACTTGCAATTCTGGGTGAGTTGATAGAATTGGCGGGACACAAGAGAAAGCGTTCGCCCTGTCGTCCCGTCGTCGTCGCATGCGAACTGAAAGATGTGAAGTAGGATTTCGCGGGGGCAGGGATACATTGCTGGAGCGGGTGAAGAGAACGCGAAGGCATCTCCCACCAGGCATTCCAACTTTTGAATGGCCGGGGTCTAATCGTTGTCTTAATTGCGAGTGATTCTGAACGGCAGGTGATGATGAGTTGAGGTCCTCCGTGAGTCCAGAGCCAGTCTCCGGATTCCTCGCCAAATACCGAGAGGTACGGAAATAAGCTTTTCGCCGGAAGAGTCCCCCCTGAACCTGGTGGTCTTGAAAGCATGAGAGAACGCGCATATATCCATACGCAACGAGGCTGCCCACTCTGTGCCTCTCCCAAAAGTTAGGTTTGAGGGTTTTCGCGATGGGGGACAGTGACAGACTCGGTGTGGGTCGCACTGCCGTTGTTCGGGTTCCCGATCAACCAGAGACCTAGTCTCAGACCTGCTGAATTGGCGCGGCTTGAGTGGCAGTCAAAGAAAGACATAACGGGATACACGGTTCCAGGACGAGGTGATTGGGAGTTGAAGAACAAGTCCGACAAGGACCGGTGCCTCATGCCCAAGTACCTGAATCGGGGCTGAGCGCTGAGCGCTGATACCCGATCTTCCCACGTCATCTTGAGACCCTAAAGTGATGGCTGAGTGTGCACAAGCACAATGGCCCCCGCAACGCAAGCAACCGCAAGAAATCGAAAATATCCTTAAAAATATTGTATCTAACACCAGTAGGCCTCGAGTCCCTGGAAAATCGTTTCAGAGCTCGCAACATTGAATTCGCACCGTGTCGGGGACTTTAAGTGAGGCATATCCGGGCTGCGAAGTCTCTCTTTTCTATGATGCGAGCGTGCACTCGTACACTCCCCCCAAAAGATGATTGTGAGCATGGACCAAGTCACACCATAATAGCTACTCCGACCCCGTTCTCTGGCATTGATTGGAAACACGGGAGCCTGGTGGCCCCGCCAATTATTCATTCAGAACGCCTGGGGTGCAGAGTGCTGGGGTACGGACACGGCGCAGCAGACTAGAAAAAACAAGGGTGACTCTTGTACTTACAAGTCAGCTGGCCGATCTTATACAAAGTTTGATGGATGTCCTCGGTTCCTGGTGGGACAGTGGGGTTCTATCTACCCCGCCTCGCCTTGGCAAAGCCTATTCCCCGCATTCATTCTGACAGCCGGACTGTTCCAACCTGACCACTCTATCACCCATCCAGCGTCTGTACCTAGTGGACCCAACTGCCACTCAACAGCGCCGGATGTTCTCGTTCAGGGTCAGCTGCTTTGTACTGGGATAATCATCCAACCTCAGGAACTTATGAAGAGGGGGAAAGGTGGGACCAATGAGCTCTGCGAGAAAGAAACCACCCCAACGCCAAGTGTGGAGAAAGCATCAGGCCGAAGACAAGAAAACTTATTGTCAACTCGGCACGGTGTCTCTTCGAAGCTCATTTAATGATATTGAAGATGGGTAGATCCAAACCTTCAATGCAGGGTTGAGGGCTAGCCTTTTGTCGAAATATTACCTCTCTGGGTTCACGAGTCTGGGAGTCTGGCCGCTAAGCAGAGGACCCCTCCAGCGCTCCAGTAAAACACGTAAAGCCTCTTCATTTGTCAAAACCTTGTGTCTGATTCACTGAGCAGGCCAGGCACGGGAGTGGGAACGCATCCCTCAACGTCCGTCCTTTTCCCAGAATGTGGTCACCTATTCTCAAGAACGAAGAAACAGACCCAGAGCAAGTAACCAGGTTGGTGGCACTTCAGAACTGAAAGCCAACCGTGGAGAGGCAAATCGAATGGCACCCGAATTCTAGAACTGGTAAAGGATAATGGGTGCATGCAGGTATAGACATATGAATCTATGAATGGCTTAGCATCATCAATCATCGAG
>Ga0065721_10052812_pt1 | contig 11109 bp, 9 predicted proteins | sample Mesricmetagenome_FD_59108 | JGI IMG/M metagenome (GOLD analysis project Ga0065721, IMG submission 59108) | Mesophilic microbial community from rice straw/compost enrichment Sample: eDNA_1 v2 (version 2) | ecosystem: Engineered > Solid waste > Grass > Composting > Bioreactor | place: USA: Davis...
GGATCGATGCACGTGGCCGATGTCAGCAAGGGCATCCTTGGCGCAAATGGCATCGTCGGTGGCGGCATCGCCATTGCCGCCGGGGCCGGCATGGGCATCAAGGTCGCCAAGGAAACTGCGGTTTCTGTCTGCCTTTTCGGCGATGGGGCTGCCAACCAGGGCGTGTTGATGGAAAGCCTCAACATGAGTGTCGTGTGGAGTTTTCCGGTGATCTGGGTGCTCGAGAATAACGGGCTTTCTGAGTTCACCGTCACTGAGCGGGTAACGGCCGGTGAATTTACGGACCGTGCCCGGGCAGTTGGCATGCCCGCCGTAACGGTGGACGGCAATGACGTGCTGGCGGTGCAAGCGGCAATGGCTGAAGCGGTGGCGCGCGCGCGCACTGGTGGCGGCCCCAGCTTCATCGAAACCAAGACCTACCGCATCCATGGCCATCTTGAGGCTGAGGAAGCATTTCTTGGCGGCTACACCTATCGAACACAGGAGGAAATCGACGGCTGGCGGACGCCCGACAAGGACCCGATCCTGCGCTTTGCCACCCGCCTGCTGGCGGAAGGCGGGGCGTCGCGCGATGATCTCGACCTGATCGATGAGCGGGTGAAATCGCAGGTGGAGGATGCGGTCACTTTCGCGCTGGAAAGCGAAGATGCCGATCCAGAGCTGATCTTCGACATCACCTTTTCCGACCAGCGTCCCTGAGGAAAATCATCATGGCAAAACAACGCTATATCCAGGCGATCAACCAGGTCTTTCTCGACGAGATGGCGCGGGACAAGAACATCATTCTCTTTGGTGAAGATGTTGAACTGGCCATTTTCGGCGATACGCGGGAGGTCTACAAGACGTTCGGCCCCGACCGTGTATATAACACCCCCATCTGCGAAGCCTCACTGACCGGCATGGCAGTCGGCGCGGCAGCGGCAGGGCGGCGGGTTATCCTGCATCTGATGTTCGGCAATTTCGTCTACACCGGCATGGACGCCATCGCACATCAGATGGCCAAGCTGCGGATGATGACCGGTGGGCAGATGAACCTCCCGATCACCGTCATTGCGGGCTATGGCGGCGGGCGTTCGCTGGCTGCGCAGCATTCCGACACGCCTTATCCCACGCTGATGAATATCGGCGGCATCAACGTGGCGACACCGGCGACGCCGGCCGACGCCAAGGGTCTGCTGACAACGGCAATTCGCGGCAACAACCCCACCTTCTTCCTTGAAGCGAGCGGGCGGGGCGGTGACAGTGGCGAGGTCCCGGACGGCGAATATCTGGTTCCGTTCGGCAAAGCCGCGATCCATCGCGAGGGGACGGATCTCACGATCTGCGCCATTGGCACCATGGTGCGCCCGGCGTTGCGCGCTGCCCGCGAGCTCGAAGAACATGGCATTTCCGCAGAAGTCATTGATCCGCGCACGCTGGTTCCTTTGGATGAGGAGGGCATCGCTGCCTCTGTGCGCAAGACCGGGCGGTTGGTGCTGGTCGACGAATCCAAGGACCGCTGCAGCGCCGCATCCCACATCGCTGCCCTCATGGCCGATAAATGCTTCTCGTCGCTGAAGGCGCCAATCAAGCGGGTGACCGTACCCAACGTGTCAATGCCCTACTCGGGCGTGGCCGAGACGGCAATTTTCCCCAACCCGGAAAAGATCGTTGCGGCTGCCCTTTCGATTGCCGGTGAGCTGCGGGAGGTGAAGGCGTGAAGGTCAAACTGAAACTGCCGCGATATGGCATGAACATGGAAGAGGCCACGATCGTGAAGTGGCACAAGCAGCCAGGCGATCCGATCAAGGAAGGTGAAGCTCTTTACGAGATCGAGACCGAGAAGGTCACGCAAGTCATCGAAGCGACGGGAGACGGCACCATGGTCGAAATTCTCGTGCCGGAAGACGAGATTGCCGAAGTTGGCCAAGCGGTTTGCGTGGTTGAGGCGGGCTGATCAGGCGCGCTGTGCGACCTGACGAACGGGATTTATTGCACCATGAGTGATCTTATCCATCCCGCCGTCCCACCAGTCGCGGCGGACGGCGCTAGCCCGCATGCGCAATCAAGAGGCCAGCAGGTCGCCTGGGCATTGTACGAATGCGCCCGCAATCCATTCTACGTCCTGATCAACATTTACGTCTTTTCCGCCTATTTCGCCAATCAGGTGGTGGGCGACCCGGTGTGGGGGCAAGCCCTGTGGGGCTACATCCTCTCCACGGCGGCAATTTTTGTGGCGATTTGCGCGCCGTTGCTGGGCACCATTGCGGACGCGGGCGGGCGCAGAAAGCCCTTTCTTCTTGCGTGTATCGTGGTGGCAGTGCCTGCCACGGCGCTACTGACTTTCGCCCGGCCCGACATGGGCAGTAGTCTGTTCCTGATCGCCGCCGCGCTGGTAATCGTCAATATCTGCTACGAACTATCTTCTATCTTTTATAACGCGCTACTGCCTCAGGTGGCTCCACCAAGTCGCTTCGGTTCGGTTAGCGGGCTGGCCTATGCCTTTGCCAACGGGGCCGGGATTCTTCTGTTCGGCGCCTATCTGCTGACTGACTGGGTCGTTGTTCCGGGCGCAAGCGACTGGCCAATGGAGCGGTTCGTTCCTCCTGTGGTGGCGCTTTGGTGGCTGGTATTCTCGCTTCCCATCCTGCTCAAGGTTTCAGATCCAGCCCCCGGCGTGCTGCCACTGGGCAAGGTGGTGGGCGATGGGCTGAAACGTCTGCGCCAATCAATATCGCGCCTTCGGTCGATGCCCGACGTCCTGCATTATCTGGTTGCCCGAATGGTGTTCAACGAGGGCTTCATCGTCCTCATGATGTTCATGGGCGTGGTGGGGGCGGGTGTCCTTGGATGGAGCGGTGTCCAGCTGTCGGTCATGGGCCTGGTCCTCAGCTTTGTGGCGGTGAGTGGATCGATTTTCGGCGGAGTGCTGGATGATCGCCTGGGATCGAAGGCGGCGTTGCAGATCGCAATCCTGGGCTGCGTCGCCTCCAATCTGCTGCTGGTTACAATAGCGCCAGACTCGGTCCTGTTCATGGCAGCCGATCCTGATGTCACCGGCGGCATGTATCCGCGTCTGGCGGACAAGGCGTTCTTCTTTGCCGAGGGCCTTGCCGCGTTCTTCGTGACTGCCGGGCTTGTTTCCAGCCGGGCCATGCTGGCCAAGATTGCGCCCAAGGAATCGCTGAACGAGATGTTCGGCATCTACGCCCTGTCGGGTACGGCCACTTCGTTCCTCGGACCGCTCACGATCGCCGTTCTGACCCAGGTGTTCGCCAGCCAACGGGCAGGCCTTACCGCAGGGCTGATCTTCCTCTTGGGCGGCCTGCTGCTGCTCCGCAAGGTCCGCGCCGGACGGGGCGACAGCCCTGCGGTGCCAGCGTCGGCCTAAATCAAATCATTTTTTTTCAGTTACTTCGGAGGATATCATGCAATTCAAGTCGCTTCAGGACAAGATCGACCAGCTCGGCAATCCCGCCAAATGGCTGCGCGACGTTCAGGTCGGTGCCTATCAGTATCCGGTGAAAAGCGAATACACCAACTGGCGCGACGAGCAGCGCTCATGGCACGAAACAGTGGGTCTGCTCGACCAGTCCTTGCATATGACCGATCTGTATGTCGAAGGCCCGGATACCATTCGGCTGCTCTCCGAAGTTGGCGTCAATTCCTTCAAGAACTATGGCCGGAACAAGGGCAAGCAGCTCATTTGCTGCAACCATGATGGCTATCTGATTGGCGACATGATCCTGTTCGGTCTGGAAGACGATAAGGTGAATATCGTGGGTCGCCCGGCGGTGGCCAACTGGATCGAGTTCATTGCTTCCACCGGCGATTATGATGTGAAGACCGAGCGTGACGAGCGCTCGGTTTCCAATCCGCAGCCGCGCAAAACCTATCGCTTCGAATTGCAGGGGCCGAACGCCTGGCCGCTGCTGGAGAAGTTGAATGGCGGACCGATCGAAAAGCCCAAATTCTTTCATATGACCGAAATCAAGGTGGCGGGACACAGCGCCAGAGCACTGGCCCATTCGTTCGCCGGCGCGCCCGGCCTTGAATTCTGGGGCCCGTGGGACGAGGGAGACGAAGTCCGTGCGAAGATCATGGAAGCAGGTGCCGAATTGGGGCTGAAGCTGGTCGGCGGCCGGGCTTACGGCACTTGCGCGGTCGAAGCGGGTTGGATTCCCTCTCCATTGCAAGCGATCTATTCGGGCGAGAGCATGCGGGCTTACCGGGAGTGGTTGCCGGGTAATGGGTTTGAAGCGAACGCCTCGATTGGCGGCAGCTTCATCTCCGACAACATTGAAGACTATTATCTGTCGCCGTGGGATCTCGACTATGGCCGCCTGATCAAGTTCGATCATGATTTTATCGGCCGTTCGGCACTGGAAAAGATGGTCGACCAGCCGCATCGCCGCAAGGTCACGCTCGAATGGAATGCCGAAGATGCTATCGCCATCTACGCCAGCCAGTTGCTTGACGGCGCAAATGGCAAATTCATGGAAATGCCGAATGCACATTATGCTGCGCATCCATATGACGAGGTGAAGAAGGACGGAAAGCGCGTCGGCTTGTCGACCTATCCCTGCTATCTTTCAGTACAGCGTAAATGGATTTCGCTGGGCACGATTGCCGACGCCGAAATGGGCGATGAAGTCTCGATTCTGTGGGGCGAGCCGGATGGCGGTTCGTCTAAGCCGGGGGTTGAGCGTCACATTCAGATGGATGTGCGGGCAACCGTTCTTCCTTGGCCATATTCGACCTCCGCCCGGGAGTATCGTTCGCGCTGAAGCACTGGCGCACTGCACCCCCGATTGCATGCGATTGGGGGGTGCGTTCGCGCTGGTGCTCTCAAGACAGTACACCGTGGGGCGCATTTTCGTGCATCGCCAAACGCGCTGATTTCCACAGAATATCATATCGAAAGCCAGAGATAATAACGTCCGTAAGGACTATTCGGAGGGGCCAGAAACATGACCAAGTCACTTGTTGGAATCGCATTCCTCTCATCACTCTGCTGTGGGGTGTCGACCAATGCCGTCGCACAAGCCGTGAGCTCGCCAGCAGCACAGGCTGCTACTGCGGGAGCGAACGATGGTGAGATCATCGTGACCGCCCAGCGTCGCGAAGAGCGCTTGCAGGACGTTCCCATCGCGGTGCAAACTCAGACGGCAGCTCAGTTGGAGATTCGCGGCATTGAAGGTGTGCAGGCCTTGGGCGAAGTCGTGCCCAGCCTTAGCGTTTCAAGTGCTGTGGGCTTTGCGATTACGTATTTGCGCGGTGTTGGAAGTACAGCCATCGGTCCTGGCATCGAAACACCCGTGTCGATCTATGTTGACGGGGTTTATTATGCGTCGTCGACTTCGGCCCTGTTTGATTTCAACAACATCAGCCGGATCGAGGTTCTCAAAGGGCCGCAGGGCACGCTGTTCGGTCGCAACGCAACTGGCGGCCTGATCCAAGTCGTCACTGCCGATCCTTCGCGTGACCTCGACCTGCGGGTCGGCGTCAGCGTCGACAATTACCTAGCCACCAAAGGCAATGTCTACGTCGCCGGCGCAATCGCCAATGGTATCACGGCCGATCTCTCCGTTTCCGCCAGCACACAGGACAAGGGTTGGGGCGTGAACGTGCCGACCGGCGATAAGGTGAACCGCAACATCCACAATATCAGCGTGCGGTCCAAGTGGCTGTTTGAGCTGGGTGAAAATACCGAGGCGCGCCTGATTGGTGATTTCACTGACATGGCGAATTCCTTCAATGGTCAGCGCGTGTTCCCGGGGACAGACCTGCCGCCATTCCTGGGGGTAGCGAACGAACCCGGCGATCCTTGGGATCTCAATGGTGATGCTGTGCCCCGGGTCGACAATCGCAACTGGGGCGTTAGCCTCAGGGTCGATCACGGTATTGGCGATGTAACGCTGAGCAGCATTACCGCCTATCGCAACGCCAACACCAATCTGCGCTGGGACATCGACTTCACTCCTGTGCCGCATTTTGAAGGCGATCTCGTGGACCTGGAGCGCCAGTTCAGTCAGGAATTACAGCTCTCATCCGCTGGCGCCGGTCCCCTGACCTGGACGGCAGGCCTTTATTACTTCCGCGCCCGAGGCATCTATGACCCGTCGCAGGTCTTCTCGAGAGACGTGCCGAACAATTTGTTCGGTCCGTTTGAATCGGTGCTGCTGTTTGGCAATCAGCTGACTGAATCAATTGCCGGATACGGCCAAGGCACCCTGAGCCTGACGCCGGATACCAAGCTGACCGTGGGCGCCCGCTATACTTACGAGAAGCGCGAGATTGACGGTCGCACCGAGGCCATTGCTTTCGGGGATCCGACCCGAATCTTGCTGGGAACAACCCCACATGACGAGATTTCATTCGAGAAGCCGACCTTCAGGGTCTCTCTTGATCACCGCTTCTCGCCGGAGGTGCTAGCCTACGCGTCTTTCAATACCGGGTTCAAGAGCGGCGGATTCAACACGCAATTCTCCACCGATCCGGCCTTCCTCCCCGAAACCATCAATGCCTATGAAGTCGGTCTTAAGACAGACTTGATGGACAATAATCTCCGCATGAACTTCGCGGCTTATTACTACGACTATAAGAATATTCAGGTGCAAAAGGTAGGCATCGCCGCAACCGGAATCATCAACGGTGCCTCCGCCCGTATCTATGGTGCAGAAGTTGATTTTGACGCTGATCTGTCCCCTGCCTTCAATCTGGCGAGCAGCCTCGCTTATACCAACGCCGAGTTCGAAGAGTTCACCAACGCACCCTTTACTGCCCCCAATGGCGGCGTGACATCGTTCCCCGGTGATGCGAGCGGGAACCGCATTCCCAAGGCGCCGCGTTTCCAGGGCAATTTGTCGGCCACATATACGGTCGACATGTCAGATGGGTCGAAACTGGCGTTCAATGCCACCGGCGTTTATTCGTCCCGGTATTTCTTCGAGGCCAACAATATCGTGTCTCAGGCGCCGTTCGCGAAATTGAACGCTGCGGTCGCATGGACGTCAGCCGATGACAGCTACTCCATAAGGGTGTTTGGGACGAACCTGACCGACGAAGCGGTCGGAACCTACAGTTCGACCCTGTCCGACGGCACCATCAATATCAGCTATGATCCGCCGCGCATCTTCGGGATCGCACTGGATTATCGGTACTAACTATTGTCGTACCCCGGATAGCCAAGGGACAAATATGTTGAGCGACGTGAATATCCTCGGGTCATATTGGACCTTGGCTGCCGGCACGGCGCCGGTGGTGCAGGAACTGTGCCGTCATGACATCCGCGACCGCATCGAATGCGCATCGCGGGCAGGTTTCACCGGGATGGGCTTCTGGCATTCCGATCTGGGGGTCTTGCGCGAGCGACATGGCTTTGCCGAGGTCAAGTCCATGTTGGACGCTAATGGTATAGTCCACATCGAGGTCGAATGGCTGAACGACTGGTATTGTACCGGTGAACGTCGGGCTGCGTCCGACGAAAGCCGCAAATTGTTACTCGATGCAGCGGAAGTTCTTGGGGCGAACCACATCAAGGTGGCGGACCTTGATAACGACGGCACGCCGCTTGACCGGATGATCGGCGAGTTCGCCGGACTTTGCGCGGAAGCAGCGGAGCGTGGCACCAAGGTTCTGTTTGAAATGCTCCCGGCGGAGTTTTCCCACCTGCCGAGCCTCGACCACGTGCTGTCCCTGACGCGCGGCGCAGGCGCGAAGAACGGCGGGATTATGATCGACAATCTCCACGTTGTGCGTACGGGGACCACCCTTGCCGATCTGGTCGAGAAGCTCACGCCGCAGGACGTGATCGGCGTTGAAATCAACGATGGCGTTTTGGCCAAGCCGGTTAATTTCATAGATTCGGTCATCAATCGACGCCGCCTTCCCGGCGATGGTGAGTTCGACATCACTGGCTTCCTACGGGCGGTCTGGAGCCTCGGCTATGACGGTCCGATCGGTGTGGAAGTCATGCACGAATATTTCAGGGAATGGCCTCTCGATACGATGGCAGAGGTCAGTTTTTCCAAGACGGCCACGGTCATTGCCGAAGCACGCTCTGAGATCGTCTGAAGCTCTCAAAAGCGAGACAATCCTGAACTGGAGACCAGTATGACTTTACTTGACCGTTTTTCACTAGCTGGAAAATCGGCGCTGGTTACCGGCGGTGCTTCGGGCATTGGTCTGGCCTATGTCGAGGCGGTAGCCGAAGGTGGTGCGAGCGTCACGATTGCCGACATGGATGAAGCCGCTGCCGCGAAGGAAGCCGATCGCCTGCTCGCTTCAGGGTTCGACGTGCGCCATTCGCGGATGGACGTTGCAAACGACGATGATGTGCGGCGCGCCTTCGACGAACATGAAGCGGCTTTTGGTGCCGTCGACATTGTGTTTGCCAACGCCGGCATGGCTGCGGGCGAGGGCTATATGGGCTTTGATGGCCAGCGGACTGCTACCGGTCAGATCGACACTTATTCGGTCGACGACTGGCGCAAGACCATCGCGATCGACCTTGATGGCGTGTTCTTCACCTTTCGCCACGCAGTCAGGCTGATGAAGAAGCATGGTCGCAGGGGCTCGCTGATTGCCACCAGCTCCAACGCATCGGAAATCACGGTCCCGATCGTCGCCACTCCGTATATGCCCGCAAAGGCCGGCGTGAAGCACCTCGTGCGGCAGCTTGCGCGTGAACTGGCGCCTTTCGGCATTCGCGTGAATGCAATCGCGCCGGGTTCTGTTGTGACCAACATCGGTGGAGGCGTTCTTCACAACCCGGAGGTTCGTGCAGTTTGGGATCTGGGAGTGCCGCTTGGTCGTATGGGCGAAACGCACCAGTTCAAGCCGCTTGCGCTCTATCTGGCCTCGGATGCATCGGACTATATGACCGGCACCGAAATCCTGCTCGACGGCGGTGTATCGTTGCGCGGCATCGAGGGGTAGCCTCTGCCTCGCGAGGAGGGCCCTCTAATGTCCCTTGCGCAGTTGCAGTGGAGCAGCCCCGAACCTGTCGCGGAACCTGCGAGCAAAATGGCTCGAGTCGGAGAAGCCGCAGGCATAGGCCACATCGGCAACCCGATAGATGCCATAGCGCGGATCCGTAAGCATTTCCGCCGCCCGGCAGAGCCGCAGTTCGAGCAATTCTGCGCCGAAGGTGGTGTTGTTGCCCGCAAAGATCTTGTGCACGTAGCGTTTCGAGATGTTGAGTTCGGCAGCCAATGTTGCCGGGCTGAGATCAAGATCATCAAACCGGTCGCGCATGATCTGTATCGCGCGCTGGAAAAGCTTGCCCTGATGCAGGGTTTCGCCCGTCGTCACATTTCCGTTCATCAATGCAAGGAACGAACCGAGTTGGTCGGCAATGCACGACCGCGAAAGCGCGGCATCCTCAAGTCCGTTCTTGTCGATTGCCGAAAGCATTGCAGCCAGCGCACCGCCCCACTGGCTGGCGTCGAAGGTTCGCGCCAGCATCGCCTCGGGTTGCGGCACCCAACGGCGCAGCCAGGAGGAGGGCATGTGCGCCGTCAGCGCGATCGCCCCGCGCGGAAAATGAAAGCTGTAGGGTGATGCATGGCTGACCATGCAAAAACTGCCTTCGGGAACGTGCAGGTCGAAGCCGGCATGGCTCACAGCGGCCGTGCCCTGTTGCATATAAGACAAGGCGAAAACCTCTTCAGAGGACCGACGCGCCATCGCCTGATTTCTGGAGATCGTCTGTTCCGCCGTACGAAAATTATTGATGTCTATGGGGCCGAGGCCGAACCGGACCCATTGCGCCTTGAAGTTCGCGCTATGGCTGGTGTCGATAGACATCTCGGCGACACTGCTGGACATGACGTCGTTCCAGGCAGACAGTGCACCCCTGTCCGACAGGCCGGTGCTAGTCCAGCGATCATCGCGGTCAGATCCGCTCGCTTCGCGCAGTGACACCATATCCCTCTCTCCTACCCGCCGGCACAATTTTTGCGTCCGTGCGTCGCTTGAGTCTTTCCGGAAATCGGGCTTTCCGATTCCGTAAAGCTCTACTCGGCCTCGATCGACCTGCTGTAGGACCGCAAGTCTGGACATATAATTTGACATGTCAACTTAAATCCGGTGAAATCCATCATGGCTAACACACCGTTTGATCTGAACACGTATTTCCCATTTTTTTTAGGCACGATTTCAAATCGTTGGACTACGACGTCGTCGAAGCTTTATCTCGAAAAGTTTGGCATCGGAATTGGGGAATGGCGCGTACTCGCCTCCATCCAGGCTCAGGGGACCGCGAGTTCGCAAATGGTGGTCAGTCTCATTTCGATGGATGCGGGTGCCGTCAGCCGGTCGATGGCGAAGCTCGCTGCCGAAGGATATGTGTCTCCCACGCGAGGAAGGTTCATCGGGCGGACCAAGCCATATGAACTGACCGCCAAGGGCCACGAACTATATGGCCGGCTGCTGGCGACTGCGCTCGAAAGGGAAGACCTGCTTCTTGCCGGCCTAGCTGTTCAGGAGAGAGAGCAACTACTCTCGTTGATGCGCAAGGTGATCGCCCAGATCGACAAGCTTTAACCCGCGTTGAGCAGGAAGAGGCTGCGAATCCGGCAAATCTGTGACGCTCGGCAACAACGGGCAATTAGAGGGGGTGTTGATGAAGGGCTGGACTAATTTGCAGATCAGGACTCTGTTCCTGTGTTTCATCCTGAACATGCTCGACGGCGCCGACGTGCTGGTTGTCTCATTTGTTGCCCCGGTGCTGACTCAGGAATGGGCAATCTCCGATGCCGTGTTCGGACTTGTCTTCAGCGCGGGCCTCGCCGGGATGACGTTGGGCGCTCTATTCCTTGCCCCGTTTGCCGATGTCTGGGGACGCAAGAACCTGATCATGCTCGCGTCAGCAGTCATTGCGATCGGTATGCTGGCGTCGGTGCTTACGACCTCTGTGTCCCAGTTGATGGCGCTGCGCTTCTTCACTGGTCTCGGCATCGGCTCGATGCTTGCGAGCGTGGCAGCCCTGGCGTCAGAATTCGCACCTCCCCGGTACAGATCTTTTGCTGTTGCAGTGGCGACAGCTGGATACCCAGCTGGGGCGACGCTGGCGGGACTGGCTGGCAGCTGGATCATTCCGGCCTATGGCTGGCAGGGCATGTTCAT
>Ga0065721_10006648_pt1 | contig 11108 bp, 9 predicted proteins | sample Mesricmetagenome_FD_59108 | JGI IMG/M metagenome (GOLD analysis project Ga0065721, IMG submission 59108) | Mesophilic microbial community from rice straw/compost enrichment Sample: eDNA_1 v2 (version 2) | ecosystem: Engineered > Solid waste > Grass > Composting > Bioreactor | place: USA: Davis...
GCGAGAATGGTTGCACACTTCATCATCTTCCGAGTGTTTTCACGGCGTAGTCGACAGCCCTTGCAGACAATGCCATGTATGTCAGCGACGGGTTTTGAGTTGACGTCGAAGTCATGCATGCTCCATCCGTGACAAAAACATTCGGGCATGCATGTAGCTGATTCCATTTATTCAGCAGCGATGTCTTGGGGTCATTACCCATACGAACGCCTCCCATCTCATGGATGTCAAGACCGGGAGCTTGTTTGCTATCGCTCGAACGAATGTTCTTGAACCCGGCAGTCTCGAACATCTCGCTCAGTTGTGCGATATAGTCCGCGACCATCTTTTCATCGTTGTCATCATAGTCGACGGAAATCCTCAATTTTGGAATTCCCCATTCGTCGGTCTCATTCGGATCCAATGACACATAGTTCGTTTGTTTCGGAATGGTCTCGCCCATCATGTGCGAACCCACGCGCCAGATTCCAAGTTTAGTACTTGCAAGATTCTTCTTCAGATCCATTCCAAGTCCATCACGCGATGATTCGTCGTAACGCCCGGCGCTGAAGCCTGCGGCGTAGCCGCGGAGGAAGTCAGTTTCCTGCCTGTACAAGTTTCTGAAGCGCGGAATGTATGCGCTTGTTGGTCTTCTGCCCTTTGTTGTTTGGTCAGGGAATCCATCGTAGTCGCCCGACACTCGCGCGCGATAATTGTGAAACGCCACAAACTTACCGAGCAGGCCGTTGTCGTTGCCGAGCCCTTCCGGGAACCTTGATGATTTTGAATTCAGAAGAATGAGATTGGTGTTGAGTGCGCTTGCATTCACAAAGATGATCGGCGCGAAATACTCGATCGATTCTTTGGAAATGGCATCGATGACGCGAACGCCCGTTGCTTTTCCCTTTTGGTCATCGTAGATGATTGAATGCACAACAGAGTTCGGTCGCAACGTAAGGTTGCCGGTCTTCGCTGCCCATGGCAACGTCGACGAGTTACTGCTGAAGTATCCTCCGAACGGACACCCGCGTTGACAAAGTGCTCTGTTCTGGCATTGTGCTCGCCCTTGTTCGATGTGAATCTGCTGTGGTTGCGTCACGTGCGCGCAGCGCGCGACAATTACGTGGCGGTTCGCGTAGCTGCTTTCGACTTTTTCCTTAAAAAATTTTTCAACGCAGTTCAATTGGAAAGGGGGGAGGAACTCTCCATCGGGTAGGTTGGGGAGACCGTCCTTGTTACCAGAAATACCTGCGAACTTTTCGACGTGGCTATACCACGGCGCCAGGTCCTTATATCGGATTGGCCAGTCAACAGCGAATCCGTCGCGTGCTGGTCCCTCAAAGTCGAGATCACTCCATCGCTGGGTATGTCGCGCCCAAAGCAACGATTTTCCACCGACCTGGTATCCGCGAATCCAATCGAATGGTTTCTCCTGGACATAGGGATGTTCGTTGTCCTTCACGAAGAAGTGTTGAGCGTCTTCGCGGAATGCGTAACACCGGCTGACAACTGGATTCGCTGCCCGCACTTCTTCGGGGATTTCACCGCGGTGTTTGAACTCCCACGGCATCATGTGAGTAGTCGGATAGTCGACATTGTGTTTTACATCACGGCCGCGTTCGAGTACAATAGTTTTGAGGCCGCGTTCGGTGAGTTCCTTTGCCGACCACCCGCCGCTGATGCCGGATCCTATAACGATCGCATCGAATGTACGGGTCTTAATGTCGTCGATATTGAGATTTGCCATTACGAAATTGTCTTAGCGTCTGGAGAAATGGAAACACAACCTTCGTAGTTTGGACCGGGGACCAACTCATAAGGTTTTATTTTAGTCATGAAATGCTCGGATGCCGTGTATCCTTGAATAATGTATCGGCGCGTGCGGGAATAGAAGACCTGAACATTTTCGTCAAGGCTACTTAACTTCTCTTCCGTCTCTTTAAGAATAGCCAGTCTCTCATCGGGGCTTGCCTTCACAAAAGATTTTCCCGTTAATGATTTCACGGCGTTATCAAAATTTCGCATGCCGGCCAGGTACTTGTCGCGCTCTTCTTTGGAAAGGCAATCGTCAACCATCACCAGTGCGAAGAGATGCGCGCCAACATCGCGCGCGCCAGGACCGGCGATTGCCGGGTCTTCGCTGTTCGCATCACCTCGTGGGATGATAACGTCGGCCAGGTCGGCCAACAAACTTTCTTCATCCCCTGAAATATCTAAACGGTTGAGCGCAATGGAGACCTTTTTCGGGTCTGATATGCATGACGGCAGCATCCATGCCGCCGCGGTTGCCATTGCAAGATTCTTAAAGACTGTGCGCCTGTTCATTAGTTTTGGTTTTGTTCTCGAACGTCCGGATTGATCAAATCTGGTAAAAATATTCCTTTCGAACCAAGGTTCTTTTTTAAAAGGAATCGGTCAGTGCCCGGCCTCGCCTGATTGTCTCAATCGCTTGACGCAATTTTCCATTGATCGGTATTGGTGGTAACACGCTTTCCAGACGTGCCCCTTCAAAGCTGTTTTGAGATTGGGCTGTTTGTCGATTCCCCCCGAATACCATTCCCCATGCTCGTGGTCGATGAGATAGGTATCGATGTAAGTCCACATCTTCCTGAATTTGTCATAGTATCTCATGGGGTCATCGGGAAAGAGGTCGGCCATCAACAATAGAGTATTTAAGCCTTCCGCTTGTGCCCACCAATTCTTGGTGTCTCGTGTGATCGTTATGCCGGGCTTGTCGCGGAAATAATATCCTTCGTCGTAGAATCCACCGGCAACAGAATCCCATCCGTTCATCAACGCATGATCTACCATTTTCTTCGCGATCCTCAGCGTGGTTGTATCCTTTTGAATGCCGGCCACATGAGAAGCCTCCAACATGAGATAGGCTGTCTCGACATCGTGACCAAAGGAGACATGATCGAGATTATGGTGTTTTTCGATCACTTCGTTGGTTGAATCACGGAAAGTAACCGGAGTCCAGTCGCGGAGAAGGAACAGCGTGAGATAACCCTTCTCAGTGGTAATTGTGTCGCGTATCAAGTACAACATCTCCTTCAACCTCTCTGCTACTAGTGGATCAGGCCACACCTGGTAAAGTTCTGTAAAAGCTTCCAGCAGGTGAATGGAACTGTTCTGGTCTTTGTATCCAAGGTCCGATGTTGACGGTACGTCGCTTCCTCGAACTACTACCGAACCATCGCGGTTTAAGTGCTGGAAATATCCTTTGTGAATGGGGTCATGACTGTGTTTCTCTAACCACATGAACGCCTTCTTCGCCAACGAGAGCGCAGCTGTATCGTTGGATGCCATCACATACGCGGCCAGTCCGTAGATCGCAAACGCGTTGCCGTAGGCAGTCTTCTGCGCATTTTCATCAGGGAGGACTTTACCACTACGGTCCACCGTCTGATAAAAGCCTCCGTATGTTTTGTCCCACATGACATCACGGAGAAATTCTGCTCCATGCGAGGAGGCCTTGAGGTAGTAGTCTACCTCGGGATATGCCATCGCTGCTTTTGCAGTAGTCCATACATGGCGCGCCTGGGACACGATCATTTTGTTTTGATCGCCGGTTGGCTTGAAGTCAAAGGAGAAGGCGCTGAGAAAACCTCCGTGTGTCGAGTCGATGGCAGTGGGATACCACAAATCAAGAAGTTGAGTGCGAGCCGAGTGTTCGATTTCCTCCGCCAATGACAGGCGATCGTCGCCAACTTCGACGCTGGTTTTGCACCCGGCGATTATAATCAAGACGAAAAGGATCCGGGATTTAAGATGTTGCATAGACTGATGTGGGATTTAGAATTCTATTTTTTTCCCAACATTGGGAACAGACGCTTGATCTCGTCGTCGGAAGGTTGAGTCCCGTACTCGCATATTTCGAACGCTTCAGCTTTCTGAGCCTTCGCCGCGGCTTCTTTCCCGTACCATTTTTCGAGTGACGTTCTCATTGCCGGCGTCATGTGTCCCGGCCGATTTCCGGCAAGCCATTTTTTCCTCGCAGCCTTGTCTTTAGGAACATCTTTAAGAATTCCGTTCAGCCACGGCAGCCATTCGTAGAATTGCGATTCATGTGCATCGAGAGCATGGACCTTTTGTTCAAATACAGGGGAAATGTCGACGGTGATATCGGGACGAAATGGATTGGGACGCTGAAACGGATCCTGGAAGAAGACAAACACTGGATTCTTCTTTAGAGGTGGTGTGTCTGCCACGATATTCGGCACAGTCACCATGAAGGCGGCGTCTTGTACGAGCACTCCGGTATACCGGTGATCAGGGTGATAGTCGTTCGGGCGTGGAGCAAACACAATGTCAGCCTGCCACTCGCGAATTTTTCTCGCGATTTGCATTCGCACGTCAAGTGAAGGCACGAGATGGCCATCGTGATTTTCGAGTACATCGTACTCCAGCACTCCAATCCGTTTACCTGCTTCTTGTGCTTCTGCAAACCTGCGGCGGGCGAGCGGCTCACCGGTCATCTCATAATGCCCCGCATCTCCGTTTGTTACCGAGAGAAACTTCACAGCGTGACCCATCTTTGCGTAGAGAATCGCGGTTCCCCCGCCGTCAAGTTCACAATCATCCGGGTGAGCTCCGATCATTATAATTCGCAAAGGAGTGTTTTGAGCCAGCGACGATGTTGCAATAGCGATAAGCAACAACGCTGTCAGAAAGTATTGTCTCATGGTCGGTATAGTTGGTTAGGTTTTGGGAACGGAAGATAGGGAAAAATAGCGTCAAAGCCCTCACCAGCCCCGAGATAGACCTCACCCCAGCCCCTCTCCCAAGGGAGAGGGGAGTGTGATTATCGAAGAAAATTCCAGCCAACCGAAAACAAAAACACCCGACTACGAGCCTCTTCGCCATCAGCGACATCGTTGATGTCTTTAATACCGATGTTGTAGCGAAAGTCAAGGTTGAGACCGAATGTAAAGTCATATCCCAATCCCAGAGAAGCGGCGATATCTGTGTTCTTGTATTCGTCCGATATGTCGATTGATCCACTACCAAGGAAGGTGTCGTACTTGCGTTCGCCGTCGAGAAGGAAACTGAATTGAGGTCCGACTTGAATGTTGAAACCTGCGGCGGGGTAGAATTTCACCATTATCGGAATGGCGAGGTACGTGAACCTGTCTTTTGCTGTGCCGAATCCGAAGTCGTCGATGTCTCCGTTTTGTACCGACAATAATAATTCTGGTTGGATGGCAACAGCGTCAGCAAAGCGGCCGCGTAGAAATATTCCTGCGTGGAATCCAGTTCGAGAATCGTAGCTGACTTCAGGATTATCGATATCGAGAGAACTCATGGTGAGGCCAGCTTTAATACCAGCAGCGATGGGGCCTTCTTGTTGAGCAATCACAGAAGTGGCCAGCGGCAATAAGAACAAGATTAGGATGAATCGTTTCATAGGAAAGTTAATTCACTAAATGTTCAAAGACCATTTTGGTGTTTTGTCGACACCTCGCACTTATTTTCCAAACGGGAACCGAGGTCCGATCCGTTTTGTTGATTTTTGTGCATTGCCTTGAGACTTTCTAAAATCTTGTACCTTCCATCACATGAAAAATTACCTGATGTTCAGCCTCGCGCTGTTGACTGTTATCCTCATGCTTTATGCCGGTTTGAAAGGGATCATTCATGACTATTCCTACGGATTTTTCTTCACTTTTATCGGAAGTTTGACTGCGATCGGCCTTATCCTTGACATCGCTAATCATCTGAGGAATCTCATCCGAAAGAACAATGTCCGAAAATTGGGTCGGGGCTAGTCGCGCTTAGCCGTATCGTTAGTCAAGAGTTAACAAATCTGCCGCTTGTTCGGTTATTTGAATGAGTATGTTGCCTTATAAGATCTATACCAAAAACAAAATATTTAACTACTACACTGGGCTGTCCTTTTTCGTGTTCATCTGGATCACAAAACAGCCCCACGACCAGTCACAACTCGTTCGCCACGAAAAGATTCACTTCTGGCAACAGGTGGAGATGCTATTCATCTTCCATTGGTTTTTCTACGCGCTATTCTATCTGCTGGGGCGTGTCAATGGACAATGTCACTACATCGCGTACCGATACAATCCATTTGAGCTTGAAGCCTTTGATCACGACGCCCAGGTTGATTACCTGCAAACACGAAAGCCTTATGCCTGGGTCAGGTATGTGGGGAAGTCGATCTCATTGATGCGGAAAGATCACTCGGAGAATGTCCCAGCCGACAAGCGGATTACCTGGCTTCGCTCACAGCGACGATAAGTTCCTTCAGGTATTGTGAAACGTATTCTCCGGTGCCAGGCGCGTACCAATTCATCAGCCTCGTTTCATAGTGATCGACATCGTAGTATTTCTGCGGTGTCAGGTAGCCAATATATCCACCGTTGAAGCTTGTCACCATTGCGCGCATGCCCAAGTTGCTTGCCACGGAGTCGATCGATGCGTTGAACTCTCCTGAAAAATCACAAGGTGTTCCAAGCATAACGACGTTTCCAATTCTCAACACGGTAACAAACGAATTGTATTCTCGAAGGGCGGACCGGAATACCCAGGATCGCACTTTCCAGTCTTTCGACACTTTTATTTGCGGATTGCTGAGACGAAGGGGAATGCGATCCATCACAAGTTCGGCGCCTTCGACGACTTTCAGTTCACGACGACTTTCCAGGAATGCGTCGCTGAGTCTAGAGGCCATCCACGACATACATTCCCAGTCGTCGAAAGGTGCTGTGCCTTTGTGGCTACCAACAGCTCCCGCAGAGAACATCGCGAAGTCATATCCGTTCGCCTCCAAAGAATCTACTAATGTGCCCGGATAATCGCGGGACAGGGCAAGCGTCTTTCCCATGATGCATGTCGCGTGCGCCGCGAAAGTCACTAGCACTGCCTTTGAGCTGTCTGATCGTTGTACTTCAATGGCCCGCAACCACGGATCTTCCGGACCATCATCAAACACTCGGTTCTGAACAGCTTCCGGTACGGCGACTGCGCCGTGCCTCAACACTGAAGGAATTGCATTTGCTTCCGCAAGGGTGATACTTCGAACGATTTTGTCGGCGATGAATTGAACAATAGAGTCTTCGTACTTACCGTAAATCAAATGCATCGCTCCTTCGCTCCAATGACCAATGCTGTTATGTGAGTGGGTTGCTGTAAGGAAGGTGTTGTCAAGGTCGAATCCGGTACCTGCCAGTTTTTCGGGAAGAATCTGCGTCACTGTCGGAGGCACGATCAAAAGATCGGCGGATACAATAGCGACTTTCGAGTCGCCGCTCCTGAGGACCATCGTACGAACGTAAATTGAATCGTGAACAGTCTCGTAGGCTGCTCCTTTGCGCTTGCCGTAGCCAGCCGTCGAGAGTGGACTTGACGGGGTCATGTTAACCGCACTGAAGCCTACCTCAAACTGGTCTCCTGCGCGTGGTGCTTGAATCTTAGTCCTTCTGATTTGCTGTAGAGTCGAATCATACCCGGCGATTTCCTTTGCAGGCGTCCGGTCGACGGGGCCAATAGCCACTGCGACCAGGATAAGGAGCGCCGCAAGGAAGTACAGCGAAGCACGGACGATTTTTCTAAGCATAGGCCGCAAGATAGCGATTACCTTGCTGGCCAGGAAACAATCCTACTTATAGAAGAATGTCGTCTCGTATGATCCGGATTGTCCGTTGTGAACCTGTGTAGTGGTTGTGGTTTTCGAAGTGACGAATCCTTCGCTGTCGTATTTATAGGTGTATTCTTCGATCATTGTGATCAAGCCAGTACTGTTAATCGTGACCATCTTGCCGGGATTATTTCGACTCCACCTGGCTAACGGATTGGCAGCGTTTGGATGAAAAAGTTGATCCACCCCCTTCTTATTATCATACTCCGAGTACTCGAATCTCGAGATCAGTTCGTATTCACCTTTCGAGGCATTGAAGTAATAGAGTGTCAGGAGAACAACATTGTCGTTGGCGTCCAGCATGTACTCAGACTTAATGGTAGGGACGACCCCGTGTACTGGAAGATCCTGCCAGGTGGTGACCTCATGGATGCGACCACCATTGTCATACGTATACGTAAAGAATCGCGTCAAAACTTCGTCGGTGTACTCGTCTGCCCGGGTAATCTTATCACCTTCGTACGTGTACTCGTACGCCAATTTTCCCTGACTTGTGCAGTTCCGAAATTTCCCATCAGGGTGGTAGGAAAACTCATGAACCAATTTCTGAACTTTATCGTCGAGCATCGTCAGGAATGTAGTTATTTTCGAAAGGCGCTGGTCACCGTCAAAAGCGAGGACTTTCTTATAGCCAAGTTGTTCGGTACGGAGCGGGAGGCGATCTTTTGGTTTTGGAGAAGCTGACTCATTGTCGTCGCAAGATGCGATAACAAGCACCAGCGCTGTCAGGATTGTGATGGCTTGGGTTTTCATCTTTTTTTCGAACTACTCTTTTAAGCACATTGACAGCTTAAACGGCAAAAAGGTTGGAAGGAGACATTTTTGTTGAAGCTGAGGGATATCTGTAATTTTGAAATTCATCACTTAATCCAGTTACATGGAGAAGGAAGCAGTACGTGCGGATGCGGAAAAGAAATCTACTCTTGCCGGCCATCAAGGGCCGGATCCTTACAAGCCGAAGAATAAAATCCGGATAGTAACGGCGGCAAGTCTGTTCGACGGCCATGACGCGGCAATCAACATCATGCGGCGTATCATTCAGGCCACGGGCTGTGAGGTAATTCACCTTGGTCACGATCGAAGTGTCGAAGAAGTTGTGAATACAGCCATCCAGGAGGACGTTCAGGCGATTGCCATGACGAGCTACCAAGGTGGGCACAACGAGTACTTCAAGTACATGTACGATCTTCTCCAGGAAAAAGGTGCAGGTCACATAAAGATTTTTGGTGGAGGCGGTGGAGTAATTCTGCCGGATGAGATCAAAGACTTAATGGAGTACGGCATTGCCAGGATATACTCACCGGACGATGGGCGTGCCATGGGGCTTCAGGGAATGATCAATGACCTCGTGATGCAGAGCGATTTCCCGACGGGTGAGACTCCTGTGAAGGATGTGGCGGAGTTGTCTCCATCGAATCATCTCGCTATCGCAAGAACGATTTCTGCGGCGGAGAACGCACAAGACAAGCACAGCGACATATTAAATACGGTCAGGTCTGTATCCGCGACTCGGAAAATTCCTGTTCTCGGAATTACCGGAACCGGGGGCGCAGGTAAATCATCAATGATTGATGAGATTGTCCGACGGTTTCTCTCCGATTTTGAGGACAAGACCCTCGGTATCATATCCGTCGATCCTTCAAAGCGCAAAACCGGTGGCGCTCTGCTTGGCGATCGCATAAGGATGAACTCAATCAACAATTCACGCGTGTACATGCGCTCTCTTGCGACTCGCCAAAGCAATCTTGCGCTGTCAGCTCATGTGAAGGATGCTGTCCATGTATTGAAGGCGGCGGGATTCGACTTGATTATTCTCGAAACTTCGGGTATCGGACAAAGCGATACGGAAATACTCGATCACAGTGACGTATCCCTGTATGTGATGACACCGGAGTATGGCGCCGCCACACAGCTGGAAAAGATCGACATGCTCGACTTTGCCGACGTGATAGCGATCAACAAGTTTGATAAGAGGGGAGGAATGGATGCTCTGCGTGATGTAAAGAAACAATACCAACGCAATCACCAGTTGTGGTCGACACCGGTCGAGCAAATGCCCGTGTTTGGTACGATAGCCTCCCAATTCAACGATCCTGGTACAAACCAATTGTATCGCAAACTTGTGGAGGTGATTGCCACCAAGACAGGAAGCGCACTTAAGTCGCATTTCTCCGTAACGAATGAAATGTCGGAGAAAATCCACGTGATACCTCCGAATCGAACACGATACCTCAGCGAGATTGCAGAAGAGAACCGGAAGTACAATGCCTGGTCGCGCGAACAGAAGAACATCGCTCAGCAACTCTACGCCATCAAGACAACGATCGAGTCACTTCGGGAATCGGGTGATAGTAATGAAACTGCGATTAGTGCGTTGCAGGAACGTTACGATCAGCTGCGTGTACGGCTAGATCCCAGGAATTGGCAACTCATCGATGAGTGGGATGCCAAAGTGAGGGCATACAAAGAAGAAGTCTTTCGATTCAAGGTTCGCGACAAAGAAGTATCAATCAACACACACTCGGAGTCGCTGGCGCATACCAAGATACCGAAGGTAGTCATGCCTCGTTATGAGGCATGGGGCGATCGACTTTACTGGGCGCTACAAGAGAATGTTCCGGGAGAGTTTCCTTACACGGGAGGTATTTATCCTTTCAAACGCGAGAATGAAGATCCGACACGGATGTTCGCCGGAGAAGGTGCACCTGAACGAACCAATCGACGCTTCCATTACCTTAGCTACGGCATGCCCGCAAAACGCTTGTCAACAGCGTTTGACTCGGTTACGCTATACGGTCATGATCCGGATTACCGCCCCGATATTTATGGGAAGATTGGCAACTCGGGCGTAAGCATTTGTTGTCTCGACGACGCCAAGAAATTGTACAGTGGATTCAACCTTGCAGATCCGAGGACTTCAGTTTCAATGACTATCAACGGACCGGCCCCCATGTTGCTTGGTTATTTCATGAACGCGGCCATTGATCAGCAGTGTGAAATCTACATCAGGCAAAACGGTCTTGAGCAGGAGGTTCAACGGAAAATTGATTCCCTCTATGAGAACTCCCCGCGCCCTGTTTACAGAGGTGATCTTCCACAAGGGAATGACGGATTGGGGTTGATGCTGCTTGGCGTTACCGGTGATGAAGTACTTCCTTTGGAATTGTATGACAAAATCAAGACCGACACTCTCAAACAAGTGCGCGGAACGGTTCAGGCAGACATCCTTAAAGAAGATCAAGCTCAAAATACGTGCATCTTTTCGACGGAATTTGCTTTAAGGCTTATGGGTGATGTCCAACAGTACTTCATCGATAAGCAGATGCGGAACTTTTATTCCGTATCTATATCAGGGTATCATATTGCCGAAGCGGGGGCGAATCCCATTACCCAACTGGCTTTCACGCTCGCGAATGGATTCACATACGTGGAGTACTACCTCAGTCGCGGTATGGATATCAATTCGTTTGCCCCAAGT
>Ga0065721_10006932_pt1 | contig 11108 bp, 9 predicted proteins | sample Mesricmetagenome_FD_59108 | JGI IMG/M metagenome (GOLD analysis project Ga0065721, IMG submission 59108) | Mesophilic microbial community from rice straw/compost enrichment Sample: eDNA_1 v2 (version 2) | ecosystem: Engineered > Solid waste > Grass > Composting > Bioreactor | place: USA: Davis...
ATGTGGCGGATATCCCGGAGCTGAAAAAGGCGTTCGCGGACGGAATGGACATCCATGCCATGACGGCCTCCGAAATGTTCAGCGTGCCGGTGGAGGGCATGCCTGGCGAGGTGCGCCGACGCGCCAAGGCCATCAATTTCGGCATCATCTACGGCATATCCGCTTTCGGTCTTGCCAACCAGCTTGCGATACCGCGCGAGGAAGCCGGAGCCTATATCAAACGCTATTTCGAGCGCTTCCCGGGCATTCGGGATTACATGGAGCGCACGAAAGCTTTCTGCCGCGAGAAGGGCTATGTAGAGACCATTTTCGGCCGTCGCGCGCATTATCCGGAAATCCGCTCGTCCAATCCTTCCGTCCGCGCTTTCAATGAGCGCGCGTCCATCAATGCCCCCATCCAAGGCTCGGCAGCCGATATCATCCGCCGTGCCATGATGCGCATGGAGGCGGCGCTGGCCGATTCAGGCCTGGGCGACGTGAAGATGCTTCTTCAAGTGCATGACGAACTGGTGTTCGAGGCTCCGGAAGATGCCGTGGAACGTGCGATCCCGGTCATCCGCACGGTGATGGAAGGGGCGGCCTGGCCCGCCCGCTCGCTCTCCGTGCCGCTGAAGGTGGACGCCCGCGCCGCCGACAACTGGGAGGAGGCCCATTAGGCGTCATCGCCAACGAGTCGCTTCCGGCTCACCATTGGCGGCCGCCATGGCCACCGTGAGCTGCCGCAGGAGCGCGGCAGCTACCGCTCGCGGTAGCGAACCTGGCGTTGCTGGCTCCGGGCATGTCTGGTAGAGAACACCCCATATTTTTGCCGATCCTCGAAGGCTCCTACCCGATGGAACCAAAAACCTCAGACCGATAGGCCGCAGCAACGCGCTTTCGTTGCTGCGGCGTCTGCCAGGTTCCGATTTGCCACCCGAGAGCCCAGACCGCCGCCGAATACAATCATTCGAGCGGATTCTTTCCCATGTCTAAAAATATCCGGCTGTGGAGCTACAGCCTGCCGGTTGCGTTGATGCTGCTGGCGCCCTTCAACATTCTTGCCTCGCTCGGCATGGACATCTACCTGCCGGCCATCCCCACCATGCCGGGAGTCCTCGGCACTACCCCCGCCGTAGTGCAACTGACGCTTACCCTTTACATGATCATGCTCGGCGTGGGGCAGATCGTCTTCGGGCCGCTTTCGGATCGTTTCGGCCGCCGACCGGTCCTCATCGGCGGGGGTGTCATTTTTGCCGCCGCCTCCCTCGCCCTTGCCGCTATATCATCGGCCGAGTTGTTCCTGCTTCTCCGGCTGGTGCAAGCCACGGGTGCAGCAGCCGTGCTGGTGGCGCTTTTCGCCACGATCCGCGACGTCTATGCGAGCCGGCCAGAAAGCACCGTCATATACGGCCTCATGAACGCTATGTTGGCCTTCGTACCCGCTGTCGGTCCGATCGCTGGCGCACTTGTGATGGCCTGGTGGGGGTGGCGCGCCATCTTCCTCGCGCTGGGCATCCCGGCTCTCATCGTGCTCGCCCTCATGCTGCCCGCTTGGCACGAGACGCGGCAAGTGAAGGAGGGGCAGCAAGGCGCGGGGTTCGGGTCGGTGCTGAGGAGCCCCGCCTTCTGGATCTATACGATCGGCTTCGGGACTGCCATGGGCACATTCTTCGTGTTCTTCTCAATCGCCCCACGCGTACTGATGGATCGGGCAGGCTTTTCCGAACTCGGTTTCAGCTTGGCCTTTGCAACGGTGGCTATCGCTATGATCATCACCACACGTTTCGCCAAAGCCTTCGTGGCGCGATGGGGCATTCCGGGCAGCGTGATACGCGGAATGGTGATGTTGATCCTGGGGGCGTGCCTGCTTGCGATCGGCCAGCTGGTTCTGGCGCCGTCCTTCTGGTCCTTCATCGTGCCGATGTGGCTGATCGCGGTTGGGATCGTCTTTACAACCGCCGTCACAGCCAATGGTGCCCTGCAGGAATTCGGAGAAACTGCGGGCACCGCCGTCGCCCTGCACTTCTGCATCCAGAGCCTTGTTGTCGGCATTGTCGGCACCGGCTTCGTGATTATGCTGGATGGCAGCACCGCATGGCCTCTCATCACCTACGCTGCCGGCATGGCGGCAACCACCCTGATCGCGCTGTTTTGGCTCGGTGGTCGCGATCCGCATCCGCAAAGGGCGTGATGCTAGACCTGAGCGGTCGATGCCAACCGCTCAGGGAGCCTGTTCATCGGCTTAAGGTCTCGTGCGAGCATGCTTCCATTGTGGGGACGCGGATGGTGAACCACACGGAAGCCAACACGACGTCAGGGGCATCAGGCCTTTCGCGGCAGCACGCGGTCCGGCGGCCGGTGGCCGTCGAAAAAGGTGCGGATGTTGATGATGACCTTCTCGCCCATGTCGATCCGGCCTTCCATCGTGGCCGATCCCATGTGAGGAAGGATCACCACTTTCCCCGCTTCGGCGAGCTTCACGAGCCTCTTGTTCACCGCTGGCTCGTGGGCGAAGACATCAAGACCTGCTCCCGCGAGCTTGCCCTCCTCGACCATGCGGATCAGGGCTTCCTCGTCGACGATGTCGCCCCGCGCCGTATTCACGATAAAGGCTGAGGGTTGCATGAGCGCCAGCCTGCGCGCTGAAAGCAGGTGATACGTGGCGGGTGTGGAAGGGCAGTTCACGGAAATGATGTCCATCCGCGCCAGCATCTGGTCCAGGCTGTCCCAATAGGTGGCCTCCAACTCGTCCTCGATCATCGGCGCGACGCGGCGGCGGTTATGATAGTGGATAGAGAGACCAAAGGCCTTGGCGCGGCGTGCTACGGCCGTGCCGATCCGCCCCATGCCGACAATGCCGAGGCGCTTGCCCCAGATCCGCCGACCGAGCATCCAGGTGGGTGACCAGCCGGCCCATTTTCCGCCGCGCTTAAGCAGCTCCGCCCCTTCCACCAGCCGCCGGGGGACGGCAAGCATCAAGGCCATTGTCATGTCTGCGGTGTCCTCATTGAGGACGTTCGGCGTATTGGTGACGGTGATGCCGCGTTCGGCCGCGGCGGTGACGTCNATATGCTCGACACCGTTCCCGTAATTGGCGATCAGCTTCAGGCGCTCNCCCGCNTGGGCGAGGAGAGCCGCATCGATGCGATCGGTAATGGTGGGAACCAGGACATCCGCCTCTTTCACGGCCGCCACCAATTCCGGCTGCGTCAGTGGGCGATCGTCGATATTCAGCCGCGCATCGAAGAGTTCCCGCATGCGCGTTTCAACCTGGTCCGGCAATTTCCGGGTAATCACGACGAGAGGTTTCTTTCGCCCCGTCATTCTTCTTTCCTGCCTCCGCGTTGAGACCCCGTTAACCAAGACGAGAGAAACTGAAGGGTGCCGCGCCCTGCTTCGATGCCTCAGCCCGATGTCTAACAAGCAGGCGCAAGGAAGACAAAGAAAAAGACCGTATGCGCTGCGTGGGTCCCAAACCAAATCGCTGCCACCGGTGCGCTATCGCGCTGTCGGCCGCGAGCGCGGGACAAAGGGGTAAAATGTTTCAGTCATGAAGGGCCAGAGATTTCTTTCCTTCCTCATTGCCGCCGTCCTCACCACGTTCCCGGCCATCGCCCAGGATCAAGTGCAGCCCGGCGAGGCCTTGAAGCGCGGCCCGAGTGGATTGCCGCTGCCGCGTTTCGTCAGCCTGAAGTCCGGTCGCGTGAATATGCGGGTTGGGCCGGGGACCCAGTATGCCGTGTCGTGGCTCTATCTGAAGCCTGGCTTGCCCATCGAGATAATCCAGGAATACGACAATTGGCGCCGGGTGCGCGATGCCGATGGGGCAGAAGGCTGGATCAATCAGGCACTGCTTTCCGGGCGGCGCACCGCGGTCGTGGCTCCCTGGTTCAAAGGCAAGGAAAATGCTGCCGTGCCGCTTCTTGCAAACCCTGAAGAGAACGCACGGGAAGTAGCCCAGGTGGAGCCGGGTGTCGTTGGTGAGGTGACGCTCTGCAATGGCAGTTGGTGCCGCATCAATTTCGCCGGCCACGAGGGCTGGATGGACCAGAGGGCGATCTGGGGCGTCTATCCTGGAGAGACCATCAAGGAATAGGCCGTTCGCGGCTCAGATCGGCCGCGGCTTGCCGGCGGACAGCACCGGCCGTGATTCGCGCGTTGAAAATATCGCGTCCCTGGCCACCGGGCCGGCCGAACAGCTAACCTGAATCAGCGTCGATTCCTGGCCTTCGGACGCAGGCGAACCAGAATATCGACATGGGCTATTTCCATGTCTTCGGGCGGCGTCGGCAGATTGGATACGGTCACCGGCCCTTCGGGGATATCGACCAGCCGGTTCTCGCCTTCCAGGAAGAAATGATGATGGTCCGACGTGTTGGTGTCGAAATAGGTCTTCGAACCCTCCACCGGCAGGATCCTCAACATACCCGCCTCGGTGAATTGGTGAAGGGTGTTGTAGACCGTCGCGAGGGACACCCGGACGCCGGCGCGCAGCGCTTCTTCATGGAGTTCCTCAGCCGAAACATGACGGTTGCCGGCCGCAAACAAAAGCTCAGCAAGCGCCACGCGCTGTCTCGTCGGGCGCAACCCAGCCGCTCTCACGCGGCATCCGAGCACGGACTGCTCCAGTTCTTCGGCACTTGCTGCGGTCAAGGAAAACCTTTCCTGTCCCTGCGGATCGAGGCGGCAAAGCCGCGCATAGTTGTCCAGACATATATTCTGCCCGCACCGCCCGATCAATAGCGGCAAAAGGTCCGGTCGGATCTTGTCTATCATCGTCGGGATAATCTCTCCGGGCAGTTTCCCACGGGAAACAAGCTGTGATAGGGAGAGTTTCCAAAATGCGGTGCCTGATCGGGCTAACGCGAAAAGGTGAAAGTAGGCCGGAAGAACCGGTCGCCAGGTGAGAACGGGAATTCATGGCGCAGACGAAATCCAGTTACGATTACGAAGACCTTCTGGCCTGCGCCCGCGGCGAATTGTTCGGCCCGGGCAATGCACAGCTTCCGGCTCCTCCCATGCTGATGTTCGACCGCATCACGGAGGTGCAGGCAGAAGGCGGCGAATTCGGAAAAGGCTTCATCCGCGCCGAACTCGATATCAAACCCGACCTTTGGTTTTTCCCCTGCCACTTCATCGGCGATCCGGTGATGCCCGGCTGCCTAGGCCTCGATGCGCTCTGGCAGATGACAGGCTTCTTCCTCGGCTGGCTGGGCGAGCCCGGCAAGGGGCGCGCCATCTCGACAGGCGAAGTGAAATTCAGCGGCATGGTGACCCCCAGCGTCAAAAGGGTCGAATACGGTGTCGACCTGAAACGCGTGATGCGCGGACGCCTCGTGCTTGGGATCGGAGATGGGTGGTTGAAGGCCGACGGCGAAACCATATACAGGGCCTCCGACCTGCGTGTCGGCCTTTTCAAGCAGGAAGCCTAGGCCGCCCGCTCATCGCAACACCAGCCTTGAAGCCCTAAGGAGAGCCATATGAGACGCGTCGTAGTCACCGGCCTCGGCATCGTTTCCTCCATCGGCAACAACGCCCAGGAAGTCACGGCCTCGCTGCGCGAAGCCAAATCGGGCATTAGCTTCTCGCCAGATTTCGCCGAGCACGGCTTTCGGTGCCAGGTGTGGGGAGCACCCACACTCGACCCGACAGAGCTCGTGGACCGCCGCGCCATGCGTTTCCTTTCCAAGGGCGGCGCCTGGAACCATGTGGCCATGGAACAGGCAATCGCCGATGCAGGGCTCGAGGAGAGGGACATCTCCCACGAGCGCACCGGCATCATCATGGGATCAGGCGGCCCCTCCACACGTGTGATTGTGGAGGCCGCCGATACAACCCGGGAAAAGGGTAGCCCGAAGCGCATCGGCCCCTTCGCGGTGCCGAAAGCCATGTCGTCCACGGCGTCGGCAACGCTGGCGACCTGGTTCAAGATTCACGGCGTGAATTACTCGATCTCTTCCGCCTGCTCTACGTCCGCGCATTGTATCGGCAACGCCTATGAGCTGATTCAATGGGGCAAGCAGGACATGATCTTCGCCGGTGGCCACGAGGATCTCGACTGGACGATGTCGAACCTCTTCGATGCCATGGGTGCAATGTCATCCAAGCACAACGATACGCCGTCCACGGCCTCGCGTGCCTACGATGTGACGCGCGACGGCTTCGTCATCGCGGGCGGGGCAGGCGTGCTGGTGCTTGAGGAACTGGAGCACGCCAAGGCGCGCGGCGCGAAGATTTACGCCGAAATCGTTGGTTATGGCGCCACTTCGGACGGCTACGACATGGTGGCGCTGTCCGGCGAAGGTGCGGTCCGCTGCATGCGCCAGGCGCTTTCCACCGTTCAGGAGAAAGTAGACTACATCAATACGCACGGCACCTCGACACCGGTTGGCGATTCCGGCGAGATCGGGGCTGTTCGTCAGGTGTTCGGGAACGAAATCCCTCCGATTTCCTCGACGAAATCGCTCACCGGCCACTCCCTCGGAGCCGCCGGCGCACAGGAATCCATCTACTCGATCCTGATGATGCAGGAGGGATTCATCGGCGAGAGCGCGCATATCACCGAGCTGGATCCCGAATTCGAAGGGGTTCCCATCGTGCGCAAGCGCATTGACAATGCAAAGATAGACACCGTGCTGTCGAATTCGTTCGGTTTCGGCGGCACCAATGCGACGCTGGTGTTTCAGCGATACGCGGGCTGAGGGGATTATGGAATCTCTTATGAAGGGGAAGCGCGGCGTCATCATGGGCGTCGCGAACGATCATTCGATCGCCTGGGGCATCGCTAAAAAACTGGCCGAGCATGGGGCGGAGCTTGCATTCACCTATCAGGGCGATGCGTTTGGCCGTCGCGTCAAGCCGCTTGCGGACCAGGCGGGAGCAAAGCTGCTTCTGCCCTGCGATGTTGAAGACAGCGCCTCGATCGACCAGGTTTTCGAGACCCTTTCGTCGGAATGGGGCTCGCTCGATTTCCTCGTGCATGCGATCGGATTTTCCGACCGCAACGAATTGAAGGGACTTTACGCCAACACCACGCGGGAGAATTTCATCCGCACGATGGTGATCTCCTGCTATTCCTTCACCGAAGTCAGCCGGAAGGCGGCTGCGATGATGGATAAGGGGGGCAGCCTTCTTACACTCACCTATGCCGGGTCAGTGCGCGTGATGCCCAATTACAATGTGATGGGTGTTGCGAAGGCGGGCCTCGAGGCAAGCGTTCGTTATCTCGCCAATGATTATGGCCCCCGCGGCATTCGCGTTAATGCGATCTCGGCAGGCCCGGTGCGGACGCTTGCCGGTGCGGGGATTTCGGATGCGCGCCACATGTTCAGCTATCAGCAGCGCAACTCCCCACTGCGCCGCACCGTCACGATAGACGAGATCGGCGGCTCGGCGCTCTATCTTCTGTCGAACCTCTCCTCAGGCGTGACCGGCGAAATCCACTATGTGGATTCAGGTTACAACATTGTTTCCATGCCGGTTCTCGAAGAGTTGAAGCGGTCCGGCGAAGCCTCGGAAAAGGCTGAAGCCGAAGGGGAAGCCAAGGCCAAATAACAGCCCTGGCTGACCTATTTCCGCCCCCAAAGCACCTTGTAGCTCTCATCCCGGGCAATTTCGCCGACCTGGCGGAAATGCTCCTCCATCGCGGCCTCATAGGGCAGGCCGCGATTGGCGACGAGAAACAACCTCCCGCCTGGCTTGAGGGATTTCGCGGCCGTCGCGACCATCCCTCGTCCCATATCCGGCTCAGCCGCACGGCTGCGATGGAAGGGCGGGTTCATCGCGATCACGTCATAACGTCGTGTAACCGGTTCACCGAGAAGATCGTGCCAGAAAAACCGGCAATTCGTCTCCGAGGCCCGGGCGGCCATGTTGCGCTTGGCCGCTTCCAGCGACGGAAGATGCGCCTCATAGAGATCAATCAGCGAAACCGCCGATCGCTCGGCCAGCCGGAGGGACAAGTAGCCCCAGCCCGCTGCAAAGTCCGCCACCTCGCCGGAAATATCTGAAGGCAGATTCTCGGCGAGAAACCGCGAGCCTGCATCCACCACTCCCTCCGAGAAGCCGCCGACCGCAGTGGCGTATCCTTCGGAGGTCACCTCTGCGGGTGACGACAAGGACGCAAGGAACCCTTCTTCGAGCAACCCCGGACGTCGAAACCAAAGCGCCAGTCCGTGATATTTCGACAGATGATCTTCGATGGGAAGAAGTTCAGCAATGCGCTTTCGAAAGCCCGGTGCACCATCCCGCTTGGTGCCGGCGGCAGCAATGAGTCCGCCCGGACGAACGCGCCTCAGCGCTTCGGCAAGATGCGTTTCGTTCTCCCGCCTGTTGCGGCCGAGGAGCAAGAGCGCGGCATCGTAGCCCTCCCGCTGCGCTTCCGAAAAAACCGAAAAACCATCCCTCTGCAGCGCCAGGAAGTCCGGACGAAAGTCCGACACCACGTCGGCCTTTGCATCCGTTTCGGGGAGCCGCAAATCCCCAGATGCTCCGAGCACGAGTATGCGTGCGCTGCTTCCCGGCATTTCCAGGATTCCGCGGTCGAAGGGATAGAGGAGGATCGGCAGGGCTTCGTGCATGGGATCCGCAGCACGCTAGAGCATTTTGCAGGCAAGTGGAATCACTTGCGGTCGTGCGACGAGAAGATCGCGCGAAGAAATGTGAGCGCATTCCGCTCCAGAAAGGGCGGGATACAGGAACGGGCGCAGCTATTGCCGCGCCCGCTCAAGAAATAGGACGAGAAGATCAGCCTTCGGCTTCCTGCTTCTCTTCCTTCTTCTCCTGCACGATCTCCTTGCCGGTCTTCTGATCGACGACCTTCATCGAGAGACGAACTTTGCCGCGCTCGTCAAAGCCCATGAGCTTGACGAAAACCTTGTCGCCTTCCTTCACGACATCCGTCGTCTTCTGGACGCGCTCGGGCGCAAGCTGGGAGATGTGCACCAGCCCGTCGCGCGGGCCGAAGAAGTTCACGAAGGCGCCGAAATCGGCTGTCTTGACGACCGTGCCCTCGTAGATCTCGCCCACCTCGGGCTCGGCCACGATGGAGTGAATCCACTTACGGGCAGCTTCGATCTCCTTGCCGTTGTTGGAGGCGATCTTAACCGTGCCGTCGTCCTCGATATTGATCTTGGCGCCGGTCTTCTCCACGATCTCGCGGATCACCTTGCCGCCGGTGCCGATAACATCGCGGATCTTTTCGGTCGGGATGTGCATCACTTCGATGCGTGGCGCAAACTCGCCGAGTTCGCCGCGGCTCTCGGAGAGAGCCTGGGCCATCTCGCCGAGAATGTGCAGCCGGCCGTCCTTTGCCTGCTCCAAAGCGACCTTCATGATCTCTTCGGTGATGCCGGTGATCTTGATGTCCATCTGCAAGGAGGTCACGCCATCGGCGGTGCCGGCCACTTTGAAATCCATGTCGCCGAGATGATCCTCGTCGCCAAGAATGTCAGACAGCACGGCAAAGCGATCGTCCTCCTTGATGAGGCCCATGGCGATACCGGCCACCGGCTTTGCAAGCGGCACACCTGCATCCATCAGGGCGAGCGAGGTGCCGCAGACAGTTGCCATGGAGGAGGAGCCGTTCGATTCCGTGATCTCCGAGACAACGCGGATCGTGTAGGGGAACTGCTCCGGCGCCGGGAGGAGCGGGTGTACCGCGCGCCAGGCAAGCTTGCCATGGCCGATCTCACGACGGCCCGGGGAACCCATGCGGCCCGTCTCGCCCACTGAATAGGGCGGGAAATTGTAGTGCAGCATGAAGGTTTCTTTGACGGTGCCGGTCAGCGAGTCGACATATTGCTCGTCTTCGCCGGTTCCAAGCGTTGCGACCACAAGCGCCTGCGTCTCACCGCGGGTGAAGACGGCAGAGCCGTGCGTGCGGGGCAGCACGCCCACTTCCGCGACGATCGGGCGAACGCTCTTCAGGTCGCGGCCGTCGATGCGGGAACCGGTGTCCAGGATGTTCCAGCGAACGATCTTGGCCTGGAGAGCCTTGAACACCGTGGCCACCTGCTCAGGTGTCCACTTGTATTCCTCGGCGCTTTCCGGAAGGAAAGTCTCCTTCACCTTCGCCTTGGCGGCGTCCACCGCGTTATAGCGGCTCTGCTTGTCGGTGATCTTGTAGGCTTCGCGCAGATCGGTCTCGATGACCTTCAGCATCTCCGCCTCAAGCGCGGACAGATCCTCCGGGAGGAACTCGCGTGGCTCCTTCGCCGCGACCTCGGCGAGCTTAATGATGGCGTCGATGACCGGCTGGAAGTTCCTGTGGCCGAACATCACCGCGCCGAGCATCACATCCTCGGGCAGCTCGTGCGCTTCCGACTCCACCATCAGCACGGCATCGTTCGTGCCGGCGACGACGAGGTCGAGCTTGGTCTCGGCCATCTCGTCGAGATGCGGGTTCAGGATGTATTCGCCATTGACATAGCCGACGCGCGCGGCACCGACAGGCCCCATGAAGGGAACGCCCGAAAGGGTCAGTGCAGCGGAAGCGGCGACCATGGACACGATGTCCGGATCATTCTCCAGATCGTGCTGGAGAACGGTGACGATCACCTGCGTGTCGTTCTTGTAGCCCTCAACGAAAAGGGGGCGGATCGGGCGATCGATGAGACGGGAGACCAGCGTCTCCTTCTCGCTCGGCCGGCCCTCGCGCTTGAAGTAGCCGCCGGGAATCTTGCCGGCCGCGAAGGTCTTTTCCTGGTAGTTGACGGTAAGGGGGAAGAAATCGATCCCGGGCTTCGGCTCCTTGGCCGACACCACGGTGGCGAGCACGACCGTCTCACCATAGGTGGCGAGAACAGCGCCATCGGCCTGGCGAGCAATCTTGCCCGTTTCCAGGATGAGCGGACGCCCACCCCATTCGATTTCCACTTTGTGTTGCTTGAACATGTGTTGTCCTTGAATTCCGAAGACAGGCTTCATGAGCCAGCCTCCGCTTTCTTCCTTGTTAGGACGAGCCACGGGCAAGACAACGGGGCACTTGATTCAAAGCCGGTCGGCGGCTCACAAGCACCCAGCAATCCTGCCCCATGACCTGCCCGTCGGCGGCGTACCGGAGCCTGCTCCGGAGGCCGTATGGCCCATGCCTTTGGCGGGGCCAAAAACGCTGGCGGCGGGTCCTCCAA
>Ga0065721_10052813_pt1 | contig 11108 bp, 10 predicted proteins | sample Mesricmetagenome_FD_59108 | JGI IMG/M metagenome (GOLD analysis project Ga0065721, IMG submission 59108) | Mesophilic microbial community from rice straw/compost enrichment Sample: eDNA_1 v2 (version 2) | ecosystem: Engineered > Solid waste > Grass > Composting > Bioreactor | place: USA: Davis...
GTCCCATTCCCGTCCCCAAGATTTGCGGCCTGCTCCGTCTCTGAGAGCTGTCCTAAGCAGTTGCCAGAGAAGCCCAAGGATCTATTGGTCAGAAGAGTTAGTAGGCGAGAGAAGGTGCAGAAGAAGGAAGAAGCGCACAAGAAATAATTTCGAAGACCCCCGTCTACTTCCTGGTCCTTCAACACGCGCTCGTCCGAGAAACCAGAGATTACTGCATTGATCGGTTCACCTTGGCCCATTGGATATGTCACCGGGATGACCTGTTCCCCCAGTCAGTCAAGCGCACCAGGCTTCTCTAATCCACTCACAGTGAACAATGTGCCACCTCCATCGTAAGGGTTGTGGAATCCCGCTGAGGGAACATTCCTCGGTGGCCCCGATGGTTCTCCTCTCCTCCCCAGCCAAGGCCGCAGCAGCGGATGCCGAACGACCCGTGTTTCCGTGACGTCACTTGCATAGACGATTTGTAGCAGAGAGAGCAAATAGAGCGTAAAAGATGAGGGAAGCATCCGACAGAGAAACAGAATAGTTGGCGTGAAGGAACAGAAAGAAAGACAAGAACACGGTGTTTGCGGAGAGAGGCTTGTACCTCGCTTCCGCCCAGTGTTCTTGGAATATCTCAGCCGCGAGGTGTCCGGGTGACCGATCAATTAGGTAAGCAAAGTCCATTATTTCTTTGCGCCGAGCATGAGTCGCTTGGCAGTTGCAATCAAAGTAGTGCGCCTCAACAATTGATTGTAAAATGTCGAAAAAGTGTTAATCGTGCACGATCATGGGTAATTTACAAGGACAGCGGCTTAGTCGAGGATCTCAGCGTCGCCATAGGGCTTCGCCCGGAAGTACGACTCGTCAAAGTGATGCACCCGGACGAAGCCATCTTCACCCCCAGATGCATACGAAGTACCCTGAGGGTGCACCGCGATGCTACAAGGCGAAAAGCAGTCAGCGAGACAGAGACGGTCCAAGCAGACACACTACGTACGTGTTGATAGGTCCGAAGTGACCTTTCACACGGCCAACTTCCTCTTCGAAGACTTTGTGCCAGAATCTTGTCTCGAACTTGCCCTGTCGCAGGGATGTCGTCGTGACGTTCATAGCCTCCTGGCCACCACCAAGCAGGATCTGTTATGGTGGTTTGACGTCAGTAGCATCCAAGCACATTCTAGACAGCGCGACTTGCATATGGCCGGTTTGGCGCGATGGCTGCGCTGTTGAGAGGGGTTTCTGTGGTGTAGGTCTTGATCACCATCAGATTCTTGGTATCATGTATCTGACCAAAGAGCGTCAAATGAAGCAAGCAAGGCCAGTATGATTATCCAACGTACCCGGGCGGACTTGTCTTTGCTACTGGTAATACAGTATGTTCGGTCCTTGCTCAATTGGAGGTCAGTGATGACATCTCCATGTGCTCGCTCGTTGCTCTCGATCTCCTCCCCGGATTTGACATTGAAAAGTGCAACCTTTCCGGACTCATGTCCCGTGATGATGACATTCTTGGCAGGGGTGAAGGCACACACTGTGGCCTTCGAGCCAATGGGGTTGAACATAAACTTGGGTTCTTTAGATTCTACAGGGTGAGAGCAAAGTGATAAGATAACGGAGCAGCAGAGCCCAGATTGAGGTACGTACGCTTGCTCGGCTCATCCCTGTTGATGTCGAACACCCGGATCGCGCACTGGTAACCCATCCGCTGCTCAGTAATGCAAACGACTTGCGTCCCATCTTGGTTGAATGCGACCCTCTTGACAGCGGTGGGGAACTCCCACGTATACAGACACTTGCCTGTCTCGACTTGCCACAGTTTCATGGAATTATCGGCGGAACCAGTGACGATGAGGGTGGTAGATGCTATAAAATAGCGATTAAGCACAAGATGCTCTCAATGAGCATTGGGGAAGGTAAGGACGATTGGGACACGTACGATCGCAGTCAACAGTCCAAACTGTTCCATTGTGACCCGCATACGTCCCTAACCGCTCTCCATTGTGGGTATACCAGACATTCACGACAGGATCCTTCGAACAGGTGAAGAGTAGATCTCCCTCGGCGTTGTACTTGATTTGTGTCAATGATCGTTCATGACCTGTGTTTTATCGCAGATTTAACGGATTTCTCATGGATCTTCACTTTAAAGTACCTTGCAAAAGAATGGGCCTCTACAAGTTGATCAATACGGGGAATTAAACCTCAAAAAGATCCAGACTCGCCATTTTTCTGTCCTATCGAAGGGACTTTTGGAGGATTAGATGGGAGTACGGAGTAGAGAATTTCGAGTCACGTGGTATTTTTGCTCTGCTTCCATGCGCGGCACTCGACCCAACTTGAACTCGATCTTGTCACTCCTTGTCTGCTCTATACATTTCGAACATGTCTCAGCGTCGTGGAACCCCTCGAAATTATTACCAGTTCCCATATTCGCAATATGGCTTCTGATAGCCCTCGTTCAGCGGACCCGAGCATCTCGTGCTTATTGTTGTTGGGCTTGTACGTGGGTGCACTCTGATTGTTTGAAGTGCTTTTTGTGTAAGTAGGGTGGTATCCGATATAATGCCACGCCTTCGCTTCTTTACTGATCCTTCACCCGAACCTACTTCATCGGGCCGCTCATTGGTCCGCCAGCTATTGTCTTGACCCCGACCTTGTCTGGCTGTTCGAAGGAGCGCGGCACCTCTTATTGGGGATACGACTCATGACTATCCTCACCGTGATCCTACGGCCTGGTCCTCTTCACCTTATTTGTTGTCTCCCAGACAATTGTTGCTCGTTTACTAAACGACGACCAAAGCCCTTGAGGTGGCTTGGTTCCCGTCCTTCTCTTTCTCTAGACGCATACCGTATCCAAGGGCCCTCCGCTTAATGACGAGCGTTCTCTAGAGGCCTGGTGTCTCCCCGCTCCACCTGATACTCTCCACTTCCAGTGACTGGACGACGCTTGGACCAGCATATCATCAGCATCCCACAGACCTGCACGACATCATGGGGATCGCCGCCATTATCACAGAACCAGGGAATGCGCTGTGGATGGGGAGTACTCTTCACAGTCGTATGCGATGTAAGCCCTTCGATTTCAGCCTCGGGACGACCTGCACGAAGCCTACGACTGCACCAACGACCTCAACAACGGACTCTCTCTCCCCGAGCACCCCTCTCTCAATCACGACGCGGTGCGCGCCCGCACGAACATGCGATGGTTATTATGTTCGATTACAGAAAACAACTCTGCTGGTGCGTCAATCCATGTCCTCGAGATGCGTTCTACTCACTGCAGTCAGGCACCCAAATCTCTGTTCGAGCAAATGCCAGAGGAGGTTCGACAGTCACTCATGCCGTCAACGACCACTGGAACGTCCGACACTGAGCCCATCAGGATACCGGGCCCGACTGTCATTCAATTTCGATACCTTATTCACGCGTTTAATGGATAGTATGTGTGACAAAGAACACTCAGTGCGCTCTTGTCTGACGCGTTCCAGCCCTTCACTTGACCCGAAGAAGCTTGCATTAGACGAGCTATTCTCCGTCGCGGAGTTATCACTCCAATTCCAGCTCATTCAACTCAAGCTGTGGGCAATCGGAGCCCTTGACACAGTACTCAATGGCCCAAACTCCCCCCTCCGGAATGCTCCAAACCAAACATTCATTCGGGCTTTGCGGGTCGCCCATGCATACAATCGGATGGACCTATCCACATCGATCCAACGGAAGTGGATCACCCGACTACACTGGAGAGAGTTATCGCCGCTTCCAGCCCTGCTTCTCGCTGAACAACTCGAGCTTCGAAACCTCCTCAGCCATGCCTACTTCATTCACTTGGTCAGCCTCCCGAAAGTCGCCCAGCACTGTCAAGCTGAAGGAGCCCTCATCTCGGAACAACCCTCGAAACCATTTCCCTTGACCTCACCCTTGACCATGCAGCAGCGCACGCACCTCCTTGCTGGCTTTTACTCCTTGACAGCATATTGGAAATGGCTCCGCACAAACCCTCCGTCGATCACACGGTCGCCACAGTGCAAACGCCATCAGCAATGCTTGGCGGCTTGGAGGACTAGGTGGATCGTCGCTTGTGAGAAGGTGAACCCAGACCCGTCGGATGCGGATATCTTTCAGAAACTGAAGGTTGTGGAGGAGGCGCTGAAAGAGGACAGGCTCGTTCAAGCGTGCTTGACGCCGGACTGCTGGACAGAAGCCCTCCACGCAATCTCGAGGAAGAGGACGGAGGCCTCAAATCATTTACATCACCATTTCGATCTTTCATAGGTGATCGGGTGCTGCGCACCCTAGTCTAAGCCGACTCTGACGAGTTATGCCCACCCAATTGCTTAATAACCTATACCATTCAGTTCGCGGCCAGCGGCCAGCCCTGTAGATCTCCGATACCCAGTTTTCGTCCTTCATTAGCCAGTGTTTTTTCTCCGCCGATACCCTTTCCCTGTTGTCAGTCGCATAGTCCAGCCTTTCCTCCTTGGGATAATAGCAGTGTTGAACGGGTCTTATATGCTTTCCGAGTCGAGGGTGATGACGCTGAGGGTGCATCTGGGAGGGCGCAATAAGACGCCGGCGTCGACGTCAATGGCAGAGGCTGTTCTTGGAACGGCACGATGCCCCCCCCCAGTCATTGACGTCAGTCGTGCATTGCATAGAGTATTGCTTTGAAACGACGAAGTATGCCTTGCAAAGGGCAAACTGACCAGAGCTCACTGCTGAACCACAACGTTTGTTAACAGTCATGCTGGTTCAGGTTCACTCCTTCCTGACCTGCCACATGGCCAATGTGTATGAGGATATTCGCGAACCCCCCTCCTTATGGCAACAAAATGGCCCGGTTTGGGTCGCTCCACAGCAGATCGCTCGATCCAGCCCCGCGCCTGCTTGTAGGTCCTTGCCGCAATGCTTCGGCGCTTGTTCCAATCACAGGGAGGCTCGCAGCATTCTGTTTGGTCTGAGAAGAGTAAATACCTGCACATTTATGTGGAAATAAGTTTGCTCACAGCGAAAGAACTCTTTTCAGGTACTTGCTCACACTTAGAACGAAGATTCCTTGGTTAATGCGTTCGGTCAAGGAACTATCCATTTTGTACCCTGGTTTCCCATCGCTACCCCCACCGTTTCATCATTACCTCCCCAAATTGGCAGCGAGATGGTGATCGTCGCCTTTTGGCAGCACCACTCCAGTGGCAGTCATGGGATATCCCCCAAAGTTTCTTTGCTTTCCTATGTTCAGGTGGTCACCCAAGCTCATCCGAAAGTACGGTGCATGTACTCTCTCCTTCCCGGACACGCGCTCATACGCTCAGTGGCTTCTTCGGTTCCATGAGCTGGTCACTTCACTTCACTTTCGGTGAGCACTGGTTGCGTCGACATCTCATGAATCGCTCACTCGCCCAATTCGCATCGGGTAACCAACCATACGGCATGTCTCTGGTGCGTCCCCATCTTGTTGAAGCGAGTATGAAGCACACATGGCGACGTGGACACATTTTCCAAAGATAGACTTCGTCGCTGCACGAATGCTGAAGGACAGAGCAAGGCGGTCTGCTTGGGAGGTGGTTGCGGCAGGATTGGAGTTTTTTGGATCTAGGTCTAGGCCCTGTGGGTCTTAATTCAGAGTGTGCTGGAGTCCAACTGAATTCAAGAGACCAACTCCACAAAGAACACCAGAGGGTGGCCCCCAGTATCCATCCTCTCTCCCCTTCGCGGCTGACGTCATGCCTCATTCAAGGGTGTAGAAAACCTCTCGCTCCGTATTCGCGGAGGCCAAGCTCGCTGTGCTTGCACCTCTCTGCAAACAAACATCGTCAGTGTATCGGATCTCTCAATGACACAACAACCAACTGATGTTCACTGGTTTTTTCCTCCCCCACCCGTGATTTGATATCGGGTTAGGTTGCGTCCCGGCACAATATAAAAACACCCAAGATCCTCGATGGTGGAACCCCAGGCAAACTATTCGACGCGGACACCCACTCCCTCGTCGCCAACCTTTCTCTTTGGAAGTGGAAGCGCAGAGCAGGCTCTCCCTTCCCCCACTCGAACAACTCCCTCCACACCAAGGCCCAGCAAAGAACACAGCAGTGGAAACGGAAGTGGTGAGTTCAATTATGATCACGTGGGTTAACAGATTCGGTTCGACGCCGCCGAGCCAATCGCGATCGGCTGCGACGACACCGACGATCTTCTGCCTTCCCAACAGTCATTTCCTTGTCACTCTTCCATGTTTCGTTCATAAACTCACTTTCGTTACTTTCATGATTTAGGTTTCCAAACTACCTGTCCTTCTGGCTGGGTTGGCATCGGCAACCACGGTATGTGTTCCAGTAATTTCTCGACCTCCGCGACGCGTCTGACGCTTTCCAGACCTCCATGATATAAAAAATTCCGCATTTACACTCATTTACAGTCAGGCGAATCCACCTGGCGCGCGCCCTACTTCCCCGCGGAGTTCTATGCAACGCGATGCAAATACCAAAGCGCCTGCGGTGCGGGATCGGTCTAGACCCGACAACCAAAGAAGGCGACAATCAAATCTGACCCCCAACCCTCGGTCTTTTGTTTCTCCCACCCTTCCTCAACTACCTCCTGGGTATATCCAATCGCACCCTCCAGGATCTCCTTCAGGGCCGCATATTCCTGCGGGTGTTAGGCATGGAGGGTCTAACTATCACTACGGACCTGCCACTCCTTATTCGCAACCCCCCGGTGGGTTCTATGGACAATACACGATCCCAACCCCCCCAACGCTGAACGCGGCACACGGCCTGCCCTACCACTATCCTCACACCTTCGGAAATATTCCAGGAGACAATCCCTTGGGACAGGGGAACTATCCACAGCTGCTCCAGTCGAGTGGTCAGTCATATCAGTATCCCCCCGGAGATTCGACGTCGCCCAACCCGCCATATGTAACGCCTCCTCACACAGCCCCGTATCCCTCACATCCGCCACCCATCAACCCCAACCCTCAGCCAGGTGCGATGTCAAGTTCGTATCCTGGTGGCCATTTTTCCTCAATGGGTTACCCTTCGCCCATGGGAAGCCCGCCCTATGCCTACCCTCACCAATACACTCCTCCGGCCTCTGTGTATGGCGCTTACGGTGCGTTGCCATACCCACATCCCCTATCGTCTCCACTCCCAGATGGCGTGTGGTACTTTGTTGGTCATGGCACCGCTCCACCGCAGCAGCATCAATATGAAGACGAACAACAGCTTGAGGAAGGTCACGAACCTCAGTACCCCTCTCTTAACCAAGGATCGCGAGCCACCAATTCCCAGCCGTCATCCAGTCATCGTCCACGGCCTCCGATACGCGCATCCAGTGGGCCAGTTGTCAGCCAAAAGTCCGATACCACACCACTGTCAACCGCATCAGTAGGTCCAGACTCCAACCCCCGAGTACCCAGTACACCACCACCTCTTTCCGCCAGCAGCAAGCCACTACTACGACGAGAATGGCATCCGCGACCTCCACCACAGCGGTCGCCCTGGGTCATGTGGGTAGGGAACGTACCGTCCGATGCGACCCAGGAGGAACTCTGGACTTTCCTCTCCAACGCCAGTCATAGGGACGCCTCCCCGGGCTTCAGTGGCGTCGTGTCGATCTTCCTCATAGCCCGGTCGAGCTGCGCCTTTGTCAACTATGCCAGTGAAGGGGGCCTGGAGCGTGCGATCAGCTTCTTCAATGGACTTCCCCTTCGGCCCAACGATCCTCAGTGCCCCAAGCTCGTCTGCAAGGTGCGAAAGTCAACTGACGACCTCAAGTCCGGCGTCGGTGGGCAGCGAGGGATTGGACTACACAAGCAGTGGGTGAAGGATCAGCGCAAACTTCAAAACCAGCAGGATGATCGCTCCCATGGCCCACCGGACGGGTCTCTGTCTGCAGGGCGGTCCAGCCCCGAAGATTTCACCGGACGCCAGATCCCTGAGCATTCCAGTAGCTCTGAGTCGTACGCCTCGACGACATCGAGCTTGCTTGGAGAACACTTTCCAACACGCTACTTCATCCTCAAATCTCTCAGCGATGTGGGTCTTTCTTACTCTTGAGTTATAGCGGTGCTGACGAATGCGCATCGCCCAGCGGGACTTGGAGCTGAGCGTCGAAAGTGGACTGTGGGCAACACAACGGCACAACGAAATGGTCCTTGATCAGGCATACCGAACTGCCACCGACGTCTTCTTGATTTTCAGCGTCAATAAAAGTGGCGAGTTTTACGGTTACGCTCGGATGGCGGGCCCTATCCGACATGGGGAGGGGAACGTCTCGTGGACCTCGCGAGTTCGCACTGGTGCACACTCGCCCACGACGTCATATCCTCCTGTCACCCAATCGACTTCGATCGTGGCCAGGTCGGAAGGACAGCTTCTTACCCATGGTCCTATCTACGACTCTCCCGAGGTTCTTCGCAACGAGCCGGCAACATCTACGATAACCCAACACGATGGCCAAACGAGCGAACTACGCGCCGCGTCTCCGTCTCATTTCCAGACCGCCCCCGCTGAACTAGATCGCCCCGAGACGTCCCCTCTCCCAGAACGTGCACCATCCGTAAAGTTCAGCCTGGATCATCATCAACGGCGACAGCACCGAGCGGCTAAATCCGGGTTCCACCTCGACCCCGAGGCACCATTTAGGGCGATGAGAGGGCATGCCGTGGCGTCGGCATTGGAAGGCAATCGGGGAGAAGGGGAAACCTTGGAGCTAACCAACGATTCTCCCAAGGAGGGAGGGGAGGAGCAGTCTGAGTTGGAAACATCAGATGGCCAGGCGCCGAAGCCATCTCCAACATGGGGTGACTGCTTCAAGGTCGAGTGGATTGAGCGCCGGAAGATTGCGTTTCACAAGACTCGTCATCTTCGGAATGCTTGGAACAAGGGCAGGGAAATCAAGGTTTCTCGAGATGGGACGGAGCTGGAGTCTTGCGTGGGTAAACGGTTATTGGAGGAATGGGGGGAATTGGCGGGGTCATGAAGAATCTTTTAGCGGCTAACCCAGGTACATACACGGATACCTGGGTGGACTTCCGTTTCCGCTTTTTTCACCTTGTGAGTTTGCCTGACTTCATTTCCTTGGCGTTGGTTGACCTGGGTGTCTGTTGCAGATCATATACTTTTTTTCTTTTGTTTACGAGCATGGGCCTCTCTTGTCAATCACGATACAAGATGACTTTGAGCTACATACGGGCATACTACACACGGACTACCACTGTCATTTGCTTTTATCTTACTACATCCATACACGCCTCTCGCTGTCCCACTACAATTCATCTGCATCAAATGTAGCTCTAGCTTTGGTCGGGGTCGACTTTGACTTTGACAGCAGTACCTTACGACACACTGTAAAACACGCATACCTCTGTGTTCCGGTACAACAAGAATCAGCTCCAAGATCTTCAGGACGAGTGTGCGTGCGTGCTCACCCTCGGATGCGCCAGACCGTGCCGGGATACGCGGCGGAAACTCTCCCGCTTGCGATGACGTTGTTCTCGGTAAACTCCGACATAAAGAAGGCAACACGGTATTAACCTTCGACTAGACCCACCACCATGCCGACCCTCCTCGAACTGCCTGACGAATTGCTAGAGTCAATTCTCATTGAATGCGATCCTCTCGAAGTCGCGCAGCTCGCGCAAACCTGTAGATCCTTCCAGGCCCTTATCTATCACCCCAAGGACGAGTCGCTCTGGAGGAATCTGTACCTCTCTCTATCCGAATTCCTCGATGACCCTCGCAAGTGCGTAACCCTGGACGGACGCCCACGGCCACCAATCGATTGGAGGGATGAACTTCAGCGGGTGATTCGGGCGAGGACTCTGATCTCCAACCACTCAGTAGGACGACCCGGGGAGTTGACGACGGTGCTTCAGACGCTCATCCATTTAGCGTCGCACGTTCCCATCCTGGACAGGTCCAACATGAACGACACCCTGGCAAAGGTGTTGGTCTACCTTCCTGCGCGGCTGTGCAATGGCTGGCTGGATCTCGTGGAAGAGCAGCAACTGTCTCCCCATCAGCGGCAGCTTGTCGCGAGGATCCACACCATGTTTGGGCTTACGCAACACGATGGGTCAAAAGAAGCTCTTGTTATGTCCAGGGGCTATGTTTATAACATGCAGAATTACACGGAGGAGAACCTCTTTGGCCCATTTCTCAGCGATGGGAGGGTGAACTGGGAACATGCCCGTGCAATTCATCATGTGGTGTCTATGCAATACCTTCAAGACAACGCGCAATACAGGCAGGCAGATATCACAAAGATGGACATGCTCTTCTACCAGATGAGCCTTCCATATACGCAAATCACAGCTCCTGCTGTTCGCGAGTTGGACGGGCCTTTCGGGAGTGAAGATTGGGCGGGTATCAATGGCGATTGGAAAGTGTCGTTTTGCTTCTGCGACCATAGAGAGCTCCTAGGTCAGCACGATGTTCTTCTGAGGTAGCGTTACTGACTGTTGTGATCTTCCCCACAGTCTATAACCACAACATTGTACTAAGAGCTTCTGTCATCTTTAATGACATCAATCAGCTGACAATTTCGTTCCACAGACCGAACCGGGCATCGGGCGAGACCTCTCACTGTTCCAACATGATGACTTCCAAGAGGTCTATCGGACTATGCGAGTCAGCCTGGAGGTCGTCAGGACTGAGCCGAATGGCTTGCGCCCGGACAGGCCAGATCTATACTTCTATGGCACCATGACTGACTTTGCTGCATCGATTATGAGGGGGCGTGTCTGGATGGATGAAGAGGGGACCGTGAAATGGATGTTTGTATGTTGACTCCGCATCAACTGTGTCATACTTGCTGTGATCTAATCCTGGGCCAGGTGTCTGGAGAGCAGAACAACGCAATCTGGAGCTCAATGGGAGTGCAAATTGGCGGACTTCGCTCTTCATACGGGGTGCTGGGCTCTTGGACAACAGTATTCCACGAGGACAACGATCCCGTCGGTCAGTACTCTCTCACCCGCAAAAGACAGTCTTGACTGACGTCAATACAGGCCCATTCTGGTTACGACGGCTTCAAGAAGGATCTTGAGGCGGGATATGTACCTCGCCTTGTGAATCGTAATAGTCACTACGTTTCATGTACCTATGGGTCATGCTTTAGATGAA
>Ga0065721_10007612_pt1 | contig 11104 bp, 10 predicted proteins | sample Mesricmetagenome_FD_59108 | JGI IMG/M metagenome (GOLD analysis project Ga0065721, IMG submission 59108) | Mesophilic microbial community from rice straw/compost enrichment Sample: eDNA_1 v2 (version 2) | ecosystem: Engineered > Solid waste > Grass > Composting > Bioreactor | place: USA: Davis...
CCCTCGCCGAGGATCGCGCGGTCGTAGTCGTGGGTGATCGAGCGGGCGGTGCGGTAGTCGAGGGTCATCCGCGGGCGGCGTTCGACGAGGGCGCGACCGCCCAGCCCGCGGGTCGCGTGCACGACGAGTCCTTCGATGCTGCGCGTCCGCGCCCCGACGATCGTGGTCACGTGCACCGCTCCGTCGTGTTCGAGACCGCCGAAGGCCACGGGGAAGTGCGTGCGCCGGGCGAGCTCGCTCACGGCGTGCGACACCAATCTCGTGTCGTCTCGAAGTGTGGACGGTGCAGCCACGCACTACCTACTTCCGGGGGTGACGGCGTCGTCGCCGCGTTTCGTAGCGTCGACCCTACCACCGGGGAAGCGCCAGCCGACCCGGACTTTTCCCCCGAACGGCGCAGCGAGGCGCTGCGCCGGACTCATGAGGCAAGGAGGCCACATGACGGACCGTCGGATCGACGACGCGCACACGAGCGGCGTCGACTACATCGCGGTCGAGGAGTCCGCCCCGTTCCGGGAGTTGAAGCGGCGTCAGCGCAGCTTCGTCTTCCCCCTCGCGGTGGCGTTCCTCGTCTGGTATTTCGTCTACGTCCTGCTGTCGTCGTTCGCCCCGGGCTTCATGGCCCAGCCGGTGTCGGGCGCGATCACGGTGGGACTCCTGTTCGGACTCGGGCAGTTCGTGACCACGTTCGCCATCACGATGGGCTACGTCGCGTACGCGAATCGTCGCCTCGACCCGGGGGCCGAGGCGCTGCGCGATGAACTCGAGCGCGCCGAGGGGGGTCGCTCGTGAACGACGTGCTCGCTGCCGTGGAGGCCGCCGTGCAGACGGTCGAGAACAACCCGGTGCTGAACATCTCGATCTTCGGGGCGTTCGTCGCGGTGACGCTGTTCATCGTCATCCGCGCCAGCCGCAACAGCAAGACGGCGGCCGACTACTACGCGGCGGGCCGCTCGTTCACGGGCCCGCAGAACGGCTTCGCGATCGCCGGCGACTACCTGTCGGCGGCGTCGTTCCTCGGCATCGTCGGCGCCATCGCGATCAACGGCTACGACGGCTTCCTCTACTCGATCGGCTTCCTCGTCGCGTGGCTCGTGGCGCTGCTGCTCGTGGCCGAGCTGATGCGCAACACGGGCAAGTTCACGATGGCCGACGTGCTGTCGTTCCGGCTCAAGGAGCGTCCGGTCCGCATGGCCGCCGCGATCACGACGCTCGCGGTGTGCTTCTTCTACCTCCTCGCGCAGATGGCGGGTGCCGGCGGCCTGGTGTCGCTGCTGCTCGGGATCACCGAGCGGGTGGGGCAGTCGATCGTGGTGGCCGTCGTCGGCATCCTGATGATCGTGTACGTGCTGATCGGCGGGATGAAGGGCACGACCTGGGTGCAGATCGTCAAGGCGTTCCTGCTCATCGGCGGTGCCGTGGTCATGACGGTGTGGGTGCTCGCCATCAACGGCTTCAGCCTCAACACCCTGCTCGAGAGCGCCGTGGCGGCGTCTCCCAAGGGTGACGCGGTACTGGCCCCGGGCCTGCAGTACGGCAAGAACCCGTGGGACTTCATCTCGCTCGCCCTCGCCCTCGTGCTGGGAACCGCGGGTCTGCCGCACGTGCTCATGCGGTTCTACACGGTTCCCACCGCGAAGGAGGCCCGTCGCTCGGTGGTCTGGGCCATCTGGCTGATCGGGCTGTTCTACATCCTCACCCTCGTCCTCGGATACGGTGCGGGAGCCCTCGTGGGGGCGGATGCCATCCTCGCGGCGCCCGGCGGCGTCAACGCGGCCGCTCCGCTGCTCGCGTTCGCGCTCGGCGGTCCGCTGCTGCTCGGGTTCATCTCGGCGGTGGCGTTCGCCACGATCCTCGCGGTGGTGGCCGGTCTGACGATCACGGCGGCGGCCTCGTTCGCGCACGACATCTACGCGAACGTCGTGAAGAAGGGCGACGTCCCGCCCGACGGCGAGGTCAAGGTCGCTCGTCGCACGGTGATCGTGATCGGCGTGCTCGCGATCCTCGGCGGCATCGGCGTACAGGGGCAGAACGTGGCGTTCCTGGTGGCGCTGGCGTTCGCCGTGGCCGCCTCGGCGAACCTGCCGACGATCCTGTTCTCGCTGTTCTGGCGCCGGTTCACCACGCGCGGCGCGGTGTGGAGCATGTACGGCGGCCTCGGGTCGGCGCTCGTGCTGATCTTCCTCTCGCCGGTCTTCTGGGGCACGCCCACGAGCGTGTTCGTGAACACCGGGGTGGCGATCTGGCCGTTGAACAACCCCGGCATCGTGTCGATCCCGCTGGGTTTCTTCCTCGGGTGGCTGGGCTCGGTCACCTCGCGCACGGCCGAGGACCGCCGCAAGGCGGCCGAGATGGACGTGCGCTCGCTCACCGGTTTCGGCGCCGAGAAGGCCTCGAACCACTGATCCGGTCGCGCCCGGCCCCCCTGCGGGGCCGGGCGTCGCCGTGTCCGCACCCGCGCCCCGACCCCGGCTTATCCGGTCGCTTGCAACCTTTCGTCCCGCACGACACGGCTCTCGAGGTCGAGCAGGTACTCCTTGACCTCGGGATGCCCGCCGTACTCGCCGATCGACCCGTCGGCGCGCACCACCCGGTGCACCGGCACCACGATCGAGAACGGACTCGAGGCGCACGCCGTGCCCACGGCGCGGGCGGCGCGCGGAGCATCGGCCATGAGCGCCACCTCGCCGTACGAGGCGACCTCTCCCTAGGGGATGTCGCGAGTCGCCTCCAGCGCCGCCCGCGTGAATCCGCGAACGAGGCGCCAGTCGAGACCGACGTCGAACGTGCGCCGCTCGCCGGCGAAGTACTCGTCGAGCTGCGCGCAGAGGGGCTCGCCCACCGCGGCACCGGGTTCGGGGACGACGCCCAGACGCTGGGAGATCTCGGCGCGGGCGAGGTCGATCCCGTCGTGCGCGACGTCGAGACGCACGAGGGCGTCGTCGATGAACGTCAGCAGGATCGGACCGAGGGGACCGTCGTATTCGGTGCTCGTGACTGTGCTCATGCCCTCATCCTCTTCACGGCCGTCGCGGCCCGCTGCGCCGCGGCCTCGAGATGGGGAGAGTGCCGCTCATCCGACGCCTGGGGAGGAAGAGCCGGTGGCGCGGCGTGTCGTCGATTGTCGCGAAACTCGCCCCCGCTGCGCGCGATCCCGGACCGCCCGGCTTAGTCTGACAGGTGTGTGGCGAGCTGAGGACGGTACCGTGATCGGTGCCGACGGAGACGATTCGACGTCGTCCGTCGATCCGGGCGAGCTGCGATTGTCGGAGCCCGGCATCGTGGTCCGCCACGTCGCCGACCCCGAGCGCGATCGCATCCGCGCCGAGGCGGCCGCCCTGGGCGGCAGGTCGACGCTGCTGCGTTTCGACGACGCGCTCGACGCGGGCATCGACATCACCAAGGCGCACCCGGGCTCGCTCCCGCAGTTCATCACCGGGCGCGCGACCATGCTGTCCAACCTGTTCCGCGACGAGGTCGCGCTACGCACCGCGCGCATGGCCGCCGACCGCATCACCGCCAAGAACGTCGAACTGCGCACCGCGCGCGGTCTCGAGCCCGTGCACCTCGCCGTGGGCCTGTCGGCGTGGAAGATCGGGGGAGTGGAGTGGTCGGCCCCCGTGCTCCTGCGCCCGCTCGCGATCCGTCGTCATCACGGCGACTTCGAGCTCAAGCTGCACGGCGCGTTCGTGATGAACCCCGAGCTCGCGCGCGCGTTCCGCACGCACCTCGGCATCCAGATCGACAGCGCCGCCCTCGCGGGCCTCGCCTACGACCAGGGCGTCTTCAAGCCGCAGCCGGTCATCGACCACATCCGCCGGTTGACCTCGCACGTCCCCACCTTCGTGGTGCACCCGCGCCTGGTCATCTCTTCGTTCGCCGACGTCGGCTCGGGCATGGCGCGCGACACCCACGACCTCGACGATCCGCTGCTGAACGCGCTCGCCGGTCACCCCGACGATCGGGCCCGCATCTCCGTCCGTCGTGACGACCCGGTCGTCGTCAGCCCCGACGAGCGCGCGCCCGCCGCCGACACGCTGCTCCTCGACGCCGACGCCGAGCAGGAGCGCGTCCTCGCGCGCATCGCCGCAGGGCACTCCCTGGCCGTGCACACGCTGCCGGGCACCGGGGGCACGCAGACGGTGATCAACGCGATCGGGCAGCTCGTGCACGACAACAAGCGGGTGCTCGTCGTCAGTGCCCGCCGCTCGACGCTCGACGGCATCCGCCATCGCCTCGCCGGCGTCGGACTCACCGGCCTCGCCGTCTCGCCCCACCACGTGCGTCGCGACCTCATCCGCGCCATCGGCCGCAACGAGAAGGCCGAGCAGCCCAAGGTCGCCGAGATCGACGACGCCCTCGTGCGCCTGCGCACCGTGCTGCGCGACTACCGCTCGGCCGTCACCGAGCCGCACCTCGCGCTGGGGGTCTCGGCGCTCGACGTGCTGCGCGCGCTGACGTCTCTGGCATCCACCTCTCCCGCCCCCTCGACCGAGGCGCGCTTCGACCTCACGACGCTCGAGCGCCTCGCGGGCCGCCGCGACGCCGCCGCCCGCGCCCTGGCGATGGCCGCGCGACTGGGGGAGTTCCGCTTCGGCCCCGACGACTCGCCGTGGTACGGCGTGAGCTTCACGCGCACCGAAGACGCGCGCGCCGCGCACGACCTCGCCGGCAAGCTGCACGCCCACGAGGTGCCTCGGTTGCTCGAGCGCGGGTACGAGCTCATCGCGCAGACGCGCATGCGTCCGTTCCAGACGGTGTCGGAGCTGGGTGCCTACCTCAAGCTCCTGCAGGGGATCCGCGAGTCGCTCGATCGTTTCAGCCCGAGCGTGTTCGAGCGTCCGCTCGGCGAGCTGATCGACGCGCACTCGCCGCGTCGCGACGCGTCGGCGATGAGCGGCCCCAACCGCCGCCGCCTCAAGCGCCTGTCGAAGGAGTACGTGCGTCCGGGCGTGCACGTGCCCGACATGTACGAGGCGCTCGTGCGCATCCAGCAGCAGCGCACCGAGTGGCAGCGCGTCGTCGAGGCGGGCGTCACCCCCGAGGTGCCGCTGGGCCTGGCCGACGTGCACGTCGCCTGGCAGCGCACCGACGCCCTGCTCGGCGAACTCGACCAGATCCTCGGTCGCCAGGGCTCCGAGCGTCTGGCGACCCTCCCGGTGCAGCGCCTCATCCGCACCCTCGCGGGACTCGCCGCCGAGTCGACCTTCTTCGACAACCTTGTCGAGCGCGCGCAGCTGCGCTCCGAGCTCGCGCGCCTGGGCCTCGAGCAGCTGCTCATCGAGCTGTCGGTGCGCCACGTTCCCGAGGAGCGCGTGGGCGCCGAGCTCGAGTTCGCGTGGTGGCAGTCGGCGCTCGAGCACCTGCTGCGCACCGACCGCGCCCTGCTGGGGGCGAACACGAGCGTCGTCGACCGCCTCGAGCGCGACTTCCGCCTGGTCGACGAGGCGCATGCCGCCGCCGCCGGCCCCCTGCTCGCCGCGCAGCTGGCGACCCAGTGGCGCATCGGCATCGTCGATCACGCCGACGAGGCCGCCGCGCTCAAGCGCGCTCTCAAAGACGGTCTGCACACGGCGCAGGAGATCTCGGATGCCGCTCCCGCCCTCCTGCGCACCCTCGCGCCGGTTTGGCTCGCGTCGCCGTATGAAGTGCCCGACGTGCCGCACGACCTGGCCTTCGATGTCGTGATCATCGCGGATGCCGCGGCCCTGAGCCTCGCCGAGGCGACGCCCGCCCTGCGCCGCGCCCGGCAGGTCGTGCTGTTCGGCGACCCGGTCGTGCAGAAGCCGACGCCCTTCCGCGTGAGCGCGGCGATCGCCGCGGCCCCCGACGGTGCCGATGCCGATTCCGACGAGGTCCCGTTCGACGAGACCTCCGTCTTCGAGCGCATCGCCGAGCTGCTGCCGGTGGAGACCCTCACGCGCAGCTACCGCGCCGGGGGAGAAGACCTGTCGCAGCTCGTCAACGACGCCTTCTACGGCGGCGAGATCGTGTCGCTGCCGTGGGCGGGATCGTACCTGGGCCGCGGGAGCCTCAGCGTCGACTACGTCGAGGGCGGTGTCGGTGCGCCCGACCCCGTCAGCGGAGCCGTCGAGAGCCCCGACGCCGAGGTCGCCCGCGTCGTCACCCTCGTCGTCGAGCACGCGGTGAACCGCGCTTCGGAGTCGCTCATGGTCGTCACGGCGAGCCGCAAGCACGCCGAGCGCGTGCGGGCCTCCGTGGTGGCGGCGCTCGCGGGCCGCTCCGACGTGGCCGAGTTCGTGTCGCGGGATGCCGCTGAGCCGTTCGCCGTGCTCACCCTCGAGGAGTCGGTGGCCGAGAGCCGCGACCGCGTCGTGTTCTCGCTCGGCTTCGGTCTGACCCGCCACGGGCGCGTGCTCAGCGACTTCGGCGACCTGTCGACGCCGGACGGGGAGCGCCTGCTCACGGTCGGCATGACCCGCGCGCGCCGCTCGATGGTGATCGTGTCGTCGATCCGTCCCTCGGCGTTCGACGACGGTCGCCTCGAGCACGGCGCCGCGACGCTCATGGGCATCCTCGGCAACGTGGCCGCGCGCGGCCGCGAGAGCCGCCTCGAAGACCTCGCCGACCCGCTCACCCGCGCTCTCGCGCGCGAGCTGCGCCGTCTCGGCGTCGAGGTCGACGTCGACTACCGCGGTCTGCTGCCGCTCGTCGCCCGGCACAAGGGCAAAGCCGTCGTGGCCGAGAGCGACCCCGAGACAATCGGGGAGTCCTTGCGCGAGACGCTGCGCCTGCGGCCGCAGATCCTGCGTCGCCTCGGCTGGCACTACGTGCGCGTGCACGCGTTCGACCTCTACAGCGACCCCGCCGGAGTCGCGGCGCGCATCGCGGAACTGCTCGGGATCGCCCCCGACGACACCGCCGCGCCCGACTCCACGACCGAGCCGCTCGACCTGCCCGGCTGAGCGCCCGCATGACCGAGAATCCGGATGCCATCGCCTCCGGCGCCCCGACGGTGGGTCCGGCTCCTTCGACGGGTTCAGGGACCTCTGCTGTGCGTCAGGAGGCTGAGCCTGTCGAAGCCCCCGGTGCCCCCACGGTGGGTCCGGTCTCTTCAACGGGGTCAGGGACCTCTGCGGACGCTGAGCCTGTCGGCGGCTCCCAAGACGCCCGCGCCGGCCGTCAGCCCGTCATCCGCGTCCGGGGTGCCCGCCGTGCACGGCTCCTCGCGGCTCCGGGGACCACGGCGGAGCCCGCCCCCGCCGATGACCCCGCGCGGGGCACGGGCGCACGCCCGGCGGCATCCGGACCCAACGACGAGCGCATGATGCGCGAGGTCCCCCCGCACTACTGACGCCGGGCCTCTCGGGCGATACCCCGCGCGGGCCTGAGCGGGCGCTCACGCGCAACGGCGCCCGGGCCGGGAGGTCGTCCCGGCGCGGACGCCGTCTCGCGCGAGAGCGCGGTTCAGAGCTTGTTCTGCCGCTCCAGCAGGTCGCGGATCTGCACGAGCAGCTCCTGCTCGGTGGGGAGCTTCGGCTCCTCGGTGGCCGCCTCGTTCACCCCGGCGCGCGCGGCGGCACGGGCCTTCCAGCGGTTCATGGGGTAGACGAAGACGAAGTAGACGATCGCGGCGACGGCCACGAAGTTGATGATCGCCACCAGGATCGCGCCGAATTCGAACGTCGAGTAACCGCCCAGCAGGGTCGGGATGGTGACGTTGAGGTCGCTGAGATCGCCGACCTGGAACAGGAACCCGATGAGCGGGTTGATCAGTCCCTGCACGATGGCGTTGACGATGGCCGTGAACGCCGCTCCGATGACGACCGCGACCGCGAGGTCGATGACGTTCCCTCGGAGGATGAACTCCTTGAATCCCTTGATCATGCGCTGGCTCCCCTTCTGCCGCGCCGACCCGGTCTCAGGAGGCCGAAGAGGGAGCGGACGTCTTCGTTTCCGACTTCGATGATGTCGAAGAACCCGCGGAGGCGCCACCGGACGATCCCGCGCTCGACCCGCGCGAGTCGGTGCGGTAGAACCCGGAGCCGTTGAAGGTCACCCCGATGGAGCCGTACTGCTTGCGCACCTCGCCGCCGCACTCCGGGCACTCGGTGAGGGCCGCGTCGGAGAAGGACTGCACGGCGTCGAAGCGGTGGCCGCACTGCTTGCAGGCGTAGGAGTAGGTGGGCATCGGTGTTCCTTCGGGTGGTCAGGCGGGGTGAGCGGCGATCGTGACCGTGCGCGTGGGGGTGACCACGCCCGTGACGGGCTGGTCGTGCACGTCGCGGGGCACGTCGTCGACGAATTCGGAGTCGAAGATGACCGCGTACACGGGCGGGCACTTCTCCATCGAGCCGAGGGTCTTGTCGAAGTAGCCGCGGCCCCAGCCGAGCCGCATCCCGTTGCGGTCGACGGCGGCGGCGGGGATGACCAACAGGTCGACGTCGTTGACGGCGATGGGACCCAGCACGTCGCCCACGGGCTCGGGCAGGCCGAACATGCCCTCGGTGATCTCGGTGTCGGGGGTCGCGACGCTCCAGTCGAGCAGTCCGTCCTCCCGGGTGATGGGCAGGAGCACCCGGATGCCGCGCGCCACCGCGCCGGAGACGAAGGCGTGGGTACCCGGCTCGGTCGGCGTCGACAGGAAGCACGAGATGCTCCGTGCGCCCAGGCGATCGACGAGCGCGTCGAGCTGTTCTTTGACCCCGACCTCGGCCACCTCGCGCGAATGGGCGGAGACGGTCTGGCGGCGTTCGCGCAGATCGGCGCGCAGTGCGCGCTTGGCCTGCTCGATGCGATCCGGCATGCGGGTAAGTCTACGTGCGCGCGTGTTGCCGCCGGTGTCGCGCGGTCCCGCTAGGGTATGGCCATGCCTCATAAGCCCTTCAAGGCCGTCATCCCGGCCGCAGGACTCGGTACGCGCTTCCTCCCCGCCACCAAGGCCATGCCCAAAGAGATGCTGCCCGTGGTCGACAAGCCGGCCATCCAGTACGTCGTCGAAGAGGCGACCGGGGCCGGCATCCAAGACGTCCTGATCATCATCGGGCGCAACAAGAACAACATCGCCAACCACTTCGACTCGATGCCCGAGCTCGAGACGAAGCTGCGCGAGAAGGGCGATCACGACAAGCTCGCCAAGGTCGAGCACTCGTCCGATCTGGCCGACGTGCACATGGTGCGGCAGGGCGAGCCCAAGGGCCTCGGCCACGCGGTGCTGCGCGCGCGCAGCCACGTCGGCGACCACCCCTTCGCGGTGCTCCTCGGCGACGACCTCATCGACGAGCGCGACCCGCTGCTTGAGAAGATGATGGCCGAGTACGACAAGCGCGGCGCGACGGTCATCGCCCTCATGGAGGTCGACCCCTCGCAGATCCACCTCTACGGTGTCGCGGCCGTCGAGCCCACCGAAGATGACGGCGTCGTCAAGGTCACGCAGCTGGTCGAGAAGCCCAAGGCCGAGGACGCTCCTTCGAACCTGGCCATCATCGGCCGCTACGTGCTCGGGCCCGACGTGTTCGACATCCTCGAGCGCACCGAGCCCGGCAAGGGCGGCGAGATCCAGCTGACCGACGCGCTCGAAGAGCTCGCCACCGGCGGCGGCGACGGGGGCGGCGTGTACGGCGTCGTGTTCCGCGGACGCCGCTACGACACCGGCGACCGCGTGGACTACATCAAGGCCATCGTGCAGCTCGCCGCCGACCGCGACGACCTGGGCCCCGCCCTGCGTCCGTGGTTCAAGGAGTTCGCGCAGGGTCTCTGACCCGGCGGAGCGATATGGATCTATCGATCCCGAGGCGGCACGGCGAGGTGTCGATCCGTCTCATCCGCAACCGCGACGCGCGAGTGCTGCAGCAGCAGCTGATCGACAACCGCTCGTGGCTGCGCCCGTGGGAGGCCACGAGCCCCGACGGTCCCGTGTCGTTCGACATGCGGCTCGGCATCCGTCGTCTTCTGCAGCAATACCGTGACGGCCTCGGCGTCCCCTTCGTGATGGCGTGGGACGACGAGGTCGCCGGGCAGTTGAACGTCTGGGGCGTCTCCCGGGGTTCGCTCGCGTCGGCGACGATCGGCTACTGGGTCGCCGAGGAGTTCGCCGGTCGCAACATCACGACCGTCAGCGTGGCGATGGCGACCGACGTCTGCTTCACCGAGCTCAACCTGCACCGGGTCGAGATCTGCATCCGTCCCGAGAACCATGCAAGCCTGCGCGTGGTCGAGAAGCTCGGCTTCCGCTACGAGGGGCTCCGTCGCCGGTACATCCACATCGACGGCGACTGGCGCGACCACTACGCCTTCGCCCTCGTGCGCGAGGAGGTTCCGCACGGAGTGCTCGACCGCTGGTCGCGAGGGCAGGTGCCGCCCGACGCGGCGCGCATCCCGCCGGCCGACCGCATCTGAGGCCGGTCGAGCATCGACCGAGGCCGCGGCGCGGCGCGCCGTCCCGCTTCGCCTCGCGTCGTGCCGCGCTGTGCTGTGCCGGGGTGCACCGCCCCGCTTCGCCTCGCGTCGTGCCGCGCTGTGCTGCGCCGGGGTGCACCGCCCCGCCTCGCGTCGTGCCGCGCTGTGCTGTGCCGGGGTGCACCGCCCCGCTTCGCCTCGCGTCGTGCCGCCCTGTACCGCGCCGGGGCGCACCGAGACGGCATCCCGCTGACGACCCGTGCGCAGGATGCCGCCGTCTCGTCACCGGCGTGCATTCTCGCGCCAGCGCAGATTCCCGCCGATCGGACGCGACGACACGCGGGAGGATGCCGAGGTGTGATCTCTCGGTGACCTACCTTTATCCCATGGGTGGCCAGGTGCTGAGCGGCGGGGTGATCGTCTTCGTGGCGGTCGCGCTGTGGTTGGTCTATCTCCTGCCGTCGTGGCAGAGCCGGCACCGGTTCACCTCCGCCGAACGCAACGCCGTGCGCCTCAACCAGGCCCTCCGCGTGCTCGCCGAGACCGCCGAGACGCCGCGCGAGGTCCACCTCGAGTTGACCGCCCGCACCGCGCACCAACAGCACAAGCTCGCGCGGCAGGTGCAGGCGCAGCAGGCGCAGGCCGAACTGGCCGCCGCCAAGGCGCGCCTCGAGGTCGCGAAGCTCGAGAGCGCCCGCGACCGCGACGTCGTGAAGGAGCAGCGCGCGGCGGCGATCGAGCTGGC
>Ga0065721_10052814_pt1 | contig 11103 bp, 10 predicted proteins | sample Mesricmetagenome_FD_59108 | JGI IMG/M metagenome (GOLD analysis project Ga0065721, IMG submission 59108) | Mesophilic microbial community from rice straw/compost enrichment Sample: eDNA_1 v2 (version 2) | ecosystem: Engineered > Solid waste > Grass > Composting > Bioreactor | place: USA: Davis...
GGCTCGGGCTTTAACATTCATGCGGGCTGGTCTCCAGGCGATTTATTAGGATTCGACAACCAATTTATCGCCCGACCAGCCCTCTTTTGTCAATCAATTCAATTGGTTACAGCTTAAGGAAGTGCCATTCGGGTCAGAGTCTTGAAAAACTCAAAGGGTCTTCTTGAAGATAATTCCATGCCCAGTGATTCCTATTTCGCCAACAGTCCGCATGCATAAGCTTGAGGCCGAGTACTTCCCCAAGCAGACGTTGTACATTTGGACAGCCAGCACTGCATCTTTTTTCCAGACACCAGAGCAGAAAGTGCCATAGAGTACATTTCATTAAATCCATCCTGAGCTTCCTCAAGAACAAAGGGAGTTCCGGCACCACACTCTAATGTGTTCGTCTGACCTTCATTCGGATAAAGATAAATCTTTTTCTTATCGTAGCGGACCTCTTTCAGAGTAAACTCTACAGCACCCGCTAATGCCGGAAAAATAAACAACGGTAGAATCAAAAGAAAAAACCTCTTTTTCATTAACAACTCCTCATATTCAGAAAGATAAAAAATACCTGCGGACACTTCGCTTGTGTTTCACAACCTTTCCAAAACATCACAAAAATTATTTAATTGCGCCCAAAAAACGGGGCCACAAGCAATCAGTCATGAACGACTGCGGTTAATTGGCAGGAAATAATCATCAATGCAATTGAACATAATACGGAGCATCAGAAGGAGTAACCCATGATCCAATTTCAGAGCAAACACCATTCGACTGGTCACCACCGATAGTAGCGTGAGTGTAATAAATGGTAATCTTCTTGTCTGCCATCTTTGCTGCCATTACAAGACTGGCCCATGCCTTGCATTTTTCTTCTGTTATGGAGCAAATCCTGTGTACGCCGAATCCATTACTCACGTTTAATTTGCCATCAACACCTAAGTGTTGCCACCTTTCCAACACACCGATAGTTTGCATGGGCAACACTCGCTGTCCAAGCAAACAAAAAGACAATCAAAAATCTCATAAGATAGGTCCTACCATCCAATAACATCATCCTAAATACACCCATTACTCGGTCACGCTCAAATTCCATTCATTTCAAATAAACACCAATTATTTCGCCCTGGTTTTGGGCACTTAAATATCATGAAATTCCTTTACTAAAAATTGACCAAAGCATGACGAAGCTCTGGATACCCGTGGGCATCACAACCTACGATGTAGTAGCTAACCTGCCGCCCTGAAACTGCAGCGCTCAGCATCATGGCATATATTTCGGATGACAGCTGATTACTTCTCTTTAAAGCAATCAAATTGGGCTTGCTGCAGCCACCGGGGTTAATCATTTTTTCAAACATCAAATAGATAGTACCATCCTTATTATTTTCTGAATGTGGGTATATTTGCTTAATCGATGTATTTCCACTCCATTGCGCAAATGCCGGGGCTGATATAAGCAATAAACCCAAAACAAAAATTCTCATAATAACTCCCATTTATTCCGTTAACCTTATGAACGAGGCAGGCTCACTTCTGCCCCTTGATTACATGAATATAGTTTTTCATGAAGAGCTTCCATTTTTTACACAAAGATGAGTCAGCATAGGTCACAGACACTAGACCCTACCAACTACTCTTCATTTCCTGGCAATCCGACCTGAAGCTTGAACTAGCCTCTAATCTTGGAATGTCTCGATACTGTTCCCCGAAATCTGACCACTAACGAGCTTCCTAAACTCATGCATACTCATAAAAACATATTGTTCCTCCACCCAATTATTTGCCATTTCTATAACATCTAAGCCAAGTTCGTGTTTAGGATAAAGAACAATGTAAGTATCATTAATACTTATCACCAACTCCCCCGGTCTAGCCTCTATTATTTTAATCAGTTCATCACCCTTCTCAGCAAGCGCAAACCACAAAAGCTCTTTTATGCTCACCGGGAAAGAAACTTCGGCAAGCAATTTCCGGAATTCAAAAAACTTTCTTTTATTCACCTATCCTCCTGTTATTGGACTAAAAATGGGGACAGATTTATTTATCGGTGCTCGCTGGCCTGCTGCTCGATCTAAACTCTCACTCCAGTTTTGCCTCACCGTCATCAATAAACCGGGTGCCGCCTGTGAGCTGGCAGCGATCTACTGCGGCTCTTATGAAAGAAGCCTCACTTTCAGTTAGAAAATAAATCTGTCACCTTTTCCTGCGGTCACCTTTTCCTGCGGTCACCTTTTCCTGCGTCAGGATATTAATTTCGGCATAAGCTATATAGCTGCGACCTGAGATCATCAAGCTCTCCATTCTCCTTCACCAACACTTTCCCGTCTTTATACAGGATAAGATCATTGAGAGATCCCACCCCGCCATACATTGAAAGAATTTTTGCTGTTGTCGCATCAGGGTCTTGAGCAATATCTTTATTGCAGGAATCACATGCTTGAGCCCAATCTTGACGCCCACCCATACGCAATAGCTCAGCCATCCTTGTCAGATTGGTTTTAACCCTCACAATGTCAATCATTTCAACGGACTCGCATTAAGAACTTCAACACCCTCAATCGTCCATGGCTTTACAGCAATGACTTGCTGAGTACACCAAGATAAAAGCCAGACTGATACCCCACATCGCCAACATAGATTTTTGTACCGGCTGGTATTTTTACCGAAAAAGTTGAGGCAAAAATGGGGACAGATTCATTTATCGGTGCTCGCTGGCCTGCCGCTCGATCTAAACTCTCACTCCAGTTTTGCCTCACTGTCATCAATAAACCGGGGGTCGTCTGTGAGCTGATGGCGGTCTACTGCGGCTCCTATGAAAGAAGCCTCACTTTCAGATGGAAAATAAATCTTTCACCTCTTCTGTCCCGATCTGTTACCTTTTCCCCCGCTCAACGCAATCTAAGGAAATAGTCACCACCATACTTGGCATTAACATGCTCATCTGAATCGATCTCAAATACGACATTCACTTCGTCTTTCCCCCCCCTCCCTTGCCTCTCAAGCTCGCTATAAACAAAGTCCTGAATGACGCGAGTCAATCCGTTTGTCTCACATACTGATATATCGGATTCCTTTTCATAAAACACCCCTGCCCAGAACTCATTATCTCTCTGCGGCATAAGAATAAAATAGTGCAAAGGAGACGATCCATGAAACTGTTTCATGACTGCCTCATTGATGGCGCCTATATTTTTTGCGCGCTCCATAGCCAAACGCTTCGCTCTAGCAAAATCTTTATCACTTGGGATATTACTCATTTGACTGCCCTCCAAACCCAACCGTCCTGAACAAACTTGTACCCAAGATCTTCAAGGTACTGAACCTCTCTCAGGTAAAAGCGACTTGCCGTCGCGGGATCATGAGAAAGAATGATCTGCTTTCCAGCCTTAAGCTGCTGATCAAGGAAAGACTCATTAATCCTCCAGATCTCGTCGGGAGTCATCAACCGGCTAAGATCACTCCAATTATCCAACTTGAAGTACGTCGCCTCATAATGCGCGGCAACTTTCGTATAACTCTTTCCATCCTCAAATCCACGCCCCAACACCAGCTTGTCGCTGTCAGGGTTTCTGGTCGCTTTTGACGCAAGGTCGTCAAAGTAACTGACTGGGAATCTGTTTGGAATGACAGCCCCAACATTTCTCCCCCCCGTAAGCAATACTGCCCCAAGAATTATAAAAGGCTTGGACTTGAGCTTTTCAGCAAGCAGAACGTCCCCCGCCGCTTCCGCAGCATCAATCTGCACAAAGTACTCATCTACCGATTGCTTTATCACACCCGGCAACTTGTCGTACATTGTCGCCAAATAAGCTGTGGTCTCAGCGGTTTCGATAAGGGTCTTATAGCCATAGGTGTATTCAAACTGTCCATTTCTTCCGTCGGTGGCAACATAAGCTGCCATCCCGGTAAGAACGGCTAATGACGCAGTCCCCATTTCCACAAGGGCAGCATGGCTGGCCCCAACCTCAACTACCAACTCCGCTACATTTGAAAAATATGCGAATGTCGCATCATAGGCATGGAGCAGATCTGGATCGCCAGAGGCCTCGATCAATGGGCGGTTTTGGTCATAATATTTCTGAGCGGCAGATTCCAAATCTGAAGCACCCGACAAAAATAACAAGGCTTTCATCAAAGTGCTCGCTTCAACGCAAGCGCCGATAGCGCCGCAGTCGCTTACACCAAAGCGATCGGCAAATTCATCATCGATTCTTGCGGCAATATCCGCTTTCGCCATCGGATCCATGCTCATCTCTTTGAGCACCCAATAGCCTCTCTTATCGGATGACGCAGGATCAAGAAAATCGCCCACAAAATAATCGACTTCACCATCTATGTCAGCAACCAGGCTGAGACGCGCAGCCAATAATTGGGGGAATTCTCGGACATATCCAGAGTCAAGAGCGACCTGCTGCATTAGCGCGAGCGCATCAGTAACGGGCATGGACAAGAGATAGCCGTACTCAGGATATTGCTGCACAAGGCCCTCGAATATCCGGACCACCTTTTCAGGAGTGTCCGCACCAACCAATAGCTCCTGAAGGTCCAGCAACGGCTTCAAATTTTGATAGTCAGACAAAACATCTATTGCATTTAATACGGCTAGCTTCTGAGATACCTTGGCACTATTAGCCGCGCTTACTGAGGCTTGATTAGCGGCCACGTCAACGTTTCCACCTGCAACGAGTGCAAGCAGGCCGGCCGTCATTCGCGCGATATCCACTCCGCTCTGCTGCAGCGATCTGACGCTCGACAATCTATACCTATTGAAACTCCGGGTTAGCTTCAGGTAGTTTTCAGGATTGGTATCCTGCAACTCCGCCCATTCAGCAGCACTCTTCACACCATTCCCAGACAACCACTCTTTCTGTTGTTGCAACATTTCCTGCCGTTGCGCTGGTGTAATGTCTCCCTCTGATGCTTTGTCACCCAAATATTTGCCGACAACTGCTCCACCGGCTCCACTGTAGCAATTACCTCGATCATTAGATCCATTCCCTACAGCGGCACCAAAGACACAACCCGCCCCAGCCAATGCTATGTATTCGACTGCCGTATTAAATTGTGCGCCCGCTATACCCTGATAAGTTGCTTCACCCAAAGAATCAACAGCAAATCTCTTCAGGGTGCTTTCAAATGCGTTGTGAAAATTACCGCCAAATTCAGAGAGGCTATCACCCTGCGCCAGCACCTCTACAAACGAACCCACTGCGGCCTTGGCTGTAACCTGGGTCGCCTGACCAACAAAGTTCAACTGACCTTTAGCATCACGCAACAGCCCAGTATCAATTGTCGAAGGATCAACCCCCTGCTGCTCAGCCAGCTTATTAACTTCCAGGTCTTCAAAAAATGCAGAATCAAGGTAGGACAGCGCCGCTGCCGTCACCATTGCAGTGGCGACAGTCTGTAGTGTTTCTTTACTATGAATATCCTTCTGTATCTCATAAGGATTGTATTCGCCGCCTACAAATGCATTCGCCGTTATTACAGCCGTCTGAACAGCCATAGCTGTCACACCAGCGGAGACAGCAGCGGAAACCGCAGATGCCGTAGCACCAGTGGCCGAAGCCGCAGCCAATTCACCTAAGGCGGCAGCGGCACCGCCCGTGGCAACCACGACGATAATAGCAATCAAAGCTATTGCTGCTGGCGATAAGCTGGTGCTTGATTCCTTCCAGCTCTCATATTGCTGCTCGACCTCTCCCCAGTTGATTTCAAGGCTATTCTGATCCTTGAGATCCGCTATCCATTTCAATTCAGGCATCAATTTGAAGTCATTAATTTGATCTTCAAAACTCTTATTTCGGTCACCGGTGTACTCCACATTTAGTCCGGCCACCGCTTCCACTGCTAAACCGCCAACAATGGAATTGGGTATCCCCGTGGTGATGTTATGGCCATGGCTTCTAGTCTTGACAGTCAAGGAGCCTTGTCTGACCGATTGGTAATTGTAATGATCGTGAATAGTGCTAATCAGCAGATTTACTTTGCCTGCACTGGCAGAAATGGAGGTTCCGTCAACAGAAGATATATCTGCCGCGCGCAAAGAAATATCGCCGACATCAGAATGAATTTTGATGCCCTTGCCCGCATCCAGAACTGCGCGCATCGCAACAGTTAAATATGCAGACTCATTTACTGTCGTTTTGCCAAATTTTCCGCTCGCTTGATATTGCGTGGCACCTTGAGCATCCAAAATAGACACGCCCAAACCGGACAAAAGCTCTATATGTCCTGAGTCGCTCGCCAATTCCGCTGCTTCGATCACTATTTGCCCACTCGCAATAAGCTTGATGGTATCTTCCGCGGTTAAGTGGGATTGAAGATAGGAAACCTGTGAACGCGTCTGCGTACCGTTGCCGTAGCGAGATGTTGAGCTGTTATAAATCTGTTGGGTGCCGATCAAGATGTGGCCATTGGCAGCGAGGGTTAGCGACCCGTTGCCTGCCGAGGCATCAGCTCCACTAAACTGAATATCCGAATGACTTTTTAAAATTACATCGCCATTTGTTGACTTTATAGATGCTATCTCCCCGTAGCGAGTGCCTTGTTCATGGCCGAGATCGTATCGATATACGATCGTACGGTTATGAATGTTTTTAGCGCCCACCTCAAGATTGCCGTTCGCGCTCACGACAGAAGAAGCGTTATCAAATGTGCCTAAAGCCGTAATTTTTAAAGCGCCACTACTGGTTAGTGAGCCATTAGATAAGCGCAGATTTCCAGCGACATCCAAAAAGATATTGCGCTCGGCTTTGAGGTCGCTGTTATAAACGGTAAGAGAGCCAAATTGCGTGGTTTTAGGTATCTGCTGCTCGGCCTTAACCACCTTATACTGTTCAACAGTGCCTGCGGTTAAATACACCACAGGCACAATAACATTTTGACCATTTATCTCCCTGAGTTCAGGCCAAATCATATCGCGCGCAAGTCCACTGGAGACCTGATCCAAAAATAGCGGTGCGCCGTATTGGACACCACTTTCTTTGGCATACAAGATTGCATTGTCATACAACGCGTTCAGCTGCTCAGCTTCCGATGTGTACTTGAAAATATTGCGGCCAAGCAGCGCCGTAATTTGCGTACGCACATACCGCGCTTGTACAGCAGGTGTGCCGACATACTTATAGGTGGTGTACGTGGGTATGAAAGTCGTAATTCCACTAACGCCAATTGGGATGTAAGTGGGAGGACTTATTGCGCTTGAATGTTCGCGTAATAGTTGCTGGTAAACGCTCTCAAGTGATTTAGTCCCCGATGAAGGCCACTCAATAAATTGAGGAGCGGCAAACTGATATGAGCTATCGGTTAATTTCAAATAAAGCGGATTACTGTTTAAGTCACGCTCAACTGTAACGTCTTCCAGCATATTCGCCACTGCAGGCGCTATCGGATTCAGCAGGGTCAGCGCGCTAAAGAGATAAGCGGCAAATTTTAATTTGAGAGTTTTTCCCGTTTGCACGTCCATAATGCACTCAGTTGTAAACTTTTTCATTCCGCCAACCCCCACCAATTGAACTCATTTAGCATATCTGAAATTTTCTGCTTAACTATCTGGTAGTACTTTTCTAGAGTTTCAAATAGGCCGACTGTGCCTTCTCCTCCCGCTTTCTGAATTTCTGGCGGTTTGTAGCCGCTAGCATAACGCCCACCCCAACTCCTGCGAATATCGATTTCGTAATTAAACTGAACTTTATCTGTGCTCGCACTTTTCATCACATTTTCAGGGTCAACCGTAGCAGAAAGTGAACCAATGACGAAACTTCTGGATTCACAGCCGGACTGACCTGACCCCGGCTGAACATCAGCGCAATTTGTTGCATTATTCACACTCAAATGATGTCCTATCTGCGAGCGAATGTCGGCCTCTCTGGACTCCACGGCCTCCGTCAAGAAATAATGAAACGGATTTAAAACACCGAACCATGCGTCGACATCAGCGGCATTTAATGTACCTTGAACAAAAAATAGCGAATCAAGATCTCGAGGGTCTTTTACCACGGTCCTCGTAGTACCAGGACTATAATCATCTGGCCGCGAAAAAACGGTTTCCACCTTCGTCGTGGTTTTTCCTACTCCCTGGTTTTCAATACCAAGATTTTTCATCTGAATGCTGTTGATATCCGCACCAGAAAAAACTTCGAAGTACCCCATAATATTGGCAAAGTAAAGATTTGCATTTATCTCGGCCTTGCCCATCACGCTTAAAAACCCCGGCGGAGAATACACGCTGGTAACAGATGCATATCCCTGCTCATATTGACTGATTTTGGTTGTGTAAGAATCGTTTGGAGCGGGCGCAGGGTTACTGGATTTTGAATATTTCTGAAAATAAGTTGTAATTCGAAAGCGATCATTGATCAAGCGTTTGCTTTGAACTCGAAGCTTTCCCGTCTTCGCGTTAACAGAAATTAATGCAGAAGAGTTCATCATGTACTCAGATCTATTTTCCGCAGAACCCTCAGGCCCTTGAACTTCCAGAAGTCGTTCCGCAGAAACCATTACCTGATTAATGCGATGTCGCTGCAGACTAACCACTTCCTGATTAATAACTTTTTCGTAATATGGATTGATATTTTCAAATGCCGGAGCGCGAATCAGAATGCTTTGGCCGATAATATGGGCTGTATGAGTATCCGGCATTCCAGCGGACCCATCGTTGAGCAGCAGCATACTGCCTGGCATCAGGTAATACGCTCCCAGCATAGAGGAGTTCAAAGAAGATGGATTAAATTCCTGGCCTTTCTCCAGCGCGGTCAAAATATCTGACAAGGACAAATTAAAAAGATTATTGCGGTAGGCAGCTTCCGTACGATACGGTGTTCTCGAGCCGTTGCGCACCGCAGCATTGACAGAATCCAAAATAATTTCAGGAGCGCGAATAACACCGCCATATTGGTTTGCAACATCGTTTTCAGCCCATAGATGGGCTACTGCTTCCGCTTCCAGCAAGCCTTCATTGTCGATGGTTGTACCCGCAACAGACAAGTTCACTCCCTTAGTGGAGCCGAAATTCTTGACTGCTTGCCCAGACAAAACAGCTACTTTTAATGCATTAATATCCGCTGATTTTTGCAGGGTAACGTCGCGGGTTGCTCTTAACTCAACTGTGTTATCGGAATAAATACCGCCAGATACAACAACATCAACACCAGAGCTTCCATCCTTGAACAGGGCTTGCAATACAACACCTTCTTGCGAAACATGAGTCTTGCCTTGATAGCTCACCGCGCCCAAAATATCGACGCGCGTGTCGATTTTTCCCGCCAGACGAATACCATTTGCGGACGATATGCTGACCCTTGGAGCTTTAATAACGCCCGCGATCTCCTGCAGACTTGAGCCACTATTTACTTTTATGATCTGTCTGTTTTCGTAGTTCCAGATAGTGGAACCGCTAACGAAATCGATTCCCCCGCTACCCATAATGTATTTCCCGGTGGGCGTAGCGGAATAGCCGCCATTCACGTTATCCATCACACGTTGGTTAAGTGTTATTTCTCCCGAGGTTTTCATGGTTGTAGCTAATACATCCAACCCTATTGCGCCAGGTGCAGACAATCCGCTGATCGTAATGGATCCCATCGCCTCAAAATTGCCTAATTGGCTCGCCGAAGCACTTATATCGACGGATTTATTTGCCAGCAAAGACAAGCGCAGCACATTGTCAAAAGAGCACGAAACACAACTGATGCTACCCGCCGCGCTGTTCGTAAGAAGAACAACATCTGTAGCGGGACCGACAACATCAATCGATGTTTTGAGATCAAATTTTTCTGCGATCAAAACCACTGTCCTGGCAGGGTTTACCGGTGCACCTGTAGCGAGCTGGTAGGTTGGAGTATTGACCAGGAGCAATGGTGAGGAGGTCTCAAATTTTGAGAAACGATTTATCGAAATTCCCGCTGCATTAGGCGGTGCAACGTGAAGCATGTTCTTCGCTGAACCGTCAGCCACGTAACGAACAGTCTGTCCCGAAGCGGGGACTATTGTGTTAGCAAACACATCCACCGCACACACGCAGAGTAGAACAACAAAATAGGAAATTCGGAGAATCATTTTTTCACCACTGAAATGTTTGCAATATCAGTATTTGTTTGTAGATTTCAGCAATCTCGCAAAGCCCGAAACCTGTCCAGAAACACCCCAATGATCGACACGAAAGCATGGCTGCTCGACACAAGGAATCCTGTCTGTTTATTGCAGAGGACATTGCACAGTCGTGCCAGGCACGGCGGGGAAAAATAAAACGAATTTGTTGTAGATAAGATAACGCACCCTTAAGTCGAGCACGTGCATTATTGAGATGGCCTTGAGCAACAGTGCCAATTGCAGAAATTTCTACAGAAAAGGTTTTGCAACAAGCAATAAGAATAGGCAGACGAATAAGCATCCCAGCCATAGATCTCTCCATTAACACATTACTGCCTTAGATGTAGCCTCGGCATCAAACAAAACTTCCAAGAGCGCGAAGGAAGTTTAACAGCGGAATTAACCATTCTAAGGATCTTATACGATTTTATTTAAGAGGAGCAAAAAGAAAGGGCAAACAGACACCTCCTCCTTAAGGCACTTGCTCCAGACGAGCGATCGAATGATAACTCCACTAATTACGGATAACAACCCCCTATTTTTTCTTCTTCACAAACTTCATCAACCGGCGCTTCTTTTCCACCTGCCGCTGGGTCAACTTGTTTCTTTTACCCGCGTAAGGGTTATCGCCGCTTTTGAATTCGATGCGGATCGGGGTGCCGTGGAGGTCGAGTGCTTTGCGAAAGGTTTTTTCGAGATAGCGTACGTAGTGGTTGGGCACGTCTTCGGTCTGGTTGCCGTGGATAACGATGATGGGCGGGTTGTGGCCGCCGGGATGGGCAAGGCGGAGTTTTATGCGGCGGCCGTTCACCAATGGGGGTTGATGCGTGGTGACCGCGTCTTCGAGAATTTTGGTGAGGAAATTGGTAGAGAATTTTTCCGTCGCCGCTCGGAAAGCTTTTTCCACGGATTGATACAACAATCCCACACCCGTGCCGTGCAGAGCGGAAATAAAATGGATATCGGCAAAATCGACGAAGCGCAGACGGCGTTCGAGTTCGGTTTTCAAATAGCTCTTGTGAT
>Ga0065721_10000188_pt1 | contig 11101 bp, 9 predicted proteins | sample Mesricmetagenome_FD_59108 | JGI IMG/M metagenome (GOLD analysis project Ga0065721, IMG submission 59108) | Mesophilic microbial community from rice straw/compost enrichment Sample: eDNA_1 v2 (version 2) | ecosystem: Engineered > Solid waste > Grass > Composting > Bioreactor | place: USA: Davis...
CCACGGTGCCCAGCAGGCCCAGCAGCGGACCGGCCGAGGCGATCGTGCCCAACGCGTTCAGGAAGCGCTCCATGCGGTGCACCAGGTGGCGGCCGGTGTCCTCCAGGCGCTCCCGGATCAGCTCGCGCGGCCGGTTGCGCACGTCCAGCGCGGCGGCCAGCAGCGCACCCAGCGGCGAGTTGCGCCGCAGCGATTCGATGTGGGCCGGATCCAGCTCGCCGCGGGAAGCCCAGTTACGGACCTCCTCGCCCAGGCGGGGCGGCATCACCTCCACCCGGCGCAGGCTCCACAGCCGCTCGATGATGATCGCCAGTGCCACGAGCCCCAACAGGATCAACGGCAACATCGGCCAGCCGCCAGCCTTGACCAGTTCCCACACCTGAATCACCTCCGGCCCGCGGCCGACTTGCACAGGGGCGTAAGGATGACGGCAAACGCCTGCATGACGCCAGCCCACCAGACGGAGGCGCATGCCGGCGCCGCTCCCCCGGACCACCGGCGGGGTCCATGGGGCGGGCATCCCCCTACTCCCCTGGTCCACCGGGCGGGGGGACGGGCCTGTCCCAGAGCCTCCGCCGCCAGGCCCGGCGCTCGCGCACGGCCAGCCCGTCGGCATCCAGCCAGACCCGGATGGCGCCGGAACGCGGCGTGGCCAGCACCTCGGCGCCGTGGTGGCGCCAGCGCCGGACCACGCCCGCATGCGGATGGCCGAAGCGGTTGCCATGGCCGGCCGCCACCAGGGCCAGGCGGGCGCCGGTGGCGGCCACGAACCCGGGGCCGGAGCTCGTGGCGCTTCCGTGGTGCGGCAGCACCACCACTTCCGCGCGCAGGTCGGCGGGCTGCCGCAGCAGGCGCCGTTCGATCACCTCGCCGATGTCGCCCGGCAGCAGCACCGCGCCGTGGGGCGACTCGACCCGCAGCACGCAGCTGGCCTCGTTGCGCAGGTAGGGGAAATGCCGGGGCGGATGCAGGAAGCGGAAATCCACGCCGTCCCAGCGCCAGCCAACGCCGCGCAGGCAGGGTTCCTCCACCTCCACCGCAGAACCCTCGGGCGCCAGCGCCAGGTCCACGGCAACGGCTTCGCGCACCGCCGGCCAGCCGCCGGCGTGGTCATTGTCCCCGTGGCTGACCACCACCCGGTGCAACCGGTCCACGCCCAGCGCGCGCAACGCCGGAAGCACCGCGCGCTCACCGGCGTCGTAGCCGTCGCGGACGGCGGGCCCGGCGTCGTACAGCAGGGCATGGTTGGCGGTGCGTACCAGCACTGCCAGCCCCTGTCCCACGTCGAATACATGCAACTCCAGCCCGCCGGGCCGCGGCAACTCGCGGTCCGGCCACAGCAGCGGCAGCCACAGCAGCACGGCCAGTGGCTTGCCGGGCGCGCCNCGCGGCAGCAGCAGCCAGAACGCCCCGGCCAGCGCCGGCAGTACGGCCCAGGCGCGCGCCTCCGGCAGCCACCACAGGGCGAACCGGCTGCCAGCCATCGCCTCGAACAGGCGCCAGCTCGGGTCGAAGCAGGCTGCGGCCAGCCGCCAGGCCCAGCCACCGGCCCCTTGCCAAAGCGCTTCCAGCAGCGTGCCCAGCAGGCACAAGGGCACCACGACCAGGCTCCACCACGGGATCGCCAGCAGGTTGGCCAGTGGCCCGGCAAGCGAGGCCTGCTGGAACAGCACGGCACCCAGCGGCAGCAGCCCCAGCGTGGCCACGCCCTGGGCCTGCAGGAACTCGCGCAGCCAGTTGCGGCCGCCTTCGGGCGGCAGGCACCAGACCAGCCAGGCCACGCCGGCGAAGCTGAGCCAGAAGCCCGCCTGCAGGACCGAAAGGGGCGCCACCAGCAGGATCGCCAGCAGCGCCAGCGCCAGGCCTTCCCACCGCCCGAGCGGACGCCGGACCAGCCGCGCCAGCGCCACCACCGCGATCATCAGCACGGTGCGCACCGTCGGCAGGGCAAAGCCGGCGACCGCGGCGTAGCCCAGGGCCGCCGCCACTGCCGCCAGCGCCGCCGCCTGCGACCGTGGCAGGCGCCGGGCCAGGCCGGGCAGCAGCCACCAGGCCCCCATCGCCAGCCATGCGCCGAATCCGGCGACCAGGCCCACGTGGAAGCCCGAGATCGCGATCAGGTGGGTCAGGCCCACGGCGCGCAGGGCCGCCCAGTCCGGATCCCCGAGTCCACGGGTATCCCCCAGTGCCAGCGCCCGCACGAAACGCGCGGCGGGCGACGCGACCGCTGCGTCGATGCGCGCGGCCATCGCGCCGCGCCAGGCGTCGATGCCGTCGGCGGGCGCCACCTCGCGGGCCAGCTGCGGGGCGCGCAGGTAGCCCGTGGCGGCGATGCCCTGGGCCAGCGCGTGCCGGCCGGCGTCGAAGCCGCCCGGGTTGGACAGTCCACGCGGTGCGCGCAGGTGGACATACATGTTCCAGCGCGCCCCGGCCTGCAACCGCAGGCGCGGCCCGGGTTCCTTCGCCTCGAAATCGTCATACCAGGACAGCTGCAGCAGCCGCCCACGCAGTTCCGGCCGGGCCTGGTCGTCCACCCGGAACAGGAAGCGGGTGCGCCTTGCCTCATGCGCCGGCAGGCCCACCACCTGCCCCTCCACCCGCACGTCGCTGTCTTCCAGCGCGGCCGGCAGCTGCGCGGCCAGGCCCCATGCCGCGTGCAACCCCGCCCAGCCGAACCCCAGGGCCAGCGCCCCCAGGATGCGTCCCCGCCATGGCCACGCCCAGCCTCCGAAGCCGGCAAGCGCGGCCAGCCAGAGCAGCGGCGCGGAGGGCAGCACGGGCAGGAAGAGGCAGGCGGTCACCCCCGCCAGCACCGCCGCGGCGCAGGCCAGGCCGGTGGCGCGGGTGCCCTGCCCGGCTCCCTGCCCGGTGCCTTCGCCGACATCCACCGCCACGGCCTCCGCCAGCCCGGGGCCGGCATTCCGCGCCATCGCCTCCATCCGCGTCCCTGCGCCTCCCACTGGCAACCAGCCTAGCCAGGCGGTGCGGCGGTTCCATCAGGACGCGTGTCGTCGCCTGTAGGAATTTTTCCGGACGGCAGCGACGTGACGCCGGCTGCACCCGCGGCTTACGCGCGCGATACTGCCGGTCGCACCGGAGGACCGCCTTGGAACACCACGTCGAGATCCACTACTGCACGCGCTGCCGCTGGCTGCTGAGGGCCGCCTGGATGGCGCAGGAGCTGCTTTCCACCTTCCAGAACGAGCTGGCCCGGCTGTCGCTGGTGCCTGGCACGGGCGGCGTGTTCGAGGTCCATGCCGACGGCGAGCGCATCTGGTCGCGTGCCGCGGACGGCGGTTTCCCCGACATCGCCGAGCTCAAGCAGCGGGTGCGCGACCGCATCGCGCCAGGACGCGACCTGGGGCACGTGGACCGGCACGCCGGCCCCGCGCAGGATTGATCGGCGCGCCGCGCGACGGCGCCGGGATCAGGCGGCCGGCAGCTCGCGCAGGCGGCCTTCGTGCAGCTCCAGTACCCGGTCCAGGCGTGAAGCCAGGCGCCGGTCGTGGGTCACCAGGACCAGGCTGGTGCGCTGGGCACGGTTGAGCTCGAGCATCAGATCGAACACGGTCGCCGCGGTCTTCTCGTCGAGGTTGCCGGTCGGTTCGTCGCCCAGCACGCAGGCGGGGCGGTTGACCAGCGCCCGCGCCACCGCGGCGCGCTGGCGCTCGCCGCCGGACAGCTCGCCGGGCTTGTGGTCCAGGCGCTTGGCCAGCCCCACCGCCTCCAGCAGCGCCACCGCCCGCGCACGCGCGTCGGCCGGTTCGCCGCCGGCCAGCAGCACCGGCATCATCACGTTCTCCAGCGCGGTGAACTCCGGCAGCAGGTGGTGGAACTGGTAGACGAAGCCCAGCGCACGGTTGCGCAGGCGGCCACGCGCGGCATCGGAAAGCGCGGACATCTTCTGTCCGGCCACGTAGACCTCGCCGGCGGTGGGCGTATCCAACCCGCCAAGCAGGTGCAGCAGGGTGCTCTTGCCGGCGCCCGAGGCACCGACGATCGCGACCGTCTCGCCCGCCGCCACGCGCAGGTCCAGGCCGTCGAACACATGGGTGCGCAGCTTGCCCTCGGCGTAGGTCTTGCCCAGGCCCTCGGCGCGCAGCGCCTCCTCGGTATGCATGGTCGGCTCACTCATAGCGCAGCGCCTCCGCCGGCTGGGTACGGGCCGCGCGCCAGGCGGGATAGAGCGTGGCCAGGAAGCTCATCACCAGCGCCACCACCAGGGTCGTGGCCACGTCGCCGGTCTGCATGTCGGTGGGCAGGCCGGTGATGTAGTAGACGTCCTCCGGCAGCAGGGTGATGTCGAAGATGGCCTCGATCGCGTCGAGGATGCGCTCCAGGTTCCAGGTCAGGACCACGCCGCCGATGAAGCCGAGCACGGTGCCGACGATGCCGATCAGCGTGCCCTGCACCATGAACACCTGCATNACNCCGCCCGGGGTCAGGCCCAGGGTGCGCAGGATGGCGATGTCGGCCTGCTTGTCGGTGACCAGCATCACCTGCGAGTTCACCAGGGTGAAGGCGCCCATCAGGATGATCAGCGACAGCAGGATGCCCATCACTGTCTTTTCCATCTTCAGCGACTGGTAGAGGTTGGCGTTCTCCTGGGTCCAGTCGCTGACGCGGTAGAAGCCCGGGAGCTGGACGGCCAGGTCGCGCGCGACCTCGTAGGAACGGTTGAGGTCGTGCAGCTTCAGGCGCACGCCGGTCGCCCCGTCCACGCGCAGCACCCGCTGCAGGTCGTCCATGTGCACCATCGCCAGGCCGCGATCGATGTCGTTGTAGCCGGCCTCGAACACGCCGCTGACGGTGAAGCGCTTGTAGCGCGGCATCGCGCCCATCGGCGAGCCCTGGAACTCCGGCAGCATCACCAGCACCTGGTCCCCGACGTCCACGCCCAGCCACAGCGCCAGTTCCCGGCCCAGCAGGATGTTGAACGACCCGGGTTCCAGCGAACTGGCACTGCCGTTCTTGATCTTCCGGCCCACTTCCGAGACCTGCTCCTCCAGTGCGGGGACCACGCCCCGGACCATGGCCGGTTGCCGCCGCGGCCCCGACAGCAGGGCCTCGGTCTCGATGTAAGGGGCGGCGGCGGCCACGCGCGGATCGCGGGCGGCCACGTCCAGCGCCTCCTGCCACTCGCGCATCGGCTCGCCGCTGGCGGACACCGTAGCGTGCGCGGCGAACTGCAGGAGGCGGTCGCGGATCTCCTTCTGGAAGCCGCTCATCACCGCCATGGTCGTGATCAGGACCATGACGCCCAGGGCGATGCCGATGATCGAAGCCAGGGAAATGAAGGAAATGAAGGCGTTGCGGCGCTTCGCGCGCAGGTAACGCAGGCCGATGGCGACGGATACCGGTCTGAACATGGGGCCTTGGGAGTGCGCCGGGGACCCGGCTTGGGGCCGCTATGGTGCCATCGGCGGTGTGTGCAGCGAAGCGTGGCCGCGTCGCGCGGCCAGTCGCAGTTCACGCCGCGCCGCCGCCGGCAGCGTATCCGGCCACCAGGCCAGGGTGTGCCTGCGGCCGGCGACGTCCACCAGCTGCGCGAACGCGAGCGGTCCGCGCCAGTGGACCTTCCACCGCTGCACGGCGCATCCGTCGAGGATCGCGACGCCATCCGCGTCCACGACCAGGGCGTGCGGCTGGCGCCGCGCCTGGGAGCGCGCCTGCCACAGCCCCCACGCCAAGGCGGCTCCGGCCAGCAGCCGCGCCGGGAGCGGCGGAATGCCCGACAGCAGGACGCAGGCCGCCGAGAACGGCGCAAGGACCAGCAGCGCCAGCACCGGCCAGCGCGATGGCCGCCACTCAAGCCGGAAGGGCGCGGATGCGGGCGATGAGTTCGGCGAGCTCGGCATCCGGACAGGCCTCGTAACCCATGAACCAGCGCCAGAGCCTATCGTCTTCGCAATCGAGCATCCGTAGGAATACCGCCCGCTCGGCGTCGGAAGCCTGCTCCCACCGGTTCGCCAGCCAGCGCTCGAACAGCTGGTCCAGCTCGCGCATGCCACGCCGGCAGCGCCAGCGGATCCGGCGGAGCTGGACTTCGGAATCGGTGTCAGGAGCGGTCACGGCAAACGGATCACGACGGGCGGAGGCGCCATTCTAGCCGGCGCCCCGCCGCAACGCCGGCGGGACCACGGCCACCGGATCAGGCGGCCGCACCCTCGCGCTGCTTGAGCCAGCGATGGACCAGCAGGGCCAGCAGCGTGGACAGCGCGCCGGACAGCAGGTAGGCGCCCATGTAGGCCAGGCCGAAGTTCGCGCACAGGCCCAGCGCCACCAGCGGGGCGAAGGCCGCGCCGATGAGCCAGGCGAAGTCCGAGGTCAGCGCCGCTCCGGTGTAGCGGTAGCGCGAACCGAAGTTGCGGGTCACCGCGCCGGAGGACTGGCCGTAGGACAGGCCCAGCAGGACGAAGCCCAGCAGCAGGAACACGGACTGGGCCACCTCTCCCCCGCCCAGCAGGGTCGGGGCGAAGCCGCTGAACATGGCGATCGCCAGGGCCAGGGCGCCCAGCGTCGGGACCCGGCCGAANCGGTCGGCGATCAGGCCGGAGGCCAGCACGCCGCCGATGGCGAGGAAGCCGCCNACCACCTGCACCAGCAGCACGTCGGTGATCGGCTGCTCGGAGAACAGCAGGATCCACGACACCGGGAAGATGGTGACGATGTGGAACAGGGCATAGCTGGCCAGCGGCGCGAAGGCGCCGATCACCACGTGCCGGCCCTTCTCGCGGAACAGCTCGCGCAGCGGCACCGGCTCCAGCTCGCGCTGGCCCATCTGCTGCTCGTACTCGTGGGTCACGACCAGGCGCAGGCGGGCGAACAGCGCCACCACGTTGATGGCGAAGGCCGCGAAGAACGGGTAACGCCAGCCCCAGGCATAGAAGTCCTCGGCCGGCAGGCTGGACAGCAGGAAGGCGAACAGGGCCGCGGCGACGATGAAGCCCACCGGCGCGCCGAGCTGGCCGAGCATGGCGTACCAGCCGCGGCGGTGCTTGGGCGCATTGAGCGCCAGCAGCGACGGCAGGCCGTCCCAGGATCCGCCCAGGGCCACGCCCTGGGCCAGGCGCAGCAGGGCCAGCAGCACGATTGCCGTCGCCCCCAGCCGCGCGTACCCGGGCAGGAAGGCGATGCCGGCCGTGGCCGTACCCAGCAGGAACAGGGCCGCGGTCATCTTGGTGCCCCGGCTCCAGCGGGCCTGGATGCGCATGAACAGCGCCGTGCCCAGCGGCCGGGAGATGAAGGCCAGGGCGAAGACCGCGAAGGAGTAGAGGGTCGCCTGCAGCGGCTCGGCGAAGGGGAAGAACACCTTCGGGAAGACCAGGGCCGAGGCGATGCCGTAGACGAAGAAGTCGAAGTACTCCGAGGCCCGGCCGATGACCACGCCGACGGCGATCTCGCCGGGCGCGACCTCGTGCTGGGCGGCATCCTGGCCGTGGACGGAGACGGTATGGCTGGACACGGGAATCGAGGTCATCGGCAACTGAGCAAGCGGCGGGAAAGGTGTCGCTGCGGCCAAGGTTGCACGGCCACGGCCGGGTANACAACCCGGCCCGGGCAGGGTGACACCAAACCGTTGCCCCGGCGATAGGACAAAACGTCCAATCGCCGCCCCAGGCCNCCGGAGTTAAAGTGCGCGGTGCAGCGCATCCCCGCCAAGCGCGAAACCTAGCACGATGTCCCTTCCCAAGACCCTGTGCCGCCTCATGGCGGCTGCCAGCCTGGCCGTGTTGCTGGGCGGCTGCAATACCATCCTGCTGAACGCCCCGGGCGACGTCGCCCGCCAGCAGGGCAACCTGATCATCATCGCGACGATCCTGATGCTGATCATCATCGTCCCGGTGATCGCCCTCACCCTGTTCTTCGCCTGGCGGTACCGGGCCTCGAACCGGAAGGCGACCTACAAGCCGGACTGGGACCACTCCCTGCAGCTGGAGCTGGTGGTCTGGTCGGCCCCGCTGCTGATCATCATCGCCCTGGGCTCGATCACCTGGATCAGCACCCACACCCTGGACCCGTACCGGCCGCTCGAGCGCATCGCCGAGGGCAAGCCGGTGCCGGAGGGCGTGGAGCCGCTGGTGGTCGAGGTGGTCTCGCTGGACTGGAAGTGGCTGTTCATCTACCCCGAGCAGGGCATCGCCACCGTGAACGAGCTGGCGGCGCCGGTGGATCGCCCGATCCACTTCAAGCTCACCTCCTCCACGGTGATGAACGCGTTCTACGTCCCGGCGCTGGCCGGCATGATCTACACAATGCCGGGCATGCAGACCGAGCTGAACGCGGTCATCGGTACCCAGGGCGAGTACGAGGGCTTCTCGTCCAACTACAGCGGCGCCGGCTTCTCCGGCATGCGCTTCCGCTTCCACGCCCTGGACGAGGCCGGATTCGAGCAGTGGGTCGGCAAGGTCCGCGAAAGCGGCCAGGAACTGGGCCGCGAAGGCTACCTCGAGCTCGAAAAGCCCAGCGTCCGCGAGCCCGTGCACCACTTCGCCTCGGTCGACCCGGCCCTGTACGAGGCCGTGCTCAACCGTTGCGTCGACCCGCGCCGGATGTGCATGCACGAGATGATGGCCATCGATGCCGGCAATGGCCCGGGCCGCACCCGCATGGAAGGCCTGGAGGCGCGCAGCCGCGGCGACCTGCGTGGCGGGCGCTACGTGCAGTCGGCCATGTGCGCCTCCGGCGATGCCCCGGCGCCCGGCCTGGTCACCACCCTCTCCCGCTCCGCTCCCTGAAGCGGTCCGTCGCCGCGCCCGCAACGTGGCGCGGCGGCCTGACGACGGAAGTCCCGAAACATGTCCTCCCCGCATTCCACCTCGGCTCCATACAACCCGTTGACCGGCTACCTGGGCTGGGAATCTTTCCCGCTGCACGACCCGGTGATCCTGTCGGCCTTCATCGGCACCTGCGTGGCCGGCCTGGCCCTGCTGGCCGTCATCACCAAGTACAAGCTGTGGGGCACCCTGTGGCGCGACTGGTTCACCAGCATCGACCACAAGAAGATCGGCATCATGTACATGGTGCTGGGCCTGGTGATGCTGCTGCGCGGCTTCGCCGACGCGCTGATGATGCGCGCNCAGCAGGCGATCGCCTTCGGTGACAACCTTGGCTACCTGCCGCCGCACCACTACGACCAGGTGTTCACCGCCCACGGCGTGATCATGATCTTCTTCGTGGCCATGCCCCTGGTCACGGGCCTGATGAACTACCTGGTGCCGCTGCAGATCGGCACCCGCGACGTCGCCTTCCCGTTCCTCAACAACTTCAGCTTCTGGATGACCACCGCCGGCGCGGTGCTGGTCATGCTGTCGCTGTTCGTGGGCGAGTTCGCCAAGACCGGCTGGCTGGCCTACCCGCCGCTGTCGGGCATCGAGTACAGCCCCGACGTGGGCATGGACTACTACATCTGGGCATTGCAGATCGCAGGCGTCGGCACNTTGNTGTCGGGCGTCAACCTGATCGTGACCATCGTCAAGATGCGCGCGCCGGGCATGACCCTGATGAAGATGCCGGTGTTCACCTGGACNGCGCTGTGCACCAACGTGCTGATCGTGGTCAGCTTCCCGGTGCTGACCGCCGTCCTGGCGCTGCTGTCGCTGGACCGTTACGTGGGGACCAACTTCTTCACGAACGACCTCGGCGGCAACCCGATGATGTACGTGAACCTGATCTGGATCTGGGGCCACCCGGAGGTCTACATCCTGATCCTGCCGGTGTTCGGCATCTTCTCGGAGATCGTGTCGACCTACTCGGGCAAGCGCCTGTTCGGCTACAGCTCGATGGTCTACGCGACCGTGTGCATCACCATCCTCTCGTACCTGGTGTGGCTGCACCACTTCTTCACCATGGGGTCGGGCGCGAGCGTCAACTCGTTCTTCGGCATCACCACGATGATCATCTCGATCCCCACCGGCGCGAAGATCTTCAACTGGCTGTTCACCATGTATCGCGGCCGCATCCGTTTCGAGGTGCCGATGCTGTGGACGGTGGGCTTCATGGTCACCTTCGTGGTGGGCGGCATGACCGGCGTGCTGCTGGCCGTCCCGCCGGCCGACTTCGTGCTGCACAACAGCCTGTTCCTGATTGCCCACTTCCACAACGTGATCATCGGCGGCGTCGTCTTCGGCCTGTTCGCCGGCATGACCTTCTGGTTCCCCAAGGCCTTCGGCTTCAAGCTCGATCCGTTCTGGGGCAAGGTCTCGTTCTGGTTCTGGCTGGCCGGCTACTGGTTCGCCTTCACCCCGCTCTACGTGCTGGGCCTGATGGGCGTCACCCGCCGCATGAGCCACTTCACCGATCCGTCGCTGCAGATCTGGTTCCAGGTCGCCGCCTTCGGCGCGGTGCTGGTCGCCATCGGCATCGCCGCCTTCCTGATCTGCATCTTCGTCAGCTTCCGCAAGCGCGAGCAGCTGCGCGACGTGACCGGCGACCCGTGGGACGGCCGCAGCCTGGAGTGGTCCACCTCCTCGCCGCCGCCGGAGTACAACTTCGCCTTCACCCCGGTGGTGCATGACAACGACGCGTGGTGGGACATGAAGCAACGCGGCGCCCAGCGCCCCCTGTCCGGCTTCCTGCCGATCCACATGCCCAGGAACACCGCCGCGGGCGTGGTCATCGCCGGCCTGAGCACGGCCTGCGCCTTCGGCCTGATCTGGCACATCTGGTGGCTGGCGGGCGCCGCCTTCGCCGCGACCGTGATCGCCTCGATCGTGCACACCTTCAACTACAAGCGCGACTACCACATCCCGGCCGAAACCGTGGCCGCGACGGAAGCCGCCCGTACCGAACTGCTGAAGAACGCCAATGTCTGACGCTGCCCTCGCCTCCTCGCCGCTAGCCGGCGATCCGACCCGGTTCTACGATACCGGCGGCCACCACCACCCGCAGAACGGCACCCTGCTGGGGTTCTGGCTGTACCTGATGAGCGACCTGCTCATCTTCGCCTGCCTGTTCGCGGTCTACGGCGTCCTCGGGCGCAGCTACGCCGCCGGCCCCACCGGCGCTGACCTGTTCGACCTGCCGCTGGTGGCGGTGAACACCGCCATGCTGCTGCTGTCGTCGATCACCTACGGCTTCGCGATGCTGTCCATGCAGCGTC
>Ga0065721_10052815_pt1 | contig 11101 bp, 11 predicted proteins | sample Mesricmetagenome_FD_59108 | JGI IMG/M metagenome (GOLD analysis project Ga0065721, IMG submission 59108) | Mesophilic microbial community from rice straw/compost enrichment Sample: eDNA_1 v2 (version 2) | ecosystem: Engineered > Solid waste > Grass > Composting > Bioreactor | place: USA: Davis...
GCAAGGGCCACAGGCTGCGCGACAACCACGCCCGCCTGATGGCCGAGGTGCTGCCGCGCCTGCGCCTGCCGGCGGGCGAGGATTCGCTCACCGGGCCGGGCCTCTTCCCGCACCCGGTCCGCGAGGTGTGGCTTGAGATCGGTTTCGGCGGCGGCGAACATCTTCTCGCCCGCGCCCGCGAGAACCCGGACATCGGCTTCATCGGCTGCGAGCCCTTCGTCAACGGCATGGCGAAGCTTCTCGCCGGGGTCGAGGAGCACGGGCTCGCCAACCTGCGCGTCTGGGACGACGATGCCGCCCTCATCCTGCCGCGCCTGCCCGATGCCTCGATCGGGCGCATCTTCGTGCTTTATCCCGACCCCTGGCCGAAGCGCCGCCATCGCAAGCGCCGCTTCATCGGCGAGGAAAACCTCGCCGCGCTCGCCCGCGTCGTGCGGCCGGGCGCCGAGCTGCGCTTCGCCACCGACATCGACGACTATGCCGCCTGGGCGCTGGCGCGCGTTGACCGCAGCGGCCTCTTCGCCTGGCACGCCGAGCGGGCGGACGACTGGCGCCGGCCCTGGGCGGGCTGGCCCGGCACGCGCTACGAGGCCAAGGCCCTGCGCGAGGGGCGGCCGCCGATGTATCTGACCTTCGTGCGCCGCTGACCGGCTCCTTTTGCCTTTTATTCCGGCCGTTTCCGCTTGTGGAAAAGCCGCGTTTTCGTTATGACACCACCGTTCGGTGGGGCGCTGCATCCTGTGTGCGGCGGAGTTTGCCATTTCCTTCATGCGAAATGGGCTCCGTGCCGCAAGACCCCGCTCCCCGACATGATCAGACGCTCTCCGTCGCCGGTTCAAGACGCCGGCACGGCCGCCGAGCCGCAAATGGTGCAGGCGGGCGGCCACTACCGCATGGATGCGTGCATTCCGTGCGGCCGGCGACAGGGGGCGTGATGCAACACCAGCCGCCGGCGTTGTCCGCCTTGATCGGCGTTAGGAGACCGAATGTCCGTATCCGCTCACCAGGCCCCGTCCCGTGAAGATTTCGCGGCGCTTCTCGAAGAGTCCTTCTCGCATGCCGAGCCCGTCGAGGGTTCCGTCGTCAAGGGCCGCGTCGTCGCCATCGAGAAGGACGTCGCCGTCATCGATATCGGCCTGAAGACCGAAGGCCGCGTTGCTCTCAAGGAATTCGTCGGTCCGGGTCGGGACCAGTCGCTCGACGTGGGCGACGAGGTCGAGGTTTACCTCGAGCGCATCGAGAACGCGCTCGGTGAAGCCGTCATCTCGCGCGACAAGGCGCGCCGGGAAGAGAGCTGGGTCAAGCTCGAGAAGGCCTTCGAGGACAACGAGAAGGTCACCGGCATCATCTTCAATCAGGTCAAGGGCGGCTACACGGTCGACCTCGACGGCGCCGTGGCCTTCCTGCCGCGCTCGCAGGTCGACATCCGCCCGGTGCGCGACGTCACCCCGCTCATGGGCGTGCCGCAGCCGTTCCAGATCCTCAAGATGGACCGCCGCCGCGGCAACATCGTCGTCTCGCGCCGCACGGTGCTCGAGGAGACGCGCGCCGAGGCCCGTTCCGAGCTCGTGGCCAACCTCGAGGAGGGGCAGGTCGTCGAGGGTGTGGTCAAGAACATCACCGAGTACGGCGCCTTCGTCGACCTCGGCGGCATCGACGGCCTGCTGCACGTCACCGACATGGCGTGGCGGCGCGTCAACCACCCGACCGACGTCGTCTCGATCGGCCAGACCGTCAAGGTCAAGATCATCAAGATCAACCACGAGACGCACCGCATCTCGCTCGGCATCAAGCAGCTGCTGGCCGATCCGTGGGAAGGCATCGCCGGCCGCTATCCGGTCAACGCCCGCTTCAAGGGCCGCGTGACGAACATCACCGACTACGGTGCGTTCGTCGAGCTCGAGCCGGGCATCGAGGGCCTGATCCACGTCTCCGAGATGAGCTGGACGAAGAAGAACGTCCACCCCGGCAAGATCGTGTCGACCTCCCAGGAGGTCGAGGTGCAGATCCTCGAGGTCGATCCGGTCAAGCGCCGCATCTCGCTCGGCCTCAAGCAGACCCTGCAGAACCCTTGGGATGCCTTCGCCGAGAAGTTCCCGATCGGCTCGGTGGTCGAGGGCGAGGTCAAGAACAAGACCGAGTTCGGCCTCTTCATCGGTCTCGACGGCGACGTCGACGGCATGGTCCACCTGTCGGATCTCGACTGGAACCGTCCCGGCGAGCAGGTCATCGAGGAATTCAAGAAGGGCGACGTGGTGCGTGCCGTCGTTCTCGACGTCGACGTCGAGAAGGAGCGCATCTCGCTCGGCATCAAGCAGCTCGAGGGCGACCCCTTCGCCGATGCCGGCGACGTCAAGAAGGGCGCCGTCGTCACCTGCGAGGTGCTCGAGGTGAAGGATTCCGGCATCGAGGTGAAGATCGTCGACACCGACATGACCGCCTTCATCCGCCGCGCCGAGCTCGCGCGCGACCGCTCCGAGCAGCGCCCCGAGCGCTTCGCCCCGGGCGAGAAGGTCGATGCCCGCGTCGTGCAGTTCGACCGCAAGGCCCGCCGCATCCAGCTCTCCATCAAGGCCCTCGAGGTCGCGGAGGAGAAGGAGGCGATCGCCCAGTACGGTTCGACCGACTCGGGTGCCTCGCTCGGCGACATCCTCGGCGCCGCTCTCAAGCGCGCCAACGAGAAGAAGTAAGCCGCGACCGTCGCGAAGCGGGGCGGCCTTGCCGTCCCGCAGCACGATCTGCAGGATCATCGACAGAAGCGACCCGCCCGGGCCTTCCGGGCGGGTTTTGCTTTGCCTGCTTTTTGTCACCACCCCGCCTTGCCCGTGACGGGGCCGGGGGCTAGTGTCCACGGCGTCCTGACCAGCCGAGGTGAAGAGCCGAGCTTCGCCAATGACATACGATGCCGACATCATGGCCGACCGCCGGCGCCTGAGGCGCAAGCTCTCCTTCTGGCGCGTCCTTGCCGTCTTCGCCCTCATCGCCGTCGTGATCGCCGTCGGCGCGCGGCTCGGCGCCGGCTCGGTCGTGGCGGGCGATCAGATCGCCGCCATCCGCATCGGCGGCTTCATCAGCGGCGACCAGCGCACCCTCGATCTCATCAAGCGCGTCAAGGACGCCCGCTCGGTGCGCGCCGTGCTGGTGCGCGTCGACAGTCCCGGCGGTACCACCTCCGGCGCCGAGGCGATCTATACGGCCCTGCGCGAGCTCGCTCAGGAGAAGCCGACGGTCGCGCTCGTCGACGGCCTCGCCGCCTCCGGTGGCTACATCACGGCGCTCGCGGCCGAGCGCATCGTCTCGCGCGACACCTCGCTCGTCGGCTCCATCGGTGTCCTGATCCAGTACCCGAACCTCGCCGGCCTGCTCGACACCCTCGGGGTGAAGGTGGAGGAGGTGAAGTCGAGCCCCCTCAAGGCGGCGCCGAACGGCTTCGAGCCCACCTCGCCGGAGGCGCGCGCCGCCCTCGAGAGCGTGGTTCGCGATTCCTTCGCCTGGTTCAAGGGCCTCGTCGGCCAGCGCCGCTCCCTTTCCGGCCCGGCGCTCGACCAGGTGTCCGATGGGCGCGTCTTCACCGGACGCCAGGCGAAGGACCTCGGCCTCGTCGACGAGCTCGGCGGCCAGCAGCAGGCGGTCGCTTGGCTCGAGAAGGAGAAGAAGCTCGCCAGCGATCTGCCGGTCCGCGAATGGAAGGTCGAGAGCGAGCGCCTCGGCATGTCCCTCTGGTCGCTCCTCGGCCGCGCGGCAGCTTTCGCCGGCTACGGCGACCTGGCCGCCGCGCTGAGGACGGTTGCACTGCGAGAAGAAGCGGGGCGGCTTGACGGCCTCCTTGCCGTCTGGCACCCTTCGCTTCAAAATAATTGAAATTTCAAAGGGATAGGCGGGGGATTATGATCAAGTCCGAGCTCGTGATGCGGATTGCCGAGCAAAATCCGCACCTCTACCAGCGTGATGTCGAGAACATCGTCAATGCGATCCTGGAGGAGATCACCCGCGCGCTCGCGCGGGGGGACCGGGTCGAGCTGCGCGGGTTCGGTGCCTTTTCGGTGAAGCAGCGCAACGCGCGCGTCGGCCGCAATCCGCGCACGGGCGAGACGGTCGATGTCGCCTCGAAGATGATTCCGGTCTTCAAGACGGGCAAGGAGATGCGACTGCGCCTCAACGGCAACGATGCCGCCCCGGCGGCGGGCCGGAAGGCTGCCGTGAGCGTGAGCGCGTGAGGGAAGTGGAGCCGCGACGGTGAAGCGTTTCGTCAAGTTCCTGGTGCTCGCACCGGTCGCGGTCGTCATCGTGCTCCTGGCGGTGGCCAACCGTGCGCCGGTCGAGCTGTCCTTCGACCCCTTCTCGCGCACCGAGCCGGCCCTTGCCGTGACGGTGCCGTTCTTTGTGGTCATCTTCGCCGCGGTGATGCTGGGCGTTCTCGTCGGCGGCATCGCCGCCTGGCTCGCCCAGGGCAAGCACCGCAAGGCGGAGAGGCGCTATCGGCGCGAGGCGGACCGATGGCGCAGCGAGGCCGAACAACTGCGCGGCGCCACGGGGCGGGCCGCGCTGCCGAAGGCGTGAGCCGCAGCATCGAGGCCGGCCGCGCTGCCGAGCAACCGGTTGGCACCTGATGGACAAGCCGGTGCCGCCATGCCACTTGCAGGCGTCATGTCCACCATCGTCAAGATCTGCGGGTTGAGAAATGCCGAGGCAGTCGCCGCGGCGCTGGCGGCTGGTGCCGACATGGTCGGCTTCGTCTTCTTTCCCAGGAGCCCGCGCAACGTGTCGGTCGCCGAGGCGGCCGCCCTCGCCGAGGCCCTGCGTGGCCGCGCCGAGATCGTCGCGCTCACCGTCGATGCCGACGATGCGACGATCGCCGCCATTCGCGACGGGCTCAAGCCCGACTGGTTCCAGCTCCACGGCCGGGAGACACCGGAGCGGGTGGCCGACATCCGGCGGCTCGCCGGCACGCAGGTGATGAAGGCGATCGGCGTCGGCGAGCCGGCGGACCTTGCCCGCCACGCTCCCTATGCGCCGGTTGTCGACCGCCTCCTGTTCGATGCCAAGCCGCCGAAGGGGGCTCCGCTGCCCGGCGGCAACGGCGTCGCCTTCGACTGGGATATCCTCGCCGCAGGGGCCGGCGGCCGGCCCTTCATGCTTTCGGGCGGGCTCGATCCGGACAATGTGGGCGGGGCCGTCGCGCGGCTTTCGAGCACCCCCGGCTTCCTCGGCGTCGACGTGTCCTCGGGCGTCGAGCGTGCGCCGGGCGAGAAGGACGTCGGCAAGATCGCCGCCTTCCTGGCCGCGGCGCGGGCATGACCGAGGCACGCCCGCGGGTGGCCCTGCCGGCCGCTTTGGCTTAAGGAACGGGGAAGCCGGGCCGCGGCGGCGAGCCGGTTCCCCCGTTGGCGCATGGAAGACGAATGGACGAGGCGGGCCCGGGGCTCCGCCGCCGCATGAGAAGGATGAAGGTCGCGTGACTGTGCAACCGCTCAACTCCTACCGCTCGGGGCCCGACGAGCGCGGTCATTTCGGCATGTTCGGCGGCCGCTTCGTCGCCGAGACGCTGATGCCTGTCATCCTCGAGGTCGAGAAGGCCTATGCCGCGGCCAAGGACGATCCCGCCTTCCAGGCGGAGATGGACGGCTATCTCGCCCATTACGTCGGGCGGCCGAGCCCGCTCTATTATGCGGAGCGCCTGACGGAGCACCTGCGCGCCGGCGCCGGCGGCAAGGGCGCGAAGATCTACCTCAAGCGCGAGGAGCTCAACCACACGGGCTCCCACAAGGTCAACAACGTGCTCGGCCAGATCCTCCTGGCCCACCGCATGGGCAAGAAGCGCATCATCGCCGAGACCGGCGCCGGCCAGCACGGCGTCGCCACCGCCACCTTGTGCGCGCGCTTCGGCCTCGAATGCGTCATCTACATGGGCGCGGTCGATGTCGAGCGGCAGAAGCCCAACGTCTTCCGCATGCAGATGCTCGGCGCCACCGTCGTGCCCGTGCAGTCCGGCTCGCGCACCCTCAAGGACGCCATGAACGAGGCGCTGCGCGACTGGGTGACGAATGTCGCCACCACCTATTACTGCATCGGCACGGTGGCCGGGCCCCATCCCTATCCTGCCATGGTGCGCGACTTCCAGGCCGTGATCGGCAAGGAGACGCGCGAGCAGGTGCTCGCCGCCGAGGGGCGCCTGCCGGACTCGCTCGTCGCCTGCATCGGCGGCGGCTCCAATGCCATGGGCCTGTTCTATCCCTTCCTCGACGACAAGGACGTCGAGATCTACGGCGTCGAGGCGGCCGGCCATGGCCTTGCCAGCGGCCAGCACGCGGCCTCGCTCACCGGCGGGCGGCCGGGGGTGTTGCACGGCAACCGCACCTATCTCTTGATGGACGACGACGGCCAGATCGCCGAGGCCCACTCCATCTCGGCCGGGCTCGACTATCCGGGCATCGGCCCCGAGCACGCCTTCCTGCACGAGACCGGCCGTGTCCGCTATATCTCGGCGACGGACAAGGAGGCGCTCGAGGCCTTCATGCTCCTGTCCAAGCTCGAGGGCATCATCCCCGCGCTCGAGCCGGCCCATGCCCTCGCCAAGGTGGTCGAGCTGGCGCCGCAAAAGCCGCAGGACCACATCATGGTCGTCAATCTCTCCGGCCGCGGCGACAAGGACGTGCCGCAGGTCGCCGACATCCTCGGAGGACAGTTCTGATGAGCCGCATCGACCGGCGCTTTGCCGCCTGCCGCGCCGAGGGCCGCGCGGCGCTCGTGACCTTCGTCACGGCCGGCGATCCGGATGCCGAAACCTCGCTCGCGATCCTGAAGGCGCTGCCCCGCGCGGGGGCCGACCTCATCGAGATCGGCATGCCCTTCACCGATCCGATGGCGGACGGCCCGGCCATCCAGCTCTCCTCGCAGCGGGCGCTGAAGGGCGGCCAGACACTGACGAAGACGCTGGACATGGTACGCGCCTTCCGCGCCGGCGAGGCGGACACGCCCGTCATCCTGATGGGCTACTACAATCCGATCTACATCTATGGCGTCGAGCGCTTCCTGAAGGATGCGCGCGAAGCCGGCGTCGACGGCCTCATCGTCGTCGACCTGCCGCCGGAGGAGGACGAGGAGCTCTGCCTGCCGGCGCTGAAGGCGGGCCTCTCCTTCATCCGTCTGGCGACGCCGACGACCGACGACGCGCGCCTGCCGGCCGTGCTCGCCAACACCTCGGGCTTCGTCTACTACGTCTCCATCACCGGCATCACCGGCAGTGCGACGCCCGATTTTGCGGCGGTCGCCCAGTCGGTCGCGCGCATCAAGGCTCATACGGACCTGCCGGTCGTCGTCGGGTTCGGCGTCAAGACCGGCGAGCACGCCGCGGCCATCGCGCGCGGCGCCGATGGCGTCGTGGTCGGCTCCGCGCTCGTCGAGGCCGTGCGCGCCTCGCTCGACGGGGAAGGGCGCGTGACGGAGACAACGGTCGCCGCCGTCGAGAAGCTGGTGGGGGAGCTTGCCGCCGGCGTGCGCTCGGCCGCCAAGGCCACGGCCGCGTGAGGGCGAATCCCCTCCCCGTTCGCCGGGAGAGGGAGAGATGCCACCCCGTGCAACATCGTCGCACCTAGCGAAAAGCTTCGCGAAGGTCTATGTGAAGGCCGCGTGACGACATTTCAGGGTTGCGGCCAGATCCGCGACCCTTTCGGGCGTGGCAGGTCCACGCCGGGACACCAGAGGCTGCCCCCGTGAACTGGATTTCCGACGTCGTACGGCCCAAGATCAAGACGCTGTTCAAGCGTGAGGTGCCGGAAAATCTCTGGATCAAGTGCCCTGAGACGGGGCAGATGGTCTTCCACAAGGACGTGGAGGCCAACCTCTTCGTCATCCCGGGCTCCGACTATCATCTGCGCATGGGCGCCAGGGCGCGCCTCGCCTCGTTCTTCGACGGCGGCGCGTGGGAAGAGATCGCCCTCCCGGAGGTGCCGGCCGATCCGCTCAAGTTCCGTGACGAGAAGCGCTATGTCGACCGCCTGCGCGACGCCCGCGCCAAGACCGGCAGGCAGGATGCCGTCCAGGTGGGCGTCGGCGAGGTGGAGGGCTCGACCATCACCGCCGCGGTGCAGGATTTCGAGTTCATGGGCGGCTCGCTCGGCATGGCCGCCGGCGAGGCGATCATCACCGGCATGGAGACGGCGCTCGCTCGCCGGACGCCCTTCGTGCTCTTCGTCTCCTCGGGCGGCGCGCGCATGCAGGAGGGCATCCTCTCGCTGATGCAGATGCCGCGCACGACGGTGGCGGTGCGCAAGCTCAACGAGGCGCGCCTGCCCTATATCGTGGTGCTCACCAATCCGACGACGGGCGGCGTTACCGCCTCCTATGCCATGCTGGGCGACGTGCATATCGCCGAGCCGGGCGCCCTCATCGGCTTCGCCGGCCCGCGCGTCATCGAGCAGACGATCCGCGAAAAGCTGCCGGAGGGCTTCCAGCGCTCCGAATATCTCAGGGAGCACGGCATGGTTGACATGGTCGTGCACCGCAGGGACGTGAAGGCGACCGTCGCCCGGCTGTGCCGTCTGCTGATGAAGCAGGACAAGCCCGTGGCCGTCGAGCCTCCTGCGGACATGCCTGCGCTCGACGCGGCCGCGGAATAGCGATCAGCCCCAGACTGGCCGGGGATCAACATGCAATCGTCCGATGCCATGCTCGCGCGCTTTCTCGCGCTGCATCCCAAGACGATCGATCTTTCCCTCGGCCGCATCGAGCGGCTGCTGATGCAGCTCGGAGCGCCGCAGCGGCAGCTGCCGCCGGTCATCCATGTGGCCGGGACCAACGGCAAGGGCTCGACCATCGCCTTCATGCGCGCCGTTCTGGAGGCGGCCGGGCTCGTCGTCCACGTCTACACCTCGCCGCATCTGGTGCGCTTTCACGAGCGCATCCGGCTCGGCCATCCCGGCGGCGGTCGCTTCGTCGACGAGGACCGGCTCGTAGAGGCCTTGGAGCGCTGCGAGGATGCCAACGCGGGCGCGCCGATCACCGTCTTCGAGATCACGACGGCGGCGGCCATGCTTCTCTTTGCCGAGACGCCGGCCGACGTGCTCCTGCTGGAAGTCGGGCTCGGCGGGCGCCTCGACGCCACCAATGTCGTCGATGAGCCGCAGGCCTGCGTGGTGACGCCGGTCTCGCTCGACCATGCGGATTATCTCGGCAACAGCGTCATGCGCATCGCCGCCGAGAAGGCCGGCATCTTCAAGCGCGGCGCGCCGGCGATCATCGCGCCGCAGGAGCCGGAGACCACCGCCGTCCTGGAAGCGGCAGCGGAGCGCGTCGGCGCCCGCTCGATCCTTGTCGGCGGGCAGGACTTCCACGTGCACGAGGAGCGCGGGCGCCTCGTCTATCAGGACGCGCAGGGGCTCGTCGATCTGCCCCTACCGCGGCTGGCCGGGCGCCACCAGCTGGTCAATGCGGGGACGGCGCTCGCCACCCTGCGGGCCGCCGGCTACGGGCGCCTGCCGGCGGAAGCCTTCGAAGCCGGCATGACCCGTGCCGAATGGCCGGCCCGCATGCAGCGCATGCGGCAGGGCAGCCTCGTCGATCTTGCCCCCGAGGGGGCGGAGCTGTGGCTCGACGGCGGCCACAACCCGGACGGCGGCCGCGCGCTTGCCGCCGCCTTCGCCGAGCTGGAAGAGCGGCATCCCGCCCCGCTCGTCATGGTCGTCGGCATGCTGGGCACGAAGGATGCCGACGGCTTCCTGAAGCCCTTCGTCGGTCTCGCGCAGGAGCTCGTGGCCGTCCCCATCCCCTCGCAGATTGCCGCCCGCCCGGCGGAGGAAGTCGCGGGCATCGCCCGCTCCGTCGGTCTGAAGGCGCGGGCGAGCGACAGCGTCGAGGCGGCGCTCGTAGGGCTGAGGGCGATGGAATGGGAGCGTCCGCCGCGCATTCTCGTCACGGGCTCGCTCTATCTCGCCGGCGACGTGCTGGCGGCCAACGGCACCATTCCCCAATAACTTCTCAGGGTCGCGGCTGGTAGCGGCCGGCAGGGCGGCTACTCGTCCTCGCCGAAGCGCTCCGCGAGCAGCGTGGTGATGGCGTCGAGGCACGCCTGCGCGTCCTCTCCCTTGGCCGTCACGGTGATGCTGGTGCCCTGGGCGGCGGCGAGGGTCAGAAGGCCCATGATGGAGCGCCCGCCCACGGTCTCGCCGCAGCGGGTCACCGTGACGTCGGCGCCGAAGCGCTCGACGGTCTGCACGAACTTGGCCGAGGCGCGGGCGTGCAGCCCCTTGCGATTGATGATCGGCAGTTCGCGCGCCAGCGCGCCGTCCGGCACCGGCGCCGGGGGGCAGTCGTCGTTGTCGAAGGTGTCGATGTCCATTGCGACGACCGCCGTCACTTGCCGGCGAGCACCCGGCTCGCCACGTTGATATATTTGCGGCCCGCTTCCTGGGCCTGCAGGACGGCATCCTCCAGCGGCTTCTCGTCCCGCACGCTGGCGAGCTTGATGAGCATGGGCAAGTTGATGCCCGCCACCACCTCGACCTTGCGCCCGTTCATCACCGAAATCGCGAGATTCGAGGGGGTGCCGCCGAACATGTCGGTGAGCACGACCACCCCCTCGCCCGTATCGACCTGGCCGACCGCCGCCAGGATGTCCCTGCGGCGGCTCTCCATGTCATCATCCGGACCGATGGTGATGGTTTCGAACTGTTTTTGAGGGCCAACCACGTGCTCCAGCGCGGCGCGAAATTCCGTCGCCAGGCAGCCGTGGGTCACCAGCACAAGACCGATCATTCAATAACCCGTGGCCCCGCCACCCAAAAGGAAGCGCCCATTTTGTGCATTGCGGCGGCAAGTGCAAGTGCCTGCGACCATTTGGTCATCATTCAGACAAAACGTGCATCATCGGGCGCTCGAATCGCGCCAGCAAGCCGAGGATTACGGCCGCCGTCACGCCTCCCTCGCCGCTAAGGACGCGAATTCGCGGCAAGGTGACGCCTTCGATCGTCGCCGTCCGGTCTGTGGATTGCGGGTATCGTTCCGGCACCTCGGTGTCGCAGTCGACGACGAGGCGCACCACCGCCGCCCTCTCCGCCTCCATCTGGACGATCCCGAGGCCCCGCACCTCGAGAAGCCCTGCGAG
>Ga0065721_10006048_pt1 | contig 11100 bp, 11 predicted proteins | sample Mesricmetagenome_FD_59108 | JGI IMG/M metagenome (GOLD analysis project Ga0065721, IMG submission 59108) | Mesophilic microbial community from rice straw/compost enrichment Sample: eDNA_1 v2 (version 2) | ecosystem: Engineered > Solid waste > Grass > Composting > Bioreactor | place: USA: Davis...
ACGATCCGTTCGTCCACCAGGTGGAACTCGCTGTTGCCGCCCGGACGGACGATGCTGCCCGCATAATAGACTTCATCGCCGGGCTTGAACAAAGTAACCTCTTCACCGACTTCTTCAACGATCCCCGCGACATCCCACCCGAGAACCCGGGGAGACTCTTCGGTTCGCGCCTTGGGAGAACGAATCTTCACGTCTACGGGATTGACGGAGATCGCTTGTACGCGAACGAGGAGGTCGCGTCCCCGGGCGGAAGGCTTCTCCAACTCGACGTCCATCAGGGCATCGGAATGGTCTATCGGCAAGTAACGCGTCAGTCCTACGGCTTTCATCATCGTCATGGGGAATCTCTCCTTAGGATTGGTTTCTCTTTCCTTGAGGCGATTATATGTGATAACATGAGGATACGTAAGTACGTACAATTAAGTGGTATACTATCAATTTATATAGTATGGAGAAGGAGGGGCTGTCGATGACCGAGGAGCGCAAGAGCAAATACAGCGGCTGCGAGAACGAGGCCGAAGGCTGTCCGGTGGAGTATACTCTCGAGATTATCGGGGGCAAATGGAAGGGCGTGCTGCTCTACCATCTGTTCGAGGGGACGAAGCGTTTCGGGGAATTGACCCGCCTTTGTTCGGGCATCACGCAACGAATGTTGACGCTGCAGCTNCGGGAGCTGGAGCAGGACGGGCTNGTTCANCGNGAGGTGTACCAGCAGGTGCCGCCNAAGGTGGAGTATTCGCTTACGGAGTACGGAAGGACGCTGGAGCCGATCATCATGTCCATGAAGGCATGGGGAGAGCGCCACAAGCGCAAAAACCCGGACATGTACGCCGGCGAGAAGAGAAGCATGGAGACAGTCTAAGGTATCGATAAACAGGGATCGGGAAAAAGAGCACGATACCCAGTGCACCACATCGGCGGAAATGCGCGAGTGCGAGCGAAAGAGGTGCGCCAGGTGCACCACATCGGCGGGAATGCGCGAGTGCAAGCGAAAGAGGTGCACCCCGTGCACCACATTGGCGGGAATGCGCGTGAGCGAGCGAAAGAGGTGCACCTGGTGCACCACATTGACGGGAATGCGCGTGTTCGAGCGAAAGAGGTGCACCCGGTGCACCACATTGGCGGGAATGCGCGAGTGCGAGCGAAAGAGGTGCGCCTGGTGCACCACATTGGCGGAAATGCGCGAGTGCGAGCGAAAGAGGTGCACCCAATGCACCACATCGGCGGAAATACGCGAGTTCGAGCGAAAGAGGTGCACCCGGTGCACCACATCGGCGAGAATGTGCGATTGCGAGCGAAAGAGGTGCACCCGGTGCACCACATTGGCGGGAATGCGCGAGTGCGAGCGAAAGAGGTGCACCCAGTGCACCACATTGGCGGGAATGCGCGAGTTCGAGCGAAAGAGGTGCACCCAGTGCACCACATCGGCGGGAATGCGCGTGAGCGAGCGAAAGAGGTGCACCTGGTGCACCACATTGGCGGGAATGTGCGAGTGCGAGCGAAAGAGGTGCACCCAGTGCACCACATTGGCGGGAATGCGCGAGTGCGAGCGAAAGAGGTGCACCCGGTGCACCACATCGGCGGAAATGCGCGAGTGCGAGCGAAAGAGGTGCACCTGGTGCACCACATCATAAACGAGAAGAATGAGGGAGGCGGCCGCCTCCCTCATTCTTTGTTCCGGTACTCCCGGGGAGTCGCGCCCGTCACTTGCTTGAACAGGCGGCTGAAGTAGTACGGGTCCGGGTAGCCGACGAGCTCGCCGACGTCCTTGATCGAGACGTCCTTCTCGGTCTCGAGCAGGCGCTTCGCCTCGCGGATGCGCAGCGTGATCAGGTACTTGGAGGGCGGCTCGCCCGCGTGCTTGATGAAGATCTTCGTCAGGTAGGAGGGGTTGAAGTTGAACTGCCGGGAGATGTCCTCCAGGTTCAGCTCGCGCGCGAAGTTGTTCTGCAGGAACAGCTGAACCGACTCGACGATCTCGGCCGGCGTGTAATCGTGATTGTCCAGCTTCGCGGCTTTCTCCGGCTTGCGCTGCTCCCGGACCTGCCCCGCGCGGATCTTGATCCGCCCGAGCATAAGCTCCAGATCCTTGCTCTTGACCGGCTTCAGCAGGTAGTCGACGACCCCGTGCTGCAACGCCTGGCGAGCATATTCAAATTCGTTGTAACCGCTTACGATAACTTTGTGAATGTTGGGGTAATTCATATGAGCGTGCCGGATAACCTCGAGCCCATCCATCGCGGGCATATGGATGTCGGTGATCAGAAGGTCGACGGTATGGTCCTCGAGAGCCCGAATCGCGCTTTTGCCGTCCGTGGCGGTGCCGACTACTTGAAACACGGGGTCTGCCGCTTGGATTTTCTTCACGAGATTGTTGAGAATCAGCTCTTCATCCTCGACGACGACCGTTCGAATGATCATGTCTTGCTGGGTCATTGGATTATCCTCCCGATCCCGATGGATAGGTTCCGCCAATCGTAACGATAGCGCCTCCGTCCGGAGCGTCCTCCATTCGGAAGGTCATGCGATTGCCGTACAGAAGCTTTAAGCGAATATAGACGTTCAACAGGCCCATGCCGCCGACCTGGAGGCTAGGCGTCTCCCCCGAGCGATCGATCTTCTCCGTCTGCTCGCGAAACCTCGCCAGATTCTCCCTGTCGAAGCCCGGACCGTTGTCCCGCACCTCCACGAACCAGAGCGTTCCTTCGCTATACGCGCGAACCGAGATCGACCAAGGCGGCTCCTCCTTCGTGCCGTACTTGGCGGCGTTCTCGACGAGCGGCTGGACGATCAGCTTCGGCACCTCCACCTTGCGGGCGGCCTCCTCGATCTCGAAGCCGAAGCTAAGCTTCGCCCCGTAACGGAAGCCGAAGCAGCTGAGGAAGTTCCGGGTCTGGTCCAGCTCCGTACCCAGCTCCACGAGAGAGGCGTCGTCCGACGAGACGTACCGCATCAGATCGGACAGGCTCTCGATCATCTCGACGATCTCCCCGTTCATGCCTTCCTCCGCCATGACGCCGATCGTGGCGAGCGTGTTGTACAGGAAGTGCGGATTGATCTGCGACTGAAGCGCGACGAGCTTCGCCTGAAGCTCTTGACGCTGGGCGAGCATCAATTGTTCCATCGAGTAATGCAATCGTTCGCCCATCTTGCCGAACGCGATCTGAAGCCGGTCGAGCTCGTTGATCCCGCTAGTTCTCGCAAGGGGCGCCGGCGCCGCCAGATTGTCCAGATCCGTCGACTTGATGGAACGGTGAAGCCTGGCGATCGGCTCGGTGATTTTCTTGGCCGCGAGGAACGTCAGCAGGACGGCAAGCAGCAAAATGCCGACGCACAGAATGCTGAACATCTTGGTGAACGTACGAAGCGGCTCGAACAGCTCCTGCTCCGAACGGATAACCGCCGAGTTCCAGCCCGTGATGCTCGAATGCGCGACCTCGAACAGCTCCTGCGCCCCCGTATCCGGATTCTCCATTCTCCCCCCGCCGGAATGGGCGAGAAACTGCCGAACGTAAGCTTGATCCGACTCGGAAGCGGGTCCCGGAGGATAGATCAGATTCCCGTTGTCGTCGTACACGATCACCCGATCCTTAAGCGAGGAAGAGACCGACTTGAACAGGTTGGTGACCGACTGCTTGACCTCGACGATTCCTTCGGGCGAGTTGTAGCGATCCCGGAACAGCCGCAGCAAGGATACCGAGTACACATCCTCCCGCGTGGGAAGCACGTGGCGCAGCTGCTCGTCGACCTCGGGCTCCGTGATGATTTTGCCGATATCCGTGTCGAGAACCTCGGGGTACCAGCTCTTGTCCTCGAGATCGACCTTCATCCGCCGATTGTCGAAGCCCGACCCGAACAGATTGCCCTGGAAGTCGTAAAGGTTGATCTGCTGGACCGGCAGGGCCGGACCGTTCATCGCGACCAGGATCTCGGCGAGGTCCTTGGCGGCCTGAAGGACGACCTGAGCTTCCTCGTTGGTCGCCGCCTCGCGTCCCGAGAAGTCGAGGAAACGCTCCTTCACCAGATTCGAGTAGAGAATCGTTTGTGAAACCGCATCCATTTTCTGATATTCCAAATCCAGCTTTTCCTTGACGGCGGTGGACGAAGCGGATATCGAGTCGGCCGCCTGCTTGCGCAGCGTGTCCGACGACCACCAGTAGAACAGCAGCAGCGAGATGGCGAGAATGAGCGCGATGATGCCGGAGAAAGTGACGAACAGTACGGAACGAATGGAATTCAGTCGAAACAAGGCTCGCCTCCGCCTCCTTTGCTCCCTATTTTGGCCGCGAGGGCCGCGCTTGTAAAGAGCCTAGGTAAAATAAATGCAAGTAGCAAGTCGGTTTTGTGCATGGAGGGCAGGGGGGCGCCAACTCTATAATGAAAGCGCAATCAAGAAAAAGCAAGCGCATTCCGGAATCGGTTAGGAGTGAAAAAAATCATGCGAGCCAACAAGATTTATCCCTTCTACTTCTCGCTTGGAGCCATGCTGCTGTATGTCGTGCTGATGGTCATTCCCGGGGTGGCCGGCATCCTTTACTCCTTCACGGACTGGAACAGCTACAGCGCGGCGGTCCATTGGATCGGGGCGGACAACTTCAAGGAGATTTTCTCAGGCGACAACATGTACCTCGGCTTTATTAAGAATACGCTGATCTTCACGGTCGCGACGATCGTGCTGAAGACGGCGATCGGGTTTTTCCTGGCGCTGCTGCTTAACCGAGGATTGGCGCTCAAGAACGTGCACCGCGCCATTCTGTTCCTTCCGGCGGTCGTTCCGATGCTGATCGTCGGCTTGATTTTCAAATCGGTGCTTCATCCGGACACGGGGCTGCTTAACGAGTTCCTGCGGACGATCGGCCTGGAGTCGCTGACGCGCCACTGGCTGACGGATCTGGATTGGGCGTTCAAGTCGATCATCGGAGTGGACGTGTGGAAAGGCGCGGGCTACATCATGGTCATCCTGCTCGCGGGCCTGCAGACGATTCCGAAGGATTACGACGAAGCCGCCGAGATCGACGGAGCCGGCTACTGGAGCCGCATCCGGCACATTACCGTTCCGCTGCTCGTTCCCGCCCTGATGATTACGATCATTTTGAACCTGCTGTACGGCCTGAAAGTGTTCGACGCGGTCTACGTGTTGACCAACGGCGGGCCCGGCTACGCGACCGAGGTCATGTTCACCGGCGTGTTCAAGGAATTCTCGATGGGCCGCTACGGAGTCGGTACGGCGCTGTCCACCACGCTGTTCCTGTTCATGACGATCGTCGGCTACTTCGTCGTCCGCTGGATGGGGAAGGAGGAGAACCATTGAGCAGAAAAGGCGCTTGGGCCGTCGTCAAAAACGCGTTCGTGTGGTGCATCAGCCTGGTGGTCGTGGCGCCTCTCGTTCTCATCGTCATCAATTCGCTGAAGGATGCCTCGCAGGCGAGCTCGATGGGAATGGACCTGCCGAAGGCTTTGCACTTCGACAACTTCTCGACCGTCATCGAGAAGGGCAAGCTGTACAATTCGCTCTGGAACAGCGTTCTGTATGCCGGAGCCTCTACGATTCTGTGCGTCGTCCTGGCGGCGATGGCCGCTTATGTCTACAGCCGCCGGCGCAGCAAGTGGAACAAGTTCAGCTACATGTTCATCCTGCTCGGCCTGGCGATGCCGCTGAACTACTTCACCCTGATGAAAACGATGCAGATGCTGCATCTCGTCAACAGCCAGCTGGGCATCATTATTCTCTACGCGGCCGTGCAAATTCCGTTCAGCGTGTTCATCCTGTACGGCTTCGTCGGCGGGGTCCCGAAGGAGCTGGACGAGGCGGGAACCATCGACGGCTGCGGACCGAATCGGCTCTTTTTCAGCATTATTTTCCCGCTGCTTAAGCCTTCGATCGTCACCGTCTTCATCCTGGCCTTCCTCAATTCCTGGAACGAGTTCACGATGCCGCTTTACTTCCTGAATTCGGCTAGCCAATGGCCGATGACGCTGTCGGTGTACAACTTCTTCGGGCAGTTCCAGATGAGCTGGAATCTCGTCAGCGCGGACATCGTCCTGACCAGCCTGCCTGTCGTCGTGCTGTATCTGATCGGCCAGCGTTTCATAATCGACGGCATGACCGCCGGATCCGTGAAGGGATAAGGAGGAACGACACATGAGACTATCGGGCAAAATCGCGTTCATATCGGGAGCGGGCTCCGGCATCGGAAGGGCGTCCGCGCTGCTTTTCGCTCAAGAGGGAGCGACGGTCGTCATCGGCGATCGCAACGTCGAGGCCGGCGAGGGGGTCGCGGAGGAGATCCGGCAAGCGGGCGGCGAAGCGTTCTTCGTTGAGCTGGACGTCGGCGAGGAAAAGTCGGTCAAGGCCGCGGTCGAGACGGTGCTGGAGAGGTTCGGACGGATCGACGTGCTGTTCAACAACGCGGGCATCAGCGGCGTCGGGGCGATCCACGAGACCGAGCCGGACGAGTGGGACAAGGTCGTGCGCGTTAACCTGAGAGGTGTATACTTGCTGAATAGGTACGCTATTCCTTCCATGATGGAGGGACGCGGCGGATCGATCATCAATATGTCTTCATGCGCGGCGGAGATGGGCTTGTCCCGAAGGGCGGTCTATTCCGCGACGAAGGGAGCCGTCCTGGCGCTGACGAAGGCGATGCAGGTCGATTACGCCTCGTACGGGATTCGAGTGAATGCTTTGCTGCCGGGGACGATTCTGACCCCGTTCGTCGAGGGGTACCTGAAGAGCTCGTATAGCGATCCGGAGGAGGCGTTCGGTTCGATCAAGAAGCGGCAGCTGAGCGAGGAACTCGGCCGTCCCGAGGACGTGGCGAAGGCCGCCTTGTTCCTGGCGTCGGACGAATCCGGCTTCGTGATGGGCTCCCCTCTGTACGTGGATGGCGGCGTTGTTTTCGGCAAGAATGCGTAACGGAGATTAGGCGGACAAGGAGAGAGAAGAAGATGAAATTATTGCAATATAAGCAGGGGGAAAAGGTTAAGCTGGCGGTTCGCACGGAACGGGGAATCGTTAGCGTCGAAACGATGATTGCCGCGGCGGGCGCAGAATCGGGCGCTGTACCAACGACGATGCGCGAGGCGCTGGATGGCGGAGCGGCGGCGCTGGCGGCGTTGCGGAAGCTGGTTGGAGAGACGGAAGGGCGCGCGGAGACGCTTGACGAGGCTTCGTTCGTTTATGCGCCGTGCGTTTCCGACCCGCAGAAAATCGTCTGCGTCGGCCTGAACTACCGCAAGCACGCGGAGGAGACAAACGCCGCCATTCCGGAGTATCCGATCCTGTTCAACAAGTTCGCGAACGCTTTGGCGGCCGAAGGGGAGGAAGTTCCTCTTCCGATTGCCGTGACGGATAAGGTGGATTACGAGGCCGAGCTCGCGATCGTCATCGGCAAGAGAGCGAAGAACGTCTCCCGCGAGGAGGCGCTCGATTACGTGTTCGGCTACTGCAACGCGAACGACCTGTCCGCGCGCGACCTGCAGATGCGCACCGCGCAGTGGATGCTGGGGAAGACGTGCGACGGCTTCGCGCCGATCGGCCCTTTCGTGGCGACGGCGGACGAGATCCCGAACCCGAACGCGCTGGCGATCTCCTGCACGGTGAACGGGGAAGTTCGCCAGAGCTCCTCGACGTCCGATATGATTTTCCCCTGCGACGAAGTGATCAGCTACATCTCCCGCCACATGACGCTGGAGCCGGGAGACTTGATTCTGACGGGAACGCCGGAAGGCGTCGTGCTCGGGTATCCGCCGGAGAAGCAGGTTTACCTGAAGGACGGGGATACGGTGACGATCGAGATCGAAGGGCTCGGCAAGCTGACGAACGTGATGCGGGCGGAAGAGTAGGGCAATCTCAAAGGAGGGGGGCGCGGCTCCCCTTCCAAGAGTAAAGAAAGTGCAAAAAGGAAGCCGGATAAGTGCATTTTTACTTAAATATCTTTATTTTACAATGTAAGCGTATTAACAAAGACCAAAAGGGGATTGCATCCGATGAAAAAAACGCTCGGCACTTTGGCAGTAATCGGAATGACAACGGGACTTCTTGCGGCTTGCGGAGGCAATAACGACAATGGCGGCAACGCGTCTCCGACAGCGCCCTCGGCAAGCGGCGGCGCTTCGGCATCGGCATCGGCTCCGGCCTCGGAGAAGCCGAAAGAGAAGGTAACGCTGACCTACATGGCCAGCCAGGACTGGATCAAGGAGTCCGAGATGCAGCTCGCCAAGAAGTTCGAAGAGCAGACGGGCATCCACATCGACTACCAGATCGTGCCGGCCGACCAGTACCAGAACCTGCTCAAGGTGAAGCTGAACACGAAGGAAGCCCCCGACATCTTCGGCGGCCAAGACGGCAAGTTCGACCTGGGTCCGCTGTACGACGTCGAGAAGAACGCCGTGGACCTGACGAACGAAGAGTGGGTGAAGCGGGAGAACAAGCTTTTCCTCGAGCAGGCCACCTGGAACGACAAAGTGTATGCGCTTACGATCTGGGATCCGACTTATGACTATTACATCGTTTATAACAAGGATATTTTCAGCAAGTTGAATCTTCAGGTACCGACGACGTACGCCGAGTTCCTGGCCGTCTGCGAAGCGATCAAGAACGCCGGCATAACGCCGATCTACGAGCCGGTCTCGGACGGCTGGCACCACGTGCTCTGGTTCCCGGAGATCGGGCCTAAGTTCGAAGAAGCGAACCCGGGACTCGTCGACAAGCTGAACAACAACGAGATCAAGCTGGCGGACGTTCCGATCATGGAGCAGGCTCTGACGCAATTCGGCGAGCTCGTAAAGAAGGGCTACATGGGTGACAGCTACTTCTCCAACACGTTCGCGGACACGGAGAAGAACATGGCGAGCGGCAAGTTCGCGATGACGCTGCACAACCTTGGCCTTCCGGCGACGATCGAAGCGGCGTTCCCGGAGACGAAGGCGACCTCCTTCGGCTACTTCCCGATCCCGCTCGCGGACAACCAGATCATGAACATCGCCCCGGCGGCGCCGAGCAAGTTCATTTACTCCGGCTCGAGCCATATCGAGGAAGCGAAGCAATACTTCGCGTTCCTGACGCAGCAGGAGAACCTGCAATACTTCCTGGATAACGAGCCTCGCTTCCTGGCCCTGAACTTCGAGGGCGTCGAAGGGCGCTTCACCGAGGAGCAGCAGAAGTTCTTCGATACGTACGGAGCGAAGCAAGGCTCCGGCCTGCAGATGACCGCCAAGTACGTGAACCCGCAATGGATGGACATCGGCAAGGACATGAGCGCGATGATCAGCGGCGGCATGGACGCGAAGAAGGTGCTCGAGAGCGCGGATAAGCGCAGGGCGGACCAAGCTCAAGCGGCGAAGGATCCGGCTTGGCCGTAAGAGGAGCGGGAGCGGGGGCATCGGGAGCGAAGAAGGTGCTCGAGAGTGCGGATAAGCGCAGGGCGGATCAAGCTCAAACGGCGAAGGATCCGGCTTGGCCGCAAGAGGAGCGGGAGCGGGGGCATGGGGAGCGAAGAAGGTGCTCGAGAGTGCGGATAAGCGCAGGACGGATCAAGCTCAAACGGCGAAGGATCCGGCTTGGCCGCAAGAGGAGCGGGGCATGGGGAGCAAAGGGTTAGGCGAGCGTGGCAGGATAGCCGACTTCCCGAACCTTAGCCAACCGGGCACCCGCCGAGCAAACAGCAGACCGGCAGAGTCCCATAGCCTTAATCAGGGCTCTGCCGGTTTTTCTATTCTCAAAAAACGGGTTGAGGGTGCGTTAGATGAGGAGAAGATCGGTCTGGATGGCGGCTTTGAAGCCCGATCGGGCGGGGGAATACGAACGCCTGCATGCGGAGCAGCCGGCGGAGATCGCGGCGCAGCTTCGGGACAAAGGCTTCGTTCATTTGGACATCTACCGTTCGGGCCTGACGTTGATTATGGCGTGGGACGTCGATCCCGATCGGGAGATCGAGGGGCGGGTCGTTCGCGAGGAGGCAGAGCGGGAGTGGAAGCTGCGCACCGGCGATTGTTTCGCGGAGAGCTGGAAGGAGATTCCGCAGATCTATAAGCTGGATGACCATGTCCATAAGGCGGCGGAGCTGGAGGTTAGGGAACGGGGAGGAGAAAGGGAGGACTGAGCTTGGGAGTGAAACCCCAGGATTTTCTCCAGGGCTAACTCTAGGGGACAATTCCTCATTAGACTTCTCCCTTCGGCTCCCCTCCGATGGGCAACCGGAAGCAAGGTTAGTTGAAGAAGGAGAGGACGCAGCATGAGTACGGATTGGCAGGACAAAGTGGCGATCGTGACGGGCTCCACGAGCGGGATCGGCAAGGCGGTGGCGGAGAAGTTCTCGGCGCTCGGCGTGAGGACGGTCATCCACGGCAGGAACCGGGAAGCGGGAGAGCAGACAGTGAAGGAGATTCGCGCTGCCGGCGGCGAAGCGCTGTTCGTGCAAGCAGACCTGCTGGACACGGGCGCTCCGCTTAGGCTGGTCGGCGAGACGATCGGGGTTTTCGGGCGAATCGACTATATCGTGAACAACGCCGCACTCGTCTGCAACAAGCCGATCGAGGAGATCGAGCAGGAAGACTGGAACCGCTTGTTTCAAGTGAACCTGAAAACTCCGTTCTTCTTGGTGCAGACGGCGCTGCCGTGGCTGACGGAGAACAAAGGAGCCGTCGTCAACGTCGGCTCGATCAACGGCACGCTCAACAAGCCGGGCAACGTGGTTTACGACTCGATCAAAGCGAGCCTGAACCACATGACGCGCGGCCTGGCGCTGGACCTTCGGGAGAAGGGCATCCGCGTGAATACGCTCATGCCTGGCGGCGTCGCCACTCCGCTCATCGATGCTTGGTTCCATCAAATGTATGCGGACCCGGCGGAAGCCCAGCGGCTGGCCGACGCGGAGAAGGCGAAGCCGTTCATGGGCTTGCCGGAGCAGATCGCCGACGCCGTGCTCTACCTGTGCGGCTCGGGCGCATCCTGGATCAACGGCGCCGTCATCCCGATCGACGGCGGGTACAATATCGGGATTAGCTAGGCGCGGGCACGGGCGCGGGGGAGATGTGGCGAGAATCGCTATAACGGCGGCCGTCATCCGCCGATAGTCGAAAAAATCGACTAACGCACCG
>Ga0065721_10052798_pt1 | contig 11099 bp, 16 predicted proteins | sample Mesricmetagenome_FD_59108 | JGI IMG/M metagenome (GOLD analysis project Ga0065721, IMG submission 59108) | Mesophilic microbial community from rice straw/compost enrichment Sample: eDNA_1 v2 (version 2) | ecosystem: Engineered > Solid waste > Grass > Composting > Bioreactor | place: USA: Davis...
AGAATCGTAGAATCCTCTGATGAAGACGAACCGACTGAGAAACGTGCGTAGCCGTTCCTGTTCAGGTCGCGCGATTCCCAACCATATCTGCAACAGCACCCCAGTCGACTCCTGCCACCTCAGCGCGCTCGTCCCCTGTTCCCTCCGAGAAATCACAAAGTCGCTCTCCTCCACCTCCGCCCAAGGCTGTGGCCTCAAATAGCAAGAGAAAGCTCAAGGCGAAGGTCGCGGTCGAGGACGAGGAAGACGAGATTTCTTCCTCGTTGCAGGAGCCTGAACCGGAAGACGGCGATGCCGTGGAAGACGAAATTGAGGACATGATAGAAGATGACCAAGCTGTGAGCAAGGTTGCCAACTCAAAGATGTGCGAGCATTCCATCCCTCCCTCGGCCTGACTCATTGAACGTATCTTAGTGCTCAAGCTGCACTTGCCCAGAAGGATGAAGTCGACCTCCCGGGAGGTTGGAAGTCGGGCGAACCGTGCGTTATCTCTTCTCTAGCGTCGATTCCATCCTCACACTCTTGCAAGAGTGCCATATGCCGCCCTGGCCAAAGCTTTCTCAATGATTGAGGCAACTACCAAGCGGTTAGAGAAGAACGCCATCCTCACCGCCTTCCTACTCCTTGTTATCGAGCGTAGCCCGAAGAAGGACTATCAATCTCTTCTTCAAGCCGTTTATCTCTGCATCAACAGGCTCAGCCCAGACTACATTGGTATCGAACTGGGAATAGGCGAGAGTCTGCTCATCAAGGCCATTGCAGAGTCGACAGGACGCAGTTTGGCTGTCATCAAAGCTGACTTGAAGAGGGAGGGAGATCTTGGGCTCGTCGCGATGGTATGTACGTTTAACAATATGCTGCTCTGGTGATTCGCTAATGCTCGTGGTACAGAACTCCAAGAATAACCAAAAAACCCTGTTCAAGCCGAAACCACTGACTGTTCCTTTCGTCTTTGCGAGACTTAAGGAAATTGCATTGACCACCGGAAACTCTGTAGGATACATCTTCATCATTACCGTCCCTGGCTCACTAGCTTTCCCAGTCACAAGCAAAGAAGGTCTCCATTATCACCAAGCTCCTTGCTGCTTGTCAAGACGTCGAAGCAAAGTACATCATCCGGTCTCTGGAAGGCAAGTTGCGCATTGGCAACGCCGAGCGTTCAGTCCTTGTCGCACTCGCGCAAGCCGCTGTTCTTGCTGAGAAGGAACAATGTGCGTTGTCCGTTCACCTTGTTAGTACACTTGATTCACACAACCTCACAGCGGGCAAGAAATGGAGCGATGAGAAGCTCGCCTCGCGCCTTGAACAAGGCACAGAGATCCTCAAGAGCGTCTACAGCGAGCTCCCCACCTACGACAAAGTTGTCCCAGCTCTCCTTGAAGGCGGCATTGACGGGGTCCGCACTGCATGTAGACTTACCCCTGGCGTTCCACTGAAGCCTATGCTTGCGAAACCTACAAAGGCCATTGGAGAAGTGCTGGATAGGTTTGAGGGAAAGAAGTTTACATGCGAATACAAATACGACGGGGAGCGTGCGCAAGTACATCGATTAGAGGATGGGACGGTTGGCGTGTTTAGTAGGAACTCGGAAGATATGTCGAAGAAGTATCCGGACTTGGTGGAGCAATTGCCCAGGGTGCGTTGCGTTCAATCCCAAGCACTGCACAATGGCCTGATCGTGTTCCAAAGTGCATCAAAGATACGACAAAGTCGTTCGTTTTGGATGCAGAGGCGGTAGCTGTCGACCGCACGACACACCAACTCTTACCATTCCAAGAGCTGAGCAAGAGAAAGCGCAAGGATGTCAAGGTGGAGGATATCCAGGTCAAAGTGTGCCTATTCGCGTTCGACCTACTCTACCTGAATGGCGAGGTTCGTAGTTGGACTTCTTGATATGACCGTTGGCTGATCGTCTGTCTTAGCCTCTGCTGCAGAAGACTTTGCAAGAGCGTCGCGAGCTTCTCCGCCAGCACTTTGAGGTCGTTCCTGGCGAGTTTGGATTTGCGACATCCTCAGATGGGGACACAGTCGACGAAATTCAGACATTCCTGGAACAATCCGTCAAGGACGGTTGTGAAGGTCTCATGGTCAAAATGCTTGACACACCCGCTAGCTACTACGAACCAAGTCGTCGTAGCGTTAACTGGCTCAAGGTGCTGACATTCCCTCGTTGTACGAGCGTTTCCTAACATTCGCATGTAGCTCAAGAAGGACTACCTCGCCGGCCTAGGCGACTCTCTCGACCTAGTTGTGGTTGGCGCCTACCACGGCAAAGGCAAGCGCACTAACGTCTACGGTGCCTTCCTCCTCGCCTGCTACGACGCTGACGCCGAAGAGTTCCAAACCATCTGCAAGATCGGCACAGGGTTCAGCGAAGAAATGCTTCAACAGTTCTATGACCAGCTCAAACCACTCGAGCTCGCCTCGGCGCGTGGGGATGTCAAAGTTGGAGGAGCAAAGCCGGATGTGTGGTTCGAGCCGCAGGTGGTTTGGGAGGTGCTGACAGCGGATTTGAGTCTGAGTCCAATCTATGAGGCGGCGAGGGGGTTGGTGGATGACAGGGGAATCTCCCTAAGGTTCCCGAGGTTCATTAGGGTGAGGGATGATAAAGACGCGGATGACGCGACTGGCCCTGAGCAGGTGAGTGAGTCACGTCTTGACCCGACCTTGGTTAAAAGCGATGGTCACAGATTGCAGAGATGTACCAGAAACAGTCTCTTGCACAGAGCAGTTCGAAGAAAAAGGGCGGAGACGATGACGACGGGTTCTGGTAGCACCATCTGGATGTCACTTGTATCTTCGGGTTTGTTATCTTCAAACGGAGATAGCTGTATAGGGAGTATATTCGCGGATAGCATTAAGAATATATGGTATCTATGACGGAGGTTTGAGGGAGTGTCGTCGCAGGATGCTGCTGGTGGTGCGGGTGCCGTCCGATTACGACGGCACGGACTTTTTGACGTCCTGAGCAGCCTCAACGGCCTGGGTGACAGGACCCTTCTCCTCTGAAGACGCCTGTTCCGCAAGCTTCTTCTCGCGACCGCCGAGGTACCAATAGTTGACGAAGCGGTAGTCTTGTAGTGACTGTGCAGTCGCGTTGGTCGCATGGCAGGCGAAGAGGAGGTAGTTCCGAGGCTGCACTCGCCAGGCTGTGCGTCGGAATGAAACAAAACATCAATGGTACTGTTCCGAGTAGTAGTAGAGCAGGAAGAAGAGAGACATACCGAATCGCATGAAGACCATACTGAACCAGGGTGGAAGCAAACGCCGTCATTAGACACAGGCCCACATGGACGGAACGGTGGGACGTACGAATAGCAAGCGAGAGCGGTGGTCATCGTCCCAGAGATGACTTCTTCATCTTTCCTCAAGTCTGAGAGGGCAGCGAGCGGGAGCCCCCAGTTTGCAACCTATGTGAGGGGCGTCGGCCGAAACGAACATGACTCTAGTTCCTGTGGGTTGAACTTACAGGTCCCCAAAAATGGGTGCCTAGAGGGTCGCATTAGATTGGATTAACGTAAGGAAAGGGGGATACACACTGAAGAAGTATTCCCTGGCAGCTGGAGAGCGCAACCAGGTGAAGAAGGTGGAAGCCATGGCTTTGAACAGTGAAGGAGGCTGGCCGACCCTGTTCCATCAACCTGACCCCATAATTCCGCTCACGTGTGATGTCCCCCAAATTTGGATCCGAAGTGGCAGCGATGAGAAGGAGCTCCCTCCCGCAACCACCAGCATTCTTTGAAGATGGAAACAGCTCGGGATGCTTGTATATTGCTCGTCTACATTACTTATCTCTAGATCTAAAGCAACATAAAGCAATATACAGTGTGGATACCGAGCAATCAACTTTTACGACAGGGGAGGAACAATCTTGTCAACGGAAGGTGGAACAGTAAAATTCTTCTCATCCACGGGGGTCGCCTTCCCAGACGACGTGCTTGAAGGAGTCTGAACAGGACGAGGCCTCGAGGGAGGAGCGATGCCCTTAGACTTCTGCAGTCCTCGAAGGAACTTAGCACCGCCGAGGTAGAAGAAAGCGAGGGAACCGAAGATCCAGATGTGGCCGTACCACCCAAGAAGCCTCCAAGTCACCACGGATTCCTTTGCGCCCTGGATGATGAAGGGAGACGCGGCGTAGTTGAGCGTCATGGCAGACACGACGATAGTGACGATGTCGTAGACGCGCTTCCAGACTGTGGGCTTTTGACCTTCTGCAGGGGCGAAGAAGGGCCTAATGAGAGTGCGGGCTTGGCGAGCAGCAGCAGTGATGAAACCAGCGAGGAGGAACGTGAGGTAGTATCCACCAGCGAAACCGTGCTGCAAAGCTGTCAGCAGCCTTGCACGAAATATTAGAAATTCCACTAACCCAGAATGCGCTCGTCATGAAAGTAATCATGCTGCTGGCGAATCCAGGTTTCTTGCCCTTGGGGGTGATGCGCTTGTAAACACATTCACGAAGCCAAACATTGGTCTTCATGTTCCACGAATCCAGGAGCACCTTGAAGTTGGGAGGGAACTCGATAGTCCAGACTTTGACGTTGGCAGCCCCATTCCAATGGGCCTCTCCATGCGGTCCGAAGCCAGTGAACCCAAGACCAGTGAGGATGCTGGCACCCTATCTCTATGATTAGTGATACTTCCAAATCACGTAAACCGCTACTCACTTCGGTGAGAGTCCAAATGGCGTAGTACTTGCAACGCTCAACAGGGCCAAAGAGCTGGAAGTAGAGGATGCGGTAGAGGAGGGACTTCTTTGAGAATTCGGGTTCCCTGGCGAAAGCGGCATAGTAGAACTTGGGACCGAAGACGACGAAGATTGCCAGGTAGAAAAGGCCAAGACCCATGCGCGTGTAGGCGGCGCGTTTCCTGTACGAGGGCATCTTCCGGCCGGGTTTGATTTTGGGCCTCACGTCGGGGTGATTGAACATGGTCTCATTAACGACATCTTGATACTCAGCGTAATCGAGGTAAGGTCCGACGAGGATGCCCGGGAAATAGAAGCTGTGGACGTTTCTTCAGTGGGAGAAGTCGGTGCATTGATGATGCGAACGCACGAGTATCCCAAAAATTCAAGGAGGGTGGGGTACTGGGTGACGCGTTTGGCGAGCTGCCACTTATCCAACTCCTGTTTAATGTCAGCATGTCTTTCAGAAGAGGTGGAGGAGCCTTGAACACGCACCTCTTCCTTCCTGCGTCCATCGTAGACGTTCCAGGCGAACGTGCTCAGCTTCATGACCAGAACCATCTGGGGGCCGGTAACCTCCATGGTCTCGTAACTGAAGCCAAAGATAGCACGAATGATATGGCTGTGTACTGCTTAGAGACAGTTGACACTGGTATGAGAAAGGACGCACTTGTAGGTCAAGTGTCCGAGAACGAGGCTGGGGAGCGCATTGGTCAGAACGAACAGAGTCAGGCGAGCAATGGCGCACTCACGCAAAGACGATCCATGGCATTCTCTTGCTCTTGTCATACTTTGCGATGTAGTATGTCGCCAAAATACTGGCAAGGAGTTGGAAGAACGCGGAGTATATCTTGAGGACGGGGAAGAAGAAGAACAGCGCGACAGCGATGCTGTATAAATGACGAAGAGTCGGCTGCGAAACCGGGACTCGAGTGTACAGACTTCCCAAGGGATACGCCACGAGCAAGCAGAAAATCAGCTGGGATTAAGAGTGAGCAGTTAGAGTTGGTCTCGGAGCTATGACCATATGAGAGGTATACCTTGATCTGGTCGACGCTCGCGCCAGCAATATCAGCCAGAGGTTGAAACAACGCGTCCATCCTGAAGACTGGTTGTCGAGGGAGGAACGTGTGTGGTGTGTCGATGGCGAGCCTACGCTCTCTGCCTTTGTCGAGAGAGTTTGCTGGCAACAACGAAAGGAATTTGTTCGTTGGGGCTGGGGTGGCAGGCGGCAGAGCTCGGACTCTGTATCTCCATTAGGCTCTCCGCCCCTGTTGATGTGGTTGCTCCTTCACCGTCACACTTTGCAGGCGGTCTCTTCAAGGGCCACTGAACGCTCTGGCAGAGTTCAGGAGTTGGTCGCTAAGAAAGCCTTTCAAACACCCTTGACCCTTCATATTGGCACCAGCTGCTCCCTGCAATCGAAGCACTCTCGAAAAGGCAACTGTGGATGGCAATATTTATCTCTCTGGTTGATGACTCCGACCCTTGAACACTGACCACGCCGACTCCATCCATCCCCTGCATTTCTACCATGAGCCAGCAGCAATACCCACCTTTCGGGTACTATGGCCAGCCAATGTATCCACCACACGGCCCCCCAATCATGTCCCAGCCTGGCTATCAGCCCTTCAATTATGCCCCTCACCCATCTCAGCAACTCCCCCCAGGACCTGTCCCCGTGGGCTACGATCCCGATGCATACACTACAGACTACTCCGGGACAAAACACTCAAAAAGCAAGAGACGCCAATCTGCACCCTCCAGCAGCCAGCCTCCGACACTCAAACCCGCTCTCAAACAGTCGAGAGCCGCACCAACACCTATGGTTCACCCCGTCGAGTTCCCCACTGCAACATATTACGGTCCACAACAAAGCACGCCATATGGAAACACGAGTTCTTCGGGGTATCCCCTCTCGCGGACGAGGACAAGCTCAGTCGGCCATGAGCGGCGGCGAGCCTCATCGAATGCTGCCCCGCACGACATAGATCCGCCCTTTCAACCTTGTCAGTGCCGCCACTTGCTCCTTACGAACAACAGGAATGACTGACAATATTGCATCTTAGTGCACATGTTTATAACTTTCCAGGGTTACAACGAGCTCCGGCTAGAAAACATCACGGACTACGCCCTGAAAGAACTGAGGGAAAGGATTCTTCCATTGTGGCAAGATGGGATCGAGACCCAGCCTGTAGGGGCGAACGAGTGCGTCGTCAAGTTCAGGAATCAGCCATGGGATATGTCTGGCCCTAACTACCTCATGTGAGTCCGTGCTTCCCTGTTGAAATTCAAGGCCATATCCCACCGAGGACTTCCACTCCCATCGCTGCACTTGCTTACACACTTTCTTCCTCAGGGCCCTTGACCTTATCGTGCAGCTGTTCACCTTGTGTGCTCGGAGAGTATGTCGCCATCCTTCTTCGCCGACGCATGAGCTCACCCCACATTCGTAGGGATACGTTTTCCAGACAGCTATCAACATCGGCCAACAGGCCCCCCGACTCGTGTTTGGCGTCGATGTTCCCGACGACCAAAGTCACTTCTTCCTCGCATTCTTCTCCTCCAACAACCGAAGGCTAACCCTCGTCAATCCACCGAGTCACATCGATCTCTCGTTAGGCGCTCAGCTCAAAGCTGCATTGCCAAGAAAAATATCCACTGAACATGTCGAGCAGAGTAATCTCCGAATCATCGAAGTCAAGCGCAAGCCCAACTCAGGTGGTTATCCGTTCGCCTTTGCATTTAAGAGGATCGAGACTGACAAGTGGTTTAGCGCCAGAGGTTGAATATGGCCTCTTGCTGGCGCATGTCCTCAAAATTCTCGGGGCCCTTGGATTCGATCTAGACGCCGCCATTCCACTAGCTAAGCGGCAGTCGCTTGGCATGCGATCCACTCAAGAAGTTCTTGTCTTCAAAGGGTTGATTCCAAGCTGATTATTCCCTGGTTCCTTCACCTTCGACTTCTATCCGTCATGCCACTTCATGATCTTAATGACCGTTCTCATACCCAACCCAGTCACTCTGTACACTGCAGCCAGGTTCTCCAGATAGATCCAATGTTGTCGTATTATCATCATTCACGAGTCCACAGAGCAGGCCACTTAGCCACTACATCATTAGTGAAATGTAATTATATCCATGGCATCGCATTGAAATCCTCTGCATTCGTATTTTACCATGGTTTTGGCACATGCGCAAGCGTTTGTGTTCAAACCATCTTGATTACCCTGTCATCCACAAGGTCACCGAGGGTCTTCGCGTCAACCTTGCCATCAGCAGCCTTTCGCTTGTGTAGCTCGTCCCACCAGCCGAAGAGGAAGTCGCGGGCAATTAATTTGAACCAAGGTGTGAAGGAGTTTTCTGAAGCAGACCATCAGTACACGATCTCAACCCCGTCCCAACGCGATAAACATACTAGGATCATCAAACATAGCCTGCAGCTCCTCTTTGCTCACGTATTTGTAGTCCCTGATCTCGTTCGCGTTGGGGACAACCGTGACATCGGCAGTCAAGAACAAAATGTAGTCCACTGCGTGAGCAAATAGATGAGAATTCTATTACTCACGCCACTTTGAATATGAGCTCACCTTCGTGTTCACCCCACATCCCATTGGACGGTGCCAAGTAGTGGATCCTTGTAAGGTAGTGGAACTGATCCAGGGGCGTCTGGCTCGTCGGGATCCCGAGCTCATGCTCGAGTTTCCTTATCGCAGCAACCTTGACGCCGTGCTGGTCCTTCTCAATCTTCTCCTCCTCGAAGTCATCGAGCGGGTGCGAGCAGCAGGTGTTGGTCCACATGTCAGGGAAGGTGATCTTCTCCGAGGCCCGTTGCTGGAGGAGAAGTTTGCCGTCGGAGGGGCGGAAGACGAAGACGGAGAAGGCACGGTGGAGGAGACCTTTGTTGATGTTCTCCATAAGATGACCTGAGGGGGTTCAACCAGCGGCGATGTCGCGGATACCGAGTGAATTGAACATGTCATGCATTCCGAAGAGTGGTGAGATAAGAGGCAAAGGACATCGGTCAAGATACATTCGGACGCTGGGAGTGACGATGGTGCTTACAGGTCTTCTTATCCATGGCGCCAATCGCCCGGTCCTCCTCGTCTACGAGGATACACTTCTCGTCCATCAGCCTTGACTGTTCAGCATCGTACCCGCTGAGATCGATGCTGGCGAGCGCGGCCTTTGCAGCGAGGACAGCAGGCGACTCGGTCGTAGCAGCGGCCGTTGACATGGTGGTGGAGGGGGCAGAGGAGGGGAAGTAGATGTTGAGAGCGAACCTGAAGCGATTAGTGTTATTGTTCTGCAATTTAAGTGGCCGCGCCAATATGGAACGATGGTAGAGCCGGCGCGTCGTTCCGCTCTCTCGGACCAGTGCCACAACAACGCGCGAATTTGACCTAGAGTAAAACATCGACGAAATCATTCCGGTCCTGAATGCGTCTGAGAAGTGGACGGTGTCGCGGGGTTGAGAGTGGATAACGGCAGAGGGTTCAACAAGCGTTTACGTTTTTCGTGAATGCCTCGGTCAGGCCGGCAGCAACTAGTTAGCTGAGCGCCGTGGATACCGTGATCACTTGCCCTTGTGGAGCACTTGTTACAAAGTCGATCGGAGGGATGCTCTCGCACAATATGTAGCAGGATCAAAAAGTATAGCTCAGTCACTAGACTGCGGTTCAGAATAGGGCGAAGTCCAAGTATCTGCGCACTTTCTTCGCCCGATCTCTAAGCACATGCACAGGGGGCACACTCTATGGACTACATATGCAACAGGTCAATCATGACCGAATCGTAAGGTTGACGCTGCTCGAGTCGAATCAAGTTTTTGGTTGACAAGACTGGAAGGGTCTCTATGAGGCCCTGAATCCCTTAACACTAAACGATGACGCACCAAGGCAATGATAAAACGCAGATGCCGCAACATGACGAGTACTTGTCGCTTGAGGGACAACCATATCGAACTGAAGCCTCTCTCCTGGCTGGAGGGAGTGATACTGCATCTTCGCGTACTCCAAGAAATTGAACGAATTCCGCTCCAGCGTGGCCATGTGGACGTCTGTCCTTTGCGTTTCTGCCTGAGTGTCCCCTGGCGCAGTCGGACCTGGCTCTGGAGCTGCATTCAGTATCTGATCAGGTCAGAGAAGATAGAGATACTAACCGTCGAACTCGTAGTCAACGTCCAGGGGAGTTGGCGTTCCGTTTAATATGGGGGAGAGCCCAATTCCAGAAACACCGCAGACTTGACTAGGAGCGACAGAACTCTTCCTACTACGACTGCGAGATCTACTTCGCAACCGAATCTCGACGTAATCCACGGGGATGTCGTGGTCATCGCCGAATGGCGCATTCCCGCTCGAAGAGCTGGGGCCGCCTCCAGCATTGTCCCAGGGAAACAGAGAGCTGCGCTGAGAGCTGGAGCCCTTTTGCTGGGCCTCGATGTTCAAGCCGAGATTACTCCCCCCGAAGAGAGATGCAGGACGCGAGACCCGTCGACCTTGCCCAGGTTCCTAAAGAAAGAAGGCCATAAGCCCTTCACATATCAGTAAGATAAATCAAGCACACCTCTGAAGACTGTCGATGGCCACTTCCGTTTCCGAACTGGTTTGCATTGTCGGAACGGTGGCTCTGAGGGAATTCATTAATGTCCATCTGACCCATGCCCTCGTCCCCTCCTCCACCGAAGTCAACCCAGTCGCCGTTCATGAGGGCGTCGTCGAGCCGGCCCTCGTCCTCGAGAATGGGACTCAACCTCTTCTTCTTAGTGGGACGATCCTCTTGGTGAATGTTAAGTAGCCCAGATCGCGCTTCAAGTTGCACCTTGAAGCTCGTCTGCCAGAAGTCCATTAAAGACGGCTCTTGGACTGGCGGTGGATGGTCAGAAGAAGTCGGGAGTCTTGAGGGTCCAGTACCTACTTTCCTTAGGGACGCTCCACATGAGGTCTTCGATCCGTCTAACACCGTCCCTCTCATGCTTCTTGATGAGGAGATCGCGCTTCATCTCATTTTGAAATTCGAGGTACTGAGCCCGGGCAACCTTGAAAGCGAAGTAGCGTGTCAGTAGAGTCACGTCCTCCAACTTGTCATTTGTATCGACCTTCAGCTCATCATCAGTCAATTCCGTTCTGGCATCTAACAAAAGGCGGGTTCGCTTCTTCCCAATCTTCGCTGTATCAATGTCCACTTGCTTCTCGTTTACCATCGTCACGTCTTGAAGGGGTGTTGCACAGGTGTCTCGTTCTTGGGAGAGAACGGCTTTGGCAAAGGAGTTTGCAGGGCTATGGGTCCTCACAGAGATAATGGAACCTTGGCGTGACCCAGGTAAGCGGCGAGGGTAGTCATTCTCTGATGACAATGTGTCAACACTGTCGTCGGATGAGAACGAGAAAGTAGCGTGCCTTTGGTTGCATTCCTC
>Ga0065721_10052816_pt1 | contig 11099 bp, 7 predicted proteins | sample Mesricmetagenome_FD_59108 | JGI IMG/M metagenome (GOLD analysis project Ga0065721, IMG submission 59108) | Mesophilic microbial community from rice straw/compost enrichment Sample: eDNA_1 v2 (version 2) | ecosystem: Engineered > Solid waste > Grass > Composting > Bioreactor | place: USA: Davis...
TCCACGTTGGCGGACGTCGATGTTGGCGCGGCGGGCGTCGTCTCCGAGGAAAAATCGTAGGTGACGAGTTGCGCGCGCAGGGCGGGCGTCAAACCCGCCACGCATGTCGTGGCGACCAAGGCGAGAAGTCGGAGTGTGTTTTGTGGCGATTTCATGGTTTGGGGGCTGGGTAATGATCAGGGCTTGGTCGCGTTGGCGGGCCGGATGACGGCAAGGCCGGCGATCTCCGCGTTGGCCTTGCCGTCGGCGCCGGCCTCGACCGTCAGGGTGATGCGACCGGTGAAGGGGCGCTCGGCGTCGTCGAACACGGAGTGGAAAGTCGGGATACTATTTCGTCTGCCGGCGCTGCGCAGGACTTTGTCGATACCGGGTCCCGTCACGCGCAGCCGGTCGACTTTTCCGCAGAGCAGAACCACTCGTTCGCCGCTGACCTCAACCGTCAGGCTGGAGCCCGCGACGGAGGACTTCCACACGCCGAAGTAGGTGTAGTAGCCCGGCTTTCCCTGCGTCCATTCGCCGCTCGTCGTCAGCGGGGCGAGCGGCATCAAGGTGGCGCGCTCGAAGCGACCGGACCCCAAAGGCGCCGGCAAGGCCCGCTCGGACGGCGTGGATGCGGATTGGAGCGCGGCGATCAACGCGTCCGACAAAAGCTCCGCGTAGAACGTATGTCCCTCGAACGAGGGGTGCGTCTTGTCGGGGAAAAACAACTCGGGCGTGGACCGGTTGCTCGCCAACAGCTCCCAGACTTTCGGGCCGGCGTTGACCTCGGCGAGGTCGTAATGCCTCGCGACGCGGTGAAAGGCGACGATCGAAGGAGGAAGCGCGCCCTTGTGGTAATACTCTTCGATCATCCGCCGATTCGCGGTGTAGAACAGGACGACCCCCATGCGCGGATTCGCGGCGAGCGCCTGGCGCACGATGCCTTCCATGCCGTCGAGCGCGTTCGGGTTCTGGAAATCGTTCACCGCGAATTCGACGACCAAGAGATCGAGGTTCTTGTCGAGCAGCTGCAGGCCCACGCGATGCGCGCCGTAGTCGCTGCCGGTGCCGCCGACCGCCGCCAGCACGGACTCGACGTTGGCTCCCGATTTTTCGGCGAACTTCGTCAATCGGGTCTTCGTCTGCCAGTAATAGGAATCGGCGTGCCGCTTCGCGCCCGCGCCCTGGGTGATCGAGCCGCCGAGAAATCCGATGCGCACCGTTTCCCCCTCGCGGATTTTTCGCGCGACGTGGTCGAGATTGCGGGCATCCGGACGAATCGTGTGGGGGATGAACTCGGTCGTGTCCGCGCGAAGGGCGGAGAGGAGAAGCCCGAAGGCCAGACCCGCCGCGAAAAGTGCGCGCCGGAACAAATCGGAGGAAAAGGCGACGAGGATCATCGGAGATTGCGAGGCGATTTTGGCGGAGGGAGCGCGTTCACTCGGACGCGGGCATTGGCCAGAGCGCGAAGCGCCGGTTGTGTTGATCGAGATGTTGCCACGGGCCGGGCAGCACGGCCGCGCCGGCGGGGAGCGGGTCGCCGGGAAACTTGTCCTCGAGCTCGACGGGGGGCACGCGCACGAGCATTCCCCCGGCGTCGGGCTTGATCTCGATCTCGCGGGTGAGCGGGCGGAGAATGACCCGGTCCGGGCCGACGACGCTGTGCCGGTCGTTGCCGGTGACGAGTCGCCACTCGGGCAAGGTGAAACCGTCGGTGAGGTTCCACTTCTCGTATTCCTTGCGCGACGCGGCGCCGGTGGTGTCCGCCGAGAGGACCTGGCGGGCGTTCACGGCGCTCGGACCGTTGACCACGCTGCCGCGGCCGTCGTTGAGCATGAAGCGGACGTTGCCCGACGAGATGAGGTTGTGGTCGGAGATGTTGCCCTGCGTGCGCTCGCCGGCGCCGGGGAGATTGATGGCGGCGCGACTGTTCTCGATCAGGAGATTGTTTAGGATGCGCAGCCCGGAAGCCTGCACGGGATCGCGGACGGGATCGCCGCGAGTGCCGCCGCGCGACACGGTCTTGCGATCGGTGATGCGCTGGAAAAACACGCCGAAGCGGGCGTTGGCGAAGCAGAGGTTGTGAGCGACGGTGATGTTGGAGGCGTCATGCCCGTAGATGCCGTCGCCCGCGTAGAATTTGCTGAAGGACCGGGTGAACGCGACGACGTTGCGGTCGATGAGCGCGGGGCCGTTGCCGAGCTCCATCACGATGCCGCCGCCCGCGTTGTTGAGGATGACGTTCCGGGTGATGCGCGCGTAGGTGAAAACGTTGTCGAGCCAGATGCCGTGGGCGTCGTTGTCGTGAACGAGATTGCCCTCGATGCGGCCGCCGGTGGCGACGTGAAGCTTTATCCCCGCGTGTTCCTCCCAGACGACCCAGTGGTCGACGCGCAGCGGGCGCAGGCCGAGGGTGTTGTTTCGGGCGACGATGTTGTTCTCGATCACGATGCGGGGGCAGTTCCATCCCGCCATGCCGCTGAGACCGTTATCGGTGACCTGATTGCCGCGAAACACGTTGTCGTGGGCGAGGATCAGGCGTCGGTCCTCCTCGACGGCGCGCGTGGCGAGGTTGCCGTCCCACGTCTCGCTGCCGACGTCGATGCCGATGGTCTTCGCGTGACGGATGATGTTGTCCTCGACGAGCCAGTGGCCGCCGGCGCGCAGACTCACGAGCCCTCCTTGCGGAAACGGCCCGCGGTTGGCGGCGTGCTCGAAGACAAAACCGCGGACGACGAGGTGCTTGAGGCCGCGTCGTGACGGAGCGAATACACGGTCGCGCACCGTGAGCTCGACCAGGCGTTCCTCGAGCTGTTTCGACGACGGCGGGAAATGCACGAGCACGCCATCGCCCTCGTCGTTGACAATCCACGCGCCGGGGGTGGCAAGCACGGCCTCGCGGGTCTCCATCTCGACGAGCGGCGCGCCGTCCACGAAAATCTGTCCGAGCGTGCGAGGGCGGCGGCCCGGCTCCTTGTCGGCGAGCCATTCCCTCGTTTCGACGGTCCACGCGGAGACGGGACGCGCGGGCATGGCGGGCAGGTTGCGCCCGACGACCAACGCGTTGAGGTAGGGGTTGGCGAGAACGGGCGCGCCGGGGTTGGTGACGTCCTCGTAGGGCTTGAAAAGCGCGGGATCGAGCGCGGCCTCGTAAACGCCGGCGGGCGCGCCGGCGACCGGGACCCACTCCGGTTTCCAGACCTCGGAGCCCCGCACGAAAACCTGATGCCCGGGGGCCGCCTGCCAGGTGATCGGCGCGGCCTTCGTGCCGCCGCGGACCGGCGCGATGTGCTCGCGATACACGCCGGGGCGAACGTAGATGGTGTCACCGGGCTGCGCGATGGCGGTGGCGGCGGAAATCGTGCGGAAGGGACGCGACTCGGTGCCGAATCCTTCGGCGACGGCCCGGAGATCGTCGGGATCGGCGGCCTGAGGATGCTTTTGATCCACCAGTAGCGTGCGCGCCTCCGCGAGCGCGGCGCAGCAGACCGACAGCATCGCGAGAGCGCGTGCAAAAAACGAAACGGCGCGAGAGTAGGCGGGCGCCCCTTTAGAGCAGCTCATTGTAGAAGGATGCGATCGAGGCGGGCTGGGGAACGGTCGCGACATGACCGTCGAAGAAGAGGACGTTGACCTTGCCGTTATGGCGGAAGTCGGCCTTCCGGTTGGCGGCGGCCTTGTTCATGTAATACGAGGTGCAGTCGGCCAGGTAGAGGATGCGCGACGGGTTCTCGATCTCGTGCAGATAGATCCTGGACGTCTCCCAATAAGTCGGCGGCAAACCGATCCGTTGCGCGTTATAGCCGTAGGAGATGTTCGTGATGTTATCGACCTTGTCGTCGGCGACGTCGGTCCGGTCCTTGGGATCGGAGGGACACATCCATACGCCCTTGCGATCCAGCATCTGGGTCTTGGTGAGCGCCGGCAGATAGCCGCCATTTTTGAGCGCGGCATAATAGGCCGGCGGCAGAGTCCGGAGCTTGTTGTCCTGACTGTAGCTTGCGCCGGCGATGCCGAGTTGACGCAAGTTGCTGATGCATTCGGCGCGCTTGGCGCTCGTCCGGACGGCCGATACAGCCGCCACGGTGATCGCCATGAGAACACCGATGATCGCGATCGCCGTCAGCAGCTCGATGAGCGTGAATCCGCCGCGCACGGGGCGTGGGTGTCGGGGAATTTCCGATCTGAGGAGCATGGGGTATTGGGGCTTGGGCGGGGCTCTCCGATGGCGTCGCCCGGTGAAATGACCGCGCCCGCCAAACCGGAACAGGGGAACATGCCCAACATCTGGCGAGGAGGGGGCACCGACAATCTTCAAGAACGTGACATTGCCGACAAAAACATGATGTTTCCGACATCACGTGGCGTCCTCTTCCGCGTTTTCATACCCTTGCGCATGACTAAAGGAAGGAAACCATCGGCTGCCGCCGGCAGTGACATTTCCAACATCGAGCCGCTACTGCATGCCATCGATTCGGGAGATCATAGGTCGGCCTTTTCCCGCTTGCTCGAATCCGTGCTGGAGCGCCACGCGCGATGGGGCGGCCGCGATGTCCCTTTGGCGGTCTTCGCCCACGAAAACAATCCCGGCCGCTTGCCCGTGACGCACGACATTCACGGGCCGCGCGGAACGAATTTCTCCTGCGTGACCGTGCCGCGTTTCATCCTCGTCCTCGGCGGCAGCTACCGCGTCGTTCGCGATCTGGATGACCCCGCGCAGGACAGAATCGTGAATGCCGGCGAATTCTACTGGATCCGTCCCAACGGATGGAACCTGGTCCGCAACGACACCGCTCGCACCGTCCTCTCGGTGATCTTCGAGCAGGACCACACGCGCTTTCTTTGGTATCACCACCAAAAGGAAACCCGGTCGAGCCTCCGCCGCGATCCGGCTGCGCACACCGCACTGCGCTACCACACGCATGCTCCCGCTTCCGGCCCCTTGCGCCACGCGGTGGCGCTCATGGATGCGGCCTCCTCGGACGGACACGCGGCGCAATCCGCTATGCATGCGACGGCCAGGACCCTGCTCACTTGGTGCCTGCATGAACTCAAGTTGGCCGAATCATCCGTCGCCGCGAACACTTCGAGCGTCACGCTCCCCGGCCGACGGATCTTCGACGAAATACGCGCCTATGTTGGCGAGCATCTTCAGGAGAATCTGAACCGGGAACAGATCGCGAAGATTTTTGGCGTCAGCGAGGATCACCTCACGAGGCTTTTCCGCGTCCACGCGCAGTGCGGTTTCGTCGAGTTCGTGCGTGCGGCCAGGTTACAACTCGCCGAACGACTGCTGGAGACCAGCCGACTGTCGATTAAAGAGGTTTCCGTGGCGTGCGGCTTTAACCTCAGCGAGTATTTCATCAAGCGCTTCCGCGAAAAGCACGGCGTTCCGCCGACTTTGTGGAGACGTCGGCACTCACAAAACCGCTAACGCCCTTTTTCATTGATACTCCGATCGGACTCCTCGCGTTCCGATGCTCACAGCCCCCAAGATCTAAACCGCGGGCACGTGCCTCAATCATTCGAAAAACGGCTCCATTTTGGCCTCGGTGGGGCCGACTTTCACGACGACGGGCCAGCGTGGGAGGTGGTGGATTTCCAAGACCTTGTTCCGAATCTGTTGGATTCCGGTTGGGAACCCGAGACCTCGGCCTCATCAGAAGAACAAGCCATAAAGTAAATCGCCCTCGTAACCGAGGGCTACGAGGGCGATAAACATTGGGTGCAGGGGTTGGATTTGAACCAACGACCTTCAGGTTATGAGGGTGAATTTGTTAGTGCCGTGTTTTCAGGTGGATGCGTATTATTATGAGTCGGTGTCAGTTGGTGCGGATCGCATAAACGGACACCGCGCACGAACTCGCACCAAATAGAACGGTGATTGTTAGAATCTGTTAGATCGGGGCATTGAAGTCATTTTGCGCCCAACTGCCCCTTTAGGCGGTCGTTTTCGGCCCGCAGCTGCTCCAGCTTCCGATTTAAGACTCTAACTGCTATCGTGGGACTAAACGGCTCCCCATCGCTCAGCACGGCGCTGCCGACGGCACGATCCGTTTTGATGCACTGTGGAGGCGCTTCCCCTAGAAGCTTATCGGACCTCACGTCGAAATACTTCGCCTTCAGAAGCAGGTTGTAGGCGATGTAGGTCTTATCCTTTTTGAACTCTTCGACCTCGCCGAAGAGCCTTTCCTGCCGATAAGCAGATTCCTCGGCTACCTCTTGGCTATGTCCTCCCTCTTCCATGTGGGAGGGGGTAAAGTTCGGCATTGCGCGGGCCTTGTTCAACAGTGCTTTGTGCACATCTGCGAAGAGCCTAGCAACAGATGCTTTGCTAGTCAGCCCCGGCCATTTAGCCTTCTTAAATACGGCAGCTGCTTCATTCAACGAATAGGGCACATCAGGATTGAATAGCTGGTAGGCATGAACGGAGACAGTATCGCGAACGACTTCCCGAAGCAGAATCTTTGCGGCGTTCGCGGATTCCTTGAGAACATAGCTCCCTGCCTCGTCGGTAAGGTGTGACGAGATTCCAGGAGCTTTTTGCATGAATCCGTTCACTATGATAGCGGCGGCCATCAGAAGTGGAGGTGTTTGATCGACCGTAGTTGCTGTAGGCGAGGACCTTGAAGATTTTTTAGGCATCTTGAATATTTTGCTTTCAGAAAAAGCGTCCTAAACGGTTTGAGATGTCCGGAAAAAGCGGCCTAGCACCCCGAAGGCTGGGAGCTGACGACTCGAAAAATACCGGGCTAAATCGGGGCCAAAAGATTGAGGAGGCTCTTTTGGTATTCTCGTGGGGCTATGAATCCCACCACTCAACATGATTCTGAATCGTGCGGCCCTATAACCTACGTCCGCAAGGGAACGCTCGCGCGTTCGTATTCCGTCTCCGAACGGACCATCGACAACTGGGTTCGGCGGGGAGTCATCCCCGCGATAAAGGTAAAACGTGCGCTGCTTTTCGACCCGGTCGCGGTGCGGGCGGCTCTGGCTCGTTTTCAAACCGGCGGGGGTATGTCGGGCAACTGATCTGGCTACCATCTCATGCAGTTCTCATGCACTAGCGTCGTTCCAAGAGGGTCTCCGTTTTCCCGGGGGCCATCACATTCATTGACCGTTGCGAAGCTCTGCTGAGGTGCCGGCTGGATCAAATTCGCTGCGAGATTCTGCGAGGCGAAGGGCGTAACGCTTCTAGCGATGAGTCCGATCCGTCTGTTGAACCCTAACCGAGAGAAACTTTTTTCGTCATCACGACCACCGCCATGTGCGTCGACGCCATCGCGCTGATCCCTGGATCTCGACGTCTACGTCCAGAGATCGGGTCCCAGCTGCCGCCGCTTTGGGACTTATCGAAAATCGAACGCTCTGATCGTTTGCAGGAGAAATACGTCTTCGGGGGCAAAGATGAACAACTCGTGGCGTTCACGAATGGGCAGGATATCACCTTCGTTCGCACCAACCTCGCCCGGATCACGAGAGGCGGGCATGGCGGGGTCTTGAAGTCGCAAGACGACATCGAAGAAGCCTTCCGAAAGCTGAATGCGATCCTCGACGAAATCTCCGTATGTGAGGGGCCAGCCCTGTGGAAGCTCAGTTCAATTGAGCTGGGCTGGAACTTAGGACAAGCGTTTCGCGATTTAGAGACGCTCGCGATGGGCTCTCGCACAGAATGGGTGAGAAAGCGGCCTGTGCACATAGCTGGAGAGAAGGTGCTCTTCAAGGGGGCCGTTTTTGAAGCGAAGTTCTACAACAAAGCCCTAATCATGTATCGCTGCGGTGAGTTGGCCTACCCGAATCTGCCCATCTCCCGCATCGAGGTTACGCTAAGGGGCTACAAGCTTAAGGAGGTGAGCGGCGCGGCGTCTTTTGTGCCCGAGCCGTTTTTGAGCTTCGCGAACTTCCGACGTTGGTTCCGAACCTCGATTCTCTCGTTTGAGAACGTCGCCCCCCTTCCGACCAGCGAGCCGATCAGCGTGACGGACCGGCTGCTTTACGTAGCCATAGCTCAGGGATGGGCGGGGGCTAAAATCGGAGGCATGACGCCGTTGGAATTTGTCCTCCAGCGTGCCTCCGCAGCGACCCGTCGAAATTGGGAGAGAAAATCTCGGAAGATGGGAGTTTCATTTTTCCACAAAAATCTCGTGGACCTCTTTCCGGAGGGGGACTGGGACGAGCCAGTGGAGTGCGGCGACCTTCTTGTGCCTCGATTGGAATCGGCGGGTGTGCCGTTTCGCATGCGTCCAGACCTTGTCCAGGATCTTTCAACGCCTGACGACAACGAAGCGTGCGCTTCTTGGTAGTCGCCATTGACGAAGGAACTGCGCGGCGCGCGACGAAGTAGGAATGACTACCTCGCAAGCCGCGAAGCAGACGTCGTCTCGGCGAAAGAAAAAATGGACGGGGGCGTGGACTTGCCACGCCCCCGTCCTGGCGAGGCCTCTCGATGCACGTGGTGGTTCCTAGACCCCGTGCGGCCGTGCCATCGGGCGTTAGCCCGAGGGCGCGACGACGGGGTCAGCCGCGTAGCGGGCGGAGCGGAGCGACGCGCCCACCTCGTGACGCAGAGAGAGGTCCGAGCCGGCGAGGAACAGATAAAAATTTATACGTCATGACGTGAGACCACGGTCGCCCACGATCACGGAGCTGCGACCTGAATCCGACCATTGGCTACGGTGACGCTCAGTCCCAAATGATCGCACAATGGCTGCCTCAGAGTAGTTGAGTCACTCCTAGGGGTGGACACTGCGATGCTCGACATCCGGGGGCGTCGAGGTGCGCAAATTGGGGCGGCGGAGACCAGGACCGATCACGCGTATCCCCATCACCGGAAGTCGTGCGAGGCTCCTTCTGGCAGGTCTTGGGCGAGTAACGGCTCAATCCGTTCCGCGAGGACGTGGATCACTCCGTCCCGAGCTTGCACCTTCCCCTCGATCACCAGCGCGGCGTGTTGGGTGACGACGAGACGGCGCGCCTCAAATAGCTTCGGATAAAGCACCGCATTCGCCACGCCTGATTCGTCCTCGATGGAAACGAACACCACGCCCTTCGCGGTGCCGGGACGCTGTCGGCAAATTACGCTGCCGCCGATCCGCACGCGGTCGCCATCCTTCGCCAGCACCAATTCGTCAGCGCGCCATAAGTCGGGAAAACGGGAGCGCAGGTATTTCATCGGATGGTCGCCGACTGTTATCCCGGTGAGGGCAAAATCATGACGCACCCGTTCCAGGATCGGCATGGGCGTGAGCAATTCGGCCGACTGATCCGGGGAAAATGCGCCCGCGAATAAATCGTCCTGAAGATCCTGCCGGCTCATCTCCCACAGCGCATGGCGTCGATTGCCGGCGAGGGCATTGAGGGCTCCGGCAGTGGCGAGGGCGCGGCGTTCGGTCTCGGTAAATTGCGTGCGCCGAAGAAAATTAGCCAACGAGTCGAAGGACGCTTCCTCTCGCACCCGGACGAGCATTTCCAGCGACTCCTTTTTTATGCCGCGTATTTGTCCCAGCCCTACACGAATTTTCCGGTCTCCCTCCACGGTGGTTTCTACGCGGGAATTTTGCACGCAGGCCGGGAGAACCACGACGCCGTGCCGACGCGCATCCTGAACGAGCGTGGCCGGTCCATAAAATCCCATCGGCTGATTATTCAGGAGAGCGGCGAAAAATTCCGCCGGGCGGTGGACCTTCATCCACGCAGACGCATAGGCGAGCAGCGCGAAACTGAGCGCATGGCTTTCCGGGAATCCGTAGAGAGCGAAGGAGCCCAATGCCTCCAAAATATGGGCCGCAGCTCCATCGCTTACCGCCCGGGCACGCATCGCTTCCCGCAGTTTGGTTTTCAACCGCTCCAAGCGTTCCGGCTGGCGGGTGAATCCGATGGCTCGCCGTAATTCATCTGCTTCGCTCGGAGTGAATCCGCCAAGCGTCATCGCCAGTGATAGCACCTGCTCCTGGAAAAGCACGACGCCGAGTGTGCGCTCCAAGATCGGCCGTGCCCGTTCGTCGAAATACGTGACGGGCTGCTCGCCGTTGCGCCGGGCCAAATACGGATGGACGGCGTTTCCATGGATCGGTCCCGGCCGGATAATCGCCACCTCGACCGCCACGTCGTAGAACGACGCCGGCTTCATGACGGGCAGCGTCGCCATCTGCGCCCGACTCTCGACTTGGAAGACGCCGATCGTGTCCGCCTTCTGGAGAAGCTGAAACGTGGCGGCATCGTCCTTGGGGATGCGTGCGAGATCCACCGGCGCTCCTCGTTCCTGGCATGTTTCCAAGGCGTCCTCCAAGACCGCCATCATGCCGAGGCCCAAGAGGTCCACCTTGATGATGCCCATGTCCTCGCAGTCGGATTTATCCCACTCGATCACCACCCGCCCGGGCATCGTCGCGTTCTCCAGCGGGACCAAGGTCGCCAACTCCTGCGCCGCGAGGACCACGCCGCCGGAGTGCTGCCCCAGATGACGCGGTAGCCCCTGAATATCGCGCATCAGCTCCAACAGGACGCGACTCCTCGGGTGTTCGGAATTCATGCCCGCGAGTTTGATCTGCTCCTCGATCCCCAACGTCTGCGGGTAGTCACCACCTGCATAGAGTCGGCTGAAGCGATCCAACGCGTCGTCGGGAAAACCCAAGACCTTGCCGACCTCCCGCATCGCACTGCGTCCCCGGTAGCTGATGACGTTGGCGGTCATGGCCGCGCGTCCGGGATAACGACGGGACACCTCTTGGATGACCCGCTCCCGTCGCTCCCCGCTCGGCAAATCCAGATCGATGTCGGGCCAATCGCTGCGTCCCTCGGAAAGGAAACGCTCGAACAACAGTTTTTGGGCGATCGGATCGACGGCGGTAATTCCGAGCGAATAGCAGACGGCGGAATTCGCAGCCGAACCGCGCCCCTGGACTAATATTCCCTGCTCGCGGCAAAAATTGCAGATGTCCCAAACGACGAGGAAATATCCGGCGAAGCCTAATTTTCCGATGAGCGCTAATTCGTGCTCCAGTTGCTTCCGCACTTTTCCGGTCACGCTGCCGTAGCGCTGCTGCGCGCCGAAAAACGTCATCTTCTTCAGGAAGGAGATTTGGTCCTCACCTGCGGGCACCGGATAATCCGGGAAGCGA
>Ga0065721_10005909_pt1 | contig 11098 bp, 6 predicted proteins | sample Mesricmetagenome_FD_59108 | JGI IMG/M metagenome (GOLD analysis project Ga0065721, IMG submission 59108) | Mesophilic microbial community from rice straw/compost enrichment Sample: eDNA_1 v2 (version 2) | ecosystem: Engineered > Solid waste > Grass > Composting > Bioreactor | place: USA: Davis...
TGGCGCAGCTTCGCCACGATCTCTTCGGGTTTGTGCTTCTTCTGGGGCATTCCAACGTCCTCTCCAACGGCTCAATAGCCTACTTCAGGGAGGACCACTTTTCAGGGGGCAGACCAGCTTGCAATGGGGGATATGGCAGTCGTGGACTGTCACACCCGTTTAAGGATGAAATTTGTTGCGGCACAACGGCCACCGATTACGAATTTGAGTTGACGGCAGAGCGGCTATCTAAGGCGCGCGGCCTTCAATGACATTCCTGCCGATCTGGTAGCAATGCAGGGCGCAGGGGAAGTGCCGGATTTTGACCCCATCGACTTCAGTTTCGGCCGTCAACGTCCGTGTTGATGCTCCGGTGGGCTGCGCGATCTTGGGATTCTTTTTTACGAACTCAATCAGCCCGGTCAATTCCCCTGGATGGCTTACATAGCGATCCGACCATTTGACTTCATAGGCCCAAACGGGTTTCAGCCGGGCCGGATCGCAGCGTACAAGGTCAACCTCCTGATCTTTGCGGCGCGATTTCCAGCGTGCGTAATGAATTTGTGCCAGCTGGTCAGAGTGAAACCACTGGCTGAATATCGCCGTCTCGGCCATGCTTCCCATGGCTTCGTCATCGGCGGTCAATGGTGCGAATAAGGCCGCGCGCATGGAAGGATTGGTCAAGTAAACCTTGAACTGACGCATGCGCTGAAATGTTTTGCCATTATCATCGACACGCCGCACGCGCACGATCAGGAAGGCCGCTTCCAGATATTCGAGGTAGCGGGAGATCGTGTTTTTTGCCACGCCCGAGCTTGACGCTAAGCCTTCAAGGCTGATTTCCTGCCCGGAATGATAGGCGATGGTCGTGAAAAGGCGGTTTAGCTCCTGAATGTCCTGAATGCCGTAAAGGCTGGGCAGGTCGCGTAAGAGAACCTTATCAACGATATCGCGGCCAAGGTAGCGCTGCACATTGCTTTGAATTTCAGCATTCAGAACAGCCTCGGGATAGCCGCCAAAATTCAGATAGCGAATGAATTCTTCATTGAGGGCGTCGATGTCGGTTGTCTGGTATCGGCCTTCACGGTCTGCCGGCGCGATCAGCTTTTCCTCCAGGTTCAAGAAGTCCAGGAACTCAGCAAAGGTCAAGGGCGGCAGGAAAAAATCCGTAAACCGGCCTGCACCGGATTCCTGGCTTTTCAGGCGAAGTGCCGCCGCTGCCGATCCCGAAGCGATAAATCGCGTTTGAGGATACCGGTCTGTCAAAACCTTCAGGTGCACTTCCCAATCTTTGAGGTATTGAATTTCGTCAAATATCACCAGACGGCGGCCGTTAGGATCATGGCTTGTCTGCGTCTCAAAAAGCTCGATCAGGCGGGCAAGCGGCATGCCGCTGTAAAGTGGCGTATCAATAGAAGCGAACAGGATTGCTTCGGGCGGAAAGCCTTCTTGCAGAGCATGAGCGACTAATTGCTCCAGCATGACGGTCTTGCCTACACGGCGCGGTCCCATCAAAATGACTGAACGATTGATTTTCCAATTTAAGGCCTGTTCACGAAACCCTTTGAAATAAGCGCGGGTATGGGAGAAGCCGGCCGATGGAGCAGCAGTGCCCGTCACCCACCACGGATTATCCCGTTGCAGGCTGTGTAGAATGTCTTTTTCGGCGATCTCTAAAACCATGCTCGACTCCTTGTGCAAATAATATCAATCGACTGATGCTAAGTCTACACAACTCATTAAGTGTATGTTTTTAATGATGTTTTATGTGCGAATTAGCACAATCTCACAACCGCCAAATGTAGAGTGAAGGGCGCGTCCGGAGAGCCGGACCGGGCTATAGGCGCGCTGCGCCCTGAACCGCCCTGCGGCCGTTACAGCCATGCGGTGACTATCCCTCGCGCGGGTGCTGGGCGCTGATCGCGCGCATTTCCTTTTCTGTCTGATGTGAGTCCTGCGGCCGCGCGCGTTGCGCGCCTTTTTCGTTTATAGGGCCTGCGGCCCCGAGGCCGTCAAGACCAAGCCCTTTGGGGTTTGGGCGCCGCCGGGGCGTTCCCCGTCCTTCCGCACCGCCATGAAGAATGGCGGCTTGTGCAGGGCGGGCGATCCCCCTTTCCCCGGCGACGGTCCTGACGGCCTGCTCCCCGCTCATTGCCGCTTGGCTAGTCGGTTTGCATGCGCAACCCGCTTTCCAAGGAGAAAGGCCAATGAAACAAGATGTTTATCAACGTGTAACCGATCAGATTGTCGCCGCACTGGAGCAAGGCGTGCGCCCATGGGTAAAACCCTGGGATGCGGCCCATGCCGCCGGGCGGATCAATCGCCCGCTACGGGCCAACGGCATCCCGTATCGCGGCATCAATATCCTGGTGCTCTGGGCCACCGCCACCGAACGGGGCTATAGTGCGCCGCTCTGGCTGACCTATAAACAGGCGCAGGAGCTGGGCGGGCAGGTCCGCAAGGGCGAAAAAGGCGCGCTTGTCGTCTTTGCCAACACCATCACCAAGACCGAGCAGAACGAGGCCACCGGCGAGGATATCGACCGCGAAATTCCGTTCATGAAAGGCTATGCCGTCTTCAATGCCGAGCAGGTCGACGGCCTGCCTGCGCATTTCTACGCCCTGCAGGACCCGCCGCTCGCCGGGATCGAACGGATCGAAAAAGCCGAAACCTGGTTCGGGAACACCGGCGCCACCATCAATCACGGCGGCAACCGCGCCTATTACACGCAGGCCGAGGACCGCGTGCAGATGCCGCCCTTCGAGGCCTTCCGCGATCCCGAAAGCTATTACGCGACACTGGCGCATGAGTTGATCCATTGGACCAAGCACCCCAAACGCCTTGACCGGGAATGCGGGCGCAAGCGCTGGGGCGATGAAGGCTACGCCATGGAGGAACTGGTCGCCGAGCTGGGCGCGGCCTTTGTCTGTGCCGATCTATCGCTCACCCCGCAGCCGCGCGCAGAGCACGCCAGCTATATTGCCCTTACTTGCTCCACGGACATCGACGATTACGCCTCCTGAGCGGCGTCCTCTATGCCTTCGTCATTATACTGCGCGGCTAAATCATCATCCGCTTTGATCAACGCCTGAATGTCGAGCAAGTGGGTTCGGGTGAAATAGACCGAGTTGTCTCTCTGGCCTAAGACGACAGGCAAGCGGTTCGACTCCAGCGCAGCCAGTTCGGCGCGTAGCGACTGCTTCGACCCGTTCGCATGCTTCCACATGGCCGCATGATTGGGGCATAGGCACAGATAATTCTGATAATGCCGTCTCTTCAGGCCCTCGATCAGCTCAGTTTTCTCGATGTAGTATTCGCCGTCATCGAGCTTGAATGGCAGGGGCTCGTCGCAAACTTGGCAGAATATCTCGGCGTCTTTTGCATACTGCTGCTTGAGGTAAGGTTCCGCTTCTCCCTTTACCGCCTCCCGTCCGACTGAAATCGCTCGCATCCTTTGCTCGGTACGCCGCTCTGGCGCAATGATCGCATCGGCGATCACGCGAGCGCTGCGACGGTCGGGATTGGAGGGCTCGTTTTCGGGCAACTCGATCGAGCGCCGACGCTCCCAATCCTCGTAGAAGCGGCTCAACTCGTCTTCTGGAACCTCGGCGTATTTCTTCAGGCGTTCCGCAGTCTCTGCGTCAGGAAAGCCTAGTTCCTTGGCGGTGGCCTCGCGCTTCCGGGCTGCTTCCTGCAAGGACTGGGCCTGCACCCGCGCGGCGGCTTCCTCTGAAATCACCTCGCTGCCAAACCTGATGGCTTTGACCCAGGACCATCCGGCATCGAAGGTGAAGCCCTCTGGCAAGTCCTCAGATCGGGCCTTTGCCGGACGCACGAACTTGCCGCCTTTTTGTGGAACCCAGCTGGCGGCCCTCAGATCATGGACCAACTTCGAATCTTCGTAGTTCGTCCCGCCACTGTCGTTTCTCTGATACACTGCTCGCAGAATATTCTGCGAATATTTTGTGTCGTAGTTCGCTTTCGGACTATTGGAAATCATCGTCCTCCAGATCAGGAGTGATATGGCCTCTGACTCTGCGGAAGCCAGCTGGACAAAATCGTCGATTTCATAGTCTCGGTTGATATAATTGGTGTGTCTCTGCCCGCCTACGGCTGACAATCTGTGCCAAAATGGATTCTTGCTGCAGGAAATAGTGCTAATTTCGATCCCGGCTTTCGCGCCTATTGCCCGCGCGAACCGAACGATCTTGGGCGTATCGATCGGAAGCTCGGTATAAAAGCTTGCTAAGGGCGAGCGGCCCTCGGAATCGTCTAGCACTCGATAGTATTCTGCCAGCCCAGTATCCTCAAAAGGTGCATCGATGTATATCTCGCTAGCTTTGTGCCATTTGCTATCCACTCCCAGGAAGAGATAATAGGGGCGGAAAAGAGATGTTGCCGCCGGGTCGTCCTCGATAAGTTTTATGAAGCGGCGAATATCGGAAGCGTAAGTCTTCTCGGAAAATTGCTGATCCTTGGTCGAGTACCGCTGATCCAGTACGGCTTCGATCAGTTCCCGCTCGCCAATTTCTTTGACATCAATCTCTTCTAAAAATTTCCGGGCTTTCTCCTGCTGCGAGGGACTTTTTCCGCTCGTGTAAACCGCAGGGTCTACGCATGGAAAGATGTTCCTGTGTTGCCCTTTCTCGTCCGGAAAATAGCTAGATGGGCCAACCGAATACTCGCCAGACATTAGACGAACAATCTTACACTCGTTTACACGATATAGATCGCCCTCAGGATTAAGTTCACTATACAGCAGCGCGTAAAGCTGCTGGTGCCACTCGACGGATTTTCCGCCGATCCACTTCATGAAGTCCTCTTCGGGGTCGCTGTAGCTATTTTCGGTGGCGTCCGCTTCGATCTTCTCGACGAACTGCTCCACATCCCAGGTCTGTATCGCAAGGCTCTCCATGAACTTTTCAGTCGGTGTTGACCTTATGCCGCCCTCTGCCCATTGCGGCGGCTCCTCCTCGTAGGAAATCAAATACTCGATGTCGTCGAGTGATAGGAGGTCTTTAAGCGCCGCCTTGGCCTGAACGAGATGCTTTGCCGGTGCATGTCCTTTTTGGCGCGTTGGCGTGAGGGGCTGATTATTCATCTCGTGTACAATCGCATCGCGGATGCAATGATACGGCTTGCCCAATGAATCTTGCGGATTGGGTAGGACGCCCAGGAAATCGACCGTGAGCAGCCCGAGGTCCCGCACGTGATGGAGGGACGCTGCCGTCAGACCGGCCAGTTGGGCGAACAGAGGGTCGTTGATGGGGTTTTCTTTAATGCTTGCGCGGCTGAGCTCGGGCACGAATGGTGCGTGCAGATGGAAGCGAAGGCCCGATGTCTCTTTTTCCGCAGGGAAAAACACCGCCACTTGCCCAGGCGTGGCCGACACGATTCTCATCTGCTGTGAAAGAGGTTTTCCGAGTGAAAAGCCGCTGACATTCGATTGGAAATCGAGCGCGAATGCGATGGCGAGGCGCTGCTTTTCCAAGCCTTCAACGGGGCGGTCGAACTTCAGAAAATGCGCGCTTGTCGTTGGACTGCCATTGGCGTGCTTCAGCACCTCGATATGAAAGTCTGAGTGGTGTTCCCGGAGAATCTCGCCCGTGACCCCTTCGTCGGTCTGCCACTTGATCGATTCAATGTTTTTCAGGAACAGGAGAGTCGCCTCAGCCAGCTTTGATACGCCGGATTGAATCTCGGAAAAGGCCCTGGCCGGATCGATGGCCGGGTTATTGAACGGCAGCCAGAAGCGCGTTTTGCTTCCAATTGAGGGGTCAGGCGCAACCGGCTCCGGCAAAACGAACTTCGTAATCTTGAAGGAGAAGGACGCCGAGTAGATTGTCGGCGTCAGTGTGTAGACAAAGACTGATTTGAAGCCGACGCCGAACTTTCCGATCTGATCAGGGTCTTTCTTCTTGGTACTGTTATGAATGCCGGTGATCGCGCGGACATCTGCCTCGGAAAACGTCCGTTTACCATTGTGCTCGAACCAGCACCCGTCCTTTGTCACTCTGAAGGAGACTTCGGTAGCGCCGGTGTCTTCAGCGTTCTGAAGAAGTTCAAACACGAAATGGGCCTGGTCGGGATAAAAATCCTCGAAAATATCGAGATTGATATCGCCCTGATTTTCATCGAGGGCGTCGAGCAACTTGCGCCGCTGCTTCATCAGATCCTGGAGAAAATCAGTCATTGCGGCTCCCTGAGATCGTCAGCGTGCCGAAGATCACCGGCGCCGTGCGGATATCGCCGGTTGACGCGGCATTCTGTAGTTCTTCCATCCGTCTTTCGAAGTCAGCGTTGGCGCGGCCCAGTTCGCTTTCCCTCATCAGTTTGATTTTGTCGTTCGTCGCCTTGGCCAGCTGATCCTCAATGGCTTTGCACCGCGCGCGATGACTAACCGTCAGGCTCTGGATGCGGTGGTCGACCAACTGGCGGTTTTCGGCGATGTGATTGGCCTGAGCTTCGGCCCATTTGGTGTGATGGCGAACGTCGAGTGTGTTGCAGATGTCCGGCGAAGGAAGTGCGCCGTCCGGACAATCCCCTGATGTCTGAAGCAGGGTCAGCAGAGCGCGTTCGATGGCCGGGTCATTTGCCACGGGCACGAGCATGCGATCCGGCTTAACGCCGTGCATGCTCCACCGGTAAATGGCGAACTCATAAAGCCCCGCCGGGAGGTCACTGCTGACGTGGGAAAGCGCGCAATATAACGGTTCTGTCACTTCGAGATAGTGGGCGGCCTGTCGCACGAGAGGGTGGACGACCGTCAGATGCAATGACTGGGGATTGGCGGCTGCCGTCTCTTGATCAAACGTCACCGCAATTGTTGGCTGCGAGCCCTTGAGCCACTTTTCCCATTCACGGGCCACGGGCTCCAATGTGCGCGGCAGGCGCTTGAAGTCATCCAGGAGCTTGTTGCGCGCGGCTTGATTGACGCGCAGTGTTTTCGGAGCCTTTTCCCCGAGCAGATGATCGCCCTCGCCCAGGCGACCGGACAAATAGGCGCTGATCCCTTTCTGAATGGCTGCAGGGGATAGCCAATATGACTCGGCAGCGTCGATCTCATCGCGCCAGCTCTGTTTCGGGACGTTGAGCCCGAAAAGTTCGGCCTGACGGTTTTCCAGCTCCTGCTCTTCCTGGATTTGTCTTATGCCATTGTCGGCCAGCTGCTGGAGGCGGGCGGCGCGCTCCTCAGGGCTGAGATTGAAGCTTTCGGCGATATCATGCAGCTCCTGGGTGATCGTACCCAGAATCTCTTCGCTACCGCCCACGGCGTGATGGAACACGCCGATACGCCAAAGGCAGCGATCATATATGTCCGCATCCACGGTCCCCGGTGTGACCAGGTTCTTGATGGCTACGGCTTCGCTCTTCTGACCGTAGCGGTCGATACGGCCGATGCGCTGCTCGATGCGCATGGGATTCCAGGGCAGATCATAGTTCACGAGGAAATCGCAGAACTGGAAGTCGAGGCCTTCGCAGCCGACTTCCGAAGAGAGCAGAACGTCGATGGCGTCCTCTTCGGATTGGGGCAGCGAAAAACGGCGACGCAGCGCGGCCCGTTCCTCATCGGGTACATCGCCGTGGATCAAACCCACGCGAACCTTCGCTTCCTTGGTCTTCTTTTCAAGATAGGCCAGCGTATGGCGGAAGGTGCTGAAGACCAGCGCCTTGTTGTTCTCGCGCTGCCCTTTGTCCTGCAGCAACCGGATAAAGGCCTCGGCCTTGGGATCATTGCCGCTCAGCGCCTGTGCCTGCCGAATGACCTCTTCTATCTCCGGGCGAATTTGATCAACGAACCGGAAATCGCCTTCGCTATCATCATCGCTCGCTTCCATGAGCTCCAGCTTGTCTATCTTCCCCTGCAGAACGTCCGAAAGCAGGGGCGCGAGCCCGTATAGGCAGCTGGCCGCCTGGCGGCGGATGGTCGTCATCATGAATTTTACGCTCTGCTGACCATGGGCATGAGCGAGTATCTTCGCGATGACCGTAAGCAGGTCATCGTGCAATTGCTTCTGCTGCGGTGTAAATTCGACCGTCAGCGTTTCCGGCTTGCGTGATGTGAATTCGCCGATGTCCCGCCGTCGGGTGCGGTTAACCAAAGGGCTGAACGTGTAGAGCTGCTCGATCTCATAAATCAGGCGAACTCGTTCCGACTCCGAGAGCGGATCACCTTGGAGACGGTCAAAGATGCTCTGGAATGCGGGCGTTTCCCTGATGAAAAGCCGTCCCCACTCGGTTTGCGCGACTGTCTCAAGGCACGATAGCGTCTCGCTTTGCCAGCTTGCTCCCGCCGCGCGGCAAAGCTTGACTGCCTCGTTGATGGGGCCATTCGGTTCAGCCATCTGCTGGAAGCTGGCATGATCGATCACCAGGTCCGGCCTCAGTACATTCAGCAACGTGTAGAGGTCGCGGCTGCCGAGCTGAACGGGCGTGGCGGTCATCAGGACGACCGCCTGGGCGTTATCGCAAAAATAGCGAATACCCTGATGGAGGAAGGTCTCGCTGTTGCGAATGTGGTGGGCTTCGTCAACGATCACCAGATCGAATTTCGGTGGTGGATCAAGATCGAGAAGGCCGCGTTCTTTCTTCCGTCCCGGACCACCGCCGAAAATGAGATCAGAATCGAAGAGCGAGAAGGGCAGGATGGCTTTGGCGTACTGTTCCGGCCATTCGCCTTCGAGATGGGTTTCTTGGATGCAGTGCCGCAGCAGCGACCCGTTGAGAGCCGTGAAGCTCTCATCAAACCGCTTCATTTCATTATGCCACTTGCGCTCTGCCACGAGCGCCTTGGGACATATGACCAGGACGGACGAGATATCCATTCTGGCCTTCAGCTCTTTGATGATTAGTCCGGCTTCGATGGTTTTTCCCACGCCGACTTCGTCGGCGATCAGGATTCGAGGGCGATCCGCACGGATCAGCTTGAGGACCGGGCGATACTGATAGGGGACGAATTGAACGCGCCCTGAGCGCAGAGAGAACAGGCTTGCCGTTGAGGGCGAGAGAATCTGAAGGCTCGTCAGCCGCGCCTTGATCTCTTCAGCGCCAAGAGCGGGCCGTTGATCAGTCGCCAGACTTACTGCCTGGAGCTGGCTTTCGTAGTAGGTTGCTTTCGCATTGTTCTGGAAGACGTGGTAGCGGCACTCACTGCCACCGGGCACGACTTCGATGATGGGCAGCAGGATTGATTTGTCAGAGCGCAGAGCGACAACGTCACCAGCCTTGAACAGGGTAGAGGGGGCGGACGGTTGGGGAGCTTCTGCAGGCACGACTGTCTGGGGGGCCTCATCTTTTGTCGATGGGTTGTTGCGTCCTGCCATACGCGACAATGTTCGCGCCTTCTCCGCAGCCACAGCGTCTTTTGACTTTTCATCCGCGCCGATCATCGTCAGCAATCTGTCGAGCGTATCGGCATCGCGATAGATTTCGCTCGGCGGCAGTTCTTCGGCCGCCAGATGAGCCCAGCGATTGCGCACGGTCTGCAGTTCCTTGACCCAGTTCCGCCCTTCGCGGGGGAGGTTGAGGGCGCCGGATAGCTCAAACCAGTTCTGATCAAGGACACGCAGGAGCGCCGCAAAGTCCAGTTGCTGGAGCGAGCGATAGCCACGTTCGGTGACATTGCGCTGCTGCTGGAAGCTCAGTCGCTCTACAACATGGATTCGCCACCAGTCATTCGACAGTGACGGCAAGTGTTTATTAAGGAAATTAACTAAATCAAATGTCGCCAGGCGCAATAGATCAATCATGCAGATTTCTCTAACAAACTTATACTATTGATGGCAAGGAATTGTGTCCTGCCGCGATGTCTGGCTCGGCATCGGCTACCAGATTTGGTAGGTGTCTCACTGCTTAACGTCATTGTGCCCCCTGGCCCCCATCATACTATGCGCCTCCGCGTTCTCGACCGGGCATCCGGCATGGGAAGCCGGTCGAATCTGATGATCTTCTAAGCGGGCGGTCGTTTCAATCCGAATGACCGGCCTTCACGACTGCTGGAAGAGATTGTCGAGAAGCGCGCGCTGTTCTGCGTGCTTGTCGGGATTGTCCTGCTTCAGCTTGGCGAGGTTCTGGACTTTCCAGCGCACCGCCGGGAGGGCGCCCGCATCGGGCAGGCCGATGGCAGCGAAATCCGGCTCCGCATCGTGCAGCGACAGCAGAAAGCGCTGCACGCTCTCGTCGAGCCGGGCAACCGTCTCCATCACGCGCATCTGCCGGGGTTCGTTGACCACACCGCGTGTCACGGGCGAGGTCTCAACCTTGATCTCGGTTGGTCCTTGGCGGAGCAGGATGCGCGTTTCACCGCCGCCGCCGCCCTGGATATGGATACTGCATCAGGGACCGTTTGACAGATATTTGGCACTGCGCCAGTACGCCTTCTCCGATATTGCAGGAAGATTCACAAACCTCCTCCGAGAGCCGCATATCGAGGCTCCACGGCTCGCTCCAGTTGTTCCGAACGATTTGGGCGCCTCCCAGAGACCATTCCTCGAAGAGCGTCTCATCCATCGCACCTTGCGTGGTGAGATGGTCCGGTCGAAGAACGAACTGGCAATTGCTAACATCCTTTTTGAGTTGGAAAAGCAAGGCTCGCTCACCTACCAGGTCGAACCCATGCTTCCCTTTGCAGGTGGCAGAGGCCGGTGGGCCGATTTTCTTATCGAGGCGAATGGTAAGAGTTGGTATTGGGAGCACTGCGGTATGATGGCCGACGCGAATTACCGCCAGCGGTGGGAGCGCAAAAAGAAGCTCTACGCACTCAATGGCTATGAGGAATACAGCGCCTCAAACCGCGAAGGGCGTCTGGTGGTTACGGAAGATAACGCTAGCCAAGGTCTTGATTCGCAAGTCATCCAACAATTGGCCAAAGGGCTCTTAAATCTCTGAGAGTATGATGAAAGGAACTTGACGAATCGGATTGTGAGCGGCGCTTCGCGATTATATAACAAAAACAATGATATAAGAGTTCTCAGTTTCATCTCGTCCGGCGCGCCATTCTTTCCAATGGCTTAGGTATCCAGGCGTTCCTACGCGTTCTGACGCGTGTTCCTATACCCTGTTCACCGTATGTTGCTGTCGTTTGACGAAGGACATGGTCGCCCGCCCGCGACAAGCTCGG
>Ga0065721_10052817_pt1 | contig 11098 bp, 6 predicted proteins | sample Mesricmetagenome_FD_59108 | JGI IMG/M metagenome (GOLD analysis project Ga0065721, IMG submission 59108) | Mesophilic microbial community from rice straw/compost enrichment Sample: eDNA_1 v2 (version 2) | ecosystem: Engineered > Solid waste > Grass > Composting > Bioreactor | place: USA: Davis...
GTATCGCTCCGCTATTTCAAAGTTGATCGAATTACTTCCATAGATCCCGTTTCCAACGAACTCAAGTGTGTCGACGCCTGCGGGCCCCTTGATCGTCACAATGGCATCGTTGATGGCGATGAGGCTGAGTAGCTCCTCGGGGTCGCTGTCATCGCTCGCATCCAGGGCGCCAAAGGTCTTGGTTAGCAACACTACAAACGACTCGTCTGGGATAATCTGGCTTGAGACCACAATCTGGGGTTTCGCCTTTGGCAAAGAGTGTACCTCGAGCGGCTCAGGAAGGCACGATGACAGGATCAGACTTGTCAATCCGAGTATCGCCGTCATAAATGAGAACCGTGTGCTATACTTCTTCATCTCAATGCTTTCGATACCAACCATGATCCAACAACTTCACTAAAACCTAAATCCATAACTGACAAACGGAAGGATGCCAAACAATCCTGGTTGCAAGTATCGGAGCGAACCGTCTTGTTCGTTTTCCTCAATGATAATTCCAACGGGGCTCGCCCGATTGTAGACGTTATATACCCCGGCAAACCATTGCCACTGAAATCTTCTACGGGGCCTGCTTAGGAATTTCAACCCAATATCCAACCTGTGAGTGTCGGCAAGCTTGACCGCGTTGATATCGGAGTAAGTCGGTATTAGATTGACTCCGGTGTGAGTAGGAGCGAGCACAACATATTGTCCAATGATTGGTGTGAACCGTGACCCTGAGATAAATTCCCACACAAGCGATGCTGCCCATCGTTTACCCAAAGCATATTGAGTGACAATTGCGCCGTTGTGTCTCCGGTCGTAGCGCGATGGGAACCACATGCCCGAGTTGATCGCATCGAACCTCCTCCTCGACCAGGACAACGTGTAACTAATCCATCCGGTGAATTTTCCTGATTCTTTCTTCGCAAGGAATTCGAGTCCATACGCTCGTCCGTCTCCCTGGATAAGCTTTGATTCAAAATCAGTATTGAGAAAAAGGTTTGTACCTTCCTCGTACCCGATCAGGTTTTTCATCGTCTTGTAGTAGACTTCGGCGCTAATGAACACTTTCTCCTCCGACAGGTATCGCTGCCACGCCGTGCTCACTTGATGAGATGTCTGAGGGGCAATCTCCTCCGTAATGGTGTACCAAACGTCGGCAGGTGTAGTTACTGCGGAGTTTGATATCCTGTGCATGTACTGTGCCATGCGGGAATAACTCAACTTCAACGACTGGTCCCTTGCGAGGGAGTATCGCAGAGACAAACGAGGTTCACCTACAAGATAGTTCTTCTTGCTGGTGGACCCTCCTGACACACGAAGACCGGCATTGACTAACAGGCTAGGTGTCGCCAGAAATTCGTGCTGAACATGAAACGCCATCTCATGAGCGAGCATCCCAGTGGTTGTACTGCTCTCGAGGAATTCAGCAATGTTACCCTCCGTATTAATAACGTTTGGACTGATCGAATGCCGCGTCCATTCTCCGCCAAACTGAATGGACGAATTATTCCGAAGGGAATCGCGACGAAATATCAGCTTTGCGCTGTAGTCTTCGATATCCGATGTTGCAAGCAGACTGTTTTCTTCGAAACGGTTGCTGATACTGTAATCATACGATGAACGGATCAATGACAACGAACTCTTCCACTGCGAAGGGAACGTGTGTGCCCATCGTAGTGACTGGCTGGTATTACCCGATGCATAGGATGTGGTAAGCCCATTCCCATCGTTATTCCGATCTCTGAAAATGTCGAGCACATCATCTCCATCGTAGAAACTAACTTCTATTTTGTTTCTTCTATTAGGCTGCAAGACAAGTTTCCCATTCAGATCATAAAAGAAGTATGGGAGCTCTTCATTGACGAGGCGAATGACTTTGTCGATGTATGTCCTTCTCCCGGCAAGCCAGACACTCGCCTTATCACGGATGAGAGGTTGCTCGACGTACAATCTTGTCGCAAGAAGTCCGACATCTCCTGACACTTTGGTCTGACTGGCGATGTTGCTGTTAGAGGTCACGTTGAGAATCGACGACAATCGTCCACCGTACTCCGCCGGGAATCCTCCGTTGATCGCTTCGACACGATCAAGGATAGAGGGATTGAAAACCGAGAGGAATCCGAACATGTGGCTCGTATTGTATATCGGCGCGTCGTCGAGCAGGACAAGATTCTGATCGGCGGCGCCCCCTCTGACGAACAAGTCGGAACTACCTTCAACGCCACGGACTGACCCTGGCAAGAGTTGCAGGGTCTTGATCATGTCAGCTTCCCCGCCAAGGAAGGGAATAGCATTGATGTCCCTTTGGGTGAGAGTTGTTGTTCCCGTCCGTGTAGACTGGACCAAATCTTCGGCTGAGTATTTGTTCGCCGATATTGTTACTTCGCGCAACTGCGACACCCTTGGAAGAAGCACGAATGACAGTGGATTTCCATCGATGATGACCTTCCGATTCAACGTCTCGAATCCGGTGTATGAAATGATCACCTCTTTCTCTCCCTGGCCAACCGAAACCCGAAAACGACCGGATGCGTCAGTCGCGACTACCGCGCTATCAGGCATCACAAGAACAGTTGCATAAGGAAGGGGCTCTCCATCCTCGTCCCTTACGATGCCCTCAACCGTAATGTGTTGCGCAAACGAAAAGGCACTCTGAAGCAACAGAAATATGTAAAAAAGATTTCTCACCTGACACCGTGTATAAAACGCACAACAGCAACAAAAACGCGGATATCCTTCGCGTTCCAATAAATTTAGTGGGATTTCAAGGTTTTCCTGGAATCGTTGCGAATCAACAACGCATGGAAAAAACGAATAATTTGTACGCAAAGGTACTGATTTGCACACAGGGGACACCAGGCATTATTGCCGACTTGTAAAATTTTCGCGACCTTGTTTGTCCTTTGCCTGACCATCGTCAATGAAGCCCACAAGTCTCCCGTTGGCGGCTGCGCTCTTTGTTTCTGTTTGCTGCCTGGCTCAGAATACAGATTCCGAAAGACTTCGGAATCTGAGCTCCCATGCGTATCAGACTTACCTCAGCGACCCGGATTCAGCGATCGCAATCAGCAGGGAAACTCTTGACCTCGCGCTTCAATCCGGCAATAAGTATTTCGAAGGCTATTCCTACTTCCTTCTTTGCAAGGCATATTGGGTTAAAGCCAACTTCAGGCTAAGTGCCGAATTCGGTTTCAAGGCACTCAGGCTATTTCAGGATTCCCCGTATCGCGCTGAGCTCGCAGAAACACGCCTCGGACTTGCCCGCGATCTTGCGGAACTCGGTGACATTCCCAAGGCTCGTCAACTCATCGCGGAGACATTGCGCACTGCGATTGCAGACAATGATAAACTCAACGAAGCCAATGCCTACAGAGAATGTTCATTTCTCCTGGCGGAGGCCAATCAGCTGGATTCTGCGTTGATGTATACTGACAAAGCTCTCGCTTTCTTCTTCACGAACGGCGATTCAGTAGATATCAGCATTCTATATGGTCGAAAATCCCGCATCTACTTCGAACAACAGAATTTTGACCAAAGCAGATTATACGCTTACAAGGCACTTGCCATTGATAGCCTTGTCGGCAATCGACGTGCTCTTGCCATTTCGCTTTGCCAGGTTGCCCAAAATGAATATGCTTTGGGAAACATCACAACATCGATCAATCTCCTGAAGCGATCGGCTAAGATCAGTGACGAAATCGGAAACCTTCCCTGGCAAATCAAGGCGCGTGATCTCCTATCAAAATACTACCTCGAGCTGAATAAGCCAGCGCTTGCGGCAGCCGAATTGCAGAAGGTTAGTCAAATCAAAGATCGCCTACACGATTATCAAAAAAGTGGACAGCTTCAGGCGATGCAGTCGCTCCATGAATTGGAAGCAAAAGAGAACACCATCAAACTCCTGGAGAACGAGAACGCGCTCAAGTTGCAAGAAGTCAGGAACCAGAGATTGTTCGTAGCGTTTCTTCTTGCGGTCGTTGTGTTGCTTGCACTTCTGACGATCGTCCTGACACGACTTCGCTCCATCCAGCATCGAACAAATAAGGACCTGGCAAGAAAAAACCGTGCAATCGAACAACAAAAAACTGAAATCGCTGCGCAAGCCGAAGAGTTCAGGCAATTGAACCAGGTAAAGACAAAGCTGTTCTCCGTGATAAGCCACGACTTGCGGGGGCCGATTTCAAATCTTCAGTCACTACTCGAACTCTTCACCAACAAGCTCGTCTCGGCTAAAGAATTCATCTCACTTTCAGATAAACTCAAAGAAAGCTTGAACGCGACACAACGTACATTGGAGAATTTGCTCAATTGGTCATTGAGTCAAATGGGAGGCATAAAGACGGACAAGAAGAATGTCGACGTTGCTCAATGCATCGACGAAACGTGCTCGTTGCTCGAACATGCGGCGTCACGAAAGAACATCACCATCCGCAAGAACATAAGTCGCCCGATCAGTGCATGGGTAGATCAAAACCAGCTTCAGGTAGTACTACGAAATTTGTTGCACAATGCGATCAAGTTCTCCTCTTTCAATGATAGCATTGAGGTAACGGCGATAATGAAGGATCAACACAGCTACATTTCAATCAAAGACTACGGCATCGGTATGACCCGACAGGAAATCGAATCCATCATCGGTTCATCCGGATACTTCTCAAAGGCAGGCACTCAGCAAGAAAGAGGAACGGGCCTTGGGCTTCTATTGTGCAAGGAATTTATCGCTCGGAATGAAGGAGCATTCGACATCAAGAGCAACCTTGGAGAAGGTACTGAAGTTTCACTCCGTCTACTTGCCGAACAACCGGAGATGGTAGTGACCGAGTAGGCTACTCGTCAAAAGCCTTGTTCATCACAAACTCTTCCACAACAAAGCGTTCGCGGGGAGCCGCTTCTCGAACCTGAAGATATTCAGGAAGTCTTTCGACATCACCCGGATATCCGATCGCCATGATCGTCACAGGTTCGTAGATGTCCGGCACATGAAGATTATCGACAAGAATCTGGTTGTTGAAGCCGGCTATCTGATGGACATTCAACCCGTGTTGGGCAGCCTGCAGCGACAAGAAGGCATTTGCAGCGCCGAGGTCATACTTCGCCGACGGATTGACGCTGTCAATCCTTATGAATTTCTTCCTGACGAAACTGGCAATCAGCAATGGGGCGTCCTTCGCCCATACTTTGTTCGACTGGTTCAGCGACTCGAAGATATCATTCCACAACTCCTGGCCACGGGTCGCATAGATGTAGAACCATGGCTGTTCGTTCAGGCTCGACGGCGCCCAACGGGCTGCTTCAAAAAGAGATCGGATCTTTTCGGGTTCCACCATCTTTTCGGAGTACGCTCTCCGACTACGTCGCTGTCTGATTACATCAAGGACGGGCGACCCGAATTCCGCAGATTTTTGCATAAGATATGTTGCTGAAATACTCTACTTCCAATTCACCGGTCAAGATCGGCCAGCTCTTTCACAACAAAAAGTACCGCCAAACTATTCCATGTTCCATGAATATAAAAAATTAGGATATTTTTATTTCCAGTTGTTACTTCAGACAAACGCAGTTATTGTTTATTATCGAATAACAAAACACTAAGCAACCTATCACATGGCAAAATATCGCAGTCAGAATTGGTTTGGGAAAAAAGGGAAGGATGGTTTTATCTATAGGGCCTGGATGAAAAACCAGGGTATTCCTTCTCATGAGTTTGATGGTCGCCCTGTGATTGGTATATGCAACACATGGTCGGAACTCACACCTTGCAATGCCCATTTCCGGGAGTTGGCTGAATCAGTCAAGAGAGGCGTGTCGGAGGCCGGAGGATTTCCGGTCGAATTCCCGGTGATGTCATTGGGCGAAACGCTGATCAAACCCACAGCGATGTTGTACAGAAACCTCGTCAGCATGGACGTCGAGGAGTCTATCCGGGCCAACCCGGTAGATGGTGTAGTACTCATGTGCGGCTGCGACAAGACTACACCCGCACTTGTCATGGGAGCATGTAGCGTAAACATTCCGACGATCGTCGTCTCGGGTGGACCGATGTTGACAGGGAAATTTCAAGGACGCGACATCGGAACCAGCGACATCTGGCGCTTCAGCGAAGCAGTGCGCGCCGGGGGAATGCTCCAGGAAGAGTTGCTTCTCGCAGAGGCTAGTATGTGCCGAAGCCGGGGGCACTGCGCAGTAATGGGAACCGCATCGACGATGGCCGTCATGGTTGAATCACTCGGGCTTTCTCTTCCACACAACGCCGCTATACCTGCCGCCGACGCCCGAAGAAAAGTGCTTGCCCAACTCTCGGGATCGAGGATAGTAGAGATGGTAAGAGAGAATCTGCGATTGTCCGACATACTCACAAGAAAGGCTTTCGAGAACGCTATCGTCGTAAACGCGGCGATTGGTGGATCCACCAACTTCATCATTCACTTACTCGCAATCGCCGGACGTATCGGCGTGGACCTGTCACTCGAAGATTTTGACACCCTTTCCAGCAAAGTGCCATTGATTGCGAATCTCCAGCCGTCGGGCAAATACTTTATGGAGGACCTCTATTATGCGGGTGGCCTCCCCGTTGTACAAAAAGAACTCGGAAATTTCCTTCACACAGATGTGATTACCGCCAATGGTCGCACGGTAGGAGAGAATTGCCAGAACGAAACATGTTACAACCGCGACATCGTTGCGTCTATAGATAAACCATTCAACAAACTGTCGGGTGTCGCGATCCTTCGCGGCAATCTCGCTGAGAACGGAGCCGTCATCAAACCGTCCGCGGCCACTGAATCTCTGATGAAACACCGCGGCAAGGCAGTAGTCTTTGAAGACATTGAAGACTATAAGGCTCGTATCGACGACCCGAATCTCGACTGCGACGAGAACAGTATCCTTGTTTTGAAGAATGTTGGTCCCAAAGGCTACCCCGGCATGCCCGAAGTCGGCAACATGGGAGTACCAGCCAAACTCCTCGCGAAAGGCGTGACCGACATGATTCGAATTTCCGATGGACGCATGAGTGGAACAGCATTCGGAACAGTCGTCCTTCACGTGAGTCCTGAAGCTGCGCTTGGAGGAAACTTTGCCGTAGTCCAGAATGGCGATGAGATTACACTCGACGTTCCGAACCGCACGCTCACATTACACGTAAGCGATGAGGAGTTGGCACGCAGAAAACAACAGTGGAAACCAACTCGTGTGAAATTCCAGGAACGCGGGTATGTGCATTTGTATCAGAAGCACGTCCAACAGGCACACGTCGGCGCCGACATGGACTTCCTTCGTGGCATGTCCGGCGACGAAGTGACTCGTGATTCTCATTAATCTCCTCCGCAAGCATGAACAACCAGACATTTCACAACCGAGTTGCCATCGTGACAGGTGCCGGCCAGGGAATCGGCTACGAGATTTGCAAACAGCTCGCCGCCCGCGGAGCCAAAGTATTGCTCAATGATTCACAGGAATCACTTGCACGCGAGGCAGCCGCAAACATCGTTAAAGAGACGAAGGGTGTGTGTGTCTCCGTTTCAGGTGACGTATCAGACGTAAACTTTCTCCAGTCCCTCGTGCGTGAAGCGGTCAATAGCTTTGGCCAACTTGACATCGCGATTGCCAACGCTGGCATCACACTCTTCGGAGACTTCCTAGACTACGACGTCAACGACTTTGACCAAGTACTCGCCGTCAACCTTCGCGGAACCTTCTTTCTTGCCCAAGCTGCAGCCAGACAAATGAAGGAGCAAGGAAATGGAGGGAAGTTGTTATTCATGTCGTCCGTTACCGGCGTGCAAGCGCATAAGAACCTGGCAGCATACGGAATGACAAAAGCAGGGATTCAGATGCTTGCCAAAAGTCTTGTCATTGAGTTGTCTGAATACAAGATCAATGTCAATGCACTCGCACCAGGCGCTACACTCACAGCAAGAACTACCGCCGAAAAGGATTATGAAAAAATCTGGTCAGGGCTCACTCCAATTGGGAAACCGGCTTCGACACAAGACATCGCGAATGCCGCGTGTTTTCTTGTTTCGTCGGATGCAGACCACATCACAGGTCAGACAATCGTAATTGACGGTGGATGGACTAGCATTAGCCCATCACCAATCTGATCCTACTTGAAGTTCGGCGCGTCAAGCTTTTTGTAGATTCTGAACGCAGCATTGATGAGACCCACATGGCTGTATGTCTGCGGATAATTGCCCCATTGAGACCCATCCAATCCAACATCTTCGCTGAATATTCCGAGGTGATTTCGATACTTAAGGATATTGTCGAGCGTCTTGATTGCATCGTCGAGCCGGCCTACGGTAGCAAGCGCATCTACATACCAGAATGCGCATACCAGGAACGTTGCTTCAGGCTTGCCAAAATCATCCTGGTGGACATAGCGGTAGAATAGTCCCTGCTCGGTTTTCAATAATCTTTCCAACGCCTTGAGGTGGGCACGAGCTTTCTCACTGGTCGGATCGAGATAGTTCATCGTGATCATCTTCAACGTACTCGCGTCGAGGTGTTCAGCTCCAATGGCCTGCGTATACACCTTTCTCACGGGGTCGTAAGCCTTCTCAATATTCTCAACAGCTATCTTCTCCAACTTCAGTGCACGCTGAACCAATTCATCATCGTTCATCACCGCTCCGATCTTTGCCGCGGCCTTACTGCCCGCCCAATGGAAGAGCAGCGTGTAGGTGTGTACTTGTTTTACATTCCGAAACTCCCAAAGTCCCGCGTCGGGTTCAAACATCGTTTTCTCGACCCAGTTCAGCAGACGATTCACGAGTGGCTGGTAACTGCTCTTCTGTGTGAATGACAACCGTTTGTCAACAAACAGTGGAAGCAGCCCCACGAGGACCTGACCATATACGTCATTTTGAATTTGATGATACGCTCCATTTCCGATTCGCACCGGCTGATTGCCGAGGTATCCTTCTAATGGCAGATGAATCTCTTCGAGGTCCTTCGTTCCTGTCACCGTGTACAAGGGCTGCATCCTGTCTGACTCGCGCATAAGAATGTTCTGAATGTAGTTGAAGTATCCCTCCAACTCATCGAAGTGCCCCATTTCGTTAAACGCTTTGAGCGTGTAGTACGAATCGCGAAACCAACAGTAGCGATAGTCCCAGGTCCTGGAACTCCCGTTGTGCTCTGGAAGACTTGTTGTGCCGGAGGCAATGATACTCCCGGTGTCTTCATACTGATGCAACTTCAGCACAAGAGCCGAGCGAATTATTTCGTCCTGGTACATGTCTGGAACGTAGGTACTCTTGATCCATGACTGCCAATAGCGCACTGTCTTGTTGATAAAATCCTCTGCCGTGGCTTTCAGAGGCGCCTCGAGCGGATCACCATATGTGAACACGAGGTACTTGTTCGAATTGAGAACAAACGTCTCCCCCGTTTGAATGTACGAGAGCGACACATCCGTGGTCAATCGAACAGGCGTGTCAAAGTGGAGGTACCGAAGGTGATTACTACCAATCACAGCTTCGGATTGCATTTCGCCATAGTTGCCCACTGGCCTGCATTTCACACTGATCACGGGATTGCCTTCGATCATTTCAATCTTGCGAACGAGCATCAGCGGCTTAAAGAACCGTTCGTATTGAAAGAACCGCGGAGCGCAATCCAGGACACGAAAGCTTCCAGTCCCTGTAGTGAATTCGGTCACAAGAACATTCGTGTTATAAATGTAGTACTGTTTGGATGTGTACTCCCCGGCAGGGGTGATTGAAAACTCGCCACCTTTCTTAGAATCGAGAAGAGAACCGAAAAGAAATGAGCTATCGAAACGCGGCATGCACATCCATTTAACCGCCGCATGGGTGTCGATGTAGGCCATGTAGGTGCAGTTTCCCACAATGCCCATGTTGTACTGATGAATTGCCAATGTATCCTTAAAGTTGGTTAAGCAAACGAATGACCTCCTGCTGATTGGCGACATTATACTGTGCCGCTGTGTGACCGCTGCCGATCTTGACAGTCACGGCCATATCAGCAAGTGCTCTAAACATGTCTTCGTCAGTCTTGTCATCCCCAACAGCCATGATGAAATCGTAATGACGTCCTTCCAGCATCGTTCTTGCGACTGATCCCTTATCAACTCCCGAAATCCGAACTTCAATCACTTTGTTTCCGTCAATAATCTGCAAAGGAGTGTTCCGAAGCAAATGCTGAAGGTTGTCAAGCAGTTCACGGGAGCGAATAAATCCAAGTTCCGGATGAACATTCCGGTAATGCCATGCGAGCGTGTGGGTCTTCTCCTCTACAAAGGAGCCAGGGCTTCGCTGTACATATAGGTCCATCGTTGGGCGGACTACAGGTTTCCACGACTGGTCTACTTCACGTTGGTGTGTCCATTCACTATGTTTTCGGCGAACGGAAGCACCGTGTTCTGCAACAAGATTAATCGGGAGATCATCGAACCACTCGGAAAGGGTTGCACTATCACGGCCACTGATGATTGTCACCTCCGTGCGTTCATCAGACGCAATCCGGGTCAGCAACCCAATCAGTTCCTGGTTCGGGACTGCGAGTTTCGGATGCTTGGAGAAAGGAACAAGTGTGCCGTCATAGTCGAGGAATAGATGTCGCTTCGACGATTTCCGATAGCGCGCAATGATGTCCGAAATCATGGTTGTGCCAAGGTGCTTCGATCCTTGTGAAACCTGACTCTCTTTTACTTCATCGAGTTGCCTCAGGAAGTCGTTTACCCAATACGAAACCGAATATTCACGGAGACGCTTCTGAAGAACGGAAAGCTTCTGCTTCTGTTCGGGCTCGGGCATCGTCAATGCGGTATAGATCGCATGGGCAACCTCTCGCTTATCCATTGGGTTCACCAGGACTGCCTCACCCATTTCGTTGGCCGCACCTGCGAGTTCACTCAGGATCAATACACCCTGGCCATGTTGACTTGCGACATATTCCTTGGCCACGAGATTCATCCCATCGCGGATTGGTGTGATCAAACCCACGTCCGCACTTTGATATAGCGCGCAAAGGTCCACAAATGATAAATGGCTATAGCGATAAATAACCGGTTGCCATTCCAACGAGGAATATTTTCCATTGATACGGCCAACACGTTCCTCGATCATCTTCTTCCTCTCATTGTACTTGG
>Ga0065721_10007250_pt1 | contig 11093 bp, 11 predicted proteins | sample Mesricmetagenome_FD_59108 | JGI IMG/M metagenome (GOLD analysis project Ga0065721, IMG submission 59108) | Mesophilic microbial community from rice straw/compost enrichment Sample: eDNA_1 v2 (version 2) | ecosystem: Engineered > Solid waste > Grass > Composting > Bioreactor | place: USA: Davis...
TCAATATCAGTGCGGCAGCCTGCGCCGCAAATCTGGCAATGGTCATGCTCCGCCTCCCGAAGGCGGCGCCACTATGGCTGATCCGCTTCCTCGCGCAAAGAGCCCCCGAGTCTCATTGAGGCAGTGCGACCCCAATGGAGGGGAAGAGGCAGTCAGCGCAATGTCGAGTCTCCCTGCGTTTGTGACACGGGAAATCGTGCCCCGACCGAAACAAAAAGGGCGCCCGGAGGCGCCCCTTTCCAAGAGACAGCCGCGAGGGACCTAGAGCGTCTTGCCCAGGGCCACGGTGGTGTCGGCCATGCGGTTGGAGAAGCCCCACTCGTTGTCGTACCAGCCCATGATGTTCACGAAATTGCCGCCGATGACCTTGGTCTGGTCGAGCAGGATCGTGCAGGAATGGGGGTCGTGGTTGAGGTCGCTCGAAACCAGCGGATCGTGCGTATAGGTCATCACGCCCTTGAGCTTGCCATCGGAGGCCGCGACCAGCGCGTCGTTGACTTCCTGGGCGGTGACTTCGCGCTTGGCCAGGAACTTGAGGTCGACCAGCGACACATTCGGGGTCGGCACGCGCACGGAGATGCCGTCCAGCTTGCCCTTGAGTTCCGGCAGGACCAGGCCGATGGCCTTGGCAGCGCCGGTCGAGGTCGGGATCTGGCTCAGCGCCGCGGCACGGGCGCGATAGAGATCCTTGTGCATGGTGTCGAGCGTGGGCTGGTCACCGGTATAGGAATGGACCGTGGTCATCATGCCTTTCTCGATGCCCACCAGCTCGTTCATGATCATGGCCATCGGCGCCAGGCAGTTGGTGGTGCACGAGCCGTTGGAGATCACCACGTCGTCCTTGGTCAGGGTGTGGTGGTTGATGCCGAAGACGATGGTCTTGTCGGCGCCGTCGCCGGGGGCGGAAATAACCACCTTCTTGGCGCCGGCCTTGAGGTGGGCGCTGGCCTTTTCCTTGGAGGTGAAAATGCCGGTGCATTCGAGCGCGATATCGACCTTGAGCGCGGCATGCGGCAGCTCTTCGGGATTGCGGATCGCCGTCACCTTGATGGGGCCGCGGCCGGCATCGATCGTGTCGCCATTGACCGTCACCACATGGGGGAAGCGGCCATGCACGCTGTCATAGCGCAGCAGGTGGGCATTGGTCTCGACGGGGCCGAGATCGTTGATGGCCACGACTTCGATATCGGTGCGGCCCGATTCGATGATGGCGCGCAGGATATTGCGGCCGATACGGCCAAAACCATTGATGGCGACGCGGATTGCCATGAAAAGACGCTCCTTGGGAGGGGTTAGGAGAAGGGAGGCTGCGCCTCCTTACAACTGTGCGGTCACTGCTTCAACAACGGCCTTCGGCGTAATGCCAAAGTGGGCATAGAGCGCGTCGATCGGGCCGGAAGCGCCGAAGGAAGTCATGCCGACAAAGCGACCCTTGTCGCCCAGGAGCTTGTTCCAGCTCATCTCGATCCCGGCTTCCACGGCGACGCGCGCCTTGGCCTTGCCGATCACCTCGGCCTTGTAGGCGTCGGACTGCTTGGCGAAGAGCTCCATCGACGGCACCGAGACGACGCGGGCCGAAATGCCCTTTTCGGTCAGTTCCTTCTGCGCCTCGACGGCAATGGCGACTTCCGAGCCGGTCGCGAAGATCACCGCATCGGCATCGGCGGGGCCGGCCAGGGTATAGGCGCCCTTGGCCGACTTGTTCTCGGCCGAATATTCTGTGCGGAGGGCCGGCAGGTTCTGGCGCGAGAGGGCCAGGATGGAGGGCGCATGGGTCGATTCCATCGCCAGTTCCCAGCATTCGGCGGTTTCCATGGCGTCGGCCGGGCGGAAGACCAGCAGGTTTGGAATGGCGCGCAGCGCCGACAGGTGTTCCACCGGCTGATGGGTCGGGCCATCTTCGCCCAGGCCGATGGAATCGTGGGTCATGACGTAGATGACGCGCTGTTCCATCAGGGCGGAGAGGCGGATGGCCGGGCGGGCATAGTCGGTAAAGACCATGAAAGTGCCGCCATAGGGAATGAGCCCGCCATGCAGGGCCACGCCATTCATGGCGGCGCCCATTTCGTGCTCGCGGATGCCATACATCATGTAGCGGCCCAGGCGATTGTCTGCCTGGAAGGGCAGGGTCTCGGGCGTGTTGGTGAGGTTGGAATGGGTGAGGTCGGCCGAGCCGGCCAGCGTCTCGGGCACGGCCTTGTTGATGACTTCGAGCGCCATCTGGCTGGCCTTGCGGCTGGCCACTTTGGGCTTGTCCGCGGCGAGCTTCTGCTTGTACTCGGCCATGGCCTTGGTGAAGTCGGAAGGCAGCTTGCCGGACATGCGGCGGGTGAATTCGGCCTTCTTGTCCGAGGCTGCGAGGCGGGATTCCCATTCGCCGCGCAGGTTCTGGCTGCGCTTGCCGGCGGCGCGCCAGGCGTCGAGGATATGGGCCGGAATTTCAAAGGGGGGATAGTCGATGCCGAGCGCGGCCTTGGCGCCGGCCAGTTCCTCGGCGCCGAGCGGGGCACCATGCACCTTTTCGGTGCCGGCCTTCTTGGGCGCACCATAGCCGATCGTAGTCTTGGCAGCGATCAGGGTCGGCCTGTCCGTCGAGGCCTTTGCCTGGAGCAGCGCCTTTTCGATGGCGTCCTGGTCGTGGCCATCGATCTCGATCGTGTTCCAGCCGACGGCCTTGAAGCGGGCGATCTGATCGGTGGAGTCGGCGTTGGACACCTTGCCGTCGATGGTGATCGAGTTGTTGTCCCAGATCACGGTCAGCTTGTTGAGCTTGAGATGCCCGGCCAGCGAGATCGCTTCCTGGGAAATGCCTTCCATCAGGCAGCCGTCGCCGGCCAGCACCCAGGTATGGTGATCGACCAGGTCCGGGCCGAATTCGGCGGCGAGCTTGGCTTCGGCCACGGCAAAGCCGACCGAATTGGCCAGGCCCTGGCCCAGCGGGCCGGTCGTGGTCTCGATGCCGGTGGCATGGCCGAATTCGGGGTGGCCGGCCGTCTTGGAGCCGAGCTGGCGGAAATTCTTCACCTGCTCGATGGTCATGTCCTCATAGCCCAAGAGGTAGAGGCTGGAATAAAGCAGCATCGAGCCATGGCCGGCGGAGAGGATGAAGCGGTCGCGGTCGGCCCACTTGCTGTCCGCGGGATCGAACTTCATCACCTTGGTGAACAGCACCGTGGCGATATCGGCGCAACCCATGGGCAGGCCCGGATGGCCGGAATTGGCTTTCTCGACCGCGTCCATGGAGAGGGAACGGATCGCATTGGCCAGTTCGTTCTGCTGGGCGGTGTTCGTCATCGGGCTCGCGCTTTCATCAGGGCTGGAATTCTGGGGAGAAGAGGCCCAAAGCCTCCTCCCAAAGGCGGGTTCGAGGCATAACAGGTTCGCCTATTGTGTCAATGACAGCGCCACCATGTCGGATGGTCGCATGGTTGCATTGCCGGCGGCGCTGGGGCAGGCTGCAGGCGCTGGAATCGCCCACGGGCAGAGGACCGTAGGAACAATGAGTGACACGGAACTTGAAGACGGGCTGACTGCCGCCAATGCGCGGTTCGACCGCGCCATGGCGCGGCTCGATCAAGCGGTACGCAATCTGGACACACGGCTGCGCCAGCATAATCGCATCGAGGTCGACACGCAGCGGCTGGTGCATGAGCGTTCGCGGCTGGCCACCGAGCTCGACAAGGCCGCGGCCCGCGCCAAGCGGCTCGACGACAGCGCGCATGACGTGTCGCGCCGGCTGGTCGAGGCGATGGAGACGGTCCGCGAAGTGCTGGCCAAGGCGGAGTAGAGCCGTGCCCGAAGTCAATGTCGAGATCAATGGCCGCAAATACCGCATGGCCTGCGAAGAAGGCCAGCAGCAGCACCTGATCGGATTGGCCGAACGGCTCAACAGCCACGTCGAATCCCTCAAGGGCGCGGTCGGGGAAATCGGCGATAATCGGCTGACCGTGATGGCCGGCATTGCCGTGGTCGACGAACTGGCCGAGGCGGAAAAGCGTATCAAGGCGCTGGAGCAGGAAGTGCTGGTGCTGACCCGCGCCGGCCAGGAAGTGGCGGCCGAAATCGAGGCGCTGGAAAGCAAGTTTGCAGCCAAGCTCAGCGATGCCGCCAAGGCGCTGGAAAGCGTTGCTGTTACTCTCGATGAAGCGGCGCCCGTGCCCTGAGGGCTCTTTCCAGATTATCCATGAAGGCTTTCGGGCCGCCGCCGTGTGGCAGCGGCCCGGTCAATAGTGTCAGACGGCGATCTTGCCGCCGCCCTGCCTGGTGATGACCACCACCGAAGGCCGCACCGGCATGGCGTCGTCGAAGTCGGGCCAGCGCGTCGACAGGTCCTCGTAGTAGGAAACCCGGCCGAAGCCTTCCCAGTCGTCGCCGCCGTCGGCCGGGTGCTGCACTGCAACGAAAGCGGTTTCATCATCGGGGGTGAAGAGCGGACCGCACATTTCGGCGCCGACCGGCACGCGGAAGAACAGCTTGGACGTGGCGCGGGCGTTGCCTTCGGTATCGACGGCCCAGAGGCCGTCGGTGCGGCCGGTGGCCGAGGGACTGTTGCCGTCGGTCGAGACCCAGAGCCGGCCGAGCGAATCCACCGCGCAATTGTCGGGCATGCCGAACCAGCCATTGGCCGTGGTGTCGGTCGAGAAAGTGGCGCCCACTTCGGTGATGGAGGGATCCCCGCATTTGAGCAGGACTTCCCAATTGCCCGACGTGGCAGCGAAATCGCCATCGGCCTCGGCAATCTCGATGATATGGCCAAAGGCATTTTCCGCACGCGGATTGGCAGCATCGACCTGATCGGCTGCGCGGCGCGTATTGTTGGTCAGCATCACATAGACCTTGCCGTTGACGCCGTTGGGCTGGATGTCTTCGGGGCGGTCCATCTTGGTGGCGCCGAGCAAGTCGGCGGCGCGGCGGGTCTCGATGACCACGTCGGCCTGCGAGGCAAAGCCGTTCTCGGCGGTCAGCGGGCCCTGGCCCTGTACCAGCGGCAGCCATTCCATGGAGCCGTCCTCGGCGAATTTGGCGACGTAGAGCGTGCCCTCGTCGAGCAGGTCCATATTGGCGGCGCGGTCGTCGGGATTGTAGGTGCCCGACGTGACGAACTTGTAGACATAGTCGAAGCGTTCGTCGTCCCCGAGATAGAAGACGACTCGACCGTCCTTGTTGACGATGGATTCGGCGCCTTCATGCTTGAACCGGCCCAGGGCCGTGCGCTTCTTGGGCACCGAATTGGGGTCCATCACATCCACCTCGACGATATAGCCGAAGCGGTTGGGTTCGTTGGGCTCCTTGGAGATATCGAAGCGGTCGTAGAAGTTGGCCCATTCATACGAGCCTTCCGGAATGCCAAGGCGTTCATAGTTGGCGGCTTCGGGATGGTCGGCCGGCAGTTCGCCGCCGAAATAGCCATGGATGTTCTCCTCGGCCATGATGTAGGTGCCCCAGGGCGTGACGCCGCCGGCACAATTGTTGATGGTGCCGAACACCTTGGTGCCGGAGGGATCGGCATTGGTCTTGAGGCGCGCATGGCCGGCAGCCGGCCCACTCAGGGTCATTTCGGTATTGACGGTGATGCGGCGATTGAGTGCGCCGTCCTTGACCACGGCCCATTTGCCGTCGGTCTTGATGATCTCGACAATGGTACCGCCATGGGCGGCCAGCTCGATGTCGACCTGCTCCTTGCTGAGCGGATTGAGCGTCATCTCGCCCTCGGCCAGCGTCACGATGCCGGGGAACATCAGGTGCGGATTGGTATATTCGTGGTTCACGACCAGCAGGCCATGCTCGGACGAACCGTCGAGCGGAATATAGCCGACATAGTCGTTATTGTAGCCGAACTGGCGTTCCTGGGCCGCGGCGGTCTGGGCCGTCGGATCGAATTCGGGGGCGTCGGGGAACAGGCCATCGCCCCAGCGCAGCAGGATGTCGGCATCATAGCCTTCAGCAACGTGATGGTTCTCATCGATGCCGGCTTCCACTTCGGTGAACGAGAAGGCCGAGCCGGTCTCCTGGGCGCGGGCATCGCGGGCGCTGAGCAAAGCCAGCGGGCTCACGGTGGCGGCAATGGCCGACACAGCCAGTGAGCCCTGCAGGAAGCCGCGGCGCGAGAAGCGCGCACTGATCAGCTCACCCATGGTGGGGTTGTCGGTAGCATTGCGCGGCTCGGCATCGGCCGCTTCGAGCTGGGACGTCTTGAACAGGCGGGATTGGTCAGTCATCTGGATTGCCCCTTCAACAGCAATGGATGGCGTCGTTCTGGTTGGAACGGTTCCAGCCTAGGCAGGGGCGATGACGGCGCGATGACGTCGATTGTTGGCAAAGTTTGCCAAAGGCGCTAAATTGGCGGCGAAGGAGAACCGCCATGGCCACGATGAATGTTTCCCTGCCCGACAAGATGAAGCAATGGATAGAAGAGCAGGTGCAGACAGGCCGTTATGGTAATGCCAGCGACTATGTCCGCGACCTCGTGCGGCGCGATCAGGAGCGGGCTGACGCGCAGGAAAAGCTGCAGCAGATGGTGGACGAGGCGCTGGCAAGCGGCAGGGTCAAGATGGGACGTGACGAGCTGTTGGCGCGCATGCGGGCCAAGGCCAAGGCCGCCGTCGAGCAGAAGAAGAGCGCATAGAGCTTGGCCTGGATTCTAACCGACTCGGCTGTGACGGATCTCGATCGGATGGCCGCTGATGGGGCCATTCGGTTCGGATTTGCGCAGTCCGAGGTCTATGAACAGGAAATGGTTGCGGCGTTCGATCGATTGGCCGCCATGCCGTATCTGGCAGTAGAACGGCAGACTTCCCACGGATCGGTCCGTCTCATGCCCTGCGGTTCGCACAACATCCTCTATATTGTCGAAAACGAGGATGTGATCATTCTCCGTGTCCTGCATGGGCTGCAAAACTGGTTCGATCTCCTCTAACGCACCCTTTGCACCGACTGCCAAACCGCCTATATCTTGGCTGCTGCCCGGTGCGTGAGGATACCATATCCCCGGGGCCTTAATCGATCTTAAGGGAGCTGTCCCTGACCGGACCCGTGGGTTCGGACACACGGCGCCCACCTACGTGAGTAGGTTCCCGGGATCGATTATCCCACGGCCAGGGTGGCACTTGATTTTTCCGGGCAGGCAAAAGCGCATATGGTTGACGAAGCGATCGAGGAAGCCAAGGCGGCGCTGCGGATCAGGGCCCGGGCGGCGCGGGCATCGCTCGATCACGAGGAACGAGCCGAAGCGGCCAAGGCCGCCGCCCGCCATTTCTTCGACGGCATTGCGCTCACGGCCAGCGACGTGGTCGCTGCCTATTGGCGCATCCGCGACGAACTCGATTGCCAGCCCATCCTGGTCAAGCTGATGGACACCAACCAGACTGTGGTCCTGCCGGTCGTGCTCGGGCCCGAGCAACCGCTCGATCTGCGCGTCTGGGAACAGGGGGCCTCGCTTTATGAATCGGGCTTCGGCACGCTGGCGCCGTCGGAGCTGGCGCCCAAGGCGGAGCCCGACATTGTCATCATGCCGTTGCTCGGTTTCGATGGCAGGGGTACGCGGCTGGGTTATGGCGGCGGTTATTACGACCGAACGCTGGCCGCCATGAGCAAGAAACCCAAACTAATCGGCTTGGCCTTTGCCGCCCAGGAACTCGATCATATTCCGCGCGAGCCGCATGACGTGCCGCTCGACGCCATCGTCACCGAAGCCGGTGTGCGTCATTTCGGCGCCGACGCATGAGGTTTCTATTTCTGGGCGATGTCATGGGCCGCGCCGGGCGCGACGCCGTTGCCGAGCGACTGCCCGGCCTGATCGAGCGCTATCGCTTCGATTTCGTCGTGGTCAACGGCGAGAATGCCAGCCATGGCAAGGGCCTCACCGAGGCGCATTTCAACGGGTTGCGCAATGCCGGCGCCGATATCGTGACCCTGGGCGACCACGCCTTCGACCAGCGCGAGGCGCTGACCTATATCGAGCGTGAGAGCACGCTGCTCCGCCCTATCAACATGCCGCCCGGCACGCCGGGGCGCGGCGCCATGTTCGTCGAGGGTCGCAATGGTCATCGGGTGCTGGTGGTCAATGCGCTGGGGCGAGTCTTCATGCCGCCGGTCGATGACCCGTTTCGCGCCATAGAGGCGGCGGTGGCGGCCTGTCCGCTGGGCGAGCAGGCCGATGCGATCATCGTCGATTTCCACACCGAGGCGACCTCGGAAATCCAGGCCATGGGCGTGTTTCTCGACGGCCGGGTGAGCCTTGTGGTCGGCACGCACACCCATATTCCCACCGCCGACCATCGCATATTGCGCGGTGGCACGGCGCTGATGGCCGATGCCGGCATGTGCGGGGATTTCGATTCCATCATCGGCACCGAAAGCGACGAGCCGCTCAATCGTTTCCTCACCGGCATTCCCAATGGCCGTTTCACGCCGGCCGAGGGCGAGGCAACGCTGTGCGGCGTGGCCGTCGAAACCGATCCCCTGACCGGCCTGGCGCGCTTCGTGCAACCTTTGCGTGTGGGCGGGACCCTCAGCCAGGCGCTGCCCGATTTTCCCCAGGTGTGAGGCATTGGCGGATTCCTGCTTGCCGGGATAGGCAAATTGCGATCCGATCAGCTTGTTGCGCTTGGGGCGCATGTCGATTGGCTGGCAGGCGAAAATGGTGAGGGCCCCGGACGCGGCAGGGAGTGCCGTCAGTCGTCCACGCTTGCAGGAGTGGGGTCATGCTCGATCCGGTCATCAACTTTCTCAACGACATTTTCTGGGGCTATGTCCTCATCTATGGGCTGCTTGCGGTGGGCCTGTTCTTCACCGTGCGGCTGGGTTTCATCCAGTTCGTCAATTTCGGCGAAATGTTTCGAGCCGTGCTCGGTGCAAAGCAGAACGACAGCGCTGGTATCACGCCCTTTCAGGCGCTCTGTACATCGCTGGCGTCGCGTGTGGGCACGGGCAACCTGGCGGGTGTCGCAGTGGCACTCTACCTGGGCGGTCCGGGGGCAATCTTCTGGATGTGGATGGTGGCGCTGGTCGGGATGGCGACCGCCTACTCGGAATCGACCCTGGCCCAACTCTACAAGACCAAGAATGAGAACGGCGAATATCGCGGGGGACCGGCCTTCTACATCGCGCGTGGCCTTGGAGCTCCCTGGGCGGGCGCCGTTTTTTCGGTCTGCCTGATCCTGGCTTTCGGGCTGGTGTTCAACGCTGTGCAGGCCAATTCGATCGCCGATGCGATGCAGGGCGCCTTCGGACTCGACAAGATCTGGGTCGGCGTGGCGCTGGCCGTGCTGACCGGGCTGGTCATCTTTGGCGGCATCAAGCAGATCGCCCGGGTGGCGGAAATCACCGTGCCATTCATGGCGGTGGTCTATCTGCTGGTGGCACTCTACGTGATCGTGGTCAATATCGGCGCAGTACCTGGTGTGCTCGGGCAGATCTTGCTGGGTGCCTTCGGGCTGGATGCTGCTGGCGGCGGCATTGCCGGTGCGTTGCTCAATGGCGTCAAGCGCGGGCTCTTTTCCAACGAAGCGGGCATGGGTTCGGCGCCCAATATTGCGGCCGTGGCCACGCCCGATCCGCACCACCCGTCCTCGCAGGGCTTCGTGCAGGCGCTGGGCGTGTTCATCGACACCATTCTCATCTGCACGGCGACGGCATTGATGATCCTGCTGTCCGGTGTGATGACGCCGGGCAGCGACCTCACCGGAACGCCGCTGACCCAGGCGGCGATGACCGTGCATATCGGGGGAGCGGGGCAATATTTCATTGCCATCGCCATTCTGTTCTTCGCCTTCACCTCGATCATCGGCAATTATTCATACGCCGAGAACGCCATGACCTTCCTGAAGGTTGGCTCAATGCCGGGGCTGACCGTGCTGCGGCTCGGCGTACTCGCAATGGTTATCTGGGGCGCCTATGAAAGCGTTGCGACCGTGTTCAATGCCGCGGACGCGTCCATGGGACTGATGGCCACGGTGAACCTTATCGCCATCGTACTGCTCTCAGGGACGGTGGCCAAACTGACCCGTGACTATCGCGCGCAGCGCAGGGCGGGCAAGGAACCGCTGTTCCATGCCGCGGACTATCCCGAACTCAGTGGAAAGATCGACCAGACCATCTGGAACCGACACGATCCGGGCTGACGGATCAGGAACAATCGGCGCCCGTCCTGCTTGATTGTCGGGCGGGCGCTTTATTTTTGCCGTCCCTCCCCCTATAAGCACCGGCGAAATCCAGAATTGCATATCCGAGGTTTGCCATGGCTGGCCATTCCCACGCCAAAAATATCATGCACCGCAAAGGCAAGTCCGACGCGGCGCGCTCCAAGGTTTTCTCCAAGCTGGCGCGCGAAATCACCGTCGCCGCCAAGCTGGGCATGCCCGACCCGGCCTTCAATGCGCGCCTGCGCCTGGCCGTCACCAATGCGCGTGCCCAGTCCATGCCCAAGGACAATATCGATCGCGCCATCAAGAAGGCCATGGGCAATGACGGCGAGAACTACGACGAAATCCGCTACGAGGGCTACGGGCCCGGTGGCGTCGCGATCATCGTCGAGACGCTGACCGACAACCGCAACCGCACCGCTTCGAACGTTCGCTCCTACTTCTCCAAGAATGGCGGGGCGATGGGTGAAACCAATTCGGTCGGCTTCATGTTCGACAAGGTCGGCGAGATCACCTACCCGCTGAGCGTCGGCTCGGAAGACAAGGTCATGGAAGCCGCTATCGAGGCTGGCGCCGACGATGTCGAGAGCGACGAAGAGGGCCACTACATCACCACCACTTTCGAGAACATGGTGGATGTGGCGGCGGCGCTGGAAAAGGTGCTGGGCGAAGCTGAATCGGTCAAGGCGATCTGGAAGCCGCAGACCAATACAACCATCGACGCCGAAAAAGGCGCGACGTTGATGAAGCTGATCTCTATCCTCGAGGAAGACGATGACGTGCAGAACGTCTATTCGAATTTCGAGATGAGCGACGAAGACGCAGCCAAGCTGGAAGCCTGATCGCAGGCCGGCTCGATCATTCAGGGCGGTACCGCAGCGGCGCCGCCCTTTTTCATGCGCTGCGCTTGAGATCGATGAACGGGTGGTCGTCCACATGCACCACGGTGAC
>Ga0065721_10052818_pt1 | contig 11091 bp, 10 predicted proteins | sample Mesricmetagenome_FD_59108 | JGI IMG/M metagenome (GOLD analysis project Ga0065721, IMG submission 59108) | Mesophilic microbial community from rice straw/compost enrichment Sample: eDNA_1 v2 (version 2) | ecosystem: Engineered > Solid waste > Grass > Composting > Bioreactor | place: USA: Davis...
CTCGGGGTCCGCCTACCACGACAACCGCGTCACAGGCGGCGCTTCGGCGCGCACCAAACTATGCTCAAAAACGCAACCCGGGGCATAAAGCTTTCTTTATATCCCGCTTGACCGCAACCGCCCGGAGTGACACAAACACCCCGGAATGGCTCATTTTGGGCCCGTTTGACAGATTCAGGGGATTGCTGGTTGGCACGCTCTTCTTATCTCTTCACGTCCGAATCGGTGTCCGAGGGGCACCCCGACAAGGTGTGCGACCGGATTTCCGATGAAATCGTCGACCTGGTTTTCCGCGAGGCCAAGAAAGCCGGCATGGATCCCTCGCGCGTACGCATTGCCTGCGAAACCCTGGCCACGACCAATCGCGTGGTGATTGCTGGGGAAGTGCGCGTGCCCGAAACCCTGCTCAAGAAGGGCAAGGACGGCAAGGTGCTGCTGGACGCCGCCGGCGCCCCGGTGGTGAACCCGTCCAAGTTCAAATCGGCGGCCCGCAAGGCGATCCGCGCCATCGGCTATGAGCAGGCCGGCTTCCACTGGAAGACGGCCCGCATCGACGTGCTGCTGCATGGCCAATCGGCCGATATCGCGCAGGGCGTGGACGAGGCGGGCAACAAGGATGTGGGCGCGGGCGACCAGGGCATCATGTTCGGCTATGCCAGCCGCGAAACGCCCGAATTGCTGCCGGCGCCGATCTACTATGCCCACAAGATCCTCGAAACGCTGACCACCGCGCGCAAGGCCAATCACGGTCCGGCCGGCAAGCTGGGGCCTGACGCCAAGAGCCAGGTGACGGTGCGCTATGAGAACGGCAAGCCGGTGGGCGTGACCCAGATCGTGCTGTCGACCCAGCATCTGGATGAAAGCCTGACCTCGGCCGATGTGCGCAAGATCGTCGAGCCCTATATCCGCGAAGCTCTGCCGGAGGGCTGGATCGGCGAGGACACCGTCTGGCATGTCAACCCGACCGGCAAGTTCGTGGTGGGTGGTCCCGATGGCGATGCCGGCCTCACCGGCCGCAAGATCATCGTCGATACCTATGGCGGCGCGGCCCCGCATGGCGGCGGCGCCTTTTCGGGCAAGGACCCGACCAAGGTCGACCGCTCGGCCGCCTATGCCGCACGATACCTGGCCAAGAATGTGGTGGCCGCGGGCCTGGCCGATCGCGCCACGATCCAGCTCAGCTACGCCATCGGCGTGGCGCAGCCGCTCTCGATCTATGTCGACCTGCATGGCACCGGCAAGGTCGAGGAGGCCGTGGTGGAACAGGCACTCGGCAAGGTGATGGACCTCACCCCGCGCGGCATCCGCACCCATCTCGACCTCAACAAGCCCATCTATGCCAAGACCAGCGCCTATGGCCATTTCGGCCGCAAGGCCGGCCGCGACGGCAGCTTCTCCTGGGAAAAGACCGACCTGGTCGGGGCGCTGAAGGCCGCGGTGAAGTAATCCCCGCCAGCGGCGGCCATGCTATCGCTACAGGGTTATTCCCGCTTTCACGGGGGTGGCCCTGTGGTCTATATGGCCCCGACTGCTTCAAGAGGCCCCATGACCAAGCCAGATCATCAGCTTCCCAAGACCCGCTCTGGCGAGCCGCGTGCCTTTTTTGGACGGCGCTCGGGCAAGAAGCTGCATGGCGGGCAGCAGGCCGTGTTCGACGCCACCCTGCCCCAGCTCGAGATCAAGCTCACCGGCAGGCTCGACCCGCGCGAGCTCTTCCCCGACGCGCAGCGCATCATCATCGAGATCGGCTATGGCGGCGGTGAGCATCTGGCGCTGGAGGCCGGGCGGCATCCCGATACCGGCTATATCGGCTGCGAAGTATTTACCGGGGGCATAGGCAAGATGGTGCAGACCATCGCGGCCGAGGGTCTGAGCAATATCCGCCTCTTCACCGACGATGCGCTCAAGCTCCTCATGGAGCTGCCGGATGCTTCGGTGGACGAGATCTACCTGCTCTATCCCGACCCCTGGCCCAAGACGCGCCATCACAAGCGGCGCTTCGTCTCGCCCACCACATTGGGCGAACTGGCGCGGGTCATCCGCCCCGGCGGACAGTTCCATTTTGCCAGCGATATCGAGGATTATGCCAACTGGACCCTGGCCCATATCGTGCGGGCGCCGGAATTCCGCTTTGCCCCGGAAAAACCGGGTTCATGGCACGAGCCCTATCCGGGCTGGCAGGCGACCCGCTATGAGCAGAAGGCCCGCCGCGAAGGCCGGCTCACCAGCTTTTATTTCAGCTTCATGCGGGTTTAGCCACCGCGATCTATCGCTGTCATGTCAAAGTTTAATGGCAGCGCGCACTGGAAGCGGCGCAATCACGCCCCATATGCGAAATTCGATTCCTGCATTCTCGAGGTTCGCCATGTCCAGTTTGTCCAAGCCCAGCCAGCACGAAAACGATGTGCTGATGGTCCGGCCCGGCAAATGGACGCTGACCGTGGTCACGCTGCTGCGATCGGAAACGCTGCGCTTCAACGAGCTGAAACGCGCTGGCGGCATTTCGCAGAAGACATTGACGCTTACCCTGCGCGAGCTGGAGCGCGACGGCTTCATCACCCGCACCATGTTTGCCACCATTCCGCCCCGCGTCGACTATTCGCTGACCGAGCTGGGCCGCGAATTGCTGGACCTGGCGGATAGCCTCAGGCGCTTTGCCGACCGGAACCGGGAACAGATCCTGGCGGCGCGCAACCGGTTCGATCTGACAGGCGGGGAGCCCGATATCAGGCTGGTGCACGCCCACTAGGCGAAGGCTACGGGCACCGCCGGCAGGCCGGCGGCGCCGTGAGCGCGGATTAGAGCTGAACCTGCTTGAGGGTGCCGGGCTCGAAGAACTGCATGGTCTGGGTGCCGTCTTCCAGGGTGACATAGGCACGGATCAGGCCGCTCCAGTCTTCAACGGCCGTAGCGTTGATGCCCTTCTGCCGCAACTGGGCGAGCACCGAGTCGGCGATGAAAGCGCGCATTTCGGGCGAGCCGCCGCCGAAGGCGGTATTGACTTCATTGGCGACGGGCACCGGGGCGGCGAAAGCGGGAACGGCAATGCCGGCGAGGGAAGCAGCGGCAACAAGGGCGATGACAGTGTTCTTGACCATTTGAGGTCTCCTTTCGTTTGAACACTGCGGAGATGATCCCCGGCCCGCGCACTCTCAAGTGACGATTTTGCAGAATCTTGCCCTTGAAGTCCGGCCAATCGTGGCGAGAGTTTTGCAAGGGAAATCAGGGGGTTTCGGGCCGCCCTGGTTTCCCTGGCGACACTATGTTTCCGCCGTGCGACCCTTCCCTTGCGCGGGCGGTTGCGGCCGGGGAACCATTGTCCAAGGTCCGCGTCTAACAGGCACAGGAGATCACCATGCCCACGCGCGTCCAGATTCTGAAGACCGAAATGGTCACCCACAATGTGCGCCACTATCGCGTCGAAAAGCCGAAGAATTTTCACTTCGGCCCGGGCCAGGCCACCGAAGTCAGCATCGACAAGCCCGGCTGGGCGGACAAGAAGCGGCCTTTCACCTTCACCTCGCTCAATGACGAGCCGACGCTGGAATTCACCATCAAGAGCTATCGCGACCATCCGGGCGTCACCAATGCGCTCTGGGGGTGCGAAGCGGGCGACTACCTGCTGTTGCGCGATGTATGGGGCACGATCCAGTACAGGGGGCCGGGCACGTTCATTGCCGGAGGTGCCGGCGTCACGCCCTTCATCGCCATCCTGCGGCAGCTCAATGCCAAGGGCGGACTCGCGGGTAACCGGCTGATCGTCTCGAACAGAGAAGAGAAAGACATCATCCTGCGCGACGAATTCGAAGCTATGGACGGGCTCGAAACGCTGTGGACGGTGACCAATGACCCCAAGTCAAAGCTGTTGCAGGAACGGATCGATACGGCTTTCCTGCGCAAGCACATCGCCGACTTCAACCAGCACCTCTATCTCTGCGGTCCCGACGCCATGGTAGCCGACCTCAGGGCGTCGCTCGAAGAGCTGGGGGCCGATGTGGCCAGCGTCACCTGGGAGAAATAACCCGCCCTTGCGGCGCGGTCGGTTCGGCGCTATATAAGCGCCAACATCTCAGCAAGTTTTGCAGAGTGGGAGCCGCCCGGCCCCGCTCTTTTTTATTAGCCGAAGGGACCGATGAGCTTCGATCTCACCGAAAAACGCTACATCAAGGAAACGGGCCTGGAAGCCCGGATTTCCCGTATCGTCGAGCCGGTAGCCAATGGCCTGGGCTTCAGCCTCGTCCGGGTGAAGATCACCCAGGAAAACGGCATGACCCTGCAGATCATGGCCGAGGACGAGAACGGACGCTTCACCATCGTCAATTGCGAGACCTTGAGCAAAGACCTCTCGCCGGTGCTGGACGTGGAAGACCCGATCGACCGCGAATATCACCTGGAAGTCTCCTCGCCCGGCATCGACCGGCCGCTGGTGCGCAAGCGCGATTTCCAGGCCTATATCGGCCACGAGGCCAAGATCGAGCTGGCCGACATGATCAATGGCCGCAAGCGCTTCCGCGGCTTCATCAAGAGCGTGGATGACGAGGCGGTGACCATCACCCTGCCCGACGCGCCCGGCGGCACCGATCCCGATCACCGGCTGCTCTTTTCCACCCTGGCGGAAGCCAAGCTGGTGATGACCGACGCCCTGATGGAAAAGGCGCGGCTGGACCAGGAAGCCCACCCCATCGACGACGACGAGACCGAGACGGTCGAATACGCCGAAGCTGATAACGACGACGAATCCTCTGAGGAGACCAAGTAAATGGCCGTTAGTGCGAACCGCCTCGAGCTGTTGCAGATCGCAGATGCCGTTGCCCGCGAAAAGTCGATCGACCGCATGGTCGTGATCGAGGCGATGCAGGATGCCATGGAGAAGGCCGCCAAGGGCCGCTACGGCGCCGAAACCGAGATCAAGGTCGAGATCAATCCGCGCTCGGGCGAAACCCGCATGTGGCGCCTCTTGGAAATCGTCGATGAAGTCGAAGAGCCCAGCCGCCAGATCGACCTCAAGCAGGCCCAGGCCAAGTCGCCCGAGGCCAAGGTCGGCGATTTCCTGACCGAGCCGCTGCCGCCCATGGAATTCGGCCGCATCGCGGCACAGTCGGCCAAGCAGGTCATCGTACAGAAGGTGCGCGATGCCGAGCGCGAGCGCATGTATGACGAGTACTTCAATCGCATCGGCGAGATCGTCAACGGCACGGTCAAGCGCGTCGAATATGGCAATGTCATTGTCGACCTGGGCCGGGGCGAAGCCATCATCCGTCGCGACGAGCTGATCCCGCGCGAAATGTTCCGCTATGGCGACCGCGTGCGCGCCTATGTCTATGACGTGCGCCGCGAACAGCGCGGGCCGCAGATTTTCCTCAGCCGCACGCATCCGCAGTTCATGGCCAAGCTCTTCATGCAGGAAGTGCCCGAGATCTATGATGGCGTCATCACCATCCGCTCGATCGCCCGTGATCCGGGCTCGCGCGCCAAGATCGCCGTGACCAGCTCGGATTCGTCCATCGATCCAGTCGGCGCCTGCGTGGGTATGCGCGGTTCGCGCGTCCAGGCCGTGGTCGGCGAACTCCAGGGCGAGAAGATCGACATCATTCCCTGGACCGATTCCATTGCCGATCTCGTGGTTTCGGCCCTGCAGCCGGCCGACGTGGCCAAGGTCGTGCTCGACGAGCAGGCCGAGCGCATCGAAGTGGTGGTGCCCGACGAGCAGCTTTCGCTCGCTATCGGCCGCCGCGGCCAGAATGTGCGCCTGGCCAGCCAGCTCATCGGCTGGGATATCGACATCCTGACCGAGCAGGAAGAAAGCGAACGCCGGCAGAAGGAATTCACGGAACGGTCGAGCCTCTTCATGCAGGCCCTTGACGTTGACGAGATGGTTGCCCAACTACTGGCTTCGGAAGGCTTCTCCTCGGTCGAGGAACTGGCCTATATCGACGCCAATGAAATCGCTTCGATCGAAGGCTTCGACGAAGAAACCGCCGGCGAAATCCAGAACCGTGCCGCCGAATACCTGGCTGCCATCGACAAGGCCCATGACGAGGAGCGCAAGGCGCTCGGCGTCGAGGACGAGCTCTATGACATTGCCGGCCTCACCGCCGCCATGCTGGTCGCCCTGGGCAAGGACGGCGTCAAGACGGTGGAAGATTTTGCCGGCTGCGCTGCGGACGACCTGATTGGCTGGAGCGAGCGCAAGGACGGCGAGACCAAGCGTTTCGAGGGCACGTTCAAGGATTTCCCCGTTTCCCGCGAGGAAGCCGAAGACATGATCCTGCAGGCCCGCCTGAAGGCCGGCTGGATCAATGAAGAAGACCTGCCGCCTGTCGAGGGTGGTGAATATAGCGAAGAGGCTTCGGCCTAAGGGCCGAACCGCAGCGAGGGACCAGGACATGGCCCGGCGCGAAGAAACGACCAGGATGTGCGCTCTGACACGGGCTGAAAAGCCCGTGTCGGAGCTTATCCGCTTCGTGCTGGGGCCCGATGGCCTGCTGGTGCCCGATACCGAGGCCAAGGCCGAGGGAAGGGGCGTCTGGATCAGCCTTAGCCGCGATGCCGTAGCCGAAGCGGTGAAGAAGAAGGTCTTTGCGCGCAGCCTCAAGACCGAGGTTCGCCTGCCGGACGACCTGCCGGGTTTGACCCAGCTTCGCCTCGAACAGCGCTATCTCAATGCGCTGGGCATGGCCCGCAAGGCGGGCCAACTGACCTTTGGTGCCACCAAGGTGCGCGGCCTGATCGAGACGGGAAACCTCATTGCCCTGATCACCGCGACCGATGCGGCCGCGGATGGCCGCAGCAAGATGGTCGGCCCGCTCAAGGCGCTGCATTACGCAGCGGCGGAAGAAGAAATCGACGGCTTCGAAGTGCCCCATTTCGAATTGCTCTCCTCAGAGCAAATGGGTTTGGCACTCGGGCTGGAAAATGTGATACATGCTGCCCTCACGAGAGGGGCGGCAGCCCAAGCGGCGGTGGAAAAGGCCCATAGACTGGCCCTTTACATCGCCAAACCGACGGAAAAGGACACCGACCGCATTGCGGTTGACGGTGACCTTTTGCCCGAGGCCACCGACGAAAGACGCGAGATACATGGCTGATAACGACGACAAGCGCACCGACGACACTGGCGCGAAGAAGACGCTGACATTGAAGGGCGGCCCAGGCCTGGGCAACCGTCCGGGCATGTCGCGCGGCTCCTCGCGCTCGACGGTTGTCGTCGAAAAGCGCACGCGCCTGGTTCCCAAGCCGAATGTGCCAAGCGCACCGCATCGCCCGCAACCCGGTTCGGGCGCTCCGCAGGGTCAGCGCCCCGCACAGGGCCGGCCGGCGCCGACTCAATCGCGCGCTCCGCTCGGGTTAAGCGCCGCCGAGGCAGAGGCTCGTCGCCAGGCCCTGGCTCTGGCCGGCGCTCGCCAGGCCGAAGACAAGGAACGCTTTGCCGCCGAAGAAGCGCGCCGCATGGAAGAAGATGCGCGTCGTCGCCAGATTCGTGAGGAGGCCGAGCGCGCCGAAGAGGAACGCCGTCGCGCCGAGGCCGAAGCGCCCGCGGCCAGCGCCGCTCCCGCCGAAGCCGCGCCGGAAGCGGCCGCCGAACCCCAGCCCGAGGCCCCCTCGAGCTATACGCCGGCCTCGCAGCGCAATCCCGGCCCATCCAGCGTACGCGTGGTGGCCGGCCGCCCCGGCCAGCCGCCGCGTCCGCCGCGTGCCGAGCGGCCCAGCAATACCCGTCCGGAAAGCGAACGCGGCGCCAATGCGCTGATTCGTCCCGGCACTGCTGCTGCCCGCCCGGGCGCACCCGGAGCACGTCCGTCCGGTACGGCCGGCCGTCCGGCCGGCGATCGCCGGCCCGGGACGGGCATGGCGCCGATCGGCAATGTGCCGCCGGCGCCGCCCAGCGAAGCCGATGGCCGCAAGGTTCGTACCGGCGCTCCCCAGGTGCGTCCGACCAGCGATGCCGAGCTCGAAAATGCCCGCCGCGCCTCGCGCGCTGCCCCCGAGCGGCCGACCCGCCGCAGCGGCGACGAAGCCAATGCCCGTGGCCGCCTGACCGTGGCCAGCGCCACGACCGAGAGCGACCGCGATCGCGGCCCCTCGCTGGCTGCCATGCGTCGCCGCCGTGACAAGAAGATGGGCCGCAACCAGCAGGATGCGCCCAAGCTGAGCCGTGAAGTGACCATTCCGGAAGCCATCACGGTGCAGGAGCTGGCCAACCGCATGGCCGAGCGTTCGGTGACCGTTATCAAGCTGCTGATGCAGCAGGGCCAGATGGCGACGATCAACGACGTGCTCGATGCCGATACGGCCGAGCTGATCGCGACCGAACTGGGCCATACGGTCAAGCGCGTGTCGGAAGCCGACGTGGAAGAAGGCCTGTTCGACATTGCCTCGGACGACAAGGCTGAGGATCTGACCGATCGCGCGCCGGTGGTGACCATCATGGGTCACGTCGATCACGGCAAGACCAGCCTGCTCGACGCCATCCGCGAGGCCAATGTCGTGTCCGGTGAAGCCGGTGGCATTACCCAGCATATCGGCGCCTATCAGGTCGAGAAGAACGGCCAGAAGATCACCTTCCTCGATACGCCGGGCCACGAAGCCTTCACCGCCATGCGTGCCCGTGGCGCGCAGGCGACCGACATCGCCGTGCTGGTGGTGGCGGCCGATGACGGCGTGATGCCGCAGACGATCGAATCCATCAAGCATGCCAAGGCGGCCGGTGTTCCGATCATCGTGGCCATCAACAAGATGGACAAGCCCGAAGCCAACCCGACCCGCGTCCGCACCGAGCTGCTGCAGCACGAAGTGTTCGTGGAATCGATGGGCGGCGAAGTGCTGGACGTCGAAGTATCGGCCAAGACGCAGAAGGGCCTCGACAAGCTGCTCGAGACCATCCTGCTGCAGGCCGAAGTGCTGGAGCTCAAGGTGGCCCGCGACGGCCGCGCCGAGGGCCTGGTCATCGAAGCCAAGCTCGATCGCGGTCGCGGCGCCGTGGCGACGGTCCTGGTGCAGCGTGGTACGCTGCGCGTCGGCGACATTCTCGTGGCCGGCACCGAATTCGCCCGTGTCCGCGCGCTGATCAACGACAAGGGCGAGCAGGTCAAGGAAGCCGGCCCCTCCATTCCGGTGGAAGTGCTGGGCTTTACCGGCGTGCCGAGCGCGGGCGATCGCTTCTCGGTGGTCGAGACCGAAGCCCGTGCCCGCGAAGTCACCGAATACCGCCAGCGCGCCATTCGCGAGAAGACGGCCGGCGGCGGCGCCACCAGCCTCGAGCAGATGATGAACCAGCTCAAGGTGGCCGGCATCGCCAAGTTCCCGCTCATCATCAAGGGTGACGTGCAGGGTTCGGTGGAAGCGATCAATGCTTCGCTCAACAAGCTCTCGACCGAGGAAGTCTCGGCGCAGATCCTGTTCTCGGGCGTGGGCGGCATCACCGAATCCGATGTGACGCTGGCTTCGGCATCGAATGCCATCATCATCGGCTTCAACGTCCGTGCCAACAAACAGGCGCAGGACCTGGCGACGCGCGACGGCATCGAAATCCGCTACTACAACATCATCTACGACCTCGTGGATGACGTGAAGAACGCCATGAGCGGCCTGCTCAAGCCCGAGCGGCGCGAGACCTTCATCGGCTATGCGGAAATCCTCGAAGTCTTCCAGATCACCAAGGTCGGCAAGGTGGCCGGCTGCCGGGTCACCGAAGGCATCGTGGAACGCGGCGCCGGCGTGCGCCTGCTGCGCGACAACGTCGTCATCCACGAAGGCAAGCTCAAGACGCTCAAGCGCTTCAAGGACGAGGTCAAGGAAGTGCAGACCGGCCAGGAATGCGGCATGGCCTTCGAGAATTACGAAGACATCCGCGCCGGCGACCAGATCGAATGCTTCCGCGTCGAAACGGTGCAGCGCACGCTGTAAGCGCTGCTATCCCGTCAACAAAAAGGCCCGCTCAAACGAGCGGGCCTTTTCATTTCAGACGCCGGACCCTTGTCGCGGCAGCGGAAAACTTTGCTTCGGTGACTACGGATTCCGAAACAAGGCGTCCCGCTGCCGCGGCAGTGGCCCGGCGATAGCCTAGTTGATCACCACGACGCGCGAGCCGGTGGGCACGCGGGCATAGAGATCGATGATGTCCTGGTTCATCAGGCGGATGCAGCCCGAGGAGACGTTGGTGCCGATCGTGTAGGGTTCGGTCGTGCCATGCAGGCGGAACAGCGTATCGGCGCCGTTCTTGTAGAGATAGAGCGCGCGGGGGCCGAGCGGATTGGTGGGGCCGCCTTCCATGCCGCCGGCATAGGGGCCGTAGCGCTCGGGTTCGCGGGCGATCATCGCCTTGGTCGGCGTCCAGCGCGGCCATTCGGCCTTGCGGCCGATCGTGGCGGTGCCGCGGAACACCAGCGATTCATCCTTGCCCACGCCGATGCCGTAGCGCAAAGCGCGACCGCCTTCGAGCACCAGGTAGAGGAAGTGCTGGGGCGTATCGATGACAATGGTGCCGGGGCGCTCATTGGTCATATAGGGCACTTCCTGGCGCCACCAGCGCGGATCGACGCGGCGCAGGTCCATGGCGGCGATCGGGAATTTCTCGCCCAGGATGGCGCCATACATGCGCTGGTAGTAGGGATCGATCATAGGCTCCTGCACCACGGGCGTGCGCGTGGACGAGCAGGCGGCGAGGGCGGTGGCCGACAGGCCAATCATGAAGATGCGACGAGAGAGCAAGGCAGTTCCCTGGGTAAGCGGGTGACGCAATTTCGTTGTCGGCCAGTGGTTAAGCAAAGGCCGGGAGGTTCGCTAGTGCAGGAAAGCCTCACTCGCCAAACGGGCGGTTAAGGAGTGGGTTCCTCGCATAGATGTGATGGCTAGCAAGTGTTGCCTGAACGGCACATGAAGCAGGCACATAGCGAGAAAGGCCCGGATCGCTCCGGGCCTTTCTGCCGATATCCTGAAGAGCCTGCCGCTTACTCGGCAGCGGCTTCCTCGCCCTTGACGACTTCCTTGCCGGTCGCCTGGTCGACGACCTTCATGGAGAGGCGCACCTTGCCGCGCTCGTCGAAGCCCAGGAGCTTGACCCAGACCTTGTCGCCTTCCTTGACGACATCG
>Ga0065721_10052819_pt1 | contig 11090 bp, 6 predicted proteins | sample Mesricmetagenome_FD_59108 | JGI IMG/M metagenome (GOLD analysis project Ga0065721, IMG submission 59108) | Mesophilic microbial community from rice straw/compost enrichment Sample: eDNA_1 v2 (version 2) | ecosystem: Engineered > Solid waste > Grass > Composting > Bioreactor | place: USA: Davis...
TGGTTCATTGCGCATGGTTGCGGCTCTTGCCGCACCCAGCGCAATCACACCCTCAAAGTGGCCGGTTTTGAAGTGCCCACTCGTGGCCGGTTTTGACCGCCCGCTGACACTCAAAGCCGGAGCGCGGATTGAAACCTCGCATCGCAGAACATCACGAGCTACAGCCCGAGTCGCTCCGGTCTCAAAGCCGGAGCGCGGATTGAAACAGCGCTTTGTTTTGGAGCCGCTGCGCGCCGTGTTTGTCGCTCCGGTCTCAAAGCCGGAGCGCGGATTGAAACTGAATCAGCAAGTGCTGTTTTACTGTCGGCCTGTTGGTCGCTCCGGTCTCAAAGCCGGAGCGACATCCGATGTGTGTTTGTGCGATGAGCATTTTCAGGTGAGCATTTCGCTCTTGCGCTCAAACTGGTCCGCGCAGAAAGGTATCGTGTGCGGCCGATTGTCCAGGAATGCGCCAGTTCTCTTGCGCCCGAGCAGCTTGTCAATGAGCTGAACGGGCAGCGCGGGGTCGTCCTTCTCCGCAGCCTTCTTGGGACCTCAATCGATCCGAACCATTCAACACCAATTCAACAGGCGCGCTATTCGTTCGTGGTTGCCAATCCTTTCCTGACGTTTCGTTCCAGCGGGTCGCATTGTGAGATTTCGCATCCGGAGTCCGGCGAAGTTCAGATTCAGTTCGGCAATCCCTGGCGCCTGATGGACAGCCTGATGTCACGCTACGAATTGCTGGATGAACTGGACCTACCGTTTCCGTTGGGCGGCTGTTTCGGTTACTGGGGATACGATCTGAAAAATTTTGTCGAACCTCACCTGCCCCGCCGCGCGGTCAACGATCTCGAACTGCTCGACTGCCACATCGGATTCTACGACAGCGTGGTGGCATTCGATCATCAGCTGGGAAAGATCTGGATCATTTCCACCGGACTGGATGCCACGGGAACCCGGTTTGAAAAACGGGCTTTGGAAAAAGTCGCGTGGTGGAAATCTCTGCTCGCGAAAGTCTCGGAAACAACTCATCCGCCTTCCAGCTTCACCAGCCATTCAAAAACCGAACCGATTTCGAATCTCACAAAGGAAGCTTTCGAAGAACGTGTGCGTCGCGCGCAGGCCTACATCCGAACGGGCGACATTTATCAGGTCAACCTTTCGCACCGGTTGACGGCGACGTGGCCGGGCACCGGTTTCGAACTGTTTTCCGCGTTGAGCACGGTTTCCCCTGCTCCGTTCGCGGCTTACGTGGATTGCGGCAATTTTCAAATCGCATCGTCGTCGCCGGAACAATTTCTTCGCTTGAGCGGTCCGCATATTCGCACGCGGCCGATCAAAGGAACGCGGCCAAGGTCCAACGATCCGACCCGCGATGCGCAGCTGAGCTACGAGCTTCAAACGAGCGCGAAGGAAATGTCGGAGCTGGTGATGATCACCGACCTGCTGCGCAATGATCTCGGGCGCGTCTGCGAATACGGGTCGGTGCAGGTTCCCGAATTGATGCGGCTCGAACGGTATCCGCAGGTGCAACATCTCGTTTCAACGGTCGAAGGCCGGCTGCGGTCCGACGTGACTCACTTCGGCGCATTCGCGTCGTGTTTTCCCGGCGGCAGCATCACCGGCGCGCCGAAGATCCGCGCGATGGAGATCATCGATGAACTCGAACCGATTTCACGAGGTCCTTACACGGGCGCGCTCGGGTATCTTGGGTTCAATCGCGAAAGCCAGCTGAGCATCATCATTCGCACCGCGATCTGCAAAGACGGCGAAGCGCACTTTCATGTTGGCGCCGGGATTGTGGCTGATTCGAGCCCGCAGGCGGAACATGAGGAAACGATTGCCAAGGCGCGCGGGTTCTTCGCCGCTTTGAATGCTGATTTCAAGCGCTCCACTGCACGGGTTTAACGGCAAAGAGCGCAAAGAACGCAAAGGAAGCGGAAAAACCAAAACGCATTTCCCAAATCCTCGCTGCGTTCTTTGCGCCCTTTGCGGTTATCCAAAATCCAAACCCGCTTTGCGCCTTTGCGTTTCAGCGTCTTTGCGTTAGAAGACCGCATGTTCGTTTTCCTGAATGGACGAATCGTTCCTGAAGAACAGGCGGTGGTCTCCGTCTTCGATCGCAGTTTCCTGTACGGCGACGGCCTGTTCGAAACGATGCTGGTGCGGAATGGAAAACCGTTTCGATGGGAACAGCATCTCGAGCGGCTCAGCGCAGGCGCAGCATTTCTTGGAATCAGACTTCCATTTTCCAGCGACGACCTCCGCGCTGCGGCAGCAAAGTTGATCGAACAAAACCAGCAATTGAATGCATTGCTGCGCCTCACGCTGTCGCGCGGTGTCGGACCACGCGGTTATTCTCCAAAAGGAGCGGATCAGCCATGCCTTGTGATGTCAGTTCATCCGTTCGTCGTGCCGGAAACAGAGAAGGATGCACCGCGATGGAAGCTGATCGTCGCGTCGCCCCGGTTGCCGGCAAACGAACCGCTCGCGCATTTCAAGACCTGCAACAAGCTGACACAGATTCTCGCCCGCGCGGAAGCCGATCGTGCAGGCGCCGACGAAGCCTTGCTGCTGAACACAGATGGATTCGTCGTGGAAGGTTCGAGCAGCAATTTCTTCTGGATCGAAGGAGACACCCTCTGCACGCCGCCGCTGGCCAGTGGCATTCTCGCAGGGGTGACCCGAGCTGCGATTCTCGACATTTGCGAATCGCTCCGAATCAGCGTGGAGGAAAAAAACATTCTCCCGGCTCAATTGAAGAACGCGTCCGGAATGTTTCTGTCGCTGAGTTCCTGGGGTGTTGTTGAAGCGGCTTCTTTGGACGGGCTCGACTGCTGCACATCGCCGTTGATCCCACGGCTTCAAAAGGCCTACCGGGAACTTGTGGATTCAGAGTGCGGCAAGGCGTGAACGCACGGGTCAGCGCCGATTCGCTTCAGGTTTTCCGAACAAGGCTTCGCGCATACCGGGCATTGGCTGATTTTCCTTCCGATCCCAATAACGGAAGTTTGCGGTCCAATCCCACATCGCCCAGCCGAGGTTCAATTCTTCTGCAGCTTTCCGAAACTCACCGTAGTAACGCGCACGCGATTCGGGATCCACGCGCACGTAGCAGCCGAATTCACCGATGTGAACCGGGCGACCGTAATGCGCCGACCACGCTTTCGCGTATTCGAGCTTGTCACGGAAGGAACGAACACTGATCGGATTCCGCTCCGCAGGAAGCGTGTTGTAGGCGCGGATTGTATCCAACACATGCCCGGGAACGTTCAACGACGGATCGGGCGAGAGCGCCTCTGCGGGCGGGCCAGGAAACTCGATGCCCGTCACTTTCACATCCGGCCCCGCCCATGAAGTGCCCTGATGCGTGAAGAGAAACGGATCGTAGCAATGCACGGACACCATGATGTTGTCGTCGGAAGGCAGAACGAGATTCTTCAATTCCTGAATGCTGCCCCACGAGCCCGGTTCCACCACGATCGTTCGATGCGGATTCGATTTCCGGATTTCGGCAATCACCTTCGGATAAATGCCGTTCATGACCGCGGTCGTGGCGGCATCGTGCGGTTCGTTGATCAGTTCGAAAACCAGGTTGGATGAATAGTCCCGATAATGCGCGGCAACCTGTCGCCAGATGGAAACGAACTTTTCCGCATTGCCATCCGGGTCACGATCGAACTCGCGGAAATGATGGATGTTGATCATCACCGCCAGTCCATTTGCGAGTGCGTTGGTTATGGCGAAGTCAGCCCGGATGAAGATGTTCGAGCTGAGGACGAAGTCGGGAGCGGGTCCGGTGTATTGATGCCAGCCGATGGGGATTCGAACATGATCGAATCCTTCCGCGCGGATCAATTGGAATTCGTCGGCATCGATTTTTACCGCATACCGTGGATTCGCCTCCAGGTGATCCCCGAGATTCATGCCACGGCGAAACAGGCGGGCGGTTTGAAATGCCGGCGAGTTGAGATTGGTCAGAACCTTCATCTCCGGCGGGTTGGAGGGAGTGAACCCGCGAGCGATTTCCTGGCCCGAGCCGAGGGCCGTCATAAAAAGCAGGAACAGACACGTGATGCTGCGCACGGGGCGATCTTCGGTCTTTCCGCAAAAACGGGCAACAGCGATAAACTCAAAGCCTGAAGCTAAAAATAATCACTTGCGCCCCTGTGACGCGGTCCTTATATTGCGCGCTCTTTTTGAGAGAAAGTTGATTATATGCGACGTCCAAAAGGCATTAAGACGAAGAAGTCCGCGGCCAAGCGGTTCAAGATCACGGCCAAGGGCAAAGTCCTGCGCAGCAGCGCCGGGCGCCGCCATCTGGCGCAGACCAAGAGCCCGAAGCGCCGCCGCAATCTCCGCGGCAACACGACCGTTCACTCGACGGACGAGTATCGCATCAAGCAGAACCTCCCTTTCACCCGCTGATTTCACCCTCTGCCTCTAGTTTCCTATGCGCGTAACAAACGCCCCAGCTTCCCGAAAACGCCGCACAAGAATGATCCGAGCCGCCAAAGGCTTCCGGATGCGTCGTTCGAAACTTTACCGCTACGCTTCTGACGCGGTTGATCATGGCCGCCAGTATGCCTATCGCGATCGCCGCCGCAAAAAGCGCACGTTCCGCTATCTCTGGCAGGTGCGCATCAACGCCGCCGCCCGCGAAGCCGGCATCACCTACAGCCGCCTGATCGAAGGTCTGAAGGCTGCCAAGGTCGCGCTCGACCGCAAGGTGCTGGCCGACATCGCCGCCCAGGACGCCGCCGCGTTTGTTGAAATCGTCAACGTCGCGAAGAACGCCCTGAAGAACAAGCCCGCCGCCACCCTGGCAAAGGCCTGATCTCAGCGAGAGTCTCTTTTACAATTACAGGCGACCAGCAATGGTCGCCTGTTTTGTTTTCAGGAGGAGTGTGGCGAGAGATTGGCGCTTATCAGTTTTCGAACCGCTTAACCACAAACCACAGATAAACCATTCCTCCGGTGTCCGACCCGTGTTCTATCCAGTCCATCCGTGGTTGATTCTTTGAATCTGAGAGAGCTGTGTTTTAACCACGGATAAACACGGAGCAACACGGATAAGAATGCAGGCGTTTCAACTCACGGAAATATCAGCCGGTAGAACACGCCGTCGTTCTCCGGATTCATCGGCACTGAAAGGATGTTGGTCCAGTGCGAATCGGGCACGTCCACCCAGTTCGTGCTCAAGCCCTCCGCAAGCGAGTTAATCTGCACCTGCAAACGCCATCCGATGTGATCCGCCGGCCATGAGAAATTCAACACGCCGCCACTTACAGACATCGCGAGGTCAACAGGCGACAGAGAACTGGGCGTTGCCTCGACAGCCGCCGAGTTGCCACTCTCGCCCACGATGTTCGCAGCGGACACGACGTAAAAAAATCGAACTCCATTCGTCACCATGGAATCGATTGAAGCCGTGGATGCCGTGCTGGCAATGACGCCGAAAGGTCCACTGCTGCTTGTGCTGCGTTTCAATCGATAAACCGTCGCGCCCGCAGCGCCGTTCCAATTCAATTGCACCTGCCCATCACCGGGGATCGCAGTCAAACCGGCCGGCGCGAGCGGCACGTTGCCTCCTGCAGTGAACAGCGTTGAAATTTCAGACGCAGTCAGTGCGCGACGGTAGATTCGGAAATCATCTACGCGACCGTTCAGATAGGGATCGGAAAACTGTGATTTGCCGATGTAGTTCAACGTGGTGTTTCCGAGGCCCGATGGCTTGAGGGTCATGCTGGTGTTGGTGCCGATCGCCACGCCATTCACGTAAAGAATGCCGGTGGTTCCGTTCAACGTGATCGCCACATGATTCCACTGGCCCGGCGTAAGTGCGGCAGTGCCGTTGACCTGTTGCTCGCTGCCGCCCGTGGTGATCGCGTACCGGATGGTTCCTGCAACGCTTTGTGGCGTAAGGAACATGTAAGTTCCCGTGCCGGTGCCGAAATCAAAGACCCGCGCCCACGTGCTGTTCGCATTCACGAACACCCACGTCGTGATGCTGAAATCATTCAGGCTGCTCACGATGCCCGCAGGAAGGGAAACGTAACCACTGCTGCCGTTCAGCAACACGGCGTTGTTAATCCGCCCGCCAATCCAACTCGCACCGCCAGTGAGCGTGCCGTTGTTTGAACCGGCGGAATCAGCTGCCGCCGTTCCGCTGGTTTCATTGAACTTCCAGTGCGCGTGCAGATCGGAAGGCGTCGCTGCCACGGAAGTCGAGTTCACTCCCTCCCCTGCTCCGTTCACCGCTGCGACCGCGTAGTAATACGTGAATCCGTTCAACACGCCTGTGTCGGTGAAGCTGCTTCCAACCACAGGGCCAAGGTTTTGAAAAGGTCCGGTTTCTGAAAGGGACCGTTTCACCGTGTAAGACACCGCGCCCGGAGAAAGCGTCCAGTTCAAAGCGACCTGATTGTGTCCGGCAACAGCGTTCAACATCGTCGGCGCATCAGGCGCACCTTCTGGATTGGCCAGTGCGCTCAACTCAGCGCCGGTCAAAGCGCGATTGTAGATGCGGAAATCATCGACGCGGCCATTGAAATACGGATCGGAGTATTGCGAACGGCCGATGTAGTTCAGCGTGGTGACACCGAGATTTGAAGGACGCAACGTCATGCTGCTGTTCGTTCCAATGGGAACGCCATTGAGATACAGCGTGCCCGTGGTTCCAGACAGCACGACGGCGACATGCTGCCAGGTTCCGGGGGAAAGAAGCATCGGCGCATTGATCTGCTGTTCGCCGGAACCGCCGCTGGTTGTGATGGCGTAGCGCAAGGTGTTTCCTCCGCTCACCGGCGACAGAAACATGTAGGCGGTTGTTCCAGTTCCAAAATCGAAAAGTCTCGCCCAGGTCGAATGCGCGTTCACATACACCCAGGTGGCGATGGTGAAGTTGCCGGACAGCGAATTGACCACACCGCTCGGCAATGTCGCATAGCTCGTGCTCGTGCCGTTCAGCAGCAACGCGTTGTTCCAACGTCCTGGGCCTCGCGAAGCACCTGCCATCAATGTTCCATGTCGGCTTCCGGCTGAATCCAACGCCGTCACACCACCCACCTCATCGAACTTCCAATGCGCGAAGACAGCAAATGGCGATGCCGTCACCTGCGCCGAATCCGCACTCTCGCCAACTGAATTGGTCGCGGACACAACGTAAAAGTACGTCGAACCATTCACCGCAGTGTTGTCGGTGAACGCGGTTCCCGGAACGGTTCCGATGACACTGTAAGGTCCCCCTTCCTCTGACGAACGTTTCACGTTGTACAACGTGGCTTCCGGCGATGCGGCCCAGGTCAGCACAACATTGTTGTGTCCCGGCAACGCAGTGAGATCGGTTGGCGTTGAAGGAAGTTCCGTCTCAAGAGTCGTGGCGCTGGCTTCGATGCTATCCGCACTTTGGCCCGCGGAATTGACGGCGGACACGACATAGAAATAAGTCGTCGAAGGTTCGAGGTTCGCGTCCACCCACTCGATGCCCTTCACACCGTTCGTGACAATCGTGAACGGTCCGCCGCTCGTCAGGGATCGCTTCACAATGAATCCCGCCGCGCCGAGCACATCCGGCCAGCTCAATCGAATCTGACGGCTTCCCACCGCGCTCGCTTGCAGTGATCCAGGCGTCGCCGGAATCTGCGGCGTTCCGAAAATCTGGCAGTCATAAAACGAAGCCCAGCCGCCGCTCGGACTGATGCCTGTCGAGGTGATCCGAACGTAACGCGCGCTCGTAGAAAGCGCGTTGGTCGTTGTTCCGACCACCGTGTTTCCGGTCGCATCAACCGCCACGGTGTAATTCACGTCGTTGGTGCTGACTTCGATCCGATACTTGAACGTCCAGCCCGGATACCAATACGTCACAATGTTGGTGATCGTATGAACCGAACCGAGATCGATTCGCCACCATTGCGGATACGATCCGCCTGAAGCCGTCCAACGCGTCAAAGTCGCGTCGCCGTCCGTCGCATTGGCAGGAAGCTGTCCGCTCGACGAACTGCTCGCGGTCGCTGGACGAAATTGTGAAATCAATCCTGCGGGAATCGTGGGCGGTGTCGTGTGAACGAACTTCCATTGCTGCTCGAATCCACTGCCGGTCGCTGCGCTGATCAGTCCCGTGCCGTCTGTGCTGAAATTTCCCGCGCTCAAAGCCCGACCTGTTTCGCGATTGACGATCTGGTAGAAACCGGAATCGGTTTTCAGAACCTGCCACTGCTGGCTCGGAGCGAGACTTTCCGAAGCCAGACAAACGGGCGCACCGATGGCAGCATTTCCCAACGAATCCAGAAGCTTTCCATTCGCAACCGAGCGCAAGGTGAAATACGTGGTGCCGGGAATCAGGCTGAGTATCCAGCGTTGTTCCACTGTTCCTGCCACGGTCGATTGCCGCACCTGTTCGCCGGCGGAAAGAGATTTTCCCGAATCGAGAAGCTTTGTCGTCTGACGATTCCGCAAGCTGTAAGTGCCCGGTGCAAAACCGATGGTGCGATCTTCGTCGATGCCCATGTCGCGCAGGAAGCCGCCGAGAATGCCAATCAACCGTTCAGGATTCACCCCCTCGTTGTCGTAATTCCAGCCGTAAGGCCAGTAATGTTGCCCGTCGCAACCGATCGCAGCATTCGGTCCGTCATAGGCCTGCACCGCGTTGTGGGCATGGATGCCGGCCCATTGACCATTTTGACGCTGGTTGCCCCAGGCCCCGTGGGTGCCGGTTCCGAACCAGTGACACATTTCATGCATCGCCACCCGGTAGCCGATGGAGCCGCCGAACTCGATGTTTCCGTGATAGCTCGCTTGAGCGGTCGGGACACCGGCGTTGTGAGCCACGGGGATCGTGTAGGTGTAATCCGAGTAGGTATTAAAAACCGCTACGGCCTGATCCATCGCCGCGGCGATTCTGTTGGACGCTGTGATGTCGGACGGCGTCCAGGCCCATCGCCAGCTGATCGCAGCGGACGCGGTTGAAAGTGCAAAGGTAACAAGCAGGAGAATTGAAATCGCGAACTTCTTCATGTCTTCCGGGTGATGGCCGCGGCGCAGCAAAACAACGGCGCACGGGTCATTCATAGATAATGCGCTGGCCGTCGGAGTTTCCGGCCAGAACAGTTGCGAGTGTGGCAGACTTTCCCGCTCAGAACCAACCGGATTTATCGCAGTGGATGCAAAGAATGTTGCCGAAATCTGCGAAAATCTGCGCCATCTGCGGACAACCGACAATCCGCAGATTTCGCAGATGAACGCGGATGATGGGACAACGGATTTAACGCAAAGGCGCAAAGATTCGAAAACCCAGAGGTTCGCAGAGTCTTTTTCTTTCTCTGCGCCTCGGCGTCTCTGCGGTTATTCGAAGCTTCTTTCGATATCCTCCAGCACCGCTTTCGAGCATTAAAAAGCGGCAGAAGGTAAGAACCTTCTGCCGCTGTGAATTCATTTCATTTCTGCCGAAAGTTTTTTCCGGCAGAAACGTGCGCCCTTATCAGGGCTGGCGCAGGCGGAAGAACACCGCCGGAGCCGCCGGATCGACCGCGATGTTCGTCGAGGTCACAGACGCGCTGCCAGGAACATCCTGCCAGTTGTCCGACAATCCCATGCCGAGCGTGTTGGTCTGAACCTGCAGCACCCAGCCGAGGTGCGTGCCCGGCCACGAGAGCGAGACCGTTCCACCCGAGACGCTGAAGCTGATGTTCGTCGGCTCCTGCACCACTGGCGTCGCGCTTTCGACGACCACCGTGCCGTCCACCGTGAGGTTGGACAGGTTCCACGTCACGTTCTGGTTCGGCGTGTGCGACACAACCGTGAACGAACCGCTGTAACCACCCGCTGTGTTGAACAGCTTGAACGAGTCACCGGGCTGCAGTTCCGCGCCTGTGTTCGTCAGGACCAGCGTTCCGCCGTAAACGATCGGAGCGCCGCCGAGTTCAAGCAGGTCGTTGCCGCCGGTGCGATCCACTTCCATCACAACCGCGCCTTCCAGCGTGGGCGTGGAGCTGAGCGTCAGGGTGCCGATGCCGTTGTCGCCGGGCGCCAGAGCTGCGCCGCTGCGGACGATGACCTGGCCGCTGATCGTTCCGATGCCGCCAAGCGCGCCATTGCTGACGATCGTCGAACCGGTGTAGGTGTTGAATCCGTTCAACGCCAGGGTGCCGGCCCCGAGTTTCACCAGTCCGCCACCCATTCCACCGTCAGCCAGCGACTGGGCGATGGAGATGTTGTGCGAGGAGCTGTCGATGACAGCGTCGGCCTGGATGTTCGCAGCGTCGAGGCCTTCCATGAAGTTCGCGCTGCTCGCTGCGGCGACCACTTTTCCGCCGTTGAAGTTGAAGGTGCTGAATCCGCTTCCGCCCACTTTGCGAATCTGCGGAACCGTCAGCGTGCCGCCGTTCAGGTTGTAGGTGTAGGTGCCTGAACCTGCGTTGCCGATGTTGAGCGAACCGGTGCCGCCGACAGTGACACCTTCGTCGCTGTAGAACGTGACCGAGCCGCCGTTCTGATCAAACGTGCTCGAACCGGAATTGTTTCCGTTCTGGCCGAAGATGATCGACGCACTGTTGAACAGATTGATCGTTCCGGAATTCAGCGTGACGTAACCGTTGCACGGATCCCAGTAACCGAGGTAGAGCGCGGTGGCGCCGATGTTCAGCGTGCCGCCATTGTTGGTCAGGATGCCCCAGAGGTCTCCGCTGCCCGCGAATGCAAGCCGCACGAAACCGGAGGCGTTCACCGTGGCGCCAGCGCCGATCGTCATCACGTTCGTGCCCACGCGGGTGTTGTTGTTGCCGTAACCGATTTCGATGTTTCCGGCATACGTGGTGCCGCCAGTGATGTTCGCAGTGCCGATGCCCATGCCTGAGCCGGCGCCGCGACCGACGTAGCAGTTGCCGAGCACCGCCGTGCCGCCGGACTGATTGAAAGTGCCGTAATTCACGGCGCTGCTGCCTTCACCGAGGTAGGTTTCACCGACCATGTTGCTGACCGATCCGCTGTTCAGGTTGATCGTGCCGCTGGGCGTGGTGCCGAGCGTGCCGAGTGTCAGGTTGCCCGTGCCGGCGTGGACGAGTGAACCGCCATTGACGTTCACCGTGCCCGTGCCGCCACTGCGACCGACC